>Ga0310695_10008843_pt1 | contig 15385 bp, 11 predicted proteins | sample RumenRJG_04DNA_FD_203882 | JGI IMG/M metagenome (GOLD analysis project Ga0310695, IMG submission 203882) | Bovine rumen microbial communities from Lethbridge, Alberta, Canada - RJG_04 (v2) (version 2) | ecosystem: Host-associated > Mammals > Digestive system > Stomach > Rumen | place: Canada...
TGTCTGATGATGCTTGAAGCCTGCGCGGCTGTCGTTCGATCGCTCCATGAAATCCTGCCGCTCCACATCAAATTTGCGTAAGCTGTTGATCACGATGTGAACATGGATGTTGCCGCTGCTGTTGTGACCGTCCGTGTGCGTGCAGATCAGAGCCTGGTGCCCGGCAAAAAAGCGCTCGGCAAATTCTCTGCCGAGCGCCTGTGCTTTCTCGCCGGTCAAGCCGCACTCTGTTACGTCCTTCGGGTCAAAGCTGATGATGTAATGATGCGATTTGACTTCGCCGCGCGTTTGGTTTTTGTGATAATCCGCGTTGAGTATTTCGCATTCCTTATCAAAAGAAAAGGGATCGCAGTTCATTCCGTCGAGATAGTATTCTTCACGCAGCATGCGATTTCCGTTTTCATCCCGGAGCGGCCTGCCGCTGTGCTCGTCGTGTTGGAAGATCAGATACTCCAGCGCTTTTCCGTAGTTCGCGTTTTTAGAGGACAAGTGTTTGAGAATTGCCACGATAGTCACCAGCCAAGGTCAAAATCTCTTTTCGCATCTGCATCACACCCTCCGCGCATGCGTTGATGTCCTTTTGCAACTCGTCGGTCAGCGCACCGCCCGTGTGAAGATGGCGCGCGATCTGATTGAGATTGTTTCCGATGCCCGCGAGCTGCGAGGTGATTTCTTTCAGCTGCGGCATATCGGCCACGATCGGCATCTGATAGCTCACCTTTCCGTTGACCATCATGAGACGGATCAATTCCGAGAGCGTGAATCCGCCGCGCCGCGCGAACTCCTTGTAAACCTCGTACTCCGTTTCCGTAAGGCGAAGAGAAATGTGCCTGCTCTTTCGGGCGTCTGCTTCTTTCTGGGGTCGTGCCATGTTCGTTTCCTCCTTGTATCGAGAGTAATAAATAAACGAGAGTTGTTTTCGGGAAGCTTGCTTCCCGCTGCGTCAAACGAAGTTGACGCCATATGAAAAAATCCCCCGGATTTTTCTTCCGAGGGATTGGGGAAGGGAAGTCCCCAACAAGAGCGCCGAACGGCAAAACGGAGTTTTTGTCGTACACAGGCGTATCTTGCTCTTAAATCGTTGCTGTATTGAAAAAACGAAGTCTTACTTCCCGATTATGCGAGCATCGTGAATCAACCCGAAGAGATAAGCATAGCCTTGAAACTTGTTATAGTCCGAGACCTTATCACTATTGATTAACAGGGCTTCTTCAACTTGCTTTCTGGGAATTGACCGATTTGTGTTCTCAAGCACGATGTAGTCGTTGCGTATATGATATGAGAACTCCACGCCTGTTTTCGTGTGGAACTTCTCACCTGCATGCAGCCTGATATTTCTCCAGACATAATTCATCCAGGTCACCTCTCTTTTTTGTAAAGCTTCTGCATTTATTGCCAGTTCATTTCAATGGCCATCTGCTGAAGGCATGCGTAAAACGCAGCCTGCTGGTGAGCGGGATCTAGTTTCTTGACTGCATCGCATAGATCGTGAATTGCCTTTACAGCATTTAGAATCTCTTTGTCTTGGCTCCGATTGTACTGCTCAATCTGCGTTTTGACAGAATCGTAATACTGCTGATTAACGGTGTTCGGATTGAACATCTGCTCATTGAAGTACATAGCCGTATCCTTTCTGATAGTTTTTTCTCTTCTGCATCTGTATAGCATTTTTAGTATATACCAAAACTCGACTGAAGAACAACAGTAAGATCGAAGATGATTTACAACCCGCCCCAGGTCATCGATTCGTCGAACGATCAATGCCAAACCTTGCGTAATTCTGTTTGATATAACAGCGTAAACATGGTAAAATAGTTATGCATAATCACAGCCGGAAGGAGTTGGAGTTCATGCTGGAGCAGGACAGATGGCAGCTTGAATTGAGTGAATACATCCGCCAGGGCGAGCCGGAGCGCGCCGAAAAAAGTGCTGCCTGGCAAACGGCCATCGGGCTCCAGGCCGTGGACGGATTGAAAACTTCTTCCTATTTGTTGGAAACCGCGAAGGCGCACATCGAAGGCGACATTGACATTGCCGGAGCGCAGCGGCGCATCCAAAGCTACTACAAAGAACAGGCCAACCGCAAAGCGGTGGAAGACGGCACGATGGAGGCGGATATCGTTTCCGCGCGCATCACCGAGCTGTTGGGGGAGAAAACTTTTCAGTTTTCTCCGGCCGAGCTGCAGAGCATTCACCGCCGTTTGTTTACTAGCGTCTTTGATCACGCGGGACAATTCCGCACCTACAACATCACAAAAAATGAATGGGTGCTCGGCGGCGATACAGTCGTGTATTCGTCTTGGGAAAGCATCCGCGATACGCTGGATTATGATTATTCGCAGGAAAAACAGTTTTCCTACGACGCTCTTTCTGTTCCGGAATCGATCAAGCACATGGCAAAGTTTGCGTCGGGGATCTGGCAGATCCATCCCTTCTGCGAGGGCAACACGCGCGCGACTGCGGTCTTCATCGTGAAGTATTTGAAGACCTTCGGCTTCGCAGTGAACAACGATGTGTTTGCCGCAAACTCCTGGTATTTTCGCAACGCGCTTGTCCGCGCCAACTACAACGATCTGCAAAAAGGCATTCACGCCACGAGCGAGTATCTCGAAATGTTTTTTGAAAACCTGCTCATCGGCACGCAGCATGAATTGAAAAATCGATATCTCCATGTGGAATACAAAGGAGACGCTCCAGCCCAAAGTGCAACGGCAGAAATTTCAAAGTGCAAAAATTGCACTTTGGATTGCACATTGGAAGAGCTGGCTGTGCTTCGCACGATCGCAGCAAATCCGTCGATCACGCAAAAAGATCTCGCTGCAGCAATCGATAAATCGGAGCGCACAATCAAAACACGCACGGTCGCGCTGCAGGAGAAAGGTTATCTCCGCCGTGCCAACGGAAAGCGTAGTGGCCATTGGGAAGTGCTGGTCGATCTCTCATAATTCCCCGACAAGTCAAAAACTCCTTGGGATGATTAAAGTCCCAAGGAGTTTTTATGTTTGGCCTTCCAATAAATGATTCTATTTTGAACTCACTATATCGCTACAGCGATACAGTTTCAATGCAACCTATAAGAAAAGCAGAGCAAAGTCTGCGAAAAGGCAATTTCATTTTATCCCCGATCGGAGTTGTTGCTGTGGCTTGTAGACATTATTATACTTGTTCTGCCAGGATTCTAAAAAAAGCTCTTCCAAATAATGCCCCGAACGGGTATAATAAAGCTACTATGAATATGATTGCTGAGTTTGTGAAAACAGAACGAAAAAAGGCCGGCTTGACCCAGGAGGAATTTGCCATGAGGTCCGGGCTCGGTCTCCGTTTCGTGCGCGATCTTGAGCAGGGAAAGAAGACTGTCCGAATGGATAAAGTCAACCAAGCCCTTGCTATGTTCGGCATGGAAGCCGTGCCGGGGAAAACGGACTATGAGATTGAATGACAGCGATAATGATACAACAAAAAAGACCGGCAAGGCAGCAATTACTACTGACACCGATCATCGGAAATGCTTTTATGACGTATGAGCCTAAGACCGTACTTCTTAGGGCAGCGTGAAAGCATCTTATGAGAGAATATGATTGAAAATGCAAGTGTTATATGCAGATTATTTGCTCTTTCGCAATGCCAATCTGCAATGCGTTCACCTGCGACGGGAAATTGTTTTATTCGGTAATTTAGAGAGGACTACACGGGGAAACGTGTTAGAGACGGCAAGTTCTGCATGTTCCGAGCGGCTGAATATGCAAATCACATATAATTGATAGGAGACAAGCATATGGACGCACATAAGCTTTGGATGCTTCGTGATTATATTGGGACCAACAAAGTCCTTTTTAGAATTCCAGTTTATCAAAGGAACTATGACTGGTCAGAATCCAATTGCAACCGCCTTTTAGATGACATTTATACCATCATGGAAAGCGGGGAAAAACACTTTCTCGGAACAATTGTGTTTATGGCGGCAAAGAGTGGTGGGTTCACTCTTCAGGAATACGTCATTATCGACGGACAACAGAGACTAACAACGCTCATGTTGATTCTCAAAGCATTGTCTGCAGTCGCAGAAGAGCACGGAGACGATTGCTATCATGAAATCGAAGAATCCTATCTTCACAACAAATATTGTGACGAAGAATTCAAGGTAAAACTCAAACCGATTAAGTCAGACAACGACCAGTTTCTGCTGCTTTTGAGTGGAAAACTTGACGATATGGATGAAGAAACCCATATCTATCAGAACTATATGCTCTGTAAGAATCGCTTTGAGAAATGGGCCGATAAAGGATTTCTCCCTTCAGTCATTCTTGACGCGTTGACAAAGCTGGAAATTGTTGAAATCGTCCTGACCAAAGGTGAAGATGATCCGCAGGTTATTTTTGAAAGCATAAACTCCACTGGCTTGGAACTTTCAAACGCTGACTTGATTCGTAATTTTCTTCTGATGAATGCGGATGACCAGGAAAAGCTGTATGAAGATTTCTGGCTTCCAATAGAAAAACTACTTCGCAAGAAGATGGATTATTCCAACCTGGATGATTTCTTTTCGCATTATATTGTCTATAAAACAAGCAAACCTGTAAACAGTCGGCAACTTTATAATCGATTTGTTCAGCTCTTTAGGGAGAGCGGGTTCTCTCATGAAAGCTGTCTGAAAGAACTCAAATACTATGCCGGGATTTATAGTGCTTTCGTTAACGGGAACAAGGATTACTCAAAAAGAATAAATGACCTCCTTCATCGTCTGCGTATTCTGAATCAGTCAACTTGTTATCCGTTCCTCTTCCACGTGTTTTACGATTTCCATGAACAAGTAATCAACGAAACCACAGTCGAAAACGTGCTGCAATTTCTCTTGGCCTATCTGCTGCGCAGATTGGTTTGCGGCGTGCCGTCAAACACTTTGCGGGGCTTGTTTACATATCTCTATAACCGGATCTTTAAGGTCTCATCGAATAAGCAGAAGTACTATGAAGCTTTGAATAAGTTCTTGTTTACCGTATCTTCCAAAGATGTGGTCCCATCTGCAGCAGAGTTCGAGCGTTCACTCAAAACTGCCAACATCTATGGAAATCCTGCCCTCTGTCGCTTCTTGCTCCTGGATATTGAAAATGGTGATGGCAAGGAGGTCCTTCAGGCTGACAATTTGACTATTGAGCACATAATGCCTCAAACACTGAACGCTGATTGGAATTATATTTCAGCAGAAGAACATGAACTCTATCTGCATACGCTTGGAAACCTCTCGGTAACAGGATATAACTCTGAGCTTTCGAACAAAAGCTTCAAGGAAAAGCAGGAGATTATTCGAGAAAACTCTAAAGCAGTTGTCTTAAATAGCGATGTGCTTGTGAAGGATAGCTGGCAAATTGCTGATATTCAGGCGAGGGCAGATCGTTTAGCAGCAATTGTCGCAAAGCGCTATCAAATTGATCGCGTTTCTGATGATACTATCGAATTTGAGTATGTCGAGACAATAACGTTGAATGATTACAGTAGTGTCACAGGCAAAAAACTAGTCTCTTTCAGACTCTTTGATGAGGTGTATCGGCAAAATAAATATGCGTTGATGTTGCTGGATGTTATAAAGCTCCTTGATAAAAAAGTTCCCGGAAAACTGAAAGAACTGGCAGACAACAGTTACTCTTTCAATGTTACGTATAAAAAACATCCTCATTTGAACACCAGCGGTGATGGCATGCGATGGCCGTGGAAGATTGCAGAAGGAATCTATCTGGAAGCGAATCTGTCAGCATGGTCGTGTATCCGTTTTATCGAAAACCTTCTAGCCGAATATGGCTTTGATAAAGACCAGTTCACGTTCAATGTTGTCGCAGAAGAGCCATGTGAAACTTCGGAAGAAGACGAATAAAAACTCGCTTTGATATAACCGGTAGTCCACGAAAGAGACCAAAGCACCTTCAGGGGGCGGGCTTGGATCCGGGAATCCTGTTTGCTTTGCAGAATGGAAGAATACAGTGGTTGTTGGGATGGTGTGCTAAATGGAACTCATTGATAACACTTCGAAAACACTGAAAGATGATTTGGCAGAAGAGATCAAACCGGGCAGTAAACTATCAATCGCTGCGGCGTGTTTCTCGATCTATGCCTTTCAGGAACTGAAAAGAGAATTGAAGGGAATTGATGAGCTCCGCTTCATTTTTACAGCTCCGACCTTTACCGCTGAAAAGGCAAAGAAGGAAAAGCGTGAGTTCTATATTCCCCGCTTGAAACGTGAACGAAGCCTTTATGGCACAGAGTTTGAAGTAAAGCTTCGCAACGAGCTGACTCAGAAGGCTATTTCTAAAGAATGCGCGGATTGGATTCGGGCGAAGGTCACATTCAAATCTAACACCACTGGCGAGAACATGATGGGCTTTATCAATGTGGATGATAAGAACTATATGCCAGTGCAGGGCTTCACAACTGTGGATTTGGGCTGTGAGCGAGGTAACAATGCCTACAATATGGTACAGAAAACGGATGCCCCGTTTTCTATGGCATATCTCGAATTGTTCAACTCGCTCTGGAGCGATCCGGCCCGGATGCAGGATGTGACAGATGAGGTAATTGAAAACATTTCCACTGCCTATAATGAGAATTCTCCAGATTTCATCTACTTCATTACACTTTACAACATTTTCAGCGAATTTCTTGAAGACATTTCTGAAGATGTTCTTCCCAACGAAGCTACCGGATTCAAAGAAAGTAAGATTTGGGGGATGCTCTATAACTTCCAAAGGGACGCAGCTCTTGCCATTATTAACAAATTGGAGAAATACAACGGCTGCATCCTGGCTGACAGCGTGGGCCTTGGTAAAACCTTTACTGCATTAGCGGTAATAAAGTACTACGAGAATCGCAATAAGTCTGTACTGGTACTCTGCCCGAAGAAGCTGACGAACAACTGGAATACATACAAAGATAACTATATCAACAATCCCATCGCAGCAGATCGGCTGCGTTATGATGTCCTTTATCACACGGATCTCAACAGGACACGCGGCACCTCTAATGGGTTGGATCTGAGTCGGTTGAACTGGGGCAACTATGATTTGGTTGTCATTGATGAGTCTCATAATTTCCGTAATGGTGGAAAACTGACTGGCGAGGACAACGAACATGAAAACCGTTATTTGAGACTTTTGAACCAGGTTATCCGCAAAGGTGTAAAGACCAAGGTGCTAATGCTATCCGCTACGCCAGTTAATAACCGTTTCAATGATCTCAAAAATCAGCTTGCCCTTGCCTATGAAGGGAACACAAAATTCATTGACGACAAATTGAACACTGCTCGTTCAATCGACGAGATATTCCGTAATGCCCAGCGCGCTTTCAACACTTGGAGTAAGTGGGATGCAGCAGACAGAACAACGGACAGCCTGCTTAAGATGCTTGATTTTAATTTCTTTGAGGTGCTGGATTCTGTAACCATCGCACGTTCCAGAAAGCATATTGAAAAGTACTATGACACTGCAGATATCGGCAAATTCCCCACACGTTTAAAGCCTATCTCCAAACGCCCACCGCTTACGGATCTTAAAACTGCCATCAACTATAACGAGATCTTCGAGCAGTTGATGGAACTCTCGCTTTCGATTTACACGCCCTCACATTTTATCCATCCGAGCAGGATGGAAAAGTATGCTGCAATCTATGAGGACAATAAGGTCAATGTAGGTTTCACGCAAGCCAACCGAGAGCAGGGCATTCGACGTTTGACGGCCATCAATCTGATGAAACGCCTGGAGAGCTCGGTCTCTTCCTTTATGCTTACAGTGCAGCGGATCCATGATCTGATCAACGACACGATCTATAAGATCGACACATTTGATAAAGCCGTTGGCGAACAGCTTGATCTTTTTGAAATCACAGATTCTGAGCTGGATGAGGACGATCAGAACGGCGAGGAGTTCTTCACTTTCGGCAGAAAAGTAAAGATTGATATTGGCGACATGGATTACATGTCGTGGCGAACCACGCTTGATAGGGATCTGCAGACCCTCGATCTGTTGCTCTACATGATTAACGACATCACGCCGGAGCATGACAGCAAGTTGCAGGAGCTGCTTTCGACGCTGCAGAATAAAGTGGAACATCCTATCAACGGCAACAACAAAAAAGTCCTGATCTTCACAGCATTTTCCGATACAGCAGAGTATCTGTACAAACATGTCAGTCAGTTCATGAAAAAGAATTACGGGATGGATACAGCGATGGTTACCGGTTCTGTCGAGGGGCGCTCTACGGTTCCCAAGCTGCCAGGTGATTTGAATACCGTGCTGACCTGTTTTTCTCCTATTTCCAAAGACAAAGAACTGTTGATGCCGGGGGATACCCGCAACATCGATATCTTGATTGCTACAGACTGCATCTCCGAAGGTCAAAACCTGCAGGACTGTGACTATCTGATCAACTACGACATTCATTGGAACCCTGTCCGTATCATCCAGCGCTTCGGGCGCATTGACCGTATTGGCAGCCGGAATGAGGTTATACAGCTGGTAAACTTCTGGCCGGACGTAACATTGGACGAATACATTGACCTCAAGGCGAAAGTCGAGACTCGCATGAAGATCGTGGATATGACGGCCACGGGTGACGACAACATCCTTTCCAGCGAAGAAAAGACAGATCTTGAATATAGAAAGGCCCAGCTGAAACGTTTACAGGAAGAAGTCGTAGATATCGAGGATATGTCTAGTGGTATTTCCATTATGGATCTGGGGCTGAATGAGTTCCGGCTTGACCTACTGGAATATGTGAAGAACCATCCTGATCTCGACAAGACACCCTTCGGCCTCCATGCGGTAACGCGTGCGTCGGAGGACGCTCCAGCGGGTGTGATCTATGTTCTGAAAAACCGTTCCAACAGCGTGAATATCAACAATCAGAACCGGCTCCATCCGTTCTATATGGTCTACCTCACAAACGATGGAGAGGTAGTCTGTGACCACCTCTCCCCAAAGAATATGTTGGATAAAATGCGTTATCTCTGCAAGGGCAAAACGGAACCTATTGCAGAGCTCTACCATGCGTTCAATAAAGAAACCCGTGACGGCAGAGACATGCATGAGTTTTCCCGCCTTCTCGGTGATGCCATTGCTTCCATCATTGAGGTCAAAGAAGAAAGCGATATTGACAGCTTCCTCAGTGGCGGTCAGGTCAGTTTTCTTGCAGACGAAATCAAAGGCCTGGATGATTTTGAACTGATCTGTTTTCTTGTTATCCGTTGAGAAAGGACATTTCGTATGCTTGGACTTCCCAAATCAACAGAGCTTTCCCGGCAACTCCCAAAGAAAGCGATATATGCCAAGTTCAGCATGAATACTGCCGCAAAGGATCGTTTTGATACTGATATTTCCCGTATTACCATTGTTAACGAGATTTCTCCACAGACAGTGAAAGCAATATCGGCAACTGAAGAAGTGCCTTCAATCTATGTTCTGCTGGTCTCTCTGAAAAAGAAAGATTACAACGAGCGCACCATCGCACAGGTGTTCAAGCTGATCGATCAGAACATGCTGCTGGTGCTGGATTATCAGGGGGAGTACAGGCTGGCGGTCTACCATACAAAGCTCCTGCAGAGCGGTTGGCAAAAGGCTGCAGATTGTACGGTGCAGTTGAAGGGGCTGAACCTGAGCGTCATCTGGCAAAACATCATTACTCAGGTCGGCAACATTGAGATTGAAGAAGGTCATTCCCTGGAAGAGCAGATCGCCATTGATGAACGCCGGGCCAAATTGCAGGCTGAGATTGACCGTCTGGAAAGGCTGGCACGGAAAGAAACTCAGCCGAAGAAAAAGTTTGAGCTGGTACAGAAGATTCAAAGATTAACTACGGAAAAGGAAGACAGCAAATGAGTGAAACAGTAATAATTGCAATTATCGGTGTGGCCGGTACTTTGATTGGTTCAATCATTGGTCTGTTTGGAAACTCCATTCTTGAAAGAAGAAGGGTAAAAAACGACGGAAGAATACATATCACAAAAGCTCAATTTGATATGCAAATGGGAATCTATCGAGAGCTCTCTAAAGCGTTTTTTCATGTCTTAGTCATTATGAATACATTTAGCGCAAAATACTCGAAAAACAGTTCTCAAAAGCTTCCAAATGAAACGCTTTCTCCAGAAGACTACAAAAGGCTCATAGAAGCGACCTGTAATGCCCAAGACTTGTTGTATGAGAACGCCGCATTTTTACCTGAATCAATCTACAAAAAATACGACGAATTGAATAATATTATCAACAATCAATTCTGGGAATATTTGAAAAGTCCTTACGGTAATGAAGACAAAAAAGCAAGTGAAGAAAACTATAAAGCAATCACAGATTTGATAGAGTTCCAGCTGCGAGACATAAATGCTGATATACGAAATCATCTTGCAAGTCTTTCAATTGTTTGAAACGTAATGGAGAGTAGAAATGATGGATAAACTGAAAATGCACAGCCCGAACAAGGTGGACGAGAATATTGCGAAAATCGGCAAGCTGTTTCCGAACTGCCTGACCGAGGTAAAGAATGCAGATGGTGAGGTCGTGCGGGCTATCGACTTTGATATGCTGCGGCAGGAGCTGTCCTCTGTCATCGTCGAGGGGAACGAGGAACGGTATCAATTCACTTGGCCGGATAAGAAGAAGTCTATCCTGCTGGCGAATGCGCCGATTGCAGAGACTCTTCGCCCCTGCCGGGAGGAGAGCGTTGATTTTGATACCACGGAGAATCTGTATATCGAAGGCGATAATCTTGACGTGTTGAAGCTCCTGCAGGAGACCTATCTCGGCAAGATCAAGATGATTTACATTGACCCTCCGTATAACACAGGCAGCGATTTTGTCTATGAGGACGACTTTGCGGAGAGTGCCGACGAGTATCTGGCAAACAGCGGGCAGTTTGATACCGAGGGCAACCGCCTTGTCCAGAACACCGAGAGTAACGGGCGATTTCACACCGATTGGCTGAACATGATCTATCCACGTATAAAAATCGCAAAGGATTTGTTGACGGATGATGGGATAATATTTATCAGCATTGATGATGCAGAAGTAGAAAACCTACGTAAAATCTGTGATGAGATATTTGGGGAGCAAAACTTCGTCGCTTGCTTGGTTTATGACAAAAACAGAAAAAACGATGCAAAGTACTTTTCTGTTGGTCACGAATACATGCTGGTATACTTTAGAAGTATCACAGAGATTAATGCGCTGGGCTTAGAATTGCGCGCAGCCAAAGAAGGCATAGAAGAAGTAAAGGACGAGTTTGTCAGATTGCGCAAGCTATACAATGATGACTGGAAAAAGGTTAATGACGGATTAAAGAAGTTGTATTCTTCTTGGCCCGATGGAGATGATCGGAAACTCCTTGCAAGGTTTTCTAAAGTCGACGAAAAAGGTCCATACCGGGATGATGGAAATATTAATTGGCCCGGTGGAGGAGGGCCAATGTATGATGTAATTCATCCATTAACGGGCAAGGTATGCAAGAAACCTATTAGCGGTTGGAGATATCCTACTCTACAACGGCTTCAAGAAGAAGTCGATAAAGGGCATGTTGTTTTTGGAAAGGATGAAACCACCGTCCCGCGTGTCCGCATGAACTTGTTTGAACAAGATAAGCAAGTGATGCGTTCCGTAATGTTTAGCTATGCACAAACTGCTACAAATGAATTTAATAGTATTTTTGATAATGTCAGAGTATTTGAGAATCCCAAAAGTGTTAGCGACATAAAAAAGCTTATAGAGTATTATACCACAGACGACGTAGATGCTACTATTCTTGATTTCTTTTCCGGTTCAGCGACTACAGCCCATGCTGTTATGAAACTGAATTCTGAAGATGGAGGGCACAGAAAATTTATACTGATACAATTGCCGGAGGAAATATTGGAGACTAAAGCTACATCTGAAAAGAGCAGACAAGTAGCACGCAATGCAATTAAATTATGTGATAGTCTTGGAGTACCACATACGATATGTGAAATCGGTAAAGAGCGTATCCGTCGTGCGGGTGCTAAAATCAAAGAAGAAAGCCCCGTGACCACGGCTGAGCTTGATACAGGCTTCCGTGTCTTGAAACTTGACAGCAGCAATATGAAGGATGTGTACTATAATCCCGCTGAATACATGCCCTCCATGTTTGACGCTCTTGCTGACAACATCAAAGAGGATCGCACACCGGAAGATCTGCTCTTCCAGGTCATGCTCGACCTCGGTGTGCTTCTCTCCAGTAAAATTAAGGGAATCACGATAGACGGTAAAAAAGTGTTCAATGTTGCCGACGGGTTCCTTGTCGCTTGCTTTGACGCCAGCGTCACCGATGAAGTGATTACGGAAATTGCCAAGAAAAAGCCCTATTACTTCGTCATGCGCGACAGCTCCATGGCCTCCGACAGTGTAGCCGCCAACTTCGATCAGATCTTCGCAACCTATAGCCCCGATACCGTGAGGAAGGTGCTGTAATGAATATGGATCAGCGGATTCTTCAAAAGAGAATATATAAAGGCTCTCGCTCTATAAAAATCATGGACGAATTCGAGTCACTGAATACTGATTTAAAAAAGCAGTATGATACTCTTGAATTGCAAGATTTGTTTTGTATTCGATACAGGAGAAAACTATACTGGGTTAGCTTGTATTTACAAAGGATGCCTTATAATACACAGCACATTGACAGTTCGCTTACGTTCACAGAATTAAAGAATGGACTATTAGAAAGAGTTTTCACACTTGAGCAGAAAGATTCCTATAGAATAGTTGAAGAGGTTTTTGAAGGGATTCGGCAGCTTTGGAATCATTCGGAAAGCGAACTGCTATTTCAATTTTCTGTTCCGATTCAATTTAATGCGCAAAACAGCCGCAACCGAAGCGGTTACGGAAACAGGTACCGTGGTGAAGAATTGATATATGAAGGCACTCTTTATGGTGAAACAACGGATTATATGTTTGTTTCTGCAAAGTACAGACGGTGGTAGCGATGAAGTTTAATTTCAAGATACAAGACTATCAGACCGAGGCAGTAGAATCTATCGTAAAGGTATTTGAAGGGCAGGGGTATCACTCCGAGCTTGGGTATATCCGCGATCTTGGTTCATTGGAGATTCCGCAGCAGAAGCAACTGTCTCTTCTGGGGGATGAGTTCGGTGAGCAACTTGAGCTGGAGGATACTACTGGCTACAAGAACGAGGAAATTATGCTGACCGATGATCGGCTGCTCCAGAATATCCGCGATCTGCAACTGCAAAACAATATCAAACAGTCACCCACTCTTGTAAAAGATCTGGGGCGGTGCAGCCTTGATGTTGAGATGGAAACGGGAACGGGCAAGACCTACGTTTATATCAAGACCATGTTTGAGCTTAACAAGCTCTACGGATGGTCGAAGTTCATCGTGGTCGTTCCGTCTATCGCTATCCGCGAGGGCGTGAAAAAGAGCTTCGAAATGACCGTTGACCATTTTATGGAGCATTACGGGAAAAAGGCACGGTTTTTCATTTACAACAGCTCTAACCTCAACCAGCTGGATAACTTCTCGGCCAGCAGCGGTATTAACGTCATGATTATCAATACCCAGGCGTTTGCTGCTTCATTGAATGAGGAGAAAAATGTAGAAGGCCGAAAGGGTGATGCCGCTGCTCGTATCATCTATTCCAAGCGAGACGAATTTGGCTCCCGCAGGCCCATCGACGTGATCAAGGCCAACAGGCCCATTCTCATTTTGGACGAACCGCAGAAAATGGGCGGCGAGGTAACGCAAAAGGCACTGAAAAACTTCAATCCGCTGTTCTCCATGAACTTCTCCGCTACACATGCCAAGCAGCATAATCTTGTGTATGTACTGGATGCGCTGGATGCGTTCAATAAACGACTGGTAAAGAAAATCGAGGTTAAGGGCTTTGAGGTCAAGAACTTCCGGGGAACGGACAAATATCTGTTCCTGGAACAGATCGTTCTCTCCTCAAAGAAGCCTCCGATGGCTCGCATTGAACTCGAGATTGGATATAATAAGTCCATTAACCGCGAGACCCGTATTGTTGGTGTGGGCGACGACCTGTATTATATTTCCCAGCAGATGGAGCAGTATAAGGGGTACACCATATCTGAGGTCGACCCGATAAGGGGTGCCGTTACCTTCACAAATGGCGAGGTTATACGCACGGGCGATGTCGTGGGAGACATTTCCGAACGTGATATGCGCCGTATCCAGATACGAGAGACCATCCTTTCTCACTTTGAAAAGGAAGAAAAGCTCTATCAAATGGGAATCAAAACGCTGTCTCTATTCTTCGTGGACGAGGTTGCCAAGTACCGCCAGTATGATGAAGCAGGGAACGAAGTGCTGGGCGAGTATGGAAAAATGTTTGAGCAGGAGTATATCAGCGTCCTAAACGACTATATCACGTTGTTTGACACACCTTATCAGCAGTATTTGAGATCTACCTGCAGCAATGTTTCCAGGGTACATAACGGTTATTTCAGCATTGATAAGAAAACAGGCCGTAGCATCAACAGCGAGTTGAAACGAGGCTCGGAGTTCTCGGATGATATTTCCGCCTATGACTTGATCCTAAAGAACAAAGAGCGGCTCCTTAGCTTTGAGGAGCCGACACGGTTCATTTTCTCCCACTCCGCGCTGCGTGAAGGCTGGGACAATCCGAATGTATTCCAGATCTGCACCTTGAAGCATTCCGATAGCACCACGGCTAAGCGGCAAGAGGTAGGCCGCGGCCTGCGCCTATGCGTTAATCAGGATGGGAACCGGATGGATGCAGAAGTATGTGGGGATAATGTTCATAGTATCAATATGCTTACTGTTATCGCCAGCGAGAGCTATAAGGGGTTTGTTTCTGCCCTGCAAGCAGATATCAAGACCGTTCTCTATGACAGGCCAACAAAGGCGTCTATCGAATACTTCACAGGGAAGGTCGTTCAGGTGGACGGCAAACCGCATACAATCACTGCGCAGGAGGCAAAGGCTATCCAGAGGTATCTTATCCGCAACGACTATATCGACGATGATGATGCCGTTACGGATGCATATCGGACTGATCTGGAGAATAAAGCTTTGGCGCCTTTACCGCTGGATATAGCCAATATGGCGGATGGCGTTCACAAACTGGTACAGGCCATCTTCGATGATAAGGTGCTCGATGACATGATTTCTGACGGGCACGAGACCAAGGTTCGGGATAATCCGCTTAACGACAACTTTTACAAGAAAGAGTTCCAGACCCTCTGGGGCTATATCAACCACAAGTATGCTTATACGGTGGAGTTCGATTCTGCAGAGTTGATTCAAAAGGCTATCGCCAGCATTAATACAAATCTGTTTGTCTCGCAGCTCCAGTACACGACCTCGGTGGGCTCTCAGAAGGATGTCATGGTTCATGAAG
>Ga0310695_10008846_pt1 | contig 15384 bp, 14 predicted proteins | sample RumenRJG_04DNA_FD_203882 | JGI IMG/M metagenome (GOLD analysis project Ga0310695, IMG submission 203882) | Bovine rumen microbial communities from Lethbridge, Alberta, Canada - RJG_04 (v2) (version 2) | ecosystem: Host-associated > Mammals > Digestive system > Stomach > Rumen | place: Canada...
GATATCCGAACATTGTCGCCGACGCTGGCTATGAGAGCGAGGAAAATTATGCCTATCTCAAGGCACATAAACAGACGGCCTACATCAAGCCGAACAACTACGAGGCCAGCAAGACGAGAAAATGGAAGCATGACATCGGGCGTCGGGAGAACATGCAATACCTGCCGGACGAAGATGCCTATCTGTGCAGCGAAGGCCGCAAGCTGGTGGTCAGCGGCATCCGTCATGCAAAAAGCCGGACTGGTTTTGTCAGTGAGAAGACCTGCTACACCTGCAAAAGCTGCAAGGACTGCCCGCGCAAGGCGGACTGCATCCATGGCAACCACAGCAAGCAGCCGCTTGATGAGCGCACGAAACATTTCGAGGTGGCCAAGGTTTTCCAGCAGGAACGGCAGGAAGACCTGGCGCGTATCACGAGCGAACATGGCATTGAGCTGCGTGTCAACCGCAGCATCCAAGCAGAGGGAGCTTTTGCCGATGTCAAGGCTGACAGGAACTACCGTCGCTTCCTGACAAAAGGGCATGTCAACGTAGAGGCAGAAACCATCCTGCTGGCAATGGCACATAACATTTTTAAATTGCATTGCAAAATACAGGCACAGCGCTTAGGCGTGCACCTCATCCAAATTACGGTAGCAGCCTGAAACAGAACAGTGCAAAAAACGAGGCGATCGGTGACCGCCTGTTTCTTGTACTGTTTTTTATGCCATGATTATCGCCAGTGTCAGATGACCGTGATTGAGGTCAAAGAAAACGGGGCTATACGCACGAAAATGCTTTCGTGAGACAGTCCCTTTTTCGATGAGGAGAGACAGCATAGGAGCGTAAAGACAGTGGAAGGAATGAATCAGAGAATCTTTGACATCATTGCTGATCGTAGTAATAACGTGTCCACATAACAAGCTCAGATAACGATGGATGAGGTGTCATACATTCGTTGAACGCATCTATGCTGTTCGGGGGGAGCGTGCGGAACCGATGCTTGTTTCTCAGAGAACGGACGCTCGGCGAGGCAATATCTTCATGAATCGGCTGTAGGGTATGTGTGCCGCCCATCATTGCATTGATGAAAGGCTGAATGAGGATGGATGCCTCCGGACCAACGATGTGTGCACCGAGAATGGTGCGTGTCTTTCGGTCGACGACGAGGCGCAGAAAACCGTCGTCTTCATCGCCCGGCTCGTAGCCGAGTGCATAGCCTTTTGCTGTCGATGAATATCGATGCATCGCAGTTTTGACGTCAAATCCCCTTTGTATCGCGTCAGCTTCCGTCAGACCGACGTGAGCCGTTTCTGGATAAGTATAGGTGACGGCCGGCACAGCGTCATAGTCGGCCCACCGCCATGTTTCTGGTGTGTGGTGGGAAAAAAGATTGTGGGCGAGAATCTCGGCCTCATAGTTCGCTTTATGGCGGAAGGGCGCACGTCCGTTGACATCGCCCAGCGCCCAGACACCTTCGCTTGTCGTTTCGAGAAATTCGTTCGTTTCAATGTAACCGCGTTTGTCCATACGGACAGATGCCTTTGCAGGACACAGGAGATCTGTCGCTGGCCTGATACCGGAGGCAACGAAGATTTCCTCGGCAGATATTTCCTGCAGTTTACCGGTCGTACGGTCACGGCAGGTAATGACCTTCAGGCGACCGCACCGTGTGACGGAGACGGGCTCTTGGTTGAGTTTGACATCAATGCCATAGCGGCGGAACGAGTGCAGGATATGCGCTGAGATGCTAGGCTCCTCGCGGGGAAGCAAACGGATGTTATGCTGAATCAGTGTGACGTCCGTGCCTGCTGCATTGAAAATATGGGCAAATTCACAGCCGATAGGACCACCTCCAAGGAGGATCAAGCTCCCATAGGTTTTTTCGGGATAGGAGGAGCCGAAAAACGATTCCGAGGTCACATAACCGACTTCTTCCAGCCCAGGCAGAGACGGGACGTTTGTGTGAGCTCCTGTCGCTACAATGATCTTATCAGCGGTGAGCATGACATTGCCGCCGCTGTTCAAGGTGACAGAGATGGTATGGGGCGCAGCAAAGGCGGCTGTGCCGCAGTAAATTTCGCAGTTGGGAAATTTTTCATAGTAAGACTTGATTCCGGCGCTTTCTCCGATTTTCTTCCAGAGGCGCTTGGAAAGCACGTCCCAATCGAGGCGGATGTTTTCCGCAGTGACCCCGATGCGGCGGCTTTCTCTGATCTCTCTGATGCGATTGGCCGCAGTGACCATGACCTTTGTTGGGATGCAGCCGCGGTTGAGACAAGTGCCGCCGAAAGATCCGCGCTCCACAATGGCGACGTGCAGTCCCTGTGCCAGTGCTGCGTCTGTCACGATATTGGCTGCGCCTGTACCGATGACGATGACATCATAGTGTTGCATGATAAACCTTCTTTCTTTGTATGGAATCACTGTGAGATTCCGTCTGCGTTGTTATATCGATGGCTGAGAAGCATCCAGTTGGGGGAAGGCAAGTGTGAAACGAGTGCCTACACCGGGTTTGCTTTCTACGTTGATCGTACCGCCGAAAATCTTGACGAGGAATTTGACGAGTGAGAGCCCGATGCCATTGCCGCCGGATTGTCGGGCGCGCGCCTTATCCACACGATAAAAGCGATCGAAGATCAAGGGGAGATGCTTCGCATCAATGCCGATGCCGTTGTCCTCGATAGCGAAGATGATGTTTCCCGCCTCTGTCCAGCATTCGGCTTTGATGGTGCCATTTTCTGGCGTATATTTGATGGCATTGTCTATGAGATTCTGCAGGATCTGTCGGAAAAGATCTTCTTTTGCAAGCAGCTGCGCAGATGTCGTCCGTACGATCTGCACAAGCTGCTGCTTTTTTTGTGCCTTGGGCAGAAGTGCCTGCACAGAGAGCTCCAGCATGCGGCCTGCAGCGAGCGGCTCCTTTTTCATATCTTTCCCCAATTCCCTGCTGTCAAGGCGCGCGAGCTCGAGCAAGGAAGAAATGAGTCGGTCCATTCGCTCAGCTTCATGCAGGATGACCTCGCTGCAATGGTGGCTGACGTCTGGTGAGGAGAAATCATCCTCGGCGAGGAATTCCGCGAATCCACGGATGGAGGTCAATGGTGTGCGCAGCTCATGGGCTGCATTGCCGACAAAGGCGGCTTGCCGCTGGTAAATGTCATCGAGCAAGGAAATATCATGGAAGACCGCCAGCACAGCCGTGCGTTGATGTGTGACGAACATGGCGAAATAGACCTTGAAAATATGCGGGGTGCCGCTGACAGGCAGTGTGACGCGGATGGTTATCGCTTTCTCCTTATTCAAAACCTGCTGCGCTGTATCTGAAATCAGGGCGTTGCCGAGGACGTGGATGCTGTGGCGGCGCATATCCGAAGGCTTCAGAGAGAAAATCTTGCATGCTTGGCGGTTTGCGTCCATGATTGCGCCGGTTTCATCGAAAAGGAGTACGCCGTTGTCCATGGAATCCAGGATGAGGTTCAATTTTTGATTTTCCGTCTGAGCTTCGTCGATTTTATGGGCGAGATTAGCAGCAAGCTGATTAATGGTATGAATCAGGATATCGAACTCATCGCCTGTGCGGTAGGTAATGCGCCGTGAAAGATCGCCTCCCATTATAGCACGCGCTGTTTGGATAATGTTCAGGATGGGAGAGAGCTGCCTGTGCGCAAGCCAGATGGCGAGCAGGACAGAAACGATGAAGGAAATGAAAAGGGAAAGAAATAAGACGCGTATACTGTGCTGCAGGGATGCCTCGATAGGCTGCAGTGAGGTCGCTGTGCGAATGATGCCGGAGAAACGACCGTGGTTGTGGACCGGAATGGCGACGTACATCATATTCTGCTGCAGCGTGTAGCTATAACGGATAGCAGAACCGTATTCATGAGAAAATGCCGACTGTACCTCAGGACGCCTCCAATGGTTGTCCATGGTTTCTGCATCACTATTGGAGTCAGCGAGTACGGTGCCCGTTTCATCGAGGATCGTTACGCGCAGACCTGTCTTCACACTGATCTCAGAAACGTCGGTAGCGAGCTGATCCCTATGACGGTACATATCGTCATGGAGCGTATGTTCGATGATCTGCGCATGAAGAAGCAAATCATGTTCTTCGTCGTTCAGGTTATCGTTGTGAAAAAAATCCATGAGAATGACGCCGAGGATCAATAAACCCGTAAGGGAAAGCAGCAGAAAAGATTCGAGGATGCGCCGTGTGATTTTTGTATTGAGCATGATGTCGCCCCGTTTCCTGAAGTCTGACTATATTCTAGCATGAAGTTTCCATAGATTGCACGGAGAAAATACGAGAGACGCGGCACATAGCGACGTAGCACTACAATCAAATGCAATTTTACATAAACGTAACACAGGCACAACAAAGACGCTCGCACGCTCTGCTAGGATAAGAAACAGGATACATCCCATTCCCAAGATTCTCGTATTGAGGAGGAAATGAAAATGTTCAACAAGAAAAAGATTATCCTTGCCATGGGAACGCTCTTGGTCAGTGCATCGATGCTTCTGGCAGGCTGTGGCGGCGGTGGCTCTCAGCAGGCCGCAAGCTCGGGGGGAGAGAAGATTTCCGGCAAGATCAGTGCGTCCGGTTCCACAGCGCTGCTGCCGCTGCTGAAGCCAGCACAGGAAGCATTCCAGAATAAGTATAAGGATGTAACGGTCAATGTTGCTGGCGGCGGTTCCTTCACTGGTATGAATCAGGTGGCAGAGGGTTCGGTGGATATCGGCGACTCGGATGTCAACCTGCCGGATGAATACAAGGATAAGGGACTCGTCGATCACAAGGTCGTCGTTGAGCCGTTTGTATTCATCGTCGACAAGGCGAACAAAGTGGACAACCTCACGAAGGATCAGGTCATCGGCATCCTGACGGGCAAGATTACGAACTGGAAGGAAGTCGGTGGTGACGACCAGAAAATCACGCTGATTCATCGTGCAAAATCTTCCGGTTCGCGCGCCACGATCAGCGATGTTGTGCTGAAAGGGGCAAACTTCACGGATGATGCGGTCATCCAGGATTCCAACGGTGCTGTCCGTGCCGCCATCGCAAGTACGCCGGGTGCCATCGGCTATGTGGATGCGCCGTATGCAGATGATTCCGTCAAGGTACTGAAGTTTGATGGCGTTGAGTATTCTGCGCAGAACATCATTGATGGCAAATATCCGATTTATGGCTATGGCCACATGTACACGAAGGGTGAGCCGACGGGTGCAGTCAAGGCATTCATTGATTATATTCTGAGCGATGAGTTCCAGAACAGCCAGGTGGAGAAACTCGGCTTCATCCCGGTCAGCAAGATGAAAAAATAACAGAGGAAGCAGGAGAGATTTATGGAGCAGGCAGTCAATTTGAGCAATGCAGGAACGCGTCAGCCAGGGGGAGGGCATGAGAGGCGTCTCTTCTATGACAAGTGCGGACGGTATCTTTTCATCGCCTCCGCCTGTCTCATGACGCTGATCATCTTTTCCATCATATTTTTCGTGGGCCGTCAGGGGCTCATGACATTGACGGCAGTCAGCCCGGCAGAGTTTTTTACCAGTGCGAGCTGGGATCCTTCCGCGCAGAAGTTCGGTGCGCTTTCCTTTATTGTCGGCTCTGTTGAGACGACGTTGCTCTCCGTTCTCATCGGTGCGCCTCTGGGATTGCTCGGAGCGGTGTTTCTCGCGAAGTTGGCGCCAGTACCGCTGAAGCGTATCATGCGCCCCGCAGTGGACCTCTATGTCGCGATTCCCTCGGTCGTTTATGGTTATATCGGCCTGACAGTATTCGTGCCATTCCTGCGCGATACTTTCCAAGTGCCGACAGGTTTTGGCGTGCTTGCAGCATCGCTTGTCTTGGCGATCATGATTATGCCGACAATCCTTTCCATCAGTACGGACGCGCTCAACGCTGTGCCGCATCCGTTGGAGGAAGCTTCTCTGGCGCTGGGGGCAACGTGGTGGCAGACGATGTATCATGTGGTCATGCCGGCCGCAATTCCCGGTATCATGACATCCATCGTCCTCGCGATGGCGCGCGCTGTCGGCGAGACGATGGCGGTGCAGATGCTCATTGGCAATACGCCGCAGCTGGCAGCTGGCTTTTTCACTCCGACGGCGACGCTTACGAGTAACATCGTCGTCGAGATGGGCAATACGCCGTTCGGCTCTGTCTGGGGCAATGCGTTATTCCTTATGGCATTTGTCCTGCTCATTATCTCCCTCGGGATGATTCTTCTGATCCGTTACTTCACAGGAAGGAGGCGTGTCGCGTGAATGCGAAACTGGAAAACAAGATTGCAAAGGCAGGGCTCTGGCTCATTGGTTTCTTTATCCTCGCACTCCTAGCAGCATTCCTCGGCTATATCCTTTATCAGGGGCTTCCTGTGCTCAGCTTCCACTTCATCTTCGGTAAGTCGAGCGATATCATGGCGGGCGGCGGTGTCGGCGGACAGCTGTTCAATTCATTCTATATGCTGTTCCTCTCTATGGCCGTCTCTATTCCTGTCGCGATTGGCGCCGGAATCTACCTTGCGGAATATGCACGGGAAAATAAGATGACAAAGGCAATCCGTCTCTCTGTCGAGAGCCTAGCGACGGTGCCTTCCATTGTGCTCGGCTTGTTTGGCATGATCATTTTCGTGAACAAAATGCATCTCGGATTCAGCATTCTTGGTGGTGCATTGACGCTTGTGCTGCTCAATCTGCCGATGCTCGTACGCGTAACAGAGGAATCCATCCGCACGGTACCGCGTTCCTATGAAGAGGCGAGTCTAGCACTTGGTGCGACAAAGCTGCAGACGATTTTCAAAGTGGTCCTGCCAAGTGCGATGCCTGGCATCATCACGGGCATCACGCTCACAGCCGGACGTGCACTCGGCGAAACAGCAATCCTCATTTTTACGGCAGGCACGACAGTTTCGCGCTTCCTCTATGATACCGACGTCATGGCTGGCGGCGAAACGCTCGCTGTCCATCTCTGGTATTTGCTGAGCGCAGGCTTGGTTCCCGACCGTGATCAGATTGCAAATGGCATTGGTGCATTGCTCATTCTGACAATCCTTGTATTCAATTTCTTGCTCGTCCTGCCGTTGAAGTATTTCCAGCGGCATAGCGTCGGCAGCCGATGATTACGCCGTATTCTTTTTGCTAACATGCAAAGCTCCCAGAAGGAAGGTGGATGCACTTTCCTTCTGGGAGCTTTTCGTGATAGAGGAATGAGATTATTGGGAAATGCAGAATCGTATTTTATTCCCGTGGCGTACATGGTCTGAAATCTATGCACGAAAAAAGCCCCGCGAAATCCTCGCGAGGCCAGTGAAATCAAGTGGTGCCGGTGGCCGGACTCGAACCGGCACATGGTTGCCCACGGCAGATTTTGAGTCTGCTGCGTCTGCCAATTCCGCCACACCGGCAGATGACATGTGTCATCAACGCTCACCATTATAGCATCCTAGCATCTTGCTTGTCAAACGAACTTTGTTGACGTGTGTAATGGCAGGATGCCATATTTCATCAGTGATCCCTTAGGCATCAGCTTTCCAAAGTCCGTGCAGATTGCAATATGCATAGGCTGCAATCGCCTCATCACCAGGGGCGAGCGAAAACTCCGCTTCTGGTTTATCACCTGGCTGCAGGTGTGCCATCTGAGCGCCTTTCTTTGTCTCGAGATGGATCCACTCGATGAAGTGCTCCGCCAGCATGGGATGTGCGACGCTGCCGACGCATACTTTCACATTGCTGCCCGTAACTGTAACGACAGGGACATGCTTTTCCTGCGCGGCATCGGTTGTGTTGGCTTTAAGCTCCTGCATCGGCTGTCCGCAGCAGACGAGTGGGCCACCGCCATCTTTGATGACACCGATGATGTTGCCACAGCTATTGCAGCGGAAGAAACGTTTCGCCATAATGATCAACCTCCTACACAATATAAAATAATATGCAATACTCTAAACTCATTATACAGTAGACCTTTCTTCAACGCAAGAAAAGTTTCTCCGGTGTAAACTGGCCATCGGATACTCTGAAAGAAGATTAACATACATTTTACAAAAACAACACACAGGCCGCCAGTGCTCGGATTACAATGTAACCGTGATGTAGCTTAAGGGGGAGAAAAAATGTATGCGATAATCGATGTTGGTTCGAATACGGTTCGCAGGAACATTTACAAGATAGAGCAGGGACAACTTTCCCTAGTGATGGGGAAGAAGGAAGCCGTAGGGCTGGCGTCATACGTGAAAAATGGGCAGATGCTTCCTGAAGGAGTCAACCGCGCTTGCGAAGTTCTTTCGGAGTTCCGGAGTATTTTGCAAGATCTTGGTATTGCGGATTACCATGTCTTTGCGACAGCAGCGCTTCGCAATGCAGTCAATAGCCATGCGGCTGTGGAAGAAATCGTAGAACGGACGGGAATCTGTATCGAGGTGCTTTCTGGCGAGACAGAGGCAGAACTCGACTTTATTGGTGCTTCTCATGCAGTGGATGTAACGGATGGGCTTCTCATTGATATCGGCGGTGCGTCTACCGAACTCGTTGTTTATGAAAATAGTGAAATCAAGAAAAAAGTAAGCTTGCCGGTAGGTTCCCTGAATATATACGATCGCTATGTGTCGAATCTCTTGCCCAGTCGATCTGAACGAAAAGCTGTCAAGCAAATGGTCTTGCAACTCTTGAAGCAGGATGCAGATCTCTATTACGGAGAATATCCTATCGTCTGCGGCGTGGGGGGCACCATTCGTGCGGCGCGCAAACTAAATAATTACTTATTTCAGCTTCCTTTGTCGAACATGCGGATCAAAGCCCCGAATATCAAGAGAATGATCAAGCTTCTCGAAAATGACGCAGGAGAGGCCATCCCTGTTGAGACGCTAGAAGTATTGCTAAAAGTTGTGCCAGATCGTGTGCGTACCATATTGCCTGGAATGATTATTCTTTATACGCTTGTAAAGCATTTCCACAGTGAATGGGTGGACGTCACACGCGCCGGTGTTCGTGATGGCTATCTTTATCGGTATGTACTTCAGCAAAATGCATCACTGCCACCTGTAGATAAGGAGACAATGGGAAGTGATGATTTGCCTCAACAGAGGGGATGACACGAAATAAGGCATCCCGCATGGAGTTTGTCTGTTAAATGATGGGTGTCTGTGTGGGCATCTACCGCGATTCGGCACTATGCCGGGCAAAAAATTTAGGAGGACATACTATGAAAATGAATGTAGAGAACCTCAATCTGTTCTATGGAGAACATCAAGCCCTTTTTGATGTCGGACTTGAGGTTCCAGAGCATAAAGTCGTGGCACTGATCGGGCCATCAGGCTGTGGAAAATCTACTTTCCTACGCACGCTGAACCGTATGAACGACCTGATCGACGGCGTACGCGTCGAGGGTGATATCAAATTGGACGGCGAGGATATTTATGCGCCGGAGACAGATTTAGTGCAGCTTCGCAAACGTGTCGGCATGGTCTTTCAGCGACCGAATCCATTCCCTATGTCGATTTACGACAATGTGGCGTATGGCTGCCGCGTGCATGGGCTCAAGGATAAAAAGAAGCTCGATGAGATCGTAGAAAAAAGCCTGCGTGGCGCTGCCTTGTGGGATGAAGTGAAAGACCGCCTGAACGCATCAGCGATGGGCATGTCCGGTGGGCAGCAACAGCGGCTCTGCATCGCGCGTGTCATGGCGGTGGAGCCTGAGGTCGTCCTCATGGATGAGCCGTGCTCAGCTCTGGATCCGATTTCCACTATGAAGATTGAGGAGCTTGTCACAGAAATCAAGAAAGACTTCACCATCGTCATGGTGACGCATAACATGCAGCAGGCAGCTCGTGTTTCTGATTTCACAGCGTTCTTCCTCAATGGGAAATTGATCGAGCATGACAAGACAGATGTGATTTTTACGAAGCCTCATGACAAGAAAACTGAGGATTACATCACGGGGAGGTTTGGCTGATGGAACAGACGCGACAGGAATATATCCGCGATCTTGCAATCGTACAGGATAAAGTCTATCAGATGGGATGCATGGCAGAGTCCGCCGTAAGGAAATCTGTACAGTCACTGCTTGAAAGCAATGCCAATCTGGCAGCGCAGGTCATGAAGGAAGACGATGCTATCGACGATATGATTGTCGATATCGAGGATGATTGTATTCTGCTCATTGCGAAGCAGCAGCCAATCGCACATGATTTACGTGTCATCGCAACGGGGTTTAAGATTTCAACGGACATTGAGCGCATCGGAGACCATGCGTTCGATATTGCGCGTGTCGCAAAATCCAGCGGGACGCCTCTGGATGCGGAGCGGAAAAAGTTGATTCAAGAATTAGCTGATTGTTCTGCCAGCATGATAAAAAAGGCGATGCAGTCCTATCGCACGGCGAATGTACGTCTAGCGGATGAAGTGCGCCATATGGATAAGGAGATGGATGAGATTTTCAAGCGGACATTCTATTCCCTGTCCCATTTCATCAGCGATTCGAAATACCCGCCGGAGGAAGTGACCAGCTTGCTCTTTATCGCTCGTTTCCTCGAGCGCATCGGCGATCATGCGGTCAATATTGCGGAGTGGGTCGTATATCTCGAAACGGCCGAACGGATTCGCACGAAGAAGACAGTGTGAAATCTTGACAAATCAATATACCAATGATACGATAAAGCAAATCAAGTAAATGCTATGAAAAAAGAAGTAGGAAGGGAATCATCGCAGAGAACTGTGGTTTGGTGCGACGCAGTATGAGGATCTTCTGAAATACGCTTTGGAGCAGCAGGCTGAAAGGGATTCCGATTAGGCTTGGCCGGTTGCCCCCGTTATCATGGGCTAGGATATGTCTGTATCCGAATGAGTGGCTTGCGTGAGCAAGCAGGGTGGTACCACGGGTAATAAGGCTCGTCCCTGTATAGGGATGAGTCTTTTTGTATGGAGAAGGAGTGTATCGTATGATTATCGTCATGAGGCCGGCATCTTCCCAAGAAAATCTCGCAGGTGTAGAAGAAAAGATTAAGGCAAACGGTCTGACTTTCCATCTTTCCAAAGGAGAAGACCGTACGATCGTTGGCGTGATTGGTGATAAGAAGAAAATTGCGAATCTGGAAATGAATATGATGCCGGGTGTCGAAAAGACAGTCCGAATTACAGAGAAATATAAACTGGTCAGCCGAGAATTTCATCCGGCAGATACGGTCGTTGATGTTGGCGGTGTCAAAATTGGTGGAGAACACCTTACGGTCATGGCAGGTCCCTGTGCCGTCGAGAGTGAAGACCAGCTCAAAGAGGCGGCTCGCTGCGTCCGGGAGGGTGGCGCACAATTTCTCCGTGGAGGTGCCTTCAAACCTAGGACATCTCCCTATGATTTCCAGGGACTGGCGGAAAAGGGGCTCAAGATGCTGCGCGAGGCGGCAGATGAAAACGGGCTCAAAGTGGTAACTGAGATCGTTGATAAGGATGATATGGAACTCATCGGCACGTATGCTGATGTCTATCAGGTGGGCGCGCGCAATATGCAGAATTTTCAATTGCTGAAAGCACTTGGTAAGGCAAAGAAGCCTGTCATGCTCAAGCGCGGCCTTTCCTCGACCATCAGCGAATGGCTCAATGCTGCCGAATATATTGCCGCAGGTGGCAACGAGAACATCATTCTCTGCGAGCGCGGCATCCGTACGTACGAGACGTTTACGCGCAATACGCTCGACCTCTCGGCAGTTGCTGCTGTCAAAGAGCTTTCCCATTTGCCAATCATCGTCGATCCGAGCCATGGCACTGGACGTTGGCAGATGGTGCGTCCTATGGCGCGGGCGGCGATTGCCGCTGGAGCGGATGGCTTGATTATTGAAGTGCACCCGCATCCCGAGGTTGCGCTTTCTGACGGCAATCAAAGTCTGACGCCCAAGAATTTCAACCGTCTTATGGAAGAGGTCAAGCAGATTGGTGCGCTCATGGGGAAAGCATTATGAATAATGCTGTGAAAAAACCTCTGAAGTTTGCAATCATCGGCGTCGGCTTGATTGGCGGTTCTTTGGGACTCTGTTTGAAACGGGCTTTGGGAAATAGCATCTATATCACAGGGTTATGCCGCACGGAACGATCCATGCAGCACGCGGTAAAATGCGGAGCAGTGGACTACGCTTCTGCGGACTTGAAAGAGGTGGCCGGTGCAGCAGACATTGTTTTCCTGAGTCCGCCAGTACTGCAGATCGTGCCCATGGTCAAAAAGCTGCTTCCCTATCTATCTCCGCACACTATCATCACGGATGCCGGCAGTACAAAAGGATATGTTTGGCAACATCTGAAAGAAATTCTGCCGGAAAATATTTATTACATTGCCGGACATCCGATGACAGGCAAGGAAAAGAGCGGGGTAGATGCTGCGGATGCAGATCTTTTTCGCGGCAAGGTGTATGTGATCATCGATGACACGGAAGCGCCCCGAGAAGTATACCAGCGACTCATGGAGGTCCTGAAATATACGGAAGCGAATTTCGTTCGGATGGAAATTGCCCAGCATGATCGCTGTGCCGCTGTCATCAGTCATGTTCCCCATATTGCGGCGGCAGCACTCGTCACGCTGTTGAATCGTTCGGGGGATGATCTTGAATCGTGCATCAAGCTGATCGGCGGCGGTTTCAAAGATACGACCCGGATTGCGTCCTCCAATGCGGATATGTGGGCAGACATCTGCATGACGAATGGCGGAGAGATTGCCAGGAACCTACGCAATCTGCAGACAATCCTTGGTGAAGTGATCACAGCGTGTGATTCTCATGACAGGCAATATATTTACGATTATTTCACGGCATCCAAAAAGCGGCGTGACAGTCTGCTCGAGAACGCCGCAAAAGAAAAAATCGATCCGAATTGATGCAGAGGAAGTGTTGTAGGCGATGAAAATCAAGCTGGAAGAACTGGCAACTGCCTTGGGAAAGTCTGACATCCTGCCAGGCTACGTCGATCTGGCAGAAGGGCGCGTTATCATGCTACGTGACGATTGGCAAGATGATGCTGCGTTGGAGCATGCGTTGCGTCTGGAAGATGATTTCAATCGCTATGTTCCGTTAATAAATATCTGTGACAGCGATGAATATGGTGTCATGCAGGCCTTTGCTGAGCGACAGCCGGCAAATGTGTGCCGTCAGCTGAAAAACGCCTTGGCTGGGCAAGGGGCCAGTCTGCGTTTTCTGCAGCAGGTAAAGCAGTTGCAGCTGCGGCAGGCCTGGGACGATTTTTGGCACGCTCACCTGATCGATGCCGCACGTTTTTTTTGCGAAGAAAATGAAATCGAGTATGAAGAATAAGCGTTTGTAACGCTTGGCTGCTTTATCAGCAGAAGCTCATGCTGCAGCATGCCTTTGGATCCCATATAGCTCTATGGCTAAATTTTATTCGCAAACGGTATAACGGTATGGTATAATATGTATGATTTGTTATGAGAGCAAGTGTTGATGGAACATAGTTCGGTCAGGTACCATATGGTGCACCTGGCTTTCAACAAACTGAGGAGGATTTTCATGGCGACTATTAACCAGAATTATCAGAAACTGCCGGGGAGCTATCTTTTTGCAGAAATCGCACGTCGTGTAGCGGCTTATAAAGAAGCACATCCGGAGGCTGACATCATCAGGCTCGGCATCGGTGATGTCACGCAGCCACTGCCGCAGGTCTGCATCGATGCCATGCATAAAGCCGTGGACGAGATGGCGCATCAGGAGACGTTCCGTGGCTATGGGCCAGAGCAGGGGTATCCTTTTCTGATTGAGGCAATCCGCGAGCATAATTATACGAAGCGCGGTATCCAAATCGCATCGGATGAGATTTTTGTCAGCGATGGCTCAAAGAGCGATACGGGCAACATTCAGGAGATTTTTGGGCTCGATAACAAAGTGGCAATCACCGATCCCGTTTATCCTGTCTACCTCGATACGAATGTTATGGCAGGCCGTACGGGTGAGATGCAGGAAAATGGCTATTTTGCTGGTGTTACGTATCTTCCCAGCAACGCTGACAATGGGTTTACGCCGGATCTACCAAAAGAGCATGTAGATATGATTTATCTTTGCTGCCCGAACAATCCGACTGGGACAACGCTTTCTCGTGAGGCACTCACGAAGTGGGTGAACTACGCAAAGGAAAATGATGCGGTGATTCTCTTTGATGCCGCGTATGCGGCTTATATCAGCGAACCGGAGGTACCTCGCTCCATCTATGAGATTCCTGGGGCGACGGATTGTGCCATTGAGTTCCGGTCCTTCTCCAAGACGGCCGGATTCACCGGTACTCGCTGTGGTTATACGGTCATTCCGAAAACTGTGACGGGCAAGGCGGCTGACGGCAGTCGTGTGCGCTTCCGCGATCTCTGGAATCGTCGTCACACGACGAAGTTCAACGGTACAGCTTATATTGTGCAGCGTGGTGCAGCGGCAATCTACACCGATGAGGGGCAGGCCCAGATCAAGGAACTGATTTCCTACTACATGGAAAATGCTCGTATCATTCGTGAAGGGCTGAAATCTGCCGGTATTACTGCATACGGCGGCATCAATGCGCCCTACATCTGGCTGAAGACGCCAAACGATATGCCTTCGTGGGATTTCTTCGACAAACTGCTCACGGAAGTCAACATCGTCGGTACTCCTGGCGCTGGTTTCGGTCCTTGCGGCGAAGGATATTTCCGTCTTACGTCGTTTGGCGATCGCGAAAACACCAAGCGCGCTGTGGAACGTATCAAGACACAGCTCCACATCTGATGATGGGAAACGATATCCAGATGTTGCATGCGCTGAATCGTTTGCGGCAGAGCATAAAGGCAGTCCATGCCATCAGAAATGAAATCAACAAAGGGCTTGCTGGCATTCGGCGGGAGAATCTCTCTCAGGCACTGACACAGAAAAAGCACCTGAAAAAGCTCAAAGAATCTTATGAACGTCTTACGCAGGAAACGGCCTGCCTGCCGCCGTTGGATCAGGCGTCCATTCTCGAGCCGGAGTTCGACTATATTACGACGATAGAGAATATCCTCACAACAACACAGGAACTCAAACGCGGTGCAGACATCGGAGCAGAAAGTAGAGAGGCTCTTCAAGATGGCCTTGTGAAGTTTTACGATGGCTTGCGGGCAGAACTTCTTGCTGCAGGTACGGAGAAAAAAGCAAAGTAAAGCAAGGATGGAAACGGCAACCCCCGGACGCATTTCGTCCGGGGGTTGCCGCGTGTATGTGATATTGGGGATGATGGACGTTCGAAACAACCATGCATGGAGCAGCAGTATTCTGAGCACGGTTGTAATGTGGCCTATACCCCGTTTGATGGACACTATAAACGAATGGTAAAATAAGACCATGAGGTGATGAGATAGTGTCCACGAAACAAAAGACCTATAGCAATGAATTTAAGGAAGAAGCAGTCAAGCGTGTA
>Ga0310695_10008849_pt1 | contig 15383 bp, 11 predicted proteins | sample RumenRJG_04DNA_FD_203882 | JGI IMG/M metagenome (GOLD analysis project Ga0310695, IMG submission 203882) | Bovine rumen microbial communities from Lethbridge, Alberta, Canada - RJG_04 (v2) (version 2) | ecosystem: Host-associated > Mammals > Digestive system > Stomach > Rumen | place: Canada...
AAGAGCCTGTTGCGGACTCAGATGCAGCGCATGCTGAACGAAAACAGCGGGATCCCGTTCCGGGCTCAGATGACTCAGGTGCTCAACAGACCAGGGAAGACAGGATTTGCGGGACAGGGGAAGCGGTTATATTTGATACGGACTGACTGATATACGGAACAATCTTTACATTTCAGGGAGATTTATTGTGGTTGACAACGAAGCCGGACATTTTTTCAATTTCCGGAAAAACAAAAAGACTGATAAGCAAAAGACCGAGGCGGTTGCAAAAGCCGGCCGCCGCCGGTCCTATTTTCTTGCCGTCATGAGCCTGGTGCTCGCCGGGATCCTGATCTATCGCCTCCACTGGCTTCAGATCGTCAACGGAGAGCGGTATCTGAGTGATTTCAAGAGCAGTATCCGCCGGACCGTCGTTAACCGCGGCAAGCGGGGCAAAATCTATGATTCCCAGGGAAGAGTACTGGCTGAGACTGTCTCCTCCTACAATATTACGATGAACGATATGACAGAAGATTCATCCGGAGATCAGTCGATCCTGAACAACAGGATTAAAGAAGTCATCGATATCGTCGATGAAAACGGCGGCGAAATGTACAATGATTTCAACATTGTCCTCAACGGCGGCAGCTATTACTACAAGGAAATGGGCTCCACAGCCAAAATGCGTTTTCTGGCCGATATCTACGGGTATCCCGATCCGGCGGATCTGACCGAAGAGGAATCATCCAAGACCGCCGAGGAAATAGTCAATGACCTGGCGGACAGATACGGGATCAGTTCCATGGGAATCGATGACCGGAAAGTAGTCCTTGAAATGGTCATTGCCCGCTATAAACTCTCTCTGAATTATTATCAGAAATATATCTCCACTGTTCTGGCCAAAAACGTCCCTGAGAAGACCAGGGAAGCGATCAAAACCCGCTTCAATTCCTCACAGGAAGGCGTCCAGATCGAAGAGGAGCTTGTGCGCCGCTACCCCAAAGGCATTGTTTATTACAGCAATATTGTCGGGTACACCGGTGAAGCGGATGAAGACTATGTCAATGAAGAGAGCCACAGCGGAACCGACGAAGAAGGACACCCCCTCTACAGGGAGGGCGACATGGTCGGCCTCACCGGAATCGAGGCCTCCCAGGAAGAGATCCTGCACGCGGTCAGCGGACAGGAGACTTTCAATGTAGACAATATAGGCCGCATCACTGACACACCCGTCAAAAACGAAGATGTTTCCGTAGCTGAACAGAGCTATGCCTCAAAAGACGGCGGAGATGTCTATCTCACCATTGATTACGCACTGCAGAAGAGCGCCTATTTGATCATCGAAGACAATCTGCGCAAGATCATCCTGGGAAAGCTGCAGGACTCTATCCAGGACCAGGAGATTTCCCAGGATCAGTCCGGCGATTCGATCCGTATTCCGATCAGTAATGTCTATACCTCCTGCCTGACTAACATTCTGGACACCACCCATTTCACCTCCGAGGAAGCAAGTGAGACCGAGAAGGATGTAGCGGAAAAATTCGAGTCCTTCCGGGAGCGCCGCAGCGGCGAAATCCTTGAGGAAATATCAGTACCTACGACCAACTACAAAAACCTGGGACTGGAAATGAGGTATTACCAGAAGCTTCTTGCCCAGGCCCTGTATGATTACGGTGTCCTCACCACCAGCTTCGAGGAGAGCGACGCGGGCAATCAGGTGTATAAAGCCTGGGATAAAGGCGAGAACACTTTCCGCGACCTGATCATGGAATATATCCGCAAGGATTGGATCGATACCTCCAGTCCCTACCTGAAGATTGAATCGGGACATCCCAAAGACTCAGAAATCTTCGAGGGAATCCTGACCTTTTTTGACGACGTGATCGGTGCGGACAGCGGCACACTGAACGACAGGGATTTCCGCAACGCCATTTATAAGTATCTGATCATCAACCAGGAAGTCACCGGGGATCAGGTCTGCCAGCTTCTTCTGGATCAGGAGATTGTGGAAATCGATCAACAGGAGCAGGAGAGTTTCGACTATGAATGGGGTGAGAGTGCCTATCAGTTTATGTACAACCGCATTCAGAATCTGGATCTGACTCCAGCCCAGCTGCATCTGTATCCGTCCACTGCTTCCGCTGTGGTGACAGACCCCCGGAACGGAAACGTACTGGCCCTGGTGTCTTATCCCGGATATGACGCCAACAAGATCAACGACGAATCCTACTACCGGCAGCTGGTCAACGACCCCGCAAAACCGCTTCTCAACTATGCCACTCAGCAGCTGACAGCTCCCGGATCAACATTCAAGATGGTCACAGCCACAGCTGCCCTGAGTGAAAAAGTCGTCACGATCAAAGATACAGTCGAGTGCAAAAAGAAGGGCACCTTCAAAAAAGTAAAAGAAGATCCCGATCCGCCAAAATGCTGGATTTATCCCGGCAGACATAAAAAGCAGAATCTGGAGGGTGCCATCGCCAACTCCTGCAACATGTATTTCTACGAGATGGGATACCGTCTGGGACTGCACCAGGAGCGAGAAGAAAACCAGGATAACGACTGGGATGACGACTGGGACGATGACGATGACGACGATGATGACGATGATGAAAAGAAGACGGACAAGAACTACGACAATGCCTACGGCGTAGAACGGATCAGGAAATACGCCGAAAAATACGGTCTTTCTTCCGTGTCAGGTGTTGAGATCACTGAGTCCGAGCCCCGTCTGCTTTCCAATGATCCCATCCGCGGGGCAATCGGTCAGGAGACAAACGCCTTCTCAACGGCAAGCCTGGCCAGATATGTATCGGGAGTCGCCAACAGCGGAAATGACTACAAGCTGTCTCTGATCCAGAAAACAAAGACAGGCGACGGAGAGGAGGCTGCACACAAGCCCGAGCGTGAACATGTTATCTCCCTGGCAGAAGACCAGTGGAACAGTATACACAGAGGAATGCGCCGTGTCGCTACAGGCTACTCAGCCTTTAACGTTCTCTGGGAATACCCTGTCGCCGGAAAGACAGGTACAGCCCAGCAGAAGGATATGCCGGACAATGCACTGTTCGTTGGATATGCGCCCTACTACGAAAAGGGAGCCTGGAACGAAGAACAGCTCTCCGCCGTCAAAAAGATTTCCATGGCTGTCCGCATTCCCAACGGTTATACTTCCACCTATGCCGCAAACCTGGGCGCGGATATCATGAGATATTTTTATTATCCGGACCAGTTTAATGACATTGTGGACCAGGTCGTCCGCAATAAGGCTCCTGACAGATAAGAGGTTCCCCCGACAGGGCACCTGACAGATGACAGTTTTTACGCTGCAGGACAGGCAGCGGCTTCTGACCATATTCTCACACTGCGCCCTGACCGGGCTCCCTGAGTCAAGGCTGCGTTTTGGAGTAGTTTCCCATGCTGGACAAATTTTCATTAAAAAAGATGGATTATTTCCTGATCGCGCTCGTATGTTCGCTCAATTATTGCGGACTGCTTGCCATACAGAACGCGGCACCGGAGCTCTACCGGCGGCAGATGCTGGGGTTTATAGTGGGAGCCGCCCTGATGCTGCTTTTATCCATCTTTGACTACCACTATATTTTAAAGCTGCACTGGCTCTATTATGTCGCGGCGATCGGCCTGCTCATGCTGGTGCTGCGGATCGGGTCCTCAGGCGGAGGCGCTCAGCGCTGGATCTCTCTTTTCGGGATCACTTTCCAGCCCTCCGAGGCCTCAAAAATATTGTTGATTTTATTTTTTTCAGAGTTCATAATATTTTACAGGGTCAAAATATTCCGGCCTCTTCACCTGCTGGCTTGTATCGCGCTGATCGTTCCGCCGGTTTTTCTGGTCTATAAGGAGCCCGATTTTTCCACAAGTCTGATGCTGCTTCTTATATTCAGTCTGATGATGTATGTGGGAGGGCTTGAATGGCCGATCGTGGCTGCGATTATTGCGGCTGTAGTGCCATCCTTTTTCTGGATCATCTCCCAGGCCACGCAGGGGAACAGCAGCATACTGTCCGTATATCAGCAGAACAGGATCCTGGCATGGCTTCATCCGGAAAACTACGCGGATTCAACCGCTTACCAGACGATCAACTCCATGACCGCGATTGGCTCGGGGCAGATCATCGGAAGAGGGCAGGAGGCCAATTCCCTGCTGAATACAGGTTTTATTTCGGAATCGCAGACTGACTTTATATTTACTGTCATAGGAGAGACCTTTGGTTTTATCGGCTGCTGCGCAGTCATTCTCCTTATTTTCATCATCACGATCAAATGCTTTCTGATCGCGGCGAAAGCTGCCGATTCCCAGGGGCGGGTCATTGCGGCCGGAATGGGCACCTGGATCGGATTTCAGAGTTTTCTCAATATCGGTGTCGCAACGGGCATTCTGCCCAACACCGGCATCCCGCTTCCTTTTGTCAGCTACGGACTCACCAGTCTGGTCTGCCTGTACGCCGGCATCGGAATATTGCTGAATGTGCGCATGCAGCAGAAAGACTGACTGCTCTGAATCCTTACCGGCCGGAACCTTTCTGCCGCCCGGTAACCCCTGCAGTGTTACTTACTTCTCAGACATTCGATGCGCGCCGGCTTCCCTGATGAGGCATTTTCTTCTCAGGCATTCGACGCGAGCCGGTTTCCCTGATGCAGCATTTTCTTCTCAGGCATTCGACGCGCACCGGCTTTCCTGATGCGGTTTTGCTTCTCAGAAAAGAAGCTCCGGATATAGGCTGCCACCTGTTTTTCATCTGTCAGGAGTACTTAAATGAAAATCGCTTTGATAGCACATGATGCCAAAAAAAAGCTCATGCAGAACTTCTGCATTGCTTACAGAGGTATTCTCGCAAAAAATGAGGTCTGTGCCACCGGCACTACCGGCAGGCTGATCGAAGAAGTGACCAATCTCTCGATCCACAAACTGCTTGCCGGGCATTTGGGCGGTATGCAGCAGATCGGAGCTCAGATCGAACACAATGAGATCGATCTGGTCATATTTTTGCGCGATCCGCTCACAGCCAAGCAGCACGAGCCGAATGTAAACATTGTTGTAAGGCTCTGCGATATGCACAATATTCCTCTGGCGACCAACCTGGCGACGGCAGAGCTCCTGATCAAGTCCCTTGACCGTGGAGATATGGAGTGGCGTGAGATTTATAAATAAAGGTTCAGGAACACCCGTCCTGCAGTTTATGGCAGTACAGGGGTATTTCTGTCCCTTCTGCCGGTATGCATATATGACTGCTCCATGCCGGGCATCCGTTTTTTGTCCGCTCCGCCGGTTTCGTTCCGGAAGGCCGGCCTTTAATATTCTTGATTTTAATAAAGTATTTTTCATAGATTAAAGTAAGGTTATATCGTTTTTTATGAGCAATAATTCCACACACAAACACATTTCCTGTTCAGAGAACGGAAAAAAGGCCCTTTCTCTGTCCAGGAAAATTTTATGCGCTGTTTTATCCCTCCTGATGGTTTTTTCCATGACAGGATGCAGCCGCGGCTATATTTCTTCATACAGTGACAATGCAGGCAGAAGCAGCTTCTCTCTGACAGCCGTCTCCGCTGACTTCAGCGGTAAAGCCCGGCTTTTTGCTCAGGATATGTGTGTTCCCGGAGAGGGCATCTCCCTCAGCATCGGCAAAAATAATGCGTCCGCCCTTTTTGATCTGGACGGCGGTATGACAGTGGTCGAAAACAATATCACCGAAAAAATCTACCCGGCCAGCACTACCAAAATCATGACTGCCCTCCTGGCCATCAAGTATGGAAAAATGGATACCATGCTGAAAGCTTCTTCCACTGTCGCCAGCCTCGAGTGGGAGGCACAGCGGATCGGGATCGAGCCGGGGGATAAGATGACTCTGGACCAGGCTCTGCATTATCTGATGGTTTATTCCGCCAACGATGCCGCGATCATGATCGCTGAACATATCGGCGGCACGTATGAAAAATTCATTGAAATGATGAATAAGGAAGCCGCCTATCTGGGGGCTACTTCCACACACTTTGTCAATCCGCACGGGCTTCACAGGGACAACCACTACACCACGGCATACGATCTTTTCCTGATTTTTCAGGAATGCCTCAAATATGACAAGTTCCGCGAGCTGATCCGACTCGATTCCTACAGCACAGTCTTTCATGACAAGGACGGAAATATGAGGGCTATCGAGGTTCCCTCCACTGACAATTACCTTGTCGGGGTCACAAAAGCCCCCAATACCATCAGGGTGATCGGCGGAAAGACCGGAACGACCGACCAGGCAGGCAGCTGTCTCATCATCCTGTCTGAGAGCAGCAGCGGCAGAGAATTTGTCTCCGTCGTGCTGGGGGCACCGGATTCTCCTTCTCTCTACGTTTCCATGAATCAGCTTCTGCGCAAGGAAAGACAATACTCAAAGGAAGCGGAATAGCCTATTTGTTACACCCCGCCTGAAACTTGAGATGTACGGTGCGCCTGAGTGCACTGTTTACGCAGAAAAACACCTTCAGATTCAGGTGGGTCTGTACGGTAACCGCCTGTTTCAAACTGGCCAAAGAGTCAGTCGTACCTTATTGTATTTTTACACGTATTCATCTATAATTGTTTTCAGGAACAAACCGGTTTTTTTTTCGCCTTGTGCCGGGTCCGGCACTGAGGTGAAGTTACAAGCATATATTATTAGGAGGTATTGTCAAATGGTTCATTTGGTTACTGGTAACAAAGGCAAAGGCAAGACAACATGGATGCTGAATAAAGCTAACGGCTCGATCAAGAGTGTTCTGGGCAGTATCTGCTACCTTGACAAAAGCTCACAGCATATGTATGAACTCAACACCAGGATCCGCCTTGTTGTCGTCCCTGATTACAAGATAGAAAACTGTGATCAGTTCCTTGGCTTTGTTAGCGGTATCATTTCGCAGGATCACGATCTTGAACAGATGTATATTGATGGTTTTCTCAGGATTGTCCGCTTTGAGGGCGAAGACCTCACACGTTCTATCCGTAAGCTTCAGAGCATCAGCAAGGATTCCGGTGTTGACATCTTTGTGAGTATCTCTATTGACGCAGATGACGTTCCGGAAGAATTCAAGGACTGCATCGAAGTTGCTCTTTGATCACTTAACCGGAAGCGGAATACAAATCTATTGCAATCGTCTACAGATCGGTAAAAGAACTATAATAAAACGGGCAGGGGCAGGAACAGTCGTCCCTGCCTGCTTTTTCTGACATGAGCCGGTCAATGTGTTTTTCCGCCCCCTGGCGGATAAGGGCCGCTTCATGTGTTTTTCCGCCCCCTGGCGGACAAGGGCCGGTCGTGAACAGAAGGAATTAAAACAGCCTCACCCCAGTTTCTTTCCGGCAGGAAATCTTTGGAAAATTATTTTCCGGCAGGAAATCTTTGGATAATATATATGAAAAAAAGAATGAGCTGGCGGCTGAAACGCCCCAAAATATCGATGCACATAGACATCGGTATGTTGATATTTTTTATCATTCTGGTCTATATACTCTTTAGTGTAATATCCTATGTGACCTCCGATAAGACAGAAGTCTACGAAGTCCGCATGGGTACCCTTTCCTACAATGAAAGCTACAGAGGGATTGCCATCCGTCAGGAATCCCTGGTCAAGAGTGCGTATTCCGGAAAAGTGAATTACTATAACAGGGAAGGAGACCGTGTCAAAGTCGGAGGACTGGCCTATTCGGTGGATGAAAAAGGCGAGCTGGCCGATTACGCGGATTCGGATCAGCTGGCAAAGGATTATTACACAGACAAGGATCTGAATCTCTTCCGCAATCAGGTGATCAGCTTCGTCTCTGATTTCGACTCATCCAGGTTCTTTACTGTATATGATTTTAAGAGCGCTTCGGCCAGTCAGGCCCAGAAGATCAGCAACCGGGCTGTTCTGTCCGGTATAAAAGACCTGAAATTGACAACCCTCCGCACAGTAAAAGCCAAAGAGACCGGTTCAATCGTCTATTCCTATGACAACTACAACGGGATGACTTTTAAGTCACTCTCCGCAAAAGATTTTGACAGTTCGGCCTGCAAGAAGGCTCAGCTGAGAGACGGCGCCAAAATATCTGCCGGCAAGCCCGCCTATCGCATAGTCACGGATGAAAACTGGTCGGTGGCGATCAAAGTCACTGACCCCGATTCCGCGAAGCGCCTGATGAAGGAAGACTTTGTCGAGGTCCGTTTCCTCAAAAACGATCACACCTCCTGGGCCTCTGTCGACGGACGCGAAGACAAAGACGGAAACTGGCTCATCAATCTGTCCTTCACCAATTCCATGGAGAACTTCTGCATGGATCGTTTCGTGGATGTCGAAATACTCTCTAATGAGAAAAAAGGCCTGAAAGTGCCGGTTTCCTCCATTACAGAAGGAGAGTTTTTCGTTGTCCCCAAAGACTACGTCACAAAAGGTACCAACAATCAGCAGGGAGTTCTCATACGTTATTACACAGACGCCGGAGACGCGGGGAGCAGCGGAACACAGTTTATCCCCACACTTCCCTACAGCGAGACCGAAAACTCCTACTATCTCGATAACTCGGTCCTCAAAGAGGGTATGATCCTTGAAAAGAAGGATTCACAGGATCAATACACTCTGAGCAAAAAAAAGACACTGAGCGGGGTGTATTATATCAATAAAGGATATCCCGATTTCAGACAGGTCACCGTCAATATGCAGGACGATGAATACGCGATCGTAGAGCCCAATGAGCTGTACGGTCTGCAGGAATATGACTATATAGTGCTTCACGCTGATACAGTCAGTTTCAATAATTACTGAACGCGGCTATATTTAAAAGGAGCACTGAAATACTGAATATTATATAAGTACTGAAAAACTGAATGTTAAAGAAGTACTTAAAAACTGAAACCTGAAGGAGTACTGAAAAACATGATTGCTGATAATATCCGTTCCGTCGAAGAGCGTATTCTGGCTGCCTGCCAAAGAGCCGGCCGTCCCCGTGAAGATGTCACGCTGATCTGCGTGACTAAAACCAAGCCGGTAGAAGACCTCCGCCAGGCCTACGATGCCGGCCAGCGCGTTTTTGGTGAAAACCGGGTTCAGGAGATCATTGAAAAGTTCCCCCGGCTCCCGGAAGATATCCAGTGGCATATGATCGGACATCTTCAGAGAAATAAGGTAAAATACCTCATGGACAGGGCGGTCATGATTCACAGCGTGGACAGTGCCGCTCTGGCGCAGACCATCAGTAAGGAAGCTGTAAAAGCAGGGCGCGTGATGGATATTCTGCTGGAAGTCAACGCGGCAGGAGAGGAGAGCAAATTCGGTCTTGGCTACGACAAGGTGCTTCCTCTGATTCATGAGATCGCACCTCTTCCCGGCATACATATCTGCGGACTCATGACCGTGCCGCCCTACACCGAAAATCCCGAGACCAGCCGTGTCTATTTTAAAAAACTACGGGAATTATCTGTTGACATTGCCCGCCAATCCATTGATAATGTGTCTATGCATACCCTTTCCATGGGTATGACCGGTGATTTTGAAGTTGCCATCGAAGAGGGCGCAACGCATATAAGAGTCGGTACGGCGATTTTTGGAGCACGTAATTACGATATTTGACCTTCCCACACATGAGGAAGAAGCCGCACAAGGACACCAATGTGTCCGCAGTGGGGCGGGATTGCGAATGTTTGGAGCGATGCGGGAGCGCGGGACGCGCGGAGCAGCGTGTAGTTTAATCATACATGTTTGTGGCCACAAGATCATGGCCACAGGCAAGTAAGTATAAACTGCTATAGAATGATTTAGAATAGTACAGAGTGGTATAGAATAGTTATAGAATGAAACAGAAATAACGGAGGAAATAAATATGAGCGTAATGGATAAACTCATCAATGCGATGAAGTTTAACGAAGATCCTTATGACGATGAGAATGAAGCCGAAGACACCGAGTATTATGATGAGGAACCTGAAAAAACGGATTCAGCATTTGATAAAGAGGATGAAGAAATGGCAGAAGTTGAAAACAGCTCAGCAGGCAGAAATCCCCGCAGACGCAATGTCCAGGAGCGAGAGAGTGCTCCTTCTCAGAGACCTTCCGTAAAGCGTCAGTATTCAGAATCAGGTATGGAAGTATGTATCGTCAAGCCCACTTCCGTCAATGACGCCCGCGATGTCACTGATCTGATCCTGGCCGGCAGCACCGTTGTCCTGAACCTTGAGGGCCTCGATGTCGAGATTGCGCAGCGCATTATCGATTTTACTTCCGGTTCCTGCTATGCGGTTCAGGGAAACGTGATGAAGATCTCCCATTATATCTTTGTCATCACACCTTCAACCGTAGACATCAGCGGCGATATCTCCAATCCCGCCGGCGCGGAACAGGACGGCAGCGCAGCGCTTGACATGCCTTTTACAGGCCTTTGATCACCGGTTTGCCAGAGATAAACTCCGGCCTCATGAATTACGACCGTTAAATATCGCGATTACTGCCAGTCTGGGCGCTGCACCGCAGCGCCCATCCCTGGCGTATTCTCATGACCTTTTCTGAGAATCTGTGCCATGGCAGCATCAAGGCCATGGCACTTATTATATATCGGGTAATTGAATGAATAACGCAAAGAAAAACAGTACATCTCCCCTTCACAACTCCATAGCCGCCCTCCTGATCATTGCAGCCCTCATTGCTTTCGATCAGAAGACCAAAGTGATCGCGGTGAAAGGACTGAGCGGCGGAAAACACGTACCCCTGATACCCGGAGTACTGGAATTGACTCTGGTCCAGAACCGCGGCGCCGCTTTCGGCATCCTCCAGGATGCCCGCATATTCTTTTTTTTCATTACCGCAGCCGCTCTCTGCGTGATCGGGTATTTCCTTCTTCATGTCCCGGATACCCGCCATTACATGCCTCTTCGCCTGTGCCTGTACTTTATTGCAGGCGGAGCCGCCGGCAATTTCATAGACCGGATCGCTCTCACTTATGTGCGTGATTTTATTTACTTCTGCCTGATCGACTTCCCGGTCTTCAATGTGGCAGATATTTATATTACCTGTTCTGCTTTCGCGCTTGTCCTTCTGACCGTCTTTTATTACAAGGATGACAAGGATTTTGATTTCCTGAAGAGGGAAAAAAAGGCAGACAGCGGGCAGGAACTGTAAGAATCAGGTTCCTCATTCAGGACCCGCCCGCCAGTCCGGCGCTTGTGCAAGGCATATAATCATTTTTAACATAGAATAATTTTTTACCATATAATCATTTTCAAAATAAGGTGAGAATTTGAACTCAGAGTTGATAGATGAGAATGGGGCCGCAGCTGCGGAAGCTGTGGCTATTAATGAAACAGCAGCCAGGGAGGCTGTGACCCTTGACGAAACAGCAGCTGCGGAGACTGTAACCCTTGATGAAACAGCAGCTGCGGAGGCTGTGACCCTTGATGAAACAGCAGCCAGGGAGGCTGTGAACCTTGATGAAACAGCAGCTGCGGAGACTGTAGCCCTTGATGAAACAGCAGCTGCAGAGGCTGTGACCGGTACCGGCTCCGACTCTCTGACAGATGGTGAAGATCTGGCTGCTGAAGCCGGCTCCGGAGACAGCTTTTCTTTCGTTATCTCTGCCCTGGATGCAGGAGAAAGGATCGACAAAGTCCTGGCAGCCAGAATTCCCGGACAGTCCAGAAGCTATCTCAAAAAGCTGATCAAAGAGGGATGTATAAGGGTGGGAGAGAAATCCGTCAAGCCCAGCGCCTGTGCCGTCGAAGGTCAGTCTGTATCGGTCTTTCTTCCCGTGCGGATGCTGCCGGATATACTTCCCGAGGATATTCCGCTGGATATCCTCTATGAAGACGATGACGTTCTGGTCGTCAATAAACCAAAGGATATGGTCGTCCATCCTGCCGCAGGACATTACACAGGCACTCTTGTCAATGCCGTTCTTTTTCACTGCGGCGACAGCCTTTCCGGAATCAACGGAGTACTCAGGCCGGGCATAGTCCACAGGATCGACAAGGATACCACCGGCAGTATCATCATCTGCAAAAATGACGCCGCCCATCGCAGTATAGCTTTGCAGCTGGCCAATCATTCCATCGTGCGCAGATACCGGGCGATCGTTCTGGGAAACATAAAGGAAGATACTCTGACGATTTCCCGTCCGATTGGCAGGGATACCTCCGACCGCAAAAAAATGGCAGTCCGTCCCGACGGCAAAAACGCTGTCACCCACGTAAAGGTCCTTGAGCGGTTCGGGGACTACACCTATATCGAATGCCGCCTGGAGACAGGCCGCACACACCAGATCCGCGTTCATCTGGCCTCCTGCAGACATCCGCTTCTTGGAGATACCGTCTACGGAAGCCGTAAAAAGACCCCTTTTTTCACCCAGGGGCAGTGTCTTCACGCTCAGATCCTGGGGTTCGTCCATCCTGTCAGCGGCCGGTACATAGAGACCGAGGCGCCTCTGCCGGACTATTTTCAAAAAATCCTGCAAAAACTCAGGACCACAAATTGACTGAATCTGGCTTTTCCGGTCACGTCAGCAGTTTTGTCCGACTGGTCCGGGCTCTATTCATTTGATTTTTTACTAATCAAAGTCTATAATTAAATCGATTTTTGAAAATTACACCACATCAATCTGTGGTGTATTCGTGTTATTAAATATTTACTATTATGATGTCTTATTAAATTATTATGATGTCGGGGTCAACACAGTTAAAACCACTTTTGACGAGGAGAGACAAATAATGAAAACAATCATAACCATCGGAAGACAGTACGGTTCCGGAGGCCGTGAAATTGGTCAGAAGCTTGCAGATCACTATGGAATCAAGTTTTATGACAAGGAACTTCTGGCAGTTGTCGCAAAGGAAAGCGGTTTCTGCAAGGAGATCATCCAGAGAGAAGATGAGCGTCCGACCAGTTCTTTTTTGTATAACCTTGTCATGGACAGTTACACCTTCGGCCATGGAGCCGCTGCAGCGTTCACTGACATTCCCCTCAGCCAGAAAGTCTTCCTGGCGCAGTTTGAAACGATCAAATCGCTTGCGGAAAAAGGCCCCTGTGTCTTCATAGGGCGCTGCGCAGATGAAGCTCTTGCCGACAGGGATGATGTCCTCAACATCTTCATTCACGCCTCAGAGGAGTTCAGGATCAATCGTGTCAGGAACTACCCGGAGTACAATGAAGAGGCTCAGAAAGGCAAAAAGATCACTGACTTCATGGCCAGAATCGACAGACAGCGCCAGAGTTATTACAACTACTACGCGTCCGGTAAATGGGACCAGTCAGCCACCTATGATATGACCATAGATTCTTCTCTGCTTGGAATCGATGGGACAGTGCGTCTGCTCATCAAGCTCATAGAAGTCTTTGAAGAAGAGCATTCTTAACTTTAAAGAGGAACTGTCTTCGCTTTGGAGAAGAACATTTTTACTCTTAAAGAAGAGTATTCTTCATTTTTTTAAAGAAGAGCATTCTTAAGAAAGGTATAGCAAATTGAAGCGGAATGAATTATTGAAAAAAACCGGCATCTGCTTTACAGCTGTATTGCTTGCCGGGACACTTGCAGCAGCAGGTCCATCGCTTGCCGTAAAAGCCGCTAATACTTCAGACCCGAATCTTATAACAGATCCTTCTCTGGGATACACTTATCAGGAAATAGCTGAAGAAGTTTCATCCGAAAACCAGGGAGGTGAAAGCAGCCAGGAAGGTAATTCAGGCGGCGAAACAACCTCCTCAGCCGATGAAAACTCATCTTCCGGCAGCAGCATAACCCCCACGGACGGAAGCGGAGAAAATGACAACTCCGGAACCGGCGGCGGGTCGCAAGACGGCTCAGAAACCGGCTCAGGGGACACCTCCGGTACTGATGGCAGTTCAGGGGAAGCAGGGACCGATACCGGCTCTGACGGCAGTTCCGGGACCGGCACAGAAACCGACGGCGGTTCTGACACAAGCTCCGGTTCAGGCACAGAAACCGGCAGCGGCTCCGCAGGCAGCTCAGAAGCTGATGATACAGAGACCGGAAGCGGCTCTGGCCAAAGTTCCGGCAAAGAGTCAGGAAGCGGAAAGACGGACTCAGGACAGGATTCCGGCAGCAACACTGGTGCAGGAAAAAACAGTCCTGGACAGAATATCGGTAATACAGGGACCGGCAGCAGCAGTTCAGGTCAAAATTCAGGACAGGACAGCTCAGACACTGATTCCGATGTCGAAAGTGGTTCTGAAACCGATTACGACACTGATTCCGACAGTTCCGGACAGTCCGAAGAGTATAGGCGAAGACCCTTTATCGGTGATCCAAACAATATTCCCTATGCTCCCGGTATCTCAGCACCGACACTGATCATTCCGGATACGGATCCATTTGCAGGAATAAGCGCTCCTCTGATGGATATCGATCCGACTATGCCATTGACCGTTCCCTCCAATGTACTTGTCCCCAGGCCGGGTACACCCCAATATACAACTTCTTCACTTCCGAATATTGAGACTATACTGGGAGAGGGAGAATATCCTGCCGGATATACTCAGGCCGCCAACTACACAGGAACAAATGAGCAGCTCATTGCAGCCCAGAATATTGTGTCCGGCCTCTCTCTGTTGAGTGACGGATTCCGATTCTATACAGTAGACAAAGATCTGGCTGTCTCCCCTGCAGCGCAGTCTGTTTATGAAGAGATGAACAATACATCCCGCGAGGTCGGACTGCTTTCAGACAATGACGCGCTCTATGTACTGAATGAGGAAAACAATGGCTGGCTCTATGTGGAGTCGGGCAATGTGCGCGGCTTTGTGCCCGCCGCCTATGTGCTTCGTGGTGCTGAAGCACAGCAGGCAGTTTCCGCCCTGCAGCCCTCCGGGACAGATAATTCTGTTCAGACGGGCTCTTTTACAGACGAAGATACAAATCTGAATTTTGCAGTCGAGACTATACCGGCGGGAGAGAACAGCGCCTTTACTTATATGCGCTGTACTACCAAGTCCACTGTCATTGACAAGCAGTATGCCGTTGCGGATCAGGATCTGCCGATTCTGGAGGAAGCCTCCTCCGCGGCCCGTGAAATCGGAAGACTTTCCACAGGAGGGATCTGCTATATAATCCAGCAGGTTGATGACCATTGGCTCTATGTGGAGTCCGGTAATGTGCGCGGTTTTGCGCCGGCTTCCAGCCTCACGACCGGAAACGCCGCGAAAAAAATCGTCCAGCAAAACGGAGAGGCAGCCATGTCAACAGCGGTGCAGCTTGTGCTGCCCTCAGACAACGCCGCTCTGTATTACTCGCTCAATTCCACTCAGGAAGGAACAGCACTGAACAGCATCCGTTCTGATATTGTGCAGACAGCAGCCAGCTGCATCGGCTGCCCCTACAAGTGGGGTGGCAACTCTCTGAGAGGCGGCTGCGACTGCTCAGGTTTTGTCAAACAGCTCTACG
>Ga0310695_10008850_pt1 | contig 15379 bp, 18 predicted proteins | sample RumenRJG_04DNA_FD_203882 | JGI IMG/M metagenome (GOLD analysis project Ga0310695, IMG submission 203882) | Bovine rumen microbial communities from Lethbridge, Alberta, Canada - RJG_04 (v2) (version 2) | ecosystem: Host-associated > Mammals > Digestive system > Stomach > Rumen | place: Canada...
CTCCACAGCGTTGCACTATCCTCCATATCCGGTAAAGCAGTTACAGTATATATACATGGGTGTCAGTGGACACCCCCAAATTTCAAAATTGTCCTTGACAAGGGGTACACTTCAGTTATGGCTGTCCAAATCGTAGAAAGCATGTAAGTACGAATGGATAATAGTTGATAATATAAGCAACTTTACATGGCCGATGTTTACCGTATTGGTGACACCGGTTTTTATATTGCTCGGGATCACCGGAGAAAGGAGGCATAAGCATGCCGAGACTAAGTAAAAAGTACAAACAAGAATGGCAGTTCTTCCTGGATGATCGCAATCGGATGAAGTACAACGAACTCTGTAAAAAGTGTGAGAGGGAATGTAAGCAGAGCTTCAGAGCTATCATCATCGATTGCCCGTTTGAGAGGAAGAACAGGAAAAAGAAGAAAGGAGGCGAAAACTAATGGCAGAAAACTACAACTTGATACGAGCACCGCTTGAGATGTACACCGCAGCGGATGTCGAGCCAAAGGAAGTGAAATGGCTCTGGTATCCGTATATTCCGTTCGGGAAGGTGACACTGATCCAGGGAGACTCCGGCGATGGCAAGAGCACCTTCGCTCTCAACCTCGCGGCACTCCTTACTAGGGGAGACACACTCCCGTTCACGGGAGCGTCACATGAGCCAATGAGGGTGATATATCTCAATGCGGAAGACGATGCAGACGACACTGTAGTACCGCGCTTCATGAAAGCGAATGGTGAACGGAGTCGTCTGTTTTTTATTTCCGAGGAGAAGCAGCGACTGAACTTCTCTGACGACAGGATCCGCGAAGCGATCGTAAGTACAGGAGCGAGAGTGTGCATCCTCGATCCGCTTGCGTCATACCTCGGTGCTGATGTCTCGATGAACCTGATCACAGAGTCATGGCACATAGCAAGTCGAACCTTGCGCCGCTCGGATCATCGATCCTCTTCTCGGTCAGTGATGGAGTCGTGGCGTTCATCGACACAGTCGACATCACAGCTGACCAGCTTGTTGGCGCATACGGAGCCACGAAGGCGAGGGAGACCAAACAAGCTGTCGCAAGGCGCGAGCTCCTCGACATACTCTCCAGAGGGCCGATGCCACAGAAGGAGGTCATGGCGAGGATGAGCGAGCTGGGCATCAGCCAGCGCACTTGTGAACTGGCCAAGGGCACGCTGCCGATAGAAAGTGTCCGCGAGGGCGGATGCTTTGTATGGCGGCTCGCCAGCAGGCCGGATGGCAACAACGCAACAATGCAGGGCGATACCCCTTTTACGCTCATGCACTGCATGTAAGTGTTGCCACAGGGAGTCCAGAGGGAACGTCTGGCCCACGTATCTTGCTTGCAAGGTGTAGTGGGTTACACTGCATCGGATGCAGACAGGCTCCGTAATATGCTCCTCGCCAGAGGAGGAGCATATTCGGTGCATGTCTTTCCGCAGTGGCGATCATTACAAGTTGTGGATCGCCGCGAGGACTGCAGCATCCGGGGCAGTGTATTTTTCGTTCTCTCGCACAGCAATTATGTAACAGATCATCCGCGGAGACATCGCAAGAAGGGTATCACAGTGCGTTGTTGCGGTGTTATTACGCGGAAGAAGGGAGAACAATTTTTATGGCTAATTACGCGATTTTAAGAATCGAAAAACGGAAGCTTGGGAGCGTGACTCCGATCAATAATCATCATGAAAGACTCAAAGAAAAGTATAAAAGCAACGAGGATATTGATCCGGAGAGGACGCATCTGAACTATCATCTCGTCGAACCTGACGGCAAATACAGACCAAAAGTATTGGCTAGGATCGAAGAAGTCGGAGCGAAAAAGAGGAAGGACAGTGTGGTGATGCAGGATGTTTTGATCACAGCATCGCCTGACTGGATCGATGCGAAGTCGTATGAGGAGCAGGTCGAGTACTTTGATCACGCTTTCGATTTCATCGCTGACAGGTACGGCAGAGACAACATTATATCAGCAGTCGTTCACATGGATGAGGCGCATCCGCATATGCATCTGGTGTTCGTGCCTATCACTCCTGAAGGCAGGCTCTCTTCAAAAACTCTGATGGGCGGACCGAAAGGAATGGAAAAACTGCAGGATGATTTCCATGAACACATGGTGAGGAAGTATACGGATCTTACTCGCGGGATCTCAAAGAAGATCACTCACCGTAGACACATCTCACCGCAAATGTATAAGCAGGCGGCAGCGTTGTATGAGCATTACGACCAGATTCTCGCAGCTATCAATGACATCGGCATGATAGGAAATGCGAAGGCGAAGGAAGAAGCGATAGATCTGCTCGGCCGCTATGCACCTGAACTTGCGACAGTGAAAGAGCAGCTTGCTTCTACGGAGAAATATATCAAGACTCTTGAATGCAAACTGAACTACAACGAAGCCGTGATCAGGTCAAAGAATAATGAACTCAATGATAAAGAACTGGCGTTATTCGAAGAAAGATCCAAAGTCAATCAGCTGGAGTACAAGCAGAAGATGCTAGTGGATCTGTTGAATAGGATTCCGCCAGAAATGCGTGATGAGTTACTTAAAGGCAAGAAGAAGGAGCGTGATGCTAAATGAAATCAATACAGATAAAGCCTTCTCTGTTCTTCAAACTATACGATTATTTCATCTATGGTACTGTGGAATATCATGACGATATATGTAATGAACTGAAGGAGAAAATGGAGAAGATGCAGCTGCGTAAGCTGTATACAGACAGTATAAAAGCACCGACCGAAGAGGAACGCGAAGCAGCGAAAGTAGAATACCTGGCGATGATCGGCAAATGCAGGGCAAACACGGTAGTTAACTTATATGATTGACGGAGGTGTGTGACACCTTCGTTACTTTTTAAAGGGATGGCTGCGTAAGGTAGTCTCAAGGCGACATCATTATGTGATATATTTATGGTGTCGCAGTACATAGCAATAAACGGGCATCGTTTGAAGAGACAAATATGAGCAATATAAAGTATAAGAATCATATTATTGAAAATGCTCGCCTTATGGCCGAATGGGATTGGGAAGAAAATGGAAAAAGCAATCTTGATCCTCAAAAGCTGACGCCTGGAAGCGGGAAAGAAGCACACTGGATATGCCCGAAAGGACATAAATGGACTGCTTCAATTTATCATAGAGCCAGAAGAGGTCAGAGTTGTCCATACTGTTCTAATCAAAGAGTTCTGTCTGGATACAATGACCTTCAGTCACAACGCCCCGATCTGATGGACGAATGGGATTATGAAACTAATATAATTGACCCATCTACAGTAGCAGTAAAATCAAATAAGCCAGCAAATTGGATATGCCCGAAAGGACATAAGTACACAAAAGCTATTTATAAGCGAGTAAACGGTGAAGGCTGTCCTAACTGTGCTAAAGGAAGAGGATCATCATTCCCTGAACAATGCTTCTTCTTTTATACGAAGAAGTGCTATCCAGATGCTGTGAATAGTTATAAAGAGCTGTTTGATAATGGTATGGAGCTTGATATATATATTCCATCCATAAGGACTGGAATTGAGTATGATGGTATCTTCTGGCACGACAAAAATGCCCTGCCAAGGGAAGAAAAGAAGTATCAGATATGCAAAGAAAATCAAGTTCGCCTATTCAGGATAAAAGAGGGGACGCTTACAGGTTTCTCTGAAAATGCAGATAGAATATGGTATATCCCGAAAAAATGTGATAATGCTCAGCTGGATTTATATATAAAAGACTTTCTTAAGTTTCTAACATTCTTCTCCACCGATCTTCCCGATGTAAATGTAGCAAGAGATAAAACAGAGATCCTGGAATACAAAACATTACGATTAGAGGATTCTCTGATGTATTTGCATCCTGTGATCGCCAAAGAATGGCATCCAACGAAAAACGGGAAACTTACTCCGGATTTATTCACTCCAGGTAGTTCAGAGAACGTGTGGTGGCTTTGCCATAAATGCGGAAACGAATGGCAATCGTCCATTGCAAACAGGACAGCAGGACATGGATGTGATATTTGTGCGACTGTAAAAAGAAAAATCACAAAAAAAGATACTATTCTCACTAAGCGAGGGAGTCTCGATAAGGAACGCTGCTTACTGGACTGGGATTATGAAGCAAATGAACACGGCCCGGAGTACTATACCAACGGAAGCGGAGAGGCTGTAAGTTGGCGATGCCATAAGTGTGGCTACAAGTGGAAGGCGCCTATTTGCGATCGTACAAGAGACTATAAAAATGGATGTCCGCTATGCTCGGGCAAGGTGATTGTAAGCGGAGTAAATGATCTCCCTACTGTACTGCCTGAGTTAATGAAAGAATGGGATTATGATAATAATAACGTTGATCCGACAAAAGTTGGTCGTGGCAGCCACTTGACCGTATCCTGGAAATGCAGAAAATGTGGATATATATGGAGCGCCCAAATTTATAACAGAGCGAACGGGAAAGGTTGTCCATGTTGTGCAAACAGGGTCGTTGTTCCGGGAATAAATGATTTAGCAACTACAGATCCAGCGCTGGTGGCAGAATGGCATCCAACGCTAAATGTTGTGGAACCGACCGAAGTGACTCGTGGACAGGCAAAGAATGTATGGTGGCTTTGTCCAAGGTGTGGCAACGTATGGCAGGATACCATTAATCACAGAACCAATGGCCGAGGGTGTAGTATTTGCAAAAGAAACAGCCGCAGAGTGAAAGATGAAAAATAGCTTATTAGAAATTAAACCTGAACTGGCAAAAGAGTGGCATCCGACAAAAAACGGAAAGCTGACACCTGATGAAGTAACCGCTGGAAGCCATAAGAAAGTGTGGTGGTTAGGTTCATGCGGTCATGAATGGGAGGCGATAGTAAAATCTAGATATGCTGGGAGAGGATGCCCGTATTGCTCTAGCAGATTATTGTTAAAAGGGTTCAATGATTTAACGACACGGTATCCAGAATATTTAACTGAATGGGATTATGATAGAAATACTGAGATTGATCCATCAGAGATTCTACCCGGTAGCCACAAGGAAGTGTGGTGGAAGTGCAGAGAAGGGCATTCATGGCAAGCCTCACCTAACCATAGGATAAGTAAGGGGAGGGGCTGTCCATATTGTGCTCATAATCCTAGAGTCCTCCCTGGGGAAAACGACTTAGAAACGGTTTTTCCAGAGCTGCTTAAAGAATGGGATTATGAAAAAAATAGCATTCTTCCAAGCGAAATAACTGCTAAAAGCAACAAGGTTGTCTGGTGGAAATGCTATAAAGGACACGAGTGGAGAGCTTCGGTTGAACATAGGGCAAATGGATCTGGGTGTCCTTATTGTGCTAGGGGTGCTCAGACATCTTTTCCAGAGCAGGCTGTTTATTACTATATAAGCAAGGCGTACCCAGATGCGATTCATAAATATAAAGATATTTTCATAAAGAAGGGAATGGAATTAGATGTATACATTCCATCGCTAAAAACAGGGATCGAGTATGATGGCATAGCCTTTCATAACGAAGACAGACAAATAATAAATGACAGCGAGAAATCGCAAATATGCAAATCAAATAGTATTCGATTAATACGAATCAAAGAAGCCCCTACTGTAGGAGCTAGCGCGGATGTCATTATTTCTGCCGAGTTTGGATTGGAACACGCCTTGATAGAACTGAAATCCTATATTGTTGGTATAGGGATAATTGATTTGGAAAAAGATGAGGATGAAATCAGAAATCAATATCTGAACCGACTTGCTGAGAATTCACTTTTTTCATTGAATCCGGAACTATGCGAAGAATGGAATTATGAAAAAAATAAGACCACACCGGATATGTATTCTCCAAACAGCAATTCAAAAGTTTGGTGGAAATGCTCACTTGGACATGAATGGAGAACATCAATAGATGTAAGGAGTGCTGGAAGAGGCTGCCCATATTGCTCAAATAATCGGGTGCTGCCTGGGTTTAATGATTTAGCTTCAAAAAGGCCAGATCTTCTAAAAGAGTGGCATCCTACAAAAAATGACAATCTTGATCCAACCAAGGTCTTGCCTGGAAGCGGGAAAAAGGCTTGGTGGATATGCAGTAAAGGACATGAATGGCAAGCAGAAATATCAAGTAGAAACAAAGGCAGCGGATGCCCTGAATGCTACCGGAAAAAGAGATCAAAAGGTAAATAATAAGTAAACTTAAAGGGTTACATGAGGCAGCTAAAAAACGGCTGCCTCTTTTATTGTTCAAAAAGGAGGAAAGAATTATGACAGAAAAAGGTATTACTTGTGAAATCGTTGAGCCTATTGCAGTGCTCTCGGAAAATGAAAGAGGTTATACAAAAGAGATCAATCTCGTCAGCTGGAGTGGATCTGATCCGAAGTTTGACATCAGGAACTGGCATCCGGGCAGAGAGAAGTGCGGTAAGGGGATTGCCCTGACGGAAGAGGAAGCGCGTGCTCTTCTGGATGCGTTGAAGGAGGTATTAAGAGAAGAAGACTAACAATTACAACATTAGACAATCAAAGCATAGTCAGCAGTTGTTGGATATACGGAGGCGTGTGACGCCTCCGTTTTGCTATGAAGAAAGGAGGTGCCGGTATGGCAGATAAAATGAACAGTTATGCCATTCTGGCATCTCTGTCGCCACAAGAAATATTGGACTTTCAGATCCGCAATGGTATGCTTAATCTGGACGATGTCAGAGAGCAAATAGTGGATACAGAAAGGAAGAAAATACTACAAATGCACCCATACGCGATAAGCCATGGTAAGGATGGCAGATGGCGTACATGGGTGCCGGACAAAAATGCGAAAGACGGACGTAAGAAAATCGCGAAGTCTACAAAAGAAAAGGTCGAAGAAGCAGTCGTCTGTTACTATCTGGAGAATGATGAAGAGCTCAAGCGCAAGAGGATGACACTGAGGGATCTGTTTCCGGATTGGCTGGAGTATAAGAAGCTCCATTCTTCTGAAACGACTATCCCAAGGGTCGAGTCAGACTGGAAGAAGTATTATGAGAACGATCCGGATACTGTTCCTATCATCAATAAAAGGATCAGAGAAATCACTAAGATCGAACTCGATGAGTGGATACACAAGATGATACGCAAGTATGATATGACGAAGGTCATGTACTACAATGTGTCGCTCATAATCAGACAGATGCTCGATTATGCCGAAGAGCTTGAGATATTGGAGGAGAACCTGTTCCGCAAGGTGAAGATCGACAGCAAGAGGATGTTCCGCAAGGTGCAAAAGAAGAAGGACTGCACGCAGGTATATACTAAAGAAGAAGAGATCCTCATCTTTCGGGAAGCCTGGAACGACTTCAAGAACAGCAAACGGCTTGTGTACAGACTGGCTCCTTTGGCAGTGATGTTCCAGTTCCTGACGGGAGTTCGTATCGGGGAACTGTGCGCACTCAAATTCGATGATGTTGAGAACGGAGTCCTTCATGTTGTCAGAATGCTGCAGAGAGATTCTGATAAGGTCGTGGAGCATACCAAAAGCCATGAGGACAGAGACGTGCTGCTGACCGATGCAGCTCTTGATATCATAGAGGTCGCGAGAGCGTATCAGGAAGAGCATGGCTGCAAAGGTGAGTATATATTCTCTACCACAGAGGATGCGCTGAGCTACGCAGAGACCAACATTCTTTTGAAGAAATATTGCAAAAGGCTCAACATCCTTTACAGATCGTCGCATAAATCGCGTAAAACTTATATCTCATCGCTGATAGATGCTGGGATAAACATCAATACGATCCGTTCATATGCCGGCCATGCGGATGAGAGAACTACTTATTTCAACTATTGCTTTGACAGGGCGCCGGATGCAGAAAAGAAGATGCTTCTTGAAAAAGCTTTGGAGACACCACTCCCGAGCTAGGCGGCAGAGAGCATCAAGCCATAAGACATGGTATACAGGGTATTTTGAACAGTACTCAGGGTATGCGGGATCTTATGGCAGTTACATGAGGGTATAAATATATATGCATCCGGCATACGTACCCAAAATCGCCGTTTCGTACCCAGAAAAATCGCGTCCTATCTATGCAGTTTTTCGTCTTAAAAGTGAATCGAACCAGCCTCAACCAGTTGAAATTTCAACGTCCTGACAAAAGAAAAACCTCCGATTGCTCGGAGGTCTGTGGTGGAGCACCAAGGGCTGAATCAGAACCTTTGTTATCAAAATAGCGTTCTATTTCTGCTGCTTCGCGCTTTGTGGTCTTACTTTTCTTATTTGAATTATTCAGTAATAATCGGAAATGATCATCGTATAAGTAGATCCTGTCTATCAGAGAGTTAACAAGCAATTTATCGAAGGTTTCATCTAAGATCGAGGCGTCTCTGACACCTGTAAGGAAGAGTCTGGCAGCAAATGGATCGACAGGTTCTTGCTTTGTCCTTTCTGCGTGGAGCTGCTTTTTCAGACTATCCAGTTCATTTTCGCGCTGCTGCAGTCTTTCGTTTACCCTGGCTGAAGCTGTTCCGTCCTCGATCTGATCGATAAGGCGGTCGATTTTCTTTTCGGTATCCCTGATGTCGGCCTGAAGGCTGACGATCAGAGGACTTTCCATATCCAGCCTGTTCTGCTCTTCAATGCCCTGAATGATGATGTCTATATTCTCATCTGTCAGCATCTCGCGGCAGGTTTGAAGAACCAGAGATTCGATGAACTCCTTCTTTACATTCTTCTTGCCGCATTTTTTCGGCGCGTTGGAACATGTGTAATATCTGTAGACCCTGCCAGTGTGAGATTTGCCGGAGGTTCCGTTCATCTGATCCTTACAGTGACCGCAGTAAAGCTTGCCTGTGAGCAGATAGTCTTCTGTCGCCGGGCGATGACCGCGGATCTTTTTCTCGCCGAGGATCGCCTGCACTTCGTCAAAGAGCTCATCGCTTACTATCCGGGGAATAGCATTCGGGAACTTCATGTCTCCGTAGATATAGGTGCCTTTATACCGCTCGTTACGAAGTATGCTCTGAAATGAGTTCTTCCCAAAAGAATTGCCTCTTACAGTCTTGATACCGCGTCTGTTGAGATCCTTCATGATCTCCGTGCCGACTTCACTTGCGGCTGTCCTTTCAAAGATCTCTTTGACTATAGGTGCGGTTTTCTTATCAAGGATATAGTGACCGTCCTTATCGATCGCATATCCGTATGTCAGATTACCGCCGTTGTATTTGAACTGAGCGGCTCTCTGACGCATGCCTCGGGTTACCTTTTCTGACAGTTGTGCGCTGTACCATTGACCCATGGTGAAGAGCATACCTTCCTGAATAACACCGGAACTGTCAGAGGCGATATTCTCCTTGGCAGAAACGACCCTTACACCATTTTGCGCGAGAATTTTCTTATAATATCCGGCATCGGTCATATTGCGGGCAAAACGATCCAGCTGATAGACGAGGATGACTTCAAAGTTGCCCCATTCGCTGTCGGCGACCATGTGCAGGAATTCAGGACGTCTGTCAGATGTAGCAGACTGCGCACGGTCTATATACTCATGCACTATAAACAGGCCATTCTTTTCAGCATAGCTTTTGCATTCTGCGACCTGTCCCTCGATGGACATTTCTGTCTGATTATACGAACTGTATCTTGCGTAAATAACTGCGTTCTTCATTCTTCGAGTTCTTTCACATCAGGTTTAGCTAAACCCTTCGCGTTGAGCTTTGATATAACTCTTTTGCCTGTCTGCTGCTCCAATTCCTTCCGGGCATTGTTGGCAACACTGCCGCCGCGCCTGGCGACTGCTTTGCTTTCTTCTAACGTCACCGGATCTTCAGCTCTTGATATCTCGGTAGTTGATGCCTCGGCCAGCATATTAAGAATGAGCTCCATGTTTGTCATGTTGTCGCGCAGTCCTTCTTTGGTGAGACCTTTGTAGTTTTTATACTGTCTTGTTGTCATACCGGACCAGGCACGGGTTATCTCGTCTGTCAAAATGGCATATTCGTTGCCCTGAACTCCGACGCGATCCCATTCTTCCGTGAGTTCATTTCTTACATCGATGGATTTCATGCGCTGGTTGATCCACTTATCGCTATAGCCTTTCCTGCGATAGGTTTCTTTCATGCGCTCAACTGCCAACTCAGGGTCGGCAATCTCATCAAGCCTCTGCTTGCCGACTTCAGCAAGCCAGAGCTTGAAAGGCTCTGCCTTCGGGGAAGGTATTGTTTGTATTATTCTCAGTATTTGCTTTGTATCTGCGACATCAGTCAAACGTTTTTTTCCATCGTCCGCAATCATTTTCAACTGACTACAATTTGTAGTCACTTCGCTTCCTTCTGCCTTGAGCCGCGTTTTTAATACACTCCAGTATTTCCCGGCTCTTCTGCGGTCGGGCTGATCTGTAAGCGCACCAACTACGTCAACAACCGAAAAGAACCATTCTTCCTTTTCTTCAACCCAGACACTTCTTATTTGCTTTGACTCAAATAGTTTTATTTCATTTTTCATACGAATTCACCTCTTTGTATTTTGTTCTCGGGATATGAGCATTTCTTCCGGATGCTTTACTGCTTACTGGTATCTATATGACTCGCTGTATGCGCAAGATTAATTACAGTTCTACGGTTGTAGAACTTATCTGCATAATACAAAAGGCGCTCATACATGAGACTGTTTTGCCGTATATGTTCAGCAAGTATGCCATATGGATTTTCTGCATCTACAGGCGCATTATCCATAATATCCAGAGCATCCAATACTTGCAGATACGCTTTGTTCTCAGCATTAATAGGAGCCTTTGGAGGGCATACTGATACATCAAGTCTGCAGTCATACCGCACACAGTCCTTTGCTGCATTGGTTGCGATCAAGCGTCCATCCGGCATTTGAGATGTTAATCCAAGGCTGTGCAGCAAACCCGGGCCCGTTTCATAGCCGCTGTCGTCACGAAGGTACTTGTCTGCTATCAACTGCTCCTTGTTGATACCGGTCTCTCCAAAGGGAGTATCAGCTGCACGGTAGTATATCCCTTTCTGATAGAAGCGTAGGTCAGGAACTATCTTGCCAGCCATTATTCTTTTTACTGCAACCGCTGCTGCGGCTGCTGCTTTTTTCTTTTCTAACCCATAATTGTCCGCAAGAGCATCGGCTATCATGTCTGTGTAGATAGGAGCGCCCTGAGGCTGACTATTTACAAAGTCCTGTACGAATTCGATGTAAGTCACGCTATATACTCCTGATATAACAAAAATAAATATCGCTTTAGAAATACGAGTAAATTATATCAATGTATAAGTGTAACTGTCAATCTGATTATGTGTTGCTTTTGCGTTGACATGAGTATAGCACTTTCGTATAATAAATACAAACGTTTGTTCGATTTTGAGCGCTTTATTATCACCTTTCTTTTTCATTTTTTATGATAGAAGCTGCTCAACTCCGCATATATGCAGCAGGACTTGACAAGGCTTGCAACATATATGCTGTTGTGTTATCCTGCAATACTTCTTTCGGACTACATGTAAGGGGTACCACGTAGTGGTGGATTCCTTACATGGGAAGTGTATGTGATAACAGATCAACAGATGAAAACTGAATACCACCATTATCAGGTACTTTTTGTGGGATATGCGGCCAAAGCCGTGAGCATGCAGGGCCGGTGCGCCATGACCTCAGCAGGTGAGCGAGCGATAACACCATGGGTCCAAAAGGAAGATGACAACTTCAATGTGCGATGACAATCCCACGAGATAATGATACTTCCGTCTTGACATATTTACATGGGGCGGCCCGAGGAGATCCCTCGGGAGGCCGTAACGGGCTATGAGGTCGCCTCGTTAGCGACCGCCTGATAGTGTTCATGGGAGGGAGCCCATGCACCCGGATAAGGGGAAGCAGCAATTCTTATCACGATTTTTCCGTTTACAAAAAAATTGTAGCCGGCTTACATGATTTATTCTGGTTCACGAATAAAAGATACGAAGTTTTGTCGTGCAATCAGAACCGGTCATGTAGGCCGTCTTTTTTCGTTTTCAAAACAGCCTGCCTTAATCGATATCACATTCATAAGTGTATTTGAGGAAGGAGGCTCAGAGTATGTATCAACTGAGTAAAGAACAAGTGAAGATGTTTGTAAGAGTGATGATGCCAATTTTGTACAGCATGAATGATGTTGACGGCATGTACGATGTGCTGGACAGCGGGAAGCCGCCGGAACAGCAGCATCAAAGAGGTCATCGCTCGGACTCGCCAAGGATAGCGAGGCTCAAAGCAAGGGCGGCAATGGCAGAGGCGACGAGTATGAACCCGGTAGAAGCAGAAGGCAGCGAATTCGGAAGAGAGGTGGAAGCATGGCAGAACTGACACCGATAAAAGCGATACGAGCCAAGTGTATCGACTGCAGCTGCGGCGAGAAGAAAGAAGTGAGGCTGTGCCCTATCGAATGGTGCCCGCTTTGGCCGTACAGGATGGGAAAACGTCCGGCAAAGGATGCAAACATCGATGAGAAGAACTAAGAACAGAAAAGTCGAGATAGCTCGGATTTTTTTCGGAAATACGCCCCTGAGAAGGCAGCTTTTGAAGGGGCATAGGAACAGCACAAATGATTATGGAGGTTAGAGAATGACAGACAATAATCACAGATTAATAAACATGGAAGACATCGTAGCAGAGGAAGTCGAATGGCTCTGGGAAGGGTATATCCCTATAGGCAAACTGACGATCCTCCAGGGAGACCCGGGCAAGGGAAAGACAATGGCGATGCTCAATCTGATCGCAGCATTCACCACGGGAAGGGGCATGCTTGAACCGCCGGGAAGTCCGCAGGTCAGAGAGCCCATCAATGTCATCTATCAGACAGCGGAGGATGGACTCGCCGATACTAAGCAGCGGCGAGGAACAGGAGCATCTTTACGCGGTCTATCAGACTCAGCCGGAAGAATATTGGAGAGAACTTGCGAAAGAAAATCGTGACAGTTTCTTCAGATCCGGCACAAGCGGAACGTGTATCGAGGCCAGAGAATTCATCGTCGCATTGCCGGAAGCCTATTATAAAAATGGATGGGATCCGTATAAAGTACTGCATCATTTTGTCGAATCTTTCAAGAAAGAATATGGTGCTGAGTGTATTGCTGCTCTCCATCACAACCACGATATGAACAATTATCACATTCATCTGATCTATTCGGAGCGTGAAAAATTGGATGAGCCGGTGATAAAAATAGCGACTAGAAATATGTATTTCGACCCGGATGGGCGTCACCTGAGGACGAAGAAAGAGGCGACTGTAGACGGAGAACTGATGCCGGGATATACGATGGTACACAAGGGTGAAGTGTACGAGCAGCACCTTTTTGACAAAAAGAGTCCGGTGTTCAAGCAGAAAAACTTCACAGCACAGGTCAAATGCTTCTTTACTGATCTGATGAACCAGCCGCTGAGGGATGATCAGAAGCTGCAGGTGTTCCCGAAGAACGGCCCTTATCTGGCTACGAAAAAGATCGGAATAAACAATCCGAAAGCAGATGAGATACGCAGAACCAATGACCTCAGGCGGCGATGGAATGCTCAGGTTGATCATGCACTTAAGCGCGGTGCACCGCCCGAGAGCCTGCTGACAGTCAAAAGCGAGCTTATAACCAGGCCTGTAGCAGAGTCCATCAAACAATCAGGCGGGAAGAAAGAACCCTACAAGTATGACAGCGTTCTTATAAGAGCGGTGCTTATTATCACAGAAATGTGCCGATCGTTAAACAAATATGGCCGTGAGACCTGGGCTGAAGCATGGGGTCAAGCATTGACGAAACTGTTGCAGTTTGCTATAGAAAGGGTTGGAACAAGGGGCACGGAGCCTAATAAACAAATAAGAAATGACCGAGATGTAAGATAGACACATGAACTGTGTAAACAGCAGCGAGGATCATATCGGCTCCCCGCTGCTGCTTGGTGATGAAGAGTATGATTCCTTTCTACATACTTTTATCAATGGTCAGGCTGTCTATGATCGAGTGGATTTGATCCATGGATAACTCGCCAGTTATAGCAATGTATGTGCCATTCTTCTCCATATAAACTATCATGCGAGGGCTGTTCTGATCACGATATACGACAAGTTCATATTCGGAATATGTTTCCTTAAATGTGTCATAACCTTCGTTATCGAGATATACGATTCCGTTTTTGGTTTTGTTCTCCCGGATAGTGTATTCTTTACCGGCATCATCCGTGTATGTATAAATCAGGGTTTCGCCTAATAGCAGTGTGTCTTGATAGGTGTAATTATCTGCTATGTATTCAGGTTTGTAATAATATGAGCCATTCTCTTCGTCGAGATTTGTGATAACGATATAACCATCTCTGAAGTCAAATTTGTAGTTAAAGATCTGTAAACCTAATGCAGAACATACAACGACAGTCAGTGACATTATAAGGATCATTGTTGCGCACAGAATCAGAGCTCTCTTTAAGATGCGCTTTGAAGAACGAGGGCTAACATGTGTATATGTAACGACACACTCAGAATTATCGATCTCATTTGAATCAAAATAGCGGGCGTGTGATTCAAACATACGCCGTCCATATTCTGCCAATATTTTCTCTGCTTCTGCTATATGCTTTGACATTTACATGACCTCCCGGCTGAGAATGTCTGCGAGTTTTATCTTAACGCGCCCCATGCGTTTTCTGAGGGCCTCCGGACTTATCCCCATAAGTCCAGAGATCTCTTTATAACTGTAACCAGCGCCATAGTAATAGCAGATGAGGTCTCGATCTTCGTTAGATAGATGCCTTAATGCATTGGCCACTTCTTCCGAAAATCCATATTCATCTCTGAAAGTATTGATGTCAGGCTGTCCCTCTATATTAATAAATCCTTCAACATCCGAAAATGTGACATCTGAATCGTATTTTGACTGCTTCCTGCGGATTTTAAGCGCGGCATTCTTCGTGACTGTGTATATGTAGTTTCTTGCATCTGCGGAGTTGATGTCGGCTATCTTACCCTGATTATTATATGCAGAAAGCAGTGCGTCCTGAACGGCCTCCTCGGCGTCCTCTCTGTTGCCTGTGATCTGGAGCGAAAGCTTCATCATCATCGCCTTATATTTATCTGAAATGAGTTCTGCAAAATCCTTTATTACAGAAACCAGAAATGAGATCATCGTATCCTCCTGTAAGATAGTGACTTCATTATAGCGGTAAAAACTTTTTCGACAAATGCTGTCACATTTCCTGGCCGGAAGAGATTTATATAAATGAAGGCTAAACGAGGACAGCCAAATACTGTACTGACATAGTATATCTCAATTCTATGTTCGCGTATAAAAACAAAAAAGTAACTATTCAGGACACCCCTCCGAAAATGTGTTAGCCCGGCACGCTCTGGGAAGCCCGCCCCTCTTGGCGCCCGCCCCAGCTCCGCGTGCCTGAATCATATATATAGTTATACTTTTATAAATGTA
>Ga0310695_10008854_pt1 | contig 15374 bp, 18 predicted proteins | sample RumenRJG_04DNA_FD_203882 | JGI IMG/M metagenome (GOLD analysis project Ga0310695, IMG submission 203882) | Bovine rumen microbial communities from Lethbridge, Alberta, Canada - RJG_04 (v2) (version 2) | ecosystem: Host-associated > Mammals > Digestive system > Stomach > Rumen | place: Canada...
TGTCGACCAGATGACCTCCCCCTCTTCCTTCTTCTGCTTTTCGAGCATCGAGTTGAAGCCTCCAATGGTATCGGCCTCGAGTCCTGCCATGGAGCCGCTGCGGTCCATGATGAATACCACTTCCACTCTTTTGTTTTCGTTCCTCTTATCCTTTTTATCCTTGCTCATTTCATTCCTCCTTCACCTTTGATGCGCAGTTTTATCCTTCATGCGCATCTTAGCACCGGTAAAGAGAGCAGTGGTCGCCCGCCATGCGACAAATCGCCCGCACAAAAAAGAAGCGCCGCGGCGCTTCTCATCCGGCTGCTTATCCGAGTTCTCCGAAGACCTCTGCAACATCGCCTCTTATGACGAGCGTTGCCCTTTCATCAGCGGGCGTCGGCTCTTTGTTTATCACGACGAGGTCCCTGCCGCTGAAACAGTCGATATACGATGCCGCAGGCTCGACCTGAAGCGAAGTCCCCGCGACGATCAGGCAGTCGGCGCCGGATATCTCCCTGCAGGCGCCTATTCCGGTGTATTTATCGGGCATCTCCCCGTAAAGGACGACCCAGGGCTTTATGATGCCGCCGCAGCTGTCGCAGCGGGGCACGCCCTCGCTCTCCATGATCTTTTCGAGAGGATATGACGCCTCGCAGTCAACGCAGTAATTCTCATGCACGCTGCCGTGCAGCTCATACACCCTCTTGTTTCCCGCCATCTTATGCAGGCCGTCGATGTTCTGCGTAACTATGCCGCGGAGCCGGTCCTCCTTTTCGAGTCCGTACAGATATCTGTGGACGACGTTCGGCTTTGCTCCGGGATGCACCATGTGCTTCCGGTAGAAATCGAAGAATTCAGCCGTATGGAGCGCGAAATAAGTCGCGCTGAGTATGGTTTCAGGCGGGATCCCTCCGCAGTCTGCAGAGTACAGACCGCCCTCCGAGCGGAAGTCGGGTATGCCGCTCGCAGTCGATACGCCCGCGCCTCCGAAGAAGACTATGCGCCTCGCCCGTTCAAGTATCCTTTTCAGTTCCGCTGTCTTATCGCTCATGAGCTGCTTCCGGGCCTCATTTCTTTTTCGCAAACACGTTGATCCATCTGACGCCGCTTCTTCCCATCGCGTCTGCAGTCACCTTGCTGTCGAGCAGCTCGCAGCCGGCGTCTTCGAGGTATTTCCCGAGTTCTTCTCCGGTGCAGTTGCACGTGTAGACTCCGTCGCTGTCCCTGCCTGTGACTATGCCGTCTTTTACAGATATGAACAATACTCCGCCCGGCCTGAGATTGCGGTCGAGGTTGCTGAAAAAGCGCGCTTTTTCTTCATCGTTCAGATGGATGAGAGACGCGCAGCACCATATGCCGTCGAACGGAGCCGTCGCTTTATACTCCGACATGTCGGCGCAGATCGTTCTGATCCCGAGCCTCTCTTCTGCAAGCTTCAGAAGCTCCTTTGCTCCGTCGAGGCCGGCCGCGTCATGACCCATATCGGAGAAAGCCATGACGTCCCGGCCGCTTCCGCATCCCATGTCGATCACCGATGCTTCGCCCGGCAGGTATGACGCGAATTTCTTTCTGAAGGCGTCCATGTCCACTCCTACCGTGTTCCAGTAGTAGCGGTCGGCATTTCTGTTGTAGTAATCGATCGTGCTTTTATCCATGTCGTTCTCCTAACAGTTTCCGGTATATACGTATCTCAGTTTCTCACGGGCGATATCCGCGAGCCTGTATATATGTCTCACATCGGTCGCTCTTCTGTCGGTCATCCTGAACTGAGGGAAGAACCTCGAGATGTGGAGCGGGATCTCAGTCCCGGTCACCCTGCCTTCTCCGTCCCTGAGTCCTGCTATCCACGCCGTCATCTCCCTCATCTCATCTTCGGAATCGTTCTCCCCGGGGATGATCAGGGTCGTGAGTTCGACGTGGCAGACCTTCACGGCTTCTCTGATGAAATCCTTCACCATCGAAAGATCCCCTCCGATAAGGTCCCTGTAGTATGCGCCGCTAAAGCCCTTCAGGTCTATGTTCATGGCGTCGATGTGCGGCGCGAGCTCTTCGAGCACGCTGAGCTCTGCCGTGCCGTTTGTCACCAGCACATTCACAAGGCCCGCCTCGTGAACGAGCTTCGCCGTGTCCCTGACATATTCGTATCCGACCAGAGGCTCGTTGTATGTGAACGCGACTCCGATGTTCCCCTCAGGGACAGCCGCTTCCGCTATGGCAGCGAGTTTCTCAGGAGGCATGTACGGGACCCTGCCGGCAAGAGCGAAGGCCTCGTCCGACCATGAGATGCTGTTGTTCTGGCAGAACGGGCATCTCAGATTGCAGCCATAGCTTCCGGCCGAGACTATCATTGAGCCGGGACGGAACCTCGAAAGAGGCTTCTTTTCTACAGGATCGAGGGCGAGCGAAGTGACAAGGCCGTAATTCGCGGCCTTTACCACGCCTCCCTCGCAGGTCCTGGCTCCGCAGAAGCCGGTCCCCCCTTCGGGTATCTCGCAGTGTCTGAAACAGACTTCACATCCCGCCATATCAGTAATGCCTTATGACTTCGAATCTCTGCAGGCTGTACTTCTCGAATTTATGTATGCCCGCCTTCTGCCTTGCTATGTCTATCTGCTGATCGACCGTGTCCACGCCTTCGAGGTCAGGGAGCAGCAGCCCCCTCTTCCTGCCTGATGTGACTATCACGCCGTATCTCTTCACATCGAGCATTTCCCTTGAATCAATGTCCTCCGGCTCTCCGAGCACATCAACGCTGATCTCGAGCCACGGCAGCTCGTCCGGTCTTATCGGAGAGAATCTCGGATCCCGCGAGCATGCGCTTATCGCGTTGGCGATTATCTCTTCGGCGAGCGATGACCTCGTCGGACCTATGGTCCCTATGCACCCGCGGAGAGCTCCGTGTTCGTGTATAGAGACGAAGGCTCCCGCCCTCCTGCCTGTAAGCTCCTCCGGAAGACCTTCGGGAACAGGGATGGTCTTTCTCTCGCTGACATACGCCTCGACAGACGCATAGGCCAGCCTGACGTATTCGTCCGAGTTCGCGTGTCTGTCAGTTATCTCCTTTTCGAGACGTTCGAGCCTCGTTCTGAGAAAGCATCTGCTTTCATCAGGTCCTTCCGGGTAGAATGAGCATATGCCGTAGCCGACCCCGGTCACATCCTGGTGGACCAGCTTCTCAGCCTTTACGGCGAGGCCGTCGAAAGCTCCGGCCATTATCACAAAGGATCTGTGACCGCATTCCGCCGCCCTGTCGCAGAAGCCCTCGTCGAAATCGAAGAGCTCGCCGAAGGCCGCCCTTCCCATCACATCCATGATGCGTTCATCATACTCTGGGCCTTCCGGCGCGAATCCGTACGGGCCGTAGTCCTGCAGCTTATGCGAGAGGTCCCCGCTTCCGACGAATACCGTCCTGCGGTCTTTGTTCTCAGCCGCTTTCTGTATGATCTGCCCGAGCCTGTAGTGATCGATAAGGGGCAGTCCCGAAAGCCCGATGCGTATTATCTTTCCCTCTTTGTACCTGTTTCTTATGAACCACAGCGGCACCATCGTTCCGTGGTCGAGAGAAGGATCCCGCTCTCCTAGGGTGCCCGCAGGGAAATCCTCTTCATCCGCGAGCCTGCATATCTCTCCGATAAGTTCTTCATCGTATCTTTCGTCGAATTTTACCCCCGGGGCTCTGAACGAAGCGAAGCTCCCCTTCGCGCCGCTTCCCGGCGAGATGTGAAAGTAATCCGCGTACATCACGGAATGCGGGCTGGTCACGACTATAGTCTCCGGTCTCAGCTCCGCGATCTCGTCCGCGACCTTCTCATATGCCTTTACGGTGTCTTCCACCTGCGCCTCGCCGCCCCTTCCGACCTGCGGAACTATCATCGGCGGATGAGGCACCATGAATCCTGCAATAATGCCCATTACCAGCACTCCTCATATATCTCAAGTATCTCTTCGTGTGTCAGCTGCCTGAAAGCGCCCTCCGAGATGAAGCACGACTCTGCTATCTCGGGAAGAAGCGCCCTCTCTTCATTTCCGAAGCCGAGTTCTCTCAGCGTGGTCGGAAGTCCCATCTCTTTTATGAAATCCGCAAGAGCGTCTATCCCCGCGAGCGCCAGATCGTCTGTTTCTTCGTAGTCATCCGGGCTCAGGCCCCAGACATTCTCGGCAAAGCGCGCGAACTTATACAGGCCGTCTCCGCATATGTGCCTGTAGTATGCCGGATGCAGAACAGCGAGACCCTCTCCGTGGTTGCAGTCTGTATATGCTGAGAGCTGGTGCTCCATGTTGTGCGCCTGGAAGTCTTTGGACTTTCCGGTCTTTATGATGCGGTTCTCTGCAAGCGACGCCGTCCACATTATGTTGCTCCTTGCCGTCATGTCCTCAGGATCGGCGGCCGCCTTCCTGAAGTCCCTTACAAGTCCTCTCATCAGACCTTCGGACACATCGTCCGCCGGGTTGTCGCCGAGCGGCCAGCTGAAGTACGTCTCCATTATATGCGAAAAAATATCGAATGTGCCTGCTTTCAGCTGTCTTTCCGGCATCGAAAGAGTGTATACCGGATCCATCAGGGCGAAGAGCGGGTTCATCTCCGGGTAGTCCCTGTCGCATTTTATCTTTGTCTCTTCGTTGGTCAGGACCGCGCAGCCGTTGACTTCGCTTCCGGTAGCCGGCATGGTGACGACCACTCCGCACGGGATGATATCGTGCTTCATCGGCAGGCCCTTCATCCAGAAGTCCTCCCAGGCATCGCCGGGATAAGCCGCCTGCACGGATATCGCCTTACAGCAGTCCATGACGGATCCGCCGCCTATGCCGATGATCAGTCCGACATCCATGAGAGATGCCAGCTCGGCGCCCTCTTTCATCCTCCTGAGAGTCGGGTTGGACATTATTCCCGGGAACTCGACTATCATGCGGCCCTCACCGGCGTCGCCGTCCCTGCTGTATCCCAGGGACCCGAGAGCAGCGATCACGTCATCATACGAGCCGTTCCTTTTGACTGAGCCTCCTCCGTAGCCTATCATGATGTTTCTGCCCGGCAGGGCGAACTCCTTTACGAACTCCGCCAGATATTCCCTGACGCAGCCCTGTCCGAACCTTACCTTTGTTCTGCACTCCCAGCTGAAGTCTTTCATTCCACTCTCCTTTTATCTTTATCTCCTCCTCGGGATTCCGGCCTCCGCAGATCCGGGAACTGCAGCCGGCATCGGGAGGCTCCGCGCAAATGAAAAAGAGCAGCATAATCAATGCCGCTCCTGCTGTCCGGTACGATATCCCTTTTGTCCGTGATCCTTTTCATCGTCCCTTACCGTCTTATTATCGTTTTCGGTATCAAGTCCCTTTTCTTCTTTTTTTCTTCCGGAACATCCTTCAGGATGCCGTCGATCATCTCTCCGAGCTCCTCATCGCTCTTCGGCTTTGTCGTTTTTCCCGGGGCCGAAAGATCATCAAGGTCTTTAAGGTCTTCCATCGTGATGGTCGAGAGCGTCTCCTCATCCACATCTTCTATGGCTGCTACCCTTGTCGCCTGGTTCGTGATGATCTTTTCGAAGAGGTTTCGCACCTCCCTGGCGTTCGCGAAATTCTCCCCTTTTTCGGCCTCCAGTTTTATTATCTCTTCCTTTACGGCCTTCTCCGCGTCCTCGTCCAGCTTGTACTGGTATTTCTTGCACTGCAGATCGAATATCTGCTGCAGTTCATCCACCGTGTAGTCCGGGAACTCGAAGAACTTGTTGAATCTGGATTTCAGACCCGGATTGCTGTCGATGAACTCCTTCATCAGATCGGTGTACCCCGCGACTATGACTATGAACTCATCACGGTGGTCCTCCATGGCTTTGAGGATGGTGTCTATAGCCTCCTGGCCGTAGTTCTCGCCCTCCTGATTGAGCATGTACGCCTCGTCGATAAAGAGCACTCCGCCCATGGCTTCATCTATCTTCTTTTTTGTTTTGATGGCGGTCTGGCCGACGTAGCCCGCTACGAGTCCCGAGCGGTCGGTCTCGACGAGCTGCCCTTCGGACAGTATGCCTATCTCCTTGTACAGCTTGGCCAGTATCCTCGCGACCGTCGTCTTTCCCGTTCCCGGATTCCCGGAGAACACCAGGTGCAGCGAAACAGGCGCCGTCTTCATGCCTTTTTCTTCGCGCATCTTCCTGACCTTGGCGAGACTGATCATCTCCTCGACGTCGTGCTTCACCGTCTTCAGTCCGATGAGCTCGTTCAGCTCCTCCATCCCTGACTTTTCAGGCTCTTTCGGCTTTTCCGGCTCTTTTTTTGATGATGCAGTCGCGGTCGCCATCGGCTGCTGAGTCTCTGTAACGACCTCGGTTTCGACCTCAGGCACCGCGTTCCTGTTGTATGGCTGCGCCGGCGCTCCCGATGTATCCGCGTGCATCTCGAGCTCGCTGCTGCCGGTGCCGTAGAGGTCGTCATATATGCTTCTGAGACCTTTTCTCATGTCTTTCTTCATTCCTTCCTGTGCATGTCTTGTATTATCGGATATTATCTCATTTTTTGCACCAATAATAAAGAGCCGCTTCGGTGAAAACGGCTCTGTCTTTCAATTTCTCACGCCCATCTTTTTATGAAGTCCGCGATGTCGTCGAACACTTCAGGCCAGATATGGCGCTCGAGAGCGAATTCCCTTGCCCCCTTTGTAAAGTCATCGGAAAGCGCGGTGACAAATGCATGATCGAGATACGGATACAGCCTGTACTCGGTGTTCTTGCGGTCTGCGAGCTGTTCTTTGAACCCTTTGAAGTCATCTGCAGCCTCCACCTGTACATCCATGCCGCCCTGCATGATCAGGACCGGCTTGTCATTCTCGAGAAGATAGTCCGCGGCGGTCTTCCTTCCCATCTCTTTGAAGTACCAGAGAGTCATGCCTCCGGAGAATTTCTTTTTCTTCGCCTCTTCATCGCTCAGCCAGTACAGCCCTTCGAATTTCTTTTCGTACGAGCCCGCCATCTTTCCCATGGCCCACTTCATAAAAGGCCTGTCTCCGCCGGCCCTACCGATCTGTCTGAGCACGATGTCCTCGAGGCGGTGCGGCGTTCCGGCCATCATCACAAGACCCCTGACGTTGCCTCCTTCGGCGTCTATCCTCGGCGCGAGCATGGCTCCCATGCTGTGGCCGAGTATGAAGAGTTCGCTGCTGTCGATCCGGGGATCATTTCTCAGGATGTCCAGTGCAAGGAGCGCGTCGTCTATCGTTTCCTCGCGCACCGTGAGATCCTTGATCTTCATCATTTTGAATTTATGAGCGAAGGTGCGCTTGTCGTATCTGATCGATGCTATCCCTCGCTTAGCGAGCCCGTCCGCCAGATCTTTGAACGGCGTGAGCTTTCTGACCTTTTCATCCATGTTGCTCGGTCCCGAGCCGTGCACCATCACTACAGCAGGCACCGGCGCGGACAGATCGTCCGGCAGCGTCAGCATTCCGTTCAGCGGGTACTCAGTCCCTTCGCCTACGATGACCGCTTCACTTTTCATATCAGTTTCCTCCATACCCTTCGTCTCATTCCCCGGACAGAGACGTTATGATCGTGCAAGATGATTCTGCACGATCATTTTATCAGAATATCTGGCCGGGAAGCTTCAGTTTTTCCTTCGGAGGGAAGTCCCTGTCGAACGCTTCCACGTCCCTGTCATCAACATAATATCCCTGCGGCGTCTGGTACACTCCGGTCACATCATCAAGATAGCCCGGGATCAGCTCCCTGCAGAGGAAAAACGAATCATCGGCATCTTCAGGCAGATCGTGATACCTGATCCCGAAGTTCCTTGCATAGTTGAATCCGCTCTTGCCGTAGAAATCGATATTACCCTCGAAAAGCACGGCGCCGAAGCCCATCTCTGCCGCCTTCTCAAGCGAAAAGTCGAGCAGTTTTTTTCCGTATCCTTTGCGCTTCAGATCGTTTGCGATACATATAGGGCCCATCGAAAGGACAGGCGTATCCTTTCCGTCATCGCCGTTTATTACCGCTCTCATGAAGATGTTCTGGCCGATGAGCCGTCCGTCCAGTTCCATCACAAAATCAAGTTCCTTCACGAAATCCGGGTCATCTCTCAGTACATGCATCACGTAATGCTCGCTGCAGCCCGGACGGTAGACGTTCCAGAACGATTCCCTGATAAGCTCCTCGACCGCCCTTTCCTCTTCCTTTCTTTCTGCGCGTATCACACAATCACTTTTGCTCATTTCTGTCCTCCTCAAAACCGTTCCCCGGCAGTTTCCACAGATATATGCAGTAAACCGCCGACACTATTATAGTCGTCCATACGTAGATCATGTCCCCCATTTGACTGTCTGCCGCGACCGTCGAAAAAGCATCGATCAGACTGTGTGCTATGATGCACGGAAGCAGCTTTCCGCTCTTGTAATAGACCAGCGTAAAGACGAACCCGAGTGATATCGCAAAGAACACCTGTATCACAGTTTCTTTAGTTGCCTGTCCCGAAAGCAGATTGACCAGATGTCCCATCCCGAAGGTGGCTGCCGAGATGATGACCGCAGCTAAGACACTGTTCGTCTTCAGAAGCGCCCTGAAAAGAAATCCCCTGAAGATCATCTCTTCTATGAAACCTACGAGCAGCATGGACAGTATCGCGATCACCTGTCCCGCGCCTTTGTAATTCAGGCTCACTCCTCCCCAAAGATTGCCGGTCGCGAGTATCCACATCGGGATGAAATACAGATATCTCCGTGTGTCTTTCGGCCAGCCGTCAAGTCCGGTCTCCGCCTCCAGACGGTTCGCTTTGATAAAGCCGAATATGAGGCCGGCAACAATGAGCAGCGCCAGCATCATAACAATGCTGTCTTCTCCATGTTTCCCTATAACAGGCGTCATTATGCCGCAGTACAGAATGATCCACAGCAGTGCAAACAGGATCCCGTTCTTCTCGTACAGTTCACGCAGTTTTGTCATCTCTTTCATTTTCCTTTCCGTGATGCGATCATCCCGTAGAATACAGAGGTCAGCATGTTCCTGCTCTCCTCCTCGTCATAATCCATCGCATTGTTCGCAAGGAGGCTCGCAAGGCCGTGGGCAGCGCAGAAGAACGTCCTGAACATCTCCCCTGCCTCGGAGGTATCTGTTCCCAGCCCTGCAGCCATTATTCCTATCACCTCGGACAGATCCGGATCGCTCATCAGATCGTCCATGTCCATGCCCCTGAACTTGTCCGTCTGAAACAGAAAGCGGAAGAGATTGCTCTCTTCGTGACCGAACCTCACATAATTGAGGCCGAGCGCCAGCATCGGGTCTTCGTCAGTCTCCTTCGGCATGATGTATGACGTATGGAACGCGTCTGCCTTTTCATAGGCGGCATCGCGTATATCTTCCATCGTTCTGAAGTTGTAGAGTACAGGCTGCGTCGAACGCCCCAGGCGGTCTGCTATAGCCCTGACGTTCAGGTTCTCGTGCCCGTCCGAGCGCACGATATCGAAAGCGGCATCCTGCACCATCTCTTTAGTCACTTTTACTTTCGGCGGCATGTGGAATCTCCCCCTCTTCTTTATATAACGCTTGTTATATAACAAATATAATAACTTCGTTCTTCTCTGTCAACGATTTACGCCAGATAATCGTACCTTATACTTGTGTATCAACAGTGTTATTCCCTCGATCCATACACAAAAATACCTTCGCGAAAGCATATATAAGTTCATATGAAACCTGCTTTGTGTATGGATCCTTCAATAATAAAAAGTGATACACAACTTTTTCCAAAAAGCTGTGTATCGTTTTTTGAAATCGATATGTTCATACACAAATCACTGCATCTCAGTGCTTTTCGCAGCGATCGGATCGGCGGAATTGTGTATGAAACGGCCTGAATGTATGGATCATACACAAACCTGCGCCGTGACAGTGAAAGGCCTATGCATTTTGCTGCTTCACAAAGCGCATGGCAGAGTATATCACAAGTAAGTCTTTCATCAGTGCTGCAGCAGGGCTTCGACCTGATCTCTCTTTTCGTGAAGGACGCATCCTCCGATGTGCTCTCCCGAAAGGATGTCTCCGCTCCTGAGGGCCGTGAACAGATCCGACTGCAGAGCTTCTCTTAGCGATGTATCCTTTACATTGATATCCGAATACGGCGAGAACGGGCACGGCTCGGCGCCTCCGTGAGAGTTGATGTGGAAGAATCCGCGTCCCGCCGCAAGGCATCCGCCCGAGCTCTTCTCGTCACCCGGGAAGGAGATATATATCATGTCGGTCCTGCTGCTGCGGAGCTCTTCGATCCTCGCTGCCATGACTTCTCGGTCAGCATCGTCCGGAGCGAGGTGCGATCCTTCATCGTCAACAGGAACGTATTCTATGTAGAACACCGCCTTGCAGCCGCGCTCCCTCATCGTATCGAGGAATGCATCAGAGAGGACTTCCTTCATGTTTTCCTTTGTGACGGTGACGGACACTCCGTAGATGATCCCCTTTTCGCGTAGCTTTCCCATCTTTTCCGTTACGGTATCGTAGACGCCCTCGCCTCTTCTGGAATCGGTCACTTCGCGGCCTCCCTCCATGCTTATGACGGGCACGATGTTGCGGCAGCTGTCGAGCAGGCCAAGGTGTTTATCGCTCATGAACGTGCCGTTGGTGAACACCGGGAACAGTATATCCTTTATCTTCCCAGCTGATTCGATGACGTCCCATCTGAGCATAGGCTCGCCGCCCGCAAGAAGTATGAAACTGACTCCGAGTTCCTCAGCTTCTTTGAATATCCTGAGCCACTCCTCTTCATTGAGCTGCATCGACGGTTCGCAGTCTGTGGTCGCATCGTTTGCCCTCGAATAGCAGCCCTCGCAGTGCAGGTTGCACACCGAGGTAATGCTCGCGATCAGGTACGAAGGCACGTGAAGACCCTGTTTCTCGTTTTTCTCTCTCTTCTTGTCCGCCGCCTTGCAGGCAAGCGCGAACTTAGCGAGGAACGCGCTCTCGCGCGGGTCTTTCAGCATCGCTTTAAGAGCGTCCTTTATCACCTGTTCGACTCCGTCCGTCAGATACTTCTGAAGATCAAAGCTCTCGTCCATATTGCCCCTTATCTCTCCTTTCCTCTGAGGCTCAGCCATTCTTCTTTCGTGAGCCTCATGATGTGTTCGGTCCTTATGTCGTCCATCATCTTCCAGTATACGTCTTTATTTGTGTGATGGTAGCTGAATCCGCACTTCTCCTGCACCCGGCGCGACTTTTCGTTGCCTTCCGTATAGCCGCACCATAAAGTTTCATATCCAAGATCCTCAAAGGCCCGGCGGATGAGTTCGCGCACCGCCTCGGGGATGAGGCCGCGTCCCCAGAACGGAACGCCTATCCAGTAGCCGATCTCTCCCTCGCCTTCCGGCAGATCCAGATTGCTCATCTTTCCAGTTGTCAGTCCGACGCAGCCTATCGCCCTGCCGTCCTCCCTGAGGCAGACAGCATAGGTTTCCGGTGCGGAAAACACGGTCCTTATGACCTGCAGGCTTTCATTGACATCGGAATGAGCGGGCCAGCCCGCGACAGGTCCGATCCGCTCGTCTTTTGCGTATTCATACAGTGACTCCGCGTCCGATTCTTCCCATGGACGCAGTATGAGCCTTTTAGTCGTCAGTTCCATCCGTGATCTCTTCGCCGTCCATGTACCGCGCTGCGATATCTTCTTTTGTGCCGGCATAGCAGAACCTTTCGACTTTCTGCTCCGGCGTAAGCTTCACTGCAGCATCGGACAGATTTTTTATGACGAGCGCGTCGAATACCGCGCCCGGCTCCAGGGACCCTGTGCCTCCGAAGAGCTGTCCGCTCTGCTTTGTCGCCATCCAGAACGCCTCCGGGAACGAGATCGTGCGGTTCCCGTCAGGTTCATAAAAGTTCTTCAGTTTTGAGAGCTGGACCGCACGCCCCGCCTGTGTGTAGACGCCCACGTGATGCCCCGCAGAGATGTCGGTACCGAGGCCGATCCTGATGCCCCTGTCGAGCAGAGCGCCCGCCGGCATTATCCCCGCTATGACGCTCACCGTCGCATCCGGGCAGTGGGCCGCATAGCAGTCGTATTTCTGCATGATGCGGATGTCATCCTCCGAAGGGAATATGAAATGTCCTCCGATGACAGGTCCGTTGTCCATGAGTCCGGCTCTCTCATAAATCTCTGTATCGCACGAGCATTCAGGGAACAGCAGTCTTGCCTGTTCGGCCTCCCAGAGCGATTCTACGAGGTGGGTCTGCATGCCTGTGTTATATTTTTTACCGAGCCTTCCCAGCCCGTTGATCAGCTCTCCCGTGCAGGTCGGAGCAAACCTCGGCGTGAGTATCGGCCGGGTATTTTTATTTCCGCTGTATTTTTCGAGGAATATCTCCGTCTCGCGGAGCGCCTTTTCAGGACTCTCGAGAAGATCCTCGCGGGCGCTGCGGTCCATGCCGATCTTCCCGGCAAATCCCTTTATCCCTTTTTTATCCATCCGCTCGATCAGATAAGACGTTGCCTCAGTATGGACCGTTCCGTAAACACAGGCGTGCATGGTCCCTTCGGCGATCAGGTGATCGACGAAGGCATCGTACGCAAGTTTCGCAAATTCAGGATCAGCATATCTGACCTCCATCGGGAATGTGAACTTTTCGAGCCAGTCCTCGAGCAGAAGATCCGTCCCGAATCCGCGGTTCGGATATTGCGGAGCGTGTACATGAAGATCGGAAAACGCAGGGATCAGAACATCGCTGCCGTGATCAGTCACGGGAACGCTGCTGTATTCGTCCGGTATTTCGGTCCAGATAGCCTTTACTCTGCCGCCTTCCACAGCGATATAGCTGTCGCGGTGCACCGCAAGCTGATCACGGTCTTTTGAATATACTATGTCAGCGTGTATTATCTGCATCCATACCCCCTGAGAAGGCCCTCGCAGCCTTCTGTCACATCACGCCATGTGGCGTCAAAGTTGCCTGTATACCACGGGTCCGCCACCTGCTGACCGGATCTGTCCGTAAAGTCCAGCAAGAGGCTGATCTTGTTATCCGGATCACCTCCGGTCATCCGCATTATATTCCGCTTATTGTTGTCATCCATGCAGATGATCATGTCGTAATGATCGTAGTCCGCCTTTGTCATCTGACGAGCATGGTGGCCGCTGCAGGAGATGCCATGCTCCGCGAGTTTGCTCCTGGCCGGCGGGTAGACATGGTTACCGATCTCTTCGCGGCTCGTCGCGGCGGAAGCGATCTCGAAGCGCTCTTCGAGGCCTCTCTTTCGCACCATGTCCTTCAGGACGAATTCCGCCATCGGGCTTCTGCATATATTGCCGTGGCAGATAAAAAGGATTCTTTTCATGACTTGTTATGCTCCTTTATGCGGAGTTATGCGGCGTTGCGCAACATGTTTGTTTATCGCGAAAACCCCGGAAATATGGTGCTTTTCCGCATAATACCGCATAACACGGCATATCCCGGGCCTTAAAAGTAGTAGAAATGGTAGTATTTTTCAGAAAATTACTACCGCCTGTTTTGAGGCAAAACAGTAGTATTACTACTCGTCATTTTACTACTCTGCCGCTGGAAATCATTTTACTATAAATCCCGGAACATAAAAAGAGAGCCTGCAGGTTTGATCCCACAGGCTCGTAAACAGCTTCCGATTTGACGAAGATATTTTTTTAGGACCATCAATTGTCTATTCCATCATACTTTTTCAGCAGCATACTGATGAAAGCCTTATACTCATTAGTTATAGCATCATATTCATCGTCAGAAATCTTGCCGGCCATGCAATCGGATACGGCTTTTTTCCATTTGGCATCCAGCTCATGGGCGCGTTTACGTTCTTCTTCCGTCAGCTGTTCTGCTGTATACCCGCCTGCTACGGATTCGAGATCCTCTATTCCCAGCTTCTTAAGTTCATCCTTGTAATATTTCTTGTCTTCCATTTCTTTATCCTCCCTGTTTTGATCAGTTATTGTCTTCGTCAGCATTTTTTGCTTCCATGTCATATACAATTTTACGTATCAGGCGGAGACAGGGCAAGTGACCGGCAAGTGACCCTCCCCAGCACAATAAAAAGAGAGCCTGCAGGTTTGATCCCACAGGCTCGTAAACAGCTTCCGATTTGACGAAGATATTTTTTTAGGACCATCAAATGTCTCTTCCGTCATACTTTTTCGTCATCATCCTGATGAAATCATTATGCGCTTCATTTATAGCTCTGTATTCAGCGGTAGTAATCCGTCCATTCATGTAATCGCTCGTAGCTTCTTTCCATTTGGCATCCAGTTCTACGGCGCGTTTACGTTCTTCTTCCGTCAGCTGTTCCATAGTATACCCGCCTGCTACGGATTCGATACCCTCTATTCCCAACTTCTGAAGTTCATCCTTGTAATATTTCTTGTCTTCCATTTCTTTATCCTCCCTTGTTACGGTTGTCATCTCTGGGTGATATGGTCTGTTTTATTCGACCCACATTTTGGGCATTTAGAGTTATAACTGGAAAAAGCTGTACCACACTTCCTGCACCAATAATTTTCCTTCGTGCCACCTGCCACCTTCTCAAGGTCTTCGATAGAAAGATTATCAGGCTGTTCATTGATCTTCGCATTCAGTTCTTCTCTTTTTTTATCGCCACTCATAATGAGTCCTCCTCGTTCTTTGTTTGATGATAACTATTGCCTGCAGGTTTGATCCTGCAGGCTCGTTGGGATCCTTTTCCGGAAGTCTTATCAGACTCCGTACTTTTGTTCCATCTCTTTCGTGAACTGGTTCAGCGTATTAATTGTCTCTCTCAGCATTCTTTCCTTATAAGGACTGTCCGGCATATTCTGGACCTGTGCGAGAACCTTTCCAAGATGTCTGTACTGCGCCTTGTCCGCCTCGTTCAGGACATTATAGGCAAAGCCTCCTGCTACATTGTCAAGGTCTTCCAGATCCATGCCGATGATTTCTTCCATGTTCAGGTTTTTCTTATCTTCCATTGTCATTTCCTCCTTACCTTCGGAATTAATCATCCCATACTTGACTTTTACCTCTCTTTATCCTCCCCTGTTTCGATCAGTTATTGTCTTCAAAAGAGAGCCTGCGGGTCCGGTCCCGCAGGCTCATCGTCAAAAGTCAGATATTCCCCCAGTACTTGTCAAAATATGCCATGATCTCATCAAAGTCTTCCGGATTCGGATCTGTTGAAAGCAGCGTAGGCTGCTTGCGCCATACAGCCTGTATGTCTCTTTCCGCAATTTCCTTATCAGGCTCCATACTATGAAGGCCGATCATGTACTGCCTGAGCTGGTCGTATCTGACCGCGCCGCCTGCGACTCCATCCAGTTCATCAACATCGATCTTATACTTTCCGATGAATTCTTCTAATTGTTTTTCATTCATATCAGAACCTCCCATATTTATGATCTATACATACGATATACGGGTTTGCGTTTCAGACGGAGACAT
>Ga0310695_10008855_pt1 | contig 15373 bp, 10 predicted proteins | sample RumenRJG_04DNA_FD_203882 | JGI IMG/M metagenome (GOLD analysis project Ga0310695, IMG submission 203882) | Bovine rumen microbial communities from Lethbridge, Alberta, Canada - RJG_04 (v2) (version 2) | ecosystem: Host-associated > Mammals > Digestive system > Stomach > Rumen | place: Canada...
AAAGTTTCGCAAGTGATGGCGCACCTGCATAATTTAACATAAAATTGGAATAAAAAAGGCTTAGAAGTTTGCATAACTCACAGAAAATGAGTAACTTTATAATCGCCAAAAAATAAAGTTCAAACTTAGAAGCCGTGAGCAAAGGTACAACAATTATTTCAGATTTGAGAAGTTTTTTCTCAGAAAATGAGAATAACCGTGCAATTAATGCGATTATGAGAGTGATGGAGTGCATAAACATACGTCCTGACCAGATAGGGACAGAAAAGAAGGAGAACTGCAAGTTTACGAACGTGCAGGTCCTTAATCTTCTGATGCTGTTCCCTTTTTTCGTCGTCAGGAATGCATACCGGTACTCTGGCTCTTCATTAAGCCGCTTGTTCTGTTGTGAGAAGGACATGTTCTATCGTTTTATGAATGATGGTGATATCAAGTGGCGCAAACTGCTATCTGCGGTTATTGATGCCAATCCTAAGTTCCATAAATTCTATCAAATGTATAAATTAGTCGCTTGATGAATGAATATTCACTTGCGAAAGTTCAGTTAATATATAAAAAGGAAAGGGATGCTGTAGTTTAATTGGTATACATTCCTTTCCTCTTGCTCAAAAATTGCGATGATATGAAATTAATAAAAAGGGCTTTGATACTATTGCTAATTACTGTAGCTTTTTCATGCACATACAAAAACAGCACTACGAATAGTTATCCAGAAACATTTACCATATATCCACAAAAAACAGAAGGTGATGTCCTCTTTGTGGATTCCATGGCCTCTTATGTGAGAATTCCGAACAACCACCTTATCAGTGAGATTATTGACGTCGGAATAATTGACAGTCTGTGTTACATATTAGATACGAATGGTGTGATATCTGTTGTTGATATTTTTAACGGGTCGATCACAGAACAGAGGAATAGAAAGGGACGTGGCGTTGATGAAATGATTACCCCAAAATGCCTCACTACAGACTCTGCATACATTTATGTTTTTGATCATGGAACAAACGAAATTATGAAATATGACAAAAACATTCAATATGTTGCCAAATTAAAATTAGATATAAGTCCTTCTTCAATCATTAAAATCAATGAAGGCTTTTTGTGCTATGAAGACATCTTTCCTACTGTATATTTTATAGACAATGAAGGCAAAGTACAGTTCTCTCGAGTTTTGTCAAATCGAGAGGTTAACATAACAACAAGGCAGCAAATATTCAAGGTAGGAATGAAAAAAGACATTTATTTTAAAGCGGAGTATTCTGACACAATTTATTTGTGGAATGGCAATAGCTTAATGCCACAGTATGTGATGGACTATGACAAGACTGATATAGAAAACAAATCTACGATACTCGAAATGTGGCAAAATGGAATCCCGTTTTCATATAGCTATTTCTTTACAGAAAAGGGACTTCTTTTGGCATTTATGCATAATAAGAAATTAGATTATTCCTTTTACAACTCAGGTTTAGGAAAATGTTTTGCTTATAAGCCTTCTGCGAAAGGTAAACTTCCTTTTGTCCCCAAATGGCAGTTTGGTAATATCATCCTTGGTATGGTCGAACAAAATGTGTTTGAGAACTTTCTAGACATGAATGAAAACGTTAATAAATCTTGTCAGTTAGTCTTGCTTAAATATTCTCTTTAGCTGAATCTGAGACAACCTTAAATATTATTTTAACAAAATCGTTTGGCGAATAGCAGTAATTTTACTATATTTGCACCATTATAATAAACCAATAACAAGATGGACATAAACCTATCCCCTTTCAGAGGAAATATCCTGATATGAAAAAGATTCTCTTAACCATTTCCCTCCTGGCGGTGTCATGGAGCTGCGCCTATGCTCAGACACTGTCGCTCTCCTCTGCTATTCAGATTGCTCAGCAGCAATCGTATGATGCCATGGTGGCTCGGCTCAGTTTTATGAGCCATTACTGGAGTTACAGGTCGTTCCGGGCAGAGATGTTGCCTGCTGTGAATCTCTCGGGCAACCTGCTCCAGTTTGACCGCTCGATGGTGGAGGCAAGAAACTATGACGACGGTCGTATTGCCTATGTGGAGAACAACTCCATGAGCAACAGTCTGGCACTGTCTGTTGACCAGAATATTGTGGCATTGGGTGGTAAGTTGTCGGTGCAGTCTTATCTCTATCGGTTGGATCAGTTTAGCTATGACTCCAAGATTTATAACTCACAGCCAATACGTCTTCGTTATACACAACCCTTGTGGGCTTATAACAGTCTGAAATGGCAGAAGAAGACCGAACCGCTGCGATATGAGAATGCGAAACGGGCTTATCTGGAGTCGATGGAGGGTGTGGCCATTCAAGCGGTGAACCTGTTCTTCAATGTGCTGTCGGCGCAGTCCACTTATCAGCAGAGTGTCAGCACTCTGAAAGACAGACAATATCTGTTTGAGATTGCCAAGAAACGATTTGATTTGGGTACCATCACCAAGAGTGAGTTGCTGCAGTTAGAACTCTCGCTACTGAATGCACAGGTGGAGGTAAAGAATAATGAGTTGGCACTGAAGAACCAGAAGTTCCGTCTGTTCTCTTATCTTCGTCTTTTTAATTACGACAACATGGAACTGATACCACCCTATAGCATTCCCGACATGATGGTCAATGCCGACGAGGTGGTGGGTAAGGCCATGGATAACTCTACCCATATGCTCCAACAGCAAATCAGCAGGCTGGAGTCGGAAAAGGTGTTGGCACAGGCTAAAGCCAACAAGGGCATACAGGTGCAGCTGAACAGTGAACTGGGCTTTAACCGTACGGCCAATAACTTCCGTGAGGCCTATCGCGACCTGAAGGACAATGAGATAGTAGGACTGACACTGTCTCTGCCTATCTTCGACTGGGGCGTGAGTAAGGGCCGGGTGAAGATGGCTCAGGCAGATTTGGAGGTGACAAAGACCCAGCTGGAGCAGGCTCATGAGTCGTATGTCCAGGATTTGCAGACCAGCGTGTTTCAGTTTAATATGCAGGCAGACCAGTGTAAGAATGCCATGAGGGCGCAGGACATAGCCGACGAGCGCTATGACATTACCAAGCGCAGGTTTGAGACTGGAGCTGTCACCGTGACCGATTTGAACACAGCCCAGCAGGAATCTGAGAATGCCCGTGCACAGTATATCCGGCAGCTGCAGACTTTCTGGACGGGCTATTACAGTCTGAGGCAATCCACACTCTATGACTGGATAAACCATCAGGAGCTAACCGTGGATTTCAATGACGTCATCAATAATAAGAATTAACTAAGAAACTCTCAAGATATGAATAAGATAGCAATATGGACGCTGTCCATCGTGAGCCTGGGATTAGTTGCCTGTGGCGGTAAGAAAGAAGAAACACCTGCAGAGATGGAGATGCATCAGCAGGCCATGGGCGAAACGTATGTGGATACGATGACGCTTCATACTTCAACTTTTAACAAGCAAATCGTCTGTAACGGACGCTTGCGGGCTAAGGCTATGAGCGAATTGAATTTCGTAACGCAGGGCGTAACAGCTGAGATTTACGTAAGGGAGGGGACGATGGTGTCTAAGGGAACCTTAATCGCATCATTGGATAAGCGCGAACGACTGCGTGAGCTGGAGAGAGCAGAGAAGGAGCTGGAACGTGCCAAGGTGGAACTGGTAGATAAATTGATTGGTTTGGGCTATGATGCCACGATGAAGGATGTGCCGCAGGATGTGATGAAACGTGCCGAGGTGACATCGGGCTATTTCTCGGCTCAGTATCAGTTGCAGTCGGCCAAGAAGGCTTTGGACGAATGTAATCTCTATGCCCCCTTCAGTGGCAGGATAGCCAACCTGGAGGCTCGACCTTATCAGAATAACAGTAAGATATGCACCCTAATAGACGACTCTCAGTTTGAGGTAGAGTTCAAAATCCTGGAGGCTGAGTTCAAGAGCGTGAAGAAAGGTCGGCATGTCAAGGTCTCTCCTTTCGTGAACGACAGTCTGGTGTTCGATGGTGTCATCACAGAGATAAACCCAATGGTGGATGATAAGGGTCTGATCAAGGTGATGGCACGACTAGACAACAAAAGCAGTGAGTTGATGGATGGTATGAATGTACGTATCATTGTTGAGGAGGAGATACAAGATATGTATGTGGTGCCCAAAGATGCTGTGGTGGAGCGCGACGGTTATCACGTGGTATTCCTCTACGAGGAGGGGCAGGCCGTGTGGACCTATGTAGATGTGCTGCATTCCAACATTAACTCGTTTGCCATCACGGGCTGCCAGCGCAAGGAAACCACCATCCATGAGGGTGATATCGTCATTACCTCGGGGAACCTGAACCTTGCCGATGGTACAGAAGTAAAGCTTAACTAGAACTATGAAGAAGTTACTCCACCGTCCCATAGCAGTGACCATGTGCCTCATCGCCCTTGTGGTGATGGGGTGCCTGGCACTGCGTTATATTCCTGTGTCGTTGATGCCTGATATTGATGTGCCGCAAATTACGGTGCAAGCTAATATGCCTGGCTATTCTGCCCGTGAGATTGACCGTGATGTGATTTCGCCCCTTCGAGGCCAACTGATGCAGGTGGCTGGCGTGAAGGACATCCGCAGTGAGTCCAGAATGGATGCGGGTTATGTAGTAATGACCTTTGAGCCAGGCAGCAACATCGACCTGCTGTTTATCGAGGTCAACGAGAAAATTGACCGCACCATGAACACCATGCCCAAGGACATGGAGCGCCCCAAGGTGATCAAGGCCAGCGCCATGGACATTCCAGCCTTCTATCTGGATGTGTGGCTCAAGAACGAAACGAATGACCTGGCCTTCGCCCAACTGGGACGGTTTGCCAAAGGTGTGGTGAGCAAGCGCATTGAGCAGTTGCCACAGACGGCGATGGTGGACATCAGCGGTACGGTGGGCACTGAGATTACCTGCCTGCCCTACTATGACAAGCTGCAGACCCTGGGGCTGACAACCCACGATATAGAAGCGGCCATCCAGCGGAACAACATCACACTGGAGGCGCTCAGCGTGGTGGACGGACTGTATCGCTATAACATTCATTTCGACTCGCAACTGCTCACCAAGGACGATGTGGCGAATATCTATATCAACCACGACGGGCGACTGCTGCAACTGAAAGACCTGTGTCGCATCGAGGAGCGGGTGGCACAGCGTAACGGCATTGACCGCCATGGCAAACAGAACGCCGTGACGATGGCCATCATCAAGCAGAACGACGCCCAGATGGCCGACCTCCAACAGAGCATGGAGGGGTTGTTGGAGAATATGAGGAGTGAGTATCCGGAGATTGAGTTTGAGCTGACAAGGGACCAGACTTACCTGCTGACCTATACCATCAGCAACCTGAAGGCCAACCTCTATGTGGGCGTGCTGCTGGCTTGCCTCATTCTCTTCTTGTTTATGCGCCAGTGGCGGTTGTCTTTGCTCATCGTGATGACCATTCCGCTCTCATTGATACTGACCTTGCTCTGTTTCTACTTGCTGGGCATCTCGATGAATATCATCTCACTGTCGGGACTGATTCTGGGTGTGGGCATGATTGTAGATAACTCCATCATTGTGATTGACAATGTGATGCGCCGGTGGCGAGAGGGAATGGGACTGCAGACAGCCATTGTGAAAGGCACCAGGGAAGTGTTTGCGCCGATGCTGAGTTCGGTGCTGACCACCTGCTCGGTTTTTATACCCCTGATATTCCTCAGTGGCGTGGCAGGCACCTTGTTCTATGACCAGGCTATGGGCGTCACGATAGCCTTGTTTGCCTCGCTGGCCGTGGCCACGCTGGTCATTCCGGTGTATTTCCATCTGTTATTCAGGAAAAAGCAGCAGGCACCCGTGATGACCAACAAAAGCACCGTGCTATATCAATCTTATGAAAAGGTGATGAGGTGGGTGTTCCGCCATGCCAGGATTTGCTTGCTGGTGCTCGCCTGCATGGTGCCACTTACGGGTATCATCTTCTGGCAGATTGAGAAAGAGCGCATGCCGAATGTGGAGCAGGACGATATGCTGATGACCATTGAATGGAACATGGGTATCTCGGCTACAGAGAACGACAGGCGAGTGATGGAACTGATGGAATCGCTGGGTGATGAGGTGGAGACATCCACCTCGATGGCTGGCACGCAGGAGTTCCTGCTGTCGCACACCAAGGATATCACGGCATCGGAGGCTATTGTCTATGTCAAGGCCAGGTCGGTGAAAGGACTCAAGCAGATCAAAGAAAAGGTGGTTGCTGCGTTGCAGCAGAAGTTCCCCACGGCATCGGTCACGTTTGGGGAGTCGGGTAATCTTTACAACATGATTTTTGCCACCGACGAGGCTGATCTGGAAATACACCTGCAAGACCTGGACGGCAGGAGGCCTGGCATCGCATCGGCACGACAGTTTACGGATTCTTTGCGTGCTCGCTTCCCTGGTATTTCGGTGATGCCGGTTGTTACCGAGACAAACATCCGCTATGTGGCCGATATGGAGCAGATGGCGGTTTATAAGGTGAGCTATGACCAATTATACGCCAGACTGAAAGAGCAGATGAGTCGCAACCGTATCTTTGAAATCAATGACGGAGCGCAGAGTGTGCCCGTGATGATGGGTACAGACGACAAGGAGAGCAGTCGCATTCTGAATAGCACCGTGAAGAACAGTGAGGGAACGGACGTCCCCATCTCCTATCTGGTGAGGGAGACGAAAGGGGAGGACTATAAAAGACTGCCTGCAGGCAATGGCGGCGAGTTCTATAGCATTGACCTGGATGCCACCGACAAAGAAGTGGAGCAGGTGATGGACTATGTGGAGGATCAGGTGCATCAGCCCAAAAGCGAATTGTCGGCCTCGTTTGCCGGTGGCTATTTCACCAGTCGCCAGTTGATAGGGGAACTGGCATTGGTGCTGAGTGTGGCATTGGCCCTGCTCTATTTCATCCTGGCAGCACAGTTTGAGAGTTTCATCCAGCCCCTGATTATCCTGTTGGAGATGGTGGTCGATGTGTTCTTCGTGGTGGCAGCACTCTGGCTGTTGGGCGAGTCGGTCAATGTGATGTCAATGATAGGCATCGTGGTGATGAGTGGTATCATTATCAATGACTCTATCCTGAAGATTGACACCATCAATCGACTGCGTCGCGGAGGTATGTCGCTGCTGCGAGCTATCATGATGGCTGGACACAACAGACTGAAACCAATCATCATGACATCACTGACCACGATGCTGGCCATTTTGCCGTTTCTGAACCGAGGCGATATGGGATCGGCCCTGCAATATCCGTTGTCGCTGACCATTATCGTGGGCATGGGTATCGGCACCATGGTCAGTCTGTTTATGGTTCCTCTGTTCTATTATCTCATCTATAAAAACAGAAAAGCATGAGGGTCTCAAATTTTACGCTGCTGCTGACGCTGGCCATTCTGATGGTGATAGGTGTTGCCTTGTTGCCAAGTATCGACGTGGCCGATAATCCTCGTCCACGACAGGGGAAAACGCTGACGGTGAGCTATTCGTGGCCCAAGGCATCGGCTAAGGTCATTGAGCAGAACGTGACGTCAAGGATTGAGGGGCTGGTATCGTCGGTGAAGGGCGTAGAGAGCGTGTCGTCAGAGTCGTACTTCGGTTCGGGCCATGTGGTCATAGAACTGAAGAAGGAGGCCGATGTGTCGTCGACGAAGTTCGAGATATCGTCGCTCTTAAAACAGGTCTATAAGAAACTGCCTGAGGGGGTGAGCTATCCTTCGCTGACTGGTGGTGAGGTGGTGAATGAGCGGGGAAAGAGTGAGACGACACAACTGCTGCTGACTTATCAGGTGAACTCCAACCTGAGTGATGAACAACTGAAGGAGTATATTGAACGAAAGGTGGAGCCGGAACTGAAACGACTGGAGGACGTGAAGCGCGTGGAGGTGACGGGAGGTGTGAGCAAGTATATCGAGATAACCTATAATCCTTTTGTTTTGGCCAACTATGGATTGTCGGCTTATGATATCGAGACTGGCATACGCAGTTTCATGGGACGAGAGGATATTGTAGGAGAGGTGATACACGACCGGAAAAGGATAGAGCTGCTGCTGGCCACCGACAAGTTCGTGAAACCACTGGAGGAGATTCCTATCGGACAAGTGGATGGCAAAACGGTTTATCTGAATGACCTGGCTACCTACGAATATAAGAACAGGGAACCGGACAGCTATTACCGTGTGAACGGTCTGAACACCATCTATCTGAATATCCACGTGGACGCGCAGGCCAACAAGATTGCTCTGTCTGGTAAGTTGCAGGAGCAGATGCAGAAACTGGAGAGTCAATTGAAGAAAGGCGTTTACCTGACGCTGACCTATGACGGCGCTGAAGAGCGGGTGAGCGAACTGAACAAGCTGGTGTGGCGCTCACTGATGGCCTTGGGCATCCTGCTCATCTTTATCTGGTTGGCTAAGAGGGAGTGGAAATACCTGACCATCATGGTGGTGACGCTGGCGGCCATCATCCTGACGGCGGTCATCGCCTATTGGCTATTTGACATCAGGTTGCACATTTATTCGCTGGCGGGCATCACGGTGTCGCTGGGGCTGGTGATTGACGCGTCTGTGGTGATGACCGATCATTATAGTTATTATCGCAACAGGAAGGCGTTTCTGGCCATTATGGCGGCGCTACTGACCACTATCGGATCGCTGGTGGTGGTGTTCTGGTTGCCGGAGTTTCTTCAGAAGGACTTATACGACTTTGCCTGGATCATCATCATCAACCTGTCGGTGGCGCTACTGGTGGCCTACGCCTTTACGCCGGCATTGATAGACCAGATGAAATACGGGAGCTATCAGCAGGGACATATCCGACGGAAAACTCTCGTCAGGGGGTGGACATGTTTCTACTCCCGCTATATAGCTTTTACTCAGAAATGGAAGTGGATTTATATCATCCTGGTGGTGATGGCTTTCGGCATCCCTTTTCATGCTTTGCCGTCAAAATGGGAAGGACACGATATTTATAATGCGACATTGGGCAGTGATTTCTTTCAACTGAAATGCAAGGAGACGTTGTCGCAGGTGTTTGGCGGCACCATGCGACTGTTTGCGGAATCACTATCGGACAATACGTATAGCGAGGAGAATGAGAAAGAGGTGAAGCTGCGTATCAGAGCACAAATGCCATTGGGAGGTACTGCGGCAGAACTGAACGAGAAGGTGGTGATTTTGGAGAACTTCCTGTCTGACTTCAAGGAAATCAAACGGTTTGAAACGAGAATCGACAGGTGGGGCGCGGATTTGCAGGTGGACTTTAAGGACGAGTATCAGCATACGTCGTTCCCTTATCTGCTTGAGAACAAGGTGATTGGCAAGGTTATCTCCATCGGTGGGGCCGACTGGAGTACGTATGGTGTGAGTGAGCGAGGATTCAGTAATTCGCTGAATTTACAGTATCGTTCAAACCAGATAGAGATTGCGGGTTATAACTACGACCGTCTTTACAGAATCGCTGAGGAGATGTGCGAGGTGATGAAACAGAACAGTCGTGTGGTGGATCTGACCATCGAGACGCCAGGACACGAGAATCAGGAGAATGAGTTCTATATGAAGTACGACAAGGAGCAGATGGCGCTCTACGGCTTTGACATCCATGCGGCACACAGCACGCTGAGGGGAATCCTTTCAGGTTATGACATACAGCGCTATGAGGATGCCCATATGTCGGCCGATATGTATCTGAAGTCGTCAGAGAAGGATAAGTTCGACCTGTGGCACCTGCAGAATGCCTATCTGAAGGTGAACGGCACGGACACCAAACTATCTGACTTCATGCAGATAGAGCAGCGCGAGGCCAAGAACTGTATTCCCAAACGGAATCAGGAGTATGTGCTGAGGGTGGCCTTTAATGTGTTGGGCTCTTATACCTATACCAGTAAGTATATCGAAAAGATTACCAAGGAGTTTAACTCAAAGATGCCTGTGGGGTATCGTTGCCTGAACGCATCGTATGGCTGGTACGAGGATAATGGCACGCAGTATTGGCTCATCCTGCTCATCGTGGTCATTATTTTCTTTATCTGCGCCATCCTCTTCGAGTCGTTCCGACTGCCATTGGTCATCATCATGCTCATACCCGTGTCGTTTATCGGCACGTTCCTCACCTACTATTTCTCGGGGGTGGAGTTTGGAACGGGTGGCTTTGCCTCATTGGTACTGTTGAGTGGACTGACGGTGAATGGCGGCATCTATATCGTGAATGAATATCAGAACATCTGCAGGCGGATTGGCACAAAGCCAACAAACAACTTGATTCGGTTGTACGTACGAGCCTATAACCATAAGATTACGGCGGTGACGCTCACTATCCTGTCAACGGTTCTGGGACTGATTCCGTTCTTGATTGACGGCAAGGAGGAGCCTTTCTGGTTCTCGTTTGCGGTGGGCTCGGCCGGCGGACTGCTCTTCTCTGTTATCGCCATCGTGTTTGTCATGCCGATATTCATGAAGCTGTCAAGTCAAAAACAAATAAAGTCTCAGTAATTATTGCATGGAAAGAAATGATGATATCGATGATTCCCCATCAGTCACCATCCCAGAATTATTCAATGAACATCAGAATCTGATTTGCAATCTGTTCCTCAGTCTTGCCTTCAGAATTGAAGACGAGGTCGTAGTTGCGGGTCTCGTAGCGGGAAGTGGCAGTATACCGCCTTACGTAATTCTCACGCATCCTATCCACTTTCTCGATAATCTTGCGGGCTTCGTCTTCAGAGATGTTCTTTTTGGTGGCGACACGTGCTACACGGTAGGCCATCGGTGCCTGAATGAGGACGCTTAAATGATTCGGATGGTTTCTGAACACGAAGAAACCGCAACGGCCGGCAATGACGCACGACTCCTCTTTAGCAATCTCATGCAGAATCTCCGTCTCTGCCTTGAATACGTTTTCAGTAGTCAGCACATCAGGCTCCTTTTCATATTCTGTAAGACAGGATTTGCTATCAATCAATCCATCGCCGACACCTACAACACGCTTGAAGCCTTCCCACCATCTGATCTCGCGTCCCTTCATCTTCTCAATCTCTTCGGCTGTGAGATTATACTTCTCTTCTAAAGCCTTGATTAAGGCCTTGTCGTAGAAAGACACACCTAGCTTGTGGGCCAGGATTTCACCAATGGTGCGACCACCACTACCTAACTCACGATTAATAGTAATCACAAAATTCTCGTTCCTATTCATAATGCTATAGTACTTTTAGTTTGTTTTACTCTACTTTAAAAGAGGACAATCGCGGAAAACGTGATGACGGGAGCATTTCTCTATGCTTTCTGTCCTGTTACAGCCTCGCGCATCTCTTTTAGGAGGTCGCTGGCGAAGATGAAGTCGGTGAGGCGCTTGTTGGTGCTGTTCATAATCTCTGACGAGACTCCCTGCCACTCTTTGTGACCTTCGTAGATAAAGATGATGTTTTCGCCAATACCCATCACGGAGTTCATATCGTGGGTATTGATGATGGTGGTCATGTTGAACTCCTGCGTGATGCTATGCAGCAGGTCGTCGATAACCAATGATGTCTTGGGGTCAAGGCCGGAGTTGGGCTCATCGCAGAACAGGTATTTGGGGTTCAGCGAGATGGCACGGGCAATGGCCACACGTTTCTGCATACCGCCGGATATCTCACCAGGATATTTGTGCTCGGCACCAATAAGATTGACGCGGTCCAAGCAGTACATGGCGCGCTCCTTGCGCTCACGCAGGGTCATAGACGAGAACATGTCTAGTGGGAACATCACGTTCTCGAGAACTGTGAGCGAGTCGAAGAGGGCAGCACTCTGGAAGATCATACCCATCTCGCGGCGCATCAGCACCTTCTCCTGTTTCGACATCTGCACGAAGTCGCGTCCGTCGTAGAGCACTTGTCCGCTGGTTGGCTCGAAGAGGCCCACGAGGTTTTTCATCAGCACGGTCTTTCCGCTACCGCTCTGGCCGATAATCAGGTTGGTCTTGCCATCCTCGAACACGGTATTGATGCCTTTGAGCACCTCTTTGTCGCCAAATGATTTATATAGGTTCTTTACTTCGATCATGATAGTAGCTGCGTTAAGAAGATGTCACTAAACAGAATCAGCATGCTTGATGAGACAACGGCATCCGTAGAGGCCTTACCCACATTGACGGAACCGCCCTCAACCGTGTAGCCAAAGAAGGCGGGTACACTGCTGATGATGAAGGCAAAGAATTGACTCTTGATAATACTCATCCACAGGAACCAGGGGATGAAATCGTGCTGCAGACCAAGGGTGAGGTCATCGGGCGGCATGATATGTCCGATATAGGCTGTACCATAGGCTCCTACGATACCCATACCACTGGAGAAAATAACCAGAATGGGCATGATGGTGAGCAAACCGAGAATCTTTGGCAAGATGAGATAGCAGGCGGAGTTGACACCCATAATCTCCAAGGCGTCAATCTGCTGGGTGACACGCATAGTGCCTATCTCTGAGGCGATGTTGGAGCCTACCTTACCAGCCAGTATCAAACACATGATACTGCTTGAGAACTCCAGCAGCATAATCTCGCGGGTGGTGTAGCCGGCAACCCAGCGCGGCATCCAGGGACTCTCGATATTGACCTTCATCTGGATGCAGATAACGGCTCCAATGAAGAACGAGATAAGCAGTACGATGCCGATAGAGTCGATGCCCAATTGCGACATCTCCTTAACATATTGCTTACGGAACATTCGCATGCGCTCGGGCATGGAGAATGTACGTCCCATCAGCATAATGTATTGTCCGAATGTGGTTAGTTTCTTCTGAATAAACATGTTCTACTGTCGTTTTGAACGGATGCAAAATTACAAAAAAAAATAGAAATGCGTCACTAATTATCAAAAGATTATTGTTTTTCGCTGAAATTTAGTACCTTTGTCCCCGATTATGGAAGAAGAAAGTATTGTATTGAGGACCGAAGGCCTCGTAAAGCGATATGGTAAGCGTACGGTGGTGAGCGATGTGAGTTTCCACGTGCGTCAAGGTGAGATTGTGGGACTGCTGGGACCTAACGGTGCTGGTAAGACCACTTCTTTCTACATGACTACTGGACTGGTGCTGCCTAATGGTGGTCATATCTATCTGGGTGACCATGAGGTGACCGACTATCCCGTGTATAAGCGTGCAAGGGCAGGTATCGGCTATCTGGCCCAGGAACCCAGTGTCTTCCGTAAGATGTCGGTTGAGGACAACATCCTCTCTGTGCTGGAGATGACGGGAAAGCCCCGTGACTACCAGATGGAGAAGCTGGAAAGTCTGATTAGTGAGTTCCGCTTGCAGAAGGTGCGTAAGAACAAAGGTGACCAGTTGTCGGGTGGTGAGCGCCGTCGTTGCGAGATTGCCCGCTGTCTGGCTATTGAACCGAAGTTTATCATGCTTGATGAACCTTTCGCCGGTGTGGACCCTATTGCCGTTGAGGATATCCAGTTTATTGTGTGGAAGCTCAAGGACAGAAACATCGGAATTCTGATTACCGACCATAACGTTGAGGATACGCTGTGTATCACGGACCGTGCCTACCTGTTGTTTGAAGGCCGCATTCTGTTCCACGGCACTCCAGAGGAACTAGCTGCTAATCAGATAGTACGTAAGAACTACCTTACAGACTCGTTCGTGCTGCGTCAGAAAGACTTCCAAAAGTTGGAAGAGGAGCGCATGAAGGAACGTGAAGAGTAAGCTATTCGTTCTTTATAACTGCGTTAAAAAATCGTAATTGTGCTATTTTTACGGCAATTATGAGTAATTTTGCACGCTCAAAATGGAATAATATAATAAATAAGGTATAAAAAGAGATGAACATTAAGTTTGAAAGTGCCGATAAAATCAATGGTCTGATGACTATCAGCATTGAGCAGGCAGACTATCAGGAGGCTGTTGACAAGAAGTTGAAAGAGTATCGCAAGAAGGCTCAGGTGCCCGGATTCCGTCCAGGAATGGTTCCCATGGGCTTGATTAAGAAGCAGTATGGCACAGCCGTGAAGGTTGACGAGGTAAACCGCATTCTTGGCGAGAAGCTCTACGAATACGTTCGTGAGAACAAGATTCAGATGCTGGGTGAACCTCTTCCTAACGAGGAGAAACAGCAGCCTCAGGATTTGGCTGGCGACGGTCCCTTTGAGTTCGTATTTGACATTGCTGTCGCTCCCGAATTCAAGGCTGAGCTGACTGGCAAGGATAAAGTGACTTTCTACAACATCAAGGTTGACGATAAACTGATTGACGAGCAGGTTCAGATGTACGCTTCTCAGGCTGGTGAGTTTGTTGAGGCTCAGGAGTGGAGCGGCAACGATACCCTGAAGGGTGACATCCGTCAGCTGGATAAGAAGGGCAATACCCTCGAGGGTGGTATCACCGTTGAAGGTGGTATGATTATGCCTTCATACGTTAAGGGTGAGGACGAGAAGAAGAAGTTCGACGGTGCTAAGCTGGGCGACATCATCACCTTCAACCCCAAGAAGGCTTATCCCGATAACGATGCAGAGGTTGCTGCCCTGCTGAAGACCGACAAGGAGGCTGTGAAGGACCTGGATGCAGACTTCAGCTTCCAGATTACTGAGATTCGTCACTTCCAGCCCGCTGCCGTTGACGCTAAGCTCTTCGAGAAAGTGTTTGGTGAGGGTGTGAAGGATGAGGCTGACTTCCGTCAGCGCATCGCAGACAGCCTGAAGGGTCAGCTGGTCCTGAACAGCGACTTCAAGTTCCTGCGTGACGTTCGCGCGTACGTAGAGAAGAAGGTAGGCGATCTGCAGTTCCCCGAGGCTCTGCTGAAGCGTGTGATGCTGAACAATAACAAGGATAAGGGCGAGGAGTTCGTGGAGAAGAACTTCAAGGCTTCTATCGACGAGTTGAAGTGGCACCTCATCAAGGAGCAGCTTGTTGCTGCTACCGAGATCAAGGTAGAGGATGCCGACCTGAAGGCTGTGGCTAAGGATGCTATCCGTGCACAGTTCGCACAGTATGGTATGACCAACATCCCCGAGGATGTGCTGGATAACTATGCTGAGGAGCAGCTGAAGAAGCGTGAGAACGTAGAGAGCTTCGTAGAGCGTGCCATCGACGTGAAACTCACTCAGGCCCTGAAGGGTATCGTGAAGTTGACTGAGAAGGAGGTAACTCTCGATGAGTTCAACAAAATGATGCAGGAAGCATAAAAGAAGATTTTTTAATTCTTTAACCAAAAAATAAAGTCGGGATGTATTGCATCTCGACTTTTTTTTGTAATTTTGTATTTAGAATTTGAAAAAACGAAGAAAACGATGAACGATTTTAGAAAGTATGCAACTCGGCATTTGGGCGTTAACGGTCAGGTGCTGGATGATGTGATGACAGCTCAGGCACAGTATATGAATCC
>Ga0310695_10008857_pt1 | contig 15372 bp, 14 predicted proteins | sample RumenRJG_04DNA_FD_203882 | JGI IMG/M metagenome (GOLD analysis project Ga0310695, IMG submission 203882) | Bovine rumen microbial communities from Lethbridge, Alberta, Canada - RJG_04 (v2) (version 2) | ecosystem: Host-associated > Mammals > Digestive system > Stomach > Rumen | place: Canada...
ATGGCTTATGCCAAGCTATGTGTCAGATTTGAACCCAACAGATGAGAATCCACAATTAACTTCACTCATTAACAAGTTCGTTGATAATTGTTCTAAAAGAAAAGATGAGATCATTAAACAAAATAAAATGTATTTGAGGAATAAGGCTATTAAGTCATTCATACATAAAACCCTCAAGTTTCCTATTAAAATCATCAGAATAATTAAAGAATAAATGAAAAAGAAAATGAAAATAGTATTATCAGGTGTCGAGACTCAAAACAAAGGAGCAGAGCTAATGCTTTATGCCATACTTCAGGAGATAGAAAGGAAGTGGCCAAAAGCAGAAGTTTATATTCCCAATACCTATTTTAATCAAGGCATAGGTTATGTCAATACACCTCTGAAAATTAAATTTTGGCCATATGACAGACTTTTAAGATTCCTTCGTGGTGTCTTAGGGCGTTTACACATGCCAAAACGTCGTTTGCAGAATACATTTGCAGTACAAGGTGCTGATTATTTTTTAGATGCCAGCGGTTTCCATTTCTCTGATCAAAAGAGAAATTTCACCCCAACAAAGGTGTGGAGGTGGAACGTTCTGCTTAGTAAATACAGTGCGCAAGGTACAAAGATCGTTTTCCTGCCGCAAGCCTTCGGACCGGCAGTCAAGGAGAATACCTTAAATGGTTTACGGTGTATTAGTAAGTATGCAGACCTAATTATGCCCAGGGAGTCAGTCTCTTATAATTATTTAGAACAATCTGGTGTCATGGATATGAAGAAGGTTGTGCTGAATTCTGATTTTACATCACTGGTTGAAGGTTCATTTCCAATTGGCTTCTCACATCTACGTGGGGGAATATGTATTATTCCTAATATGAGGATGATTGATACCGGTACATGCAGCTTAGATGACTATACTAAATTGATTTCTGCTATAGTTAATGAGGTCTTGCCTATAGGGCGACCTATATATTTCTTAAACCATGAAGACATCAAAGACGAGGAACTTGCCCATGAGTGCAAGAAAAAAACAGATGCGAATATTGAGGTTGTAACAGGGCTGAATGCCTTGGAAGTAAAGGGCCTTATTTCTTCTGCTTATCTTGTGGTATCTTCACGTTTCCACGGTGTTGCTTCATCTTTGAATTCTTGTGTTCCCTGTTTAGCGACTAGCTGGAGTCATAAGTATCAAGAACTGTTCAAGGATTACGGTATGACGGGCTGCGTATTGCCTCTAAATGATGTAAACAAGGCAAAAGAGATGGTTAATAATTTCATTCAAGAAGATCGAAATATTGAAATTAGAAATTTGCTGTCAGTTAATGTTACTAAAATTAAAGAAAGAACTGAGGATATGTGGAATAATGTCTGGGGAGGAGAGTGATTTACAATTTAATTTGAAGATTGTAAGACTGTGCGAAAACAAATTGGATAAAGTATAAAAGTAGATATGATTTATATTATTATATTCATATTGCTATTGTATTTGTCATACTATTATGACATTCGCGGCAGAAAGAATGGTCGAGATAACTGGTATTATTTCTTTCTCGTGTTTTTTATTCTTTTTGCAGGGTTGAGGTATCGTCTTGGAACAGATACACAGAGCTACATATATCATTTTTACCATGACATTCCGACCTTGGACAAATTATCAAGCGAAGAATTAAGTATTGGATCAAAACCTTTATGGAACATATTAAACTCCATTGTAAAAACACTAGGGATGAGGTATTTTGTCGTCCAATTGATTGAGGCGGCATTTGTTAACGTACTTGTGTTTAAATATATAAAGAAACATAGTGAACATTTGTTTACATGTTTATTTTTCTACTATTTATGCATGTATACTAGTTTGAGTATGGAAGTCATGAAGGCTGCCATGAGTGTTGTCGTAACCCTTTATGCAAATGATTATTTTTTTCAAAAGAAATGGATTAAAGCATCTTTATTGTATATTACAGCAGTTTTATTCCATCCACAAGCGATAATAATATTATTATTAGCACCGATATCAATGATTGTTCGATTTAATAGGGTTAGTGCTATTGGGATACTATTGGTATTTATTTCCGGAAGCTATTTTCAAACATTATTTGGGGATTACTTTATGTTTCTTGAATTGGATGAATCTATTGGCGAGAAGTTAGAAGACTTGTCTGAATCAGAAAACCATTTAGGCCAAATTCACAGCCTAATGTTTATGCTCAAAACAATATTCGTTTATTTAATATATGCCATAATATGTTTATATTATCAAAGACAAAGAAAGAATGATAAAATATTGTTGTTTGAACCATTTATGATATTTTATATTGGCTTTCTTTTGTTAGAAATCAATATATACATATGCTATAGATTTGCCTTATATTATACTATTTATTTTGTTTTATTTATGTCAGATACATTTGTTGGGCTATCAAAACAAATGAGAGTTAAATCTCGAAATGGTAAGATGTATTTAAGAGCGATTGTTGTAGTGTTACCTTTTATTTTTATTGTTGGCCAGCATAAAGTAAGTAGATATTTTCTTTATTATCCCTATGCTTCGGTAATTGAGCGTAGTGTAGATAACTATCGTGAACAACGAGGAATCATGGCAAGAGGCTATTTTTGGCACATGCCTAATCGTGATGAGTACTGATATAAAATAATAATCAATGATAAAATTGCAGATATGGAGATAGATTTTGTTGTGACATGGGTGGACTCTAATGACACCAACTGGCAGAAAGAGTTCCAAAAGTACAAAGGTATTACTAATACAGCAGACCAGTCAAAGGCTCGATACAGGGATTGGGATTTCTTTAAGTATTGGTTCCGTGCTGTAGACAAATATGCGCCTTGGGTCCATAAAGTGTATGTAATAACTAATGGGACCTTTCCAAGTTGGATTAATTCTGATTGTTCAAAATTGGTGCTGGTGAAGCATTCTGACTATATACCACATCAATTTCTGCCGACATTTAACTCACGAACCATTGAGTTTTATATGAATCGGATTCAAGGTCTCTCTGAACATTTTGTTTATTTTAATGATGATATGTACCTGAATGCGCCAGTAAGTCCAGAGTATTATTTTAAGAATGGTCTTCCTTGTGACAATAACGCAGAGACGGTTTATAATATGACGGCATATAACCCTTCCACAAGGTTCCATATTAGCGTGGGGCTATTTGTGAATGTATGCGTCATCAATGGTCATTTTGATAGACGAAAGGTAATGAAGCAGTCGAGAATGAATTGGTATGGTATACATTTAAGTATAATTGATAGAGTAATGAGTTTTATCATATCAAGGTACCACCAAGGGTGGTTTATTGGGTTTAGGAGACGTCATATTGAACAGCCATATCTTAAGTCAATATTTGATGATGCATGGGAAAAAGAGTCCGGTATGCTTACTGAAAGTAGTACTCGGTTCAGAGAAGATGCCACTTTGACACCTTATTTCTTTCGTTATTGGCAATTTGCAAGCAATAAGTTTTATCCTGTACGTCTAAAAGAGGGCAGAAAAATACTAATTATTCCTGAAAAAGTTACAAAAATATTAGAGTGTCTCAAGGATAAACGAATTAAATCTTTGTGCTTGAATGATACTCAAAAGTGTAGTGACGATGATTATGGCATGATAAAGCCCATTTTGGTGAAAGCGTTTGAAGAAAAGTTTCCTAATAAAAGTATTTTTGAAAAATGATGATCAATTTTACAGTAGGCCCAGTCCAGTCGAGTGATGCAGTGCGCGCCATAGGTGCTGAGCAAGTACCATATTTCAGAACTGCGGAATTCTCAGAAACTATGTTTGAGAATGAACGGCTGGTGAAGAAGTTCGCAAATGCGACAGAGGATAGTAAGGTGGTATTCATGACTTGTTCGGGAAGTGGCGGCATGGAAACAGCCATTATGAACTGTTTGAATAAGAATGATAAAGCACTTGTTATTAATGGTGGTAGCTTTGGTGAACGATTTGTAGAGTTGCTGGCGCTTCATGAGATTCCTTTTACGGAAATCAAATTGGAACATGGAAAGGCGTTGAAGCCAGAGCACATGGCTCCATACGAGGGGAAGGGCTATACCGCCTTCCTGATGCAGAAGCACGAGACCTCAACAGGTGTGCATTATGATATTGATTTGGTTTCTGATTTCTGTAAACGCAATCAGCTATTCTTGATAGTTGATACCATCAGTACCTTTCTTTGTGACCCCTTTGATATGACGGTTACCAATACGGGTATCATGATTACAGGCTCACAGAAAGCATTGGCGTGTGCACCAGGTATTGCAGTAATGATACTTTCTCCAGAGGCACTGAAGCGTGTAGAAGAAAATAAGTGCTGCTGTCAGTATCTTGACTTGAAACTTGCATTGAAGAACATGGAAAGAGGTCAGACGCCATGGACCCCAGCTGTCGGTATTCTTCGCCAGATTAATGTTCGACTGAAAGAAATAGAAGCGTTGGGGGGTGCAGAAGCCGAAATCGCACGTTGTGCTGATTTGGCTAAGTACTTCCGTGACAAGTTAGTAGAACATCATCTGCCATTTGAGATTGTGTCTGAAAGTCTTTCAAATGCTGTAACCCCTCTTCATCCTACAACTCAGTCTGCATATGAGATATTCCTGAAGATTAAGGACGAGTACGGTATGTGGATTTGTCCCAATGGAGGCGACATGAAGGATACCATCTTCCGTGTCGGTCATATTGGCTATTTGCAGAAGGATGATTATGACCAGCTGATTGCGGCATTCTTGGATTTAAGAGAAAAGAAATTCATTTGATAATGATGAGTTAAAAATAATAATGAATGCTTTTAGTATAAAGAGAAAACCTGATTATATCAGCTGGGAACAGTTGGCTGAATGCCAGCAACACGCACATAAAAGCAATAAGAATAAAGGCGTTTTGATGAAGAGCGCCAATTATACGGCTGATGAATTGAGAAATGCTGTTAAAGATGGAATTACTCTTGTGGCCTTGGATGACGCTGGGGCGTTGGTTGGAGAACTTTCAATACTATATAAGCAAGTTAATAGATGGTGGCACAAAGGTACCGCTGCTTATATTTGCTATGTGGCAGTGATACCGGAATATCAAGGAAAAGGCGTTTATTCCGCCCTCAGCAAACTTGCCACGGAATTAGTATTACAAGATGGAGTAGGCGTCCAATTTCTGAATACACATGTGAATAATATGTCAGCTAGAAAAGCATATGAAAAGGACGGTTATAAGAGAGTTCGTTTCTCTCCTGGAAGTAGATCTGATTATTATTCAGTTGAGATGGCAAAATGGCTCAGTGCAAAAAAGAATAGCGTAATCTGTAGATTAATGTTTTTGATAACAGAATTTCTAGTGAGATTATATTATAAACCAGGAAAAATTCGGCGTTTTTAATTTGAATTTAAATGAAAAAAGTAATTACTTACGGTACATATGACCTTTTACACCGAGGCCACATTCGGCTATTAGAGCGCGCTAAAGCACTGGGCGACTATCTAATTGTTGGTGTAACTGCAGATGGTTTTGATCGAGCGCGTGGCAAAATCAATGTACAGCAGTCATTGATGGAGCGTATAGAGGCTGTTAAGGCTACTGGTATAGCTGACGAAATAGTAATTGAAGAATATGAAGGGCAAAAAATAGACGATATTCGCAGGTTTGGTATAGACATCTTTACAGTAGGTTCTGATTGGAAAGGTCATTTTGACTACTTGAATGAATTCTGTAAAGTTGTATATCTCGAGCGAACGCAAGGTATTTCTAGTTCTGACCTCCGATCAGAGGAAAGAAAGCTTAGGCTGGGTCTTGTAGGTGAGTCGAATATTGTTAACAAATTTGAACATGAGAGCCATTTTGTCAACGGGATAACTGTCAGTGGAGTATGTACACAAGATCAAAGTCTTTTGAATAATGAAGTAAAACAGCTACCACTTGTCACTTCAAATATTGGAGATTTGATTGACTTAAGTGACGCTCTATATATTGTTTCTTCGCCACAATCTCATTATTCGCAAATAAAGCAAGCTTTGTTACATGGGGTCCATGTTTTGTGTGAGTCTCCAATAACTACAAATGTGGAACAATGGACTGAGTTGGTAAAAATGGCATCTGAAAATAGCTGTATATTAATGGAGTCTATTAAGACGGCTTATTCTATGGCTTATTACCGCATGCTTTTGCTTGCTAAGACTGGTATTATAGGTAAGATAATTTCTGTTGATGCTGTCTGTACCAGTATGCGTGATTATTCCGACGAAGCTAAAATCAGTGGATGGAACAGTATCTGTGCATGGGGGCCAACTGCACTATTACCAATCTTCCAGTTTCTTGGAACTAACTATGTAAAAAAAGATATTGTGTCACATATAATGGAAGGTACTGAAGATTATGATTTGTTCACAAAAGTACCATTCATTTTTAATGATGCTATGGCTTCGATGAAGGTGGGGCAGGGAGTTAAGTCAGAAGGCGAACTTATAATATCCGGAACTAAGGGGTACATCTATGTCCCCGCTCCTTGGTGGAAAACCGACTATTTTGAGGTAAGATACGAGAACCCTGCTGATAATAAACGCTACTTCTACCAATTAGAGGGTGAGGGCATTCGCTATGAATTAGTTTCCTTTCTTAATTCTATAAAGGAAGGCAGAAACTACAGCTATATAGATGCGGAAGTGACAAAGGCAATAATCTCTGTTATTCAGGATTTTTATAATAAGAAAGATTTAACACTTATATAATCGTATGAACTTAGTCTCATTCATTAAGAATAATTTGTTAGTGTATAATATTTATTATTATACTGTATCGTTTCTGGTAAATGTATTAAGAATTTTCGTAAAGACTGATAAAGAATTAATTCTATTTGTTTCATTTGGAGGTAGGTATTTTAACGACAATCCCAAAATTCTTTATGATGCAATGTTAGAGGATGAGCGATTCAGTAATTATAAACTTGTATGGGCTTTTTTAAAGCCAGAACAGTTTGATATTAAAACATCGAAGATTAAAATTAATTCCTTTAAGTATATTGTAACAGCTTTAAGAGCTCGTTGTTGGGTAACAAACGTTTCTATTGAACGAGGATTAAATTTTAGGGGGAAAAAAACGTTTTATCTTTTTACGACACATACAACGTTTCCAAAACTCTCTGGTTATGACAATGGAAAAAAGAAATTCAGACCTTTTAGGTATAAATTTGATTGCTGTTGTGCTCAGAGTGCTCTCGAAAAGAAAATGCAAGAATCCATGTGGGGTGTTAGAGCAGATCAGGTGATTCTCTCGGGCTATCCCAAAAATGATGTTCTTTGTAATTATTCAGATAAGTTTCGCATGGAATTACGGGCAAAGTTTGGTATATCCCAAAATACAAAACTTGTTTTATATGCACCAACATTTCGTGGCAAAAGTTATGCAGACATGAAAAGCCCCATTGATTTTAAGAAGTGGGAATCAATTCTAGGAAATGATTTTGTTGTATTCTTCAGGGCACATCCTGCAGTTGCCAATGCTACAAAAATTGATTCCTCAACAGGGTTTATTTATGATATGAGCACGTATTCCGATAATGCAGAATTAATGATTGCCTCTGACATCTTAATATCTGATTATTCAGGGATTTTCTTTGAATACGCTGTGATGAAAAAACCGATGTTTTGTTATGCATACGATTATGATGAGTATATTAAAACTCGTAAATTGTACTTCGATATACGAAAAATGCTACCAGGAGGCATGATGAACGAAGAAGAATTATTGATTACAATAAAGTCTGGTAATTATGCTGCATATGAATCTCAATGGCAGAAATTTCGTGATGATTATGTTTCGGAATATGGTCGGGCCACAGAATTATGTTTAAACAAGATTGTTGAAGAAATACAAAAATGCTGAAAAGATTTGTTTTGTTTTGTGTGGGAATTTTATCCGTCTTTAGTTGTGCAAATGGCGCACGTACAACTAAGAATTCCAGAACTGATTCAACACCACATGTTGAAATTGATGCAGCTGAGTTAGGAATCAAGAGAAACTCTCGTTTTATTATCAGTAACCAAATAGATCTTGCGGGGAAAAACCTTATACTACCGGATTCTGTAACACTTGTTTTCCAAGGCGGGCTTATCTATAATGGCAAGGTGACTGGGGATAACACAATGATTGAAACTACTCGCGGAGATGCCATTTTCAATAAAGTAAGAATTGACGGTACCTGGTTAGTTCCGGAAATCAGAACCTCTATGTTTTGTGATATAGGGCAAGCTAATTCCTTGCGCGATGTTTTTGCTTTAGGGAGTCCAACAGTAGCTAACACCATATACATCGAGGAGGGGGACTATATGCTTGCTGCTCACAAGAATAAAGATATATGTTTAACTGTTTGTAGTAATACAAAATTAATTATTGACGGGAATATAAAATTGTTAGCAAATGACTACCCGCGATACGACATCATCTGTGTACAGGGTGAGAATATAGTAATAACAGGCAAAGGTTCTATCGTTGGAGACAAGAAAGAACATACTGGAACAGATGGCGAATGGGGGATGGGTATCCGGTTCCATAAAGCTGTCAATAGTTCCGTTTCAGGTTTAACTATAAAGAATTGTTGGGGTGACTGTATTTATGTGGGAGGCAATTCAAAAAATGTTACGATTGAGGGCTGTACAATAGATGGTGGACGTCGTCAAGGAATATCAATTACAAAAGCTGACAGTGTTACTGTTAGAAAGTGTGAGATTGCAAATATTTCAGGTACTAAGCCGGAATATGCCATTGATTTAGAGCCAAACCAAGGAGACACAATCGGTAATGTCTTAATAGAAAATGTGAATATTAAAAAATGTGTTGGAGGTATACTAACAACCAAAGGAAACAAAAATAAACGTGGAAAGAATGCATATATTAATAGAGTTGATATAAAGAATTGTTCAATAAGTGGTACAGTCTTATATCCAATACGTGTCAGAAGATGTAATTATGCCATTGTTGAGGGATGTATAATCACCTCAAATAACTCTTATCCTTCTATCTTTGCTTCTGAAATAGAAAATGTAACAATATATAAAAATCATATATCATTCTCAATGAATGCTATTAATGAAGAAGATAGAAAACAATACGAGTCAATATATGTTTCAGACTGCGGACTAAAAAGTATCTTAAAAAATAGAATAGTAAATAAAAAATAATTATATATGATAATAGGTTATACTACGGGCGTGTATGATATGTTTCATATAGGCCATTTAAACATTTTGAAAAGGGCAAAGTCACAATGTGACTATTTAATAGTAGGGGTTAGCACTGACGAATTGGTGCTAAAAGAAAAAAAACATGTTCCCATAATTAAGTTTGAAGATCGGTGCAAAATAGTAGAAGCCATCAAATATGTTGATAAGGTTGTTCCACAGGTTGACAAAAATAAGTTTGCGGCATGGGAAAGATATCATTTTAACAAAATGTTTGTTGGTTCTGATTGGAAAGGAACAGAAGCATGGAACGGATATGAAAAGCAATTTGCACCACATGGTGTTGAGATCGTATATTTGGACCATACCGATGGTATATCATCATCAATATTAAGAGATAAGCTAAAAAAATAATGACCAATGTATTATTCGTATAGAAAAATTGTAGAGTCTCTTCCTGTAAAAAAGAACTCTAATAGTTCATGGTGGGTAAAACTGTGGGTGAGAAAGATGTCTTTCCCGCTTACCTATTTGTTTATTAATATGGGGTTCAGCCCCAATGCGGTTTCTGTACTATCCATAGCATTCGTACTGGCCGCCTGCGCGGGCTATGTAATCTCAACGCCTGCGGCAGTAATAACGGCAGTAGTGATGATTAATGTATGGCTGATTCTCGATTGTGTAGATGGTAATATTGCCAGATGTAGAAAGCAAAAGACAGTATATGGCGAGTTTGTGGATGATATTGGAGGATATTATGTAGTAGCATTCATATATCTTGCTATTGCGTTCTGCGTGTATAACACTGGCGGGTTGCTGGTAGAAGAAGGGAATAAATGGATACTTGCAGCAGGCGGTGTTGCCTGTATATGTGATATCTTAGCACGTTTGATCAACAAAGACTATGTAAATTTTTCGAGGAATCGGACTGACTATGTGCAAGAGGATTATCTTACAGAAAGTAAGAAATCATTGAGTTACGTTAGAAGAAGAATTGGCAAGGAACTGGGCGTTTCTGGTTTATTTATGCCACTGACAATTATTTGTGCAATTTGGAATTGTTATGACTTGATGGTACTGTTCTATCTTTTGTTCAACGGGCTTGCTCTTTTGTCAACAACCATTATTTATATATATAAAGCAGACAAGTACGATAGATCTCATTAACAACAACGTAAACAATGAAAAATATGAACAATAGAACTCCGGCTGATAATTATATAGAAGTCGTGCAAAAAGAATCACTGAAATGCTTAGAGACATTTATGCGAGCCTGTGAAGTGAAGAACCTCAACTATTTTCTTTTTTTTGGATCACTTTTAGGAGCAATCAGGCATAAAGGTTTTATCCCTTGGGACGATGATATTGATATTGCAATGCCACGGGCTGATTATGATAGATTTGTGGAAGAATATGGTGAGCACTATTTTTCCGATGATTATTTTCTTGACGGTTATAATTGTGCTCAATATTTGAACGGGCAACCAAATGTTAGAATTGATTTTAAACATCTGCTTATTCGTAAGGACAAAGAAAGTTGTGTTTCTTATCATAATGCTTTTATAAGTATATTCCCAATAGATGGTCTGCCAGACAACAAAATAAGGTGCAAGATACATATATTTATGACGAAGCTACTCTATGGATTGCTGAGACTATCGAGATCTGCACACTCAGATGTTGATAAATTACCTAATCGGTCAATGAAGGAAAAGTTTCTGATAAAAATACATAAAATCATTCCTATTGGAAAATTGGTTTCTCCGAGGCTAATAGCTCAAACATATAACAAATATAGATCGAGATATGACTATAAAAAAACCAAGAATGCGATAGCTTCTTGGGACAATAATATATATATGTCAGAAACCATGACTAATTTCCAAAAAGTACCGTTCGACAATTTGAGTTGTATGATACCATCAGGTTGGGATGCTATCCTAAAGGTACTTTATGGCAATTATATGGAACTCCCACCCCTTAAAAACAGAATGCCAGAGCATGGAGTAGAATTGGTGTGGAAATGATAGAGAAATTAGAAGAAAAGTATATACCATAGAAATTGTATATGTTGTATGTTGTTCAACACAATTGACTTTGTATTATTTCTGATAGCTATTATTGTTATCTATTATACAATACCGTTCAACAAAGCAAGGAAGATTTTTTTGCTTATATCATCTTATTATTTTTATGCTTGCTGGAATGTGACATTCTTAGGGCTTCTGGTATTTGACACGGTAGTGGCATACGTTGCAGCCCGGATGATGGAGGATAAAGAAAAGTCTTCTCAGAAAAAGATTTTATGGCCATCAATTGTGCTTATTTTAACGCCTCTTTTCTGCTTCAAATACCTGAACTTTTTCTTAACGGCCATTCATGACGGAATGAGTGCATTAGGAATAGCTATGCAGGTACCAGAATTTGAAATGCTACTGCCGATAGGCATTTCTTTCTACACATTTATGTCTGTGGGGTATGTTGCAGATGTCTATCTGAAAAAGATTAAACCCGAGCATAATGTATTAGACTTTTTCCTGTTCATAGGCTTTTTTCCTCAGATTGCCTCTGGCCCGATCGGAAGGGCTCCAAGCATGATGCCTCAGTTTAAAGAGAGGCATCCTTTCTTGTGGGATAATTTAGCGATAGGCGCGAGAATGATGCTCTGGGGGTTCTTTATGAAACTCGTGGTGGGAGACAGAGCTGGAATCTACGTTGACACCGTTTTTGGTAATTTCGCCAATCACAATGGAGGATCATTGGTTTTGGCCACTTTTATGTATACTATACAAATTTATTGTGATTTTGCAGGTTACTCATTGATTGCTATCGGTTCCGCACGCATTATGGGCTATGAACTCATGACAAACTTTCGCAGGCCATATTTTGCAACGAGTGTAACCGACTTCTGGCGAAGGTGGCATATTTCACTCTCAACATGGTTTAGAGACTATGTATACATACCATGTGGTGGCAGTCGTGTAGGCGAAAAGAAATTATACAGGAACATCATGATTACGTTCCTGACATCAGGTTTGTGGCATGGAGCAGCTTATAATTTCATCGTATGGGGTGCCTATCATGGAATTGCACAGGTGATAGGGAAGATGACTTTTGCGAAGAAACTTGCTGTTTGGAAAGCTTTGAAAGTAAATCCAGAAGGCGGCTTCAAACGCTTTGTTGACATAGTCATTACTTTTGTGATTGTAAGCTATGGTTGGATGATCTTTTATGTTTCAGACTTTAGTGAAGCATTCGAGATTACCAAAGGATATTTCCATCTGGGCGTACCATATGTACACCAGACAACCTTGTTCTTCTTTGCAATTGGATTTCTGATTCTGTATATTAAGGATTTCAAGGATGAGTTTATGCCGAACAGGCATTATCTATTAGAAAGCAAATATGCGCCAGTCCGTTTCATTTCGTTTGCTTTACTTTCTGTGTTGATTGTACTGATAGGCGTTCTTGGAGGAGGCCAATTTATATATTTTAAATTCTGAGGACTATGAAGATAAACAAGAATAAATTGGGCGGGGCGCTTGCATGTATAGCGGCAGTTATAGCATTGCTGGTATTGACGGATTTGTGCATAGGTGGTGCTAGTGCATGGCTTTATCACCGCTCAAAATATGGTATTTTCCATAGGCAACAATATGTGCTGAATGAATCAAAAGATGATATTATTATTATTGGTTCATCCCGGGCATCTCACCACTATGTGCCAAGCATTATAACAGACAGCTTGGGATTGAGTTGTTACAATGCAGGAAGTGAAGGAATGTGTGTCTATTATCACTATGCAATTTTGGCAAGTATGATTAATCGAGGTCATTGCCCTAAGATTGTTATTTATGATGTAATGGATGTAGATGTTAGAAAGCATCCTGGTCCTACATTTACATTGGAAGCAGCATTGGACCGTCTTGCACCTCATTATGGAGAATTTCCATGTGTGGATAGTCTGTTTGCGTTAAAAGATTGGAAAGAGAAAATGAAACTATTATCTATGTCGTATCGTTATAATTCGAAATTGGTTCAATCTGTAAAATGTAATTATATTCCTTCATTGGAAGACAATGGTTATGAGAAGGTAGCAGGGAAGCTTAAGGATAATGTTGTTTTTAGTACTAATGAATATGATGATTGTGATTTGGATATAATGAAGTTGAATTATTTTAATAAAATTATAGATATTGCAAAAGAAAAAAAAATTACCATGTTATTAGTTTTGTCGCCGAAATATAGAATAGAATCATCGAAGGCAATAGATACAATAAAAATGATTGCCTCGAAGAATAATATACCAATGTTTGATTTTCAAAATGAGCCATCATTAATGAAACGTGAATTTTTTAGGGATGTAAGGCATCTAAATGATAATGGCGCACATATTTGGACTTCCTTTTTCTCTCATATTCTAAAAGACTCTGTCCGTGTAAATGAGTTGGCCTTTTAATATGATATAGGTAAAATTGATATAATAGTATGCATAATAATAAGATAATCGCTCTTCTGACAAACAACGACGATGATGTTTATTGCTTCCGCAAGGAACTCATCGAGGCGTTGATAGCAGACGGGTATGAAATGCTTATTTCGTGTCCGGATGGTCCCAAGTTTGATCTTATAAAGGATATACCGTATATATACGACAATCCAGATATAGATAGGCGCGGGACTAATCCTGTGAAGGATTTTGGGTTGCTGATGCATTATCGTAAGCTATTTAAACAATATAAGCCAGCAGTTGTGCTGACCTATACGGCAAAGCCCAATGTGTATGCAAGTATTGCTGCACATCAACTTGGAATTCCTGTTATCAATAACTTAACAGGGCTTGGAAGTGTCGTAAACGAGACTGGGCTGATGAAGAGTTTCATCATGTGGCTTTTTAAGTTAGCTTACAGAAAGTCGGCCTCCATGATGTTTCAGAACGAAACGAACATGAAGGTGGCTATTGACCAAGGGATGGTGAAAGGAAAGTATAGACTGATTCCTGGTTCAGGAGTGGATACAGAGAGATACCCTTTGCAACCCTACCCAGACGGTGGTGATGGTAAGACGGGAGAGCCTGTAGTTTTTAACTATATTGGCCGCATACTCCATGATAAAGGAGTGGATGATTACATTGAGGCAGCAAAACGTATTAAAAAGGATTATCCTCAAACGGAGTTTAACCTGATGGGATTTATTGAACCAACGGAAATCCACTATGAAAAGGATCTGAAAGAACTGCAGGAGCAAGGTATAGTTATTTATAGAGGCAGCCAGAAGGATGTTAAGCCTTTTATTGCGCGTGCTCACTGTACCATTCATCCTTCAACCTATGGTGAAGGTATGAGTAATGTGTTGTTGGAGAGTGCATCATCGGGACGTTTCCTGATTACCACCAATAATCCCGGATGTCAGGAGACTGTTGAGAACGACAAGACTGGCTATATATACCAGGGAGGTAATGTGGATGCCTTGGTAAGCACCATTGAGAGATTCTTGGCATTGTCTAATAGCCAAAGGAAATTGGCCGGTGAATTGGGTAGAAAGAGGATGGAAGAGAAATTCTCTAGGAAAATTGTGATTAAGGCTTATCAGGAGGAGATTAAGAGGATTCTTGGATCCTAACCTTTACCTTGACCGTAAGCTGTCAATTTTGACGTCTTGTGTATGAACTGGAAAATGATACCATAATTACGGTTCATGGTTCTCAAGACTCACAAGCTCGAATGAGCGACCAGAGGTCGAGCGAATGATTCAGTAACCCACCATATGAACGTAAGGTGATATCAATATAAAGAGGTACCTTTCTTGCGTCCTTTCAGTAGCAAGCCAGCAGAGCTGGAGCGGCCTCCGTTTAAACTATTACAGTAATGGAGACAAAGGAATATTTCGAGAAAGTGATGCAGGATTTTAACCAGCATCGAAACGGACGCAGCCTCCGCAAGTACTGCCAGGATGAAGGCATCGATTACAAATGGCTGCGTAAGCATCCAACCCCTTTTTAGGTGGTCTAAGATATAGTCATTACCTTTGTGCCATTAATTCTAAAAACAGATGTTATGGCAGTAAACAGTAAAGATATTGAAATCCTTTGGAAGCAGTATTCTGAGGATGAGGTTAATAAGGGAATCTCTGTTGCCCAGTTCTTTGAATCAAATGGCATACCTTATCATTGCTTCGAGAAATGGTACAAGAAGAAGTACTCCA
>Ga0310695_10008860_pt1 | contig 15368 bp, 10 predicted proteins | sample RumenRJG_04DNA_FD_203882 | JGI IMG/M metagenome (GOLD analysis project Ga0310695, IMG submission 203882) | Bovine rumen microbial communities from Lethbridge, Alberta, Canada - RJG_04 (v2) (version 2) | ecosystem: Host-associated > Mammals > Digestive system > Stomach > Rumen | place: Canada...
CTTGCCCTTGAAGGTCTTCTCTACCTCTATGTAGCCCGCCGCCGAGAGCTTGTCTATCTGCACGCTAAGGTTGCCCGCCGTGGCTCCCGTCTGTTCCTTTATATAGGGGAACTCGGCCTCGTCGGCACTGATGAGCAGCGACATGACGGCCAGTCGTAGCTCGGAGTGCAGCAGTGGGTCTAATGGCTTAAACATAGGCTATTTCTTTTTCATCATCCAGCCTGGGAGTGTCAGGCCGATAAAGGCAAACACGGCGATAATCATGCTGGGAAATATGCCATTGATAATCCCAAAGTAGTTGCTATTTGTGTAGTAAATAATCTTGGCGGTCAGCGTTTCTGTCATGCAGAAAGCTTCCCAGAAGAATCCCCCAATGCCGCCAATAATTCCACACCACACCATCCAGCGGCTCTTCAAAGTGTAGCCGTTGATGGTAATAACCATACCCATCATCAGGTAAATGATACGTACAGGGTTGATACGGTTCTGGAAATACACTTGCATATTATCAGCTACCAAAGCATCGTGGAGCATCAGCTTGTTGAAGAGAATAGAAAGCACGAAAAGCGACAGTACGAAGATGCCGAATGTCTGCCACGTCTTGTTTACCATGCTGCCGACAAAACTGTCTGGGACTTTAGGTTTGTTTCTATTGACATAGCGGTCAACGACGTAAATAACAAGCGGCAACAAGATATACAGTAAATAGAAAGCCGCATTTTTCGTAAAACAGATGCAGAGCCCAATGAGCAGCGCCCAGCCCATCAAGCAGAGGCCAGAGATGTAGAGCGTCTGCCCTGTATGCCTTGCCACTGTCTGTCGGCTGCGCTCAAGCTGTTCGGTGATTATCTCCAGACTGCGCTCGGCAGTCAGGTTGCTTTTTTCTTCCATTGTTCTTTTTGTCTTTGGATGTTACACATTTTGTTTACTTGTTCTCCAGCCTTGTCCCAGCTCCTGCAGAAAGCCCGGATTCAGCCTCATGTGTTCGAACCACGGTGCAAAGATAAATAAGTTTATAATATAAACCAAATTATTCTGTAAATATTTTGCCTTTTGTTTTGCTTTTTTAACATTTAACAGAAAAAAGGTACCTTTTCAAAGATTTTTCAGGAATCCTGTAGTTTTTTCTTTCTTTGTGCGACTTATTATCAAACAGGACAATTGAATGAAAAGCTGAATGACCTTTTCGAGCAGAACAAGCGTGGCAATGCAAGTTACGCTACAAGACATCTGGGGAGTGCTAAAATGCTTGGTTTGGCATATGAGTATTTCGGTCACTGGTATTTGAATTGTCTGAGTTATACTTATGTGGATCTCAACAAAGAGGAGCGTGAAGCTATAGTAGCTCGTGCGATGCTGCGTTCACCATTCTTCAAGGCCGTATTTGCTAGTAGTAATCGAAGAATTGTGCTGTCAGATTTTCTAAATCGCTTTTCTCCTATATTTGCTCGGAAGCATTTCCTCTCAGTCGTGAGATTGATTGACATCTGCATCAATGAAGCACAGAGAAACGGCAGGAAGATTCTGTTTGACAGTCGCCTTGCAGACAGGAAACCACTGGGAGATATTTTCAATATAGACTCTATTGCAAAGCCTTTTTCAACGCGTTCGCTGATGAGGTATGTAGAAGAGGTGAAGGGCTGGTATAGCATGAGCGAGAAGGATGCTCGGCGATTGGTTGACAAGCATAGAAAAGGCGACAGAAACGCGCTTGAAGAATTTGTCAAAGCCGCTCAACCCATTGTCATACGAAATGCCTCTGAGTTTGATTTTGCGCCAAAAGAAGATATTATCCAGGAAGGAAACCTGGGACTACTGGCCGGAATTGAGAATTTTGAGTTAGAGCGGCGAGTGTCATTATATGGCTATCTCTCCTTCTGGGTGAAAAGATACCTACAGTCATATAAAGACAGTTTAGCCAATCTGGTGCGTATCCCTATAAACAAGTTCACTCTCATTAACTCGGTGAAGAAACAGACCTGGCAATATCTGCAAAAATATGGGTATATGCCGCCATTCGAAGAACTTGATTGGGGATTGGCGTCGGAAGAGGAAAGCAAAATAGCATACAACATCATGATGTCAATGGCAGAGTATGATAGCCAGACAACCATGATAGACGAGGACACATTATATGCTGATGAGAAAGCCTATTCGCCTGAACGTACAACAGACTTAGAGTCGCTAAACTTCGAACTACACCACCTGATACATTTCCTGAGTAAGCGCGAAGAAAACATTGTGCTCGATTATTTCGGAATGGACGGCAGAAGAACAGAGACGTTCGAAACCATTGGTAGTAAATTGGGATTGACACGAGAACGCATACGCCAGATATACGAAAAGAGTATTCGTAAACTGCGAATTCTTGCAAAAGCGAAGAACGGGATTGGCACTCTGAACGAAAAGGAACGTGAAGAACTGACAAATATGATAGAGAAAGGCGCACCTGCGTTTAAGGAAAATGTAGTAGTTCGAGGAAAAGAGAAAATACATCAAAAATATGGACCAGAACCTCAGCGGACAGAGCCTACAGTCTTAGAACGGAAGGATGATACGGCAGGAAATGACGCTCGTAAGACTATAGTTCCGCTTGTAACTGATAGGAATCCTGTCGCAAATTTCCCTGCTAAACATGAAGCAAATGTGGGTGACAAGATCCTTTACAATGGGAATGCATGTGTCGTGCTGGAAAGGATTCCCAGAGGCGATAGCTTCAGGCTTTCAATAAGGTATGAGGATGGAAGGATAGATAATATCCAGGATGACATGAAGAAATACAGCATTATAAAGAAAAGCGTGAAGGAACGTAAACCGCGCGTCAGAGAAGATTTAGAACCTTCCAGAGAAAACGATAAAGTCTCTCGTCCTTCGAAGACTTCACCATAGCGAAGGGCAGTCGTTTTCTGAAATTGCAAAAGCCATAGGCAGAACAGAAGTCGCTGTAATGTCACGGCTTGGTATGCTGGGATTGATAGATTATTCTTATGGTCAGGAATACAAACCGAAAGAGAATGAGACACTTTACAAATGACGTTCAAACAAGAACCGAGCCGAACCGACCATATAATGATACTGAGGTAAATAGGATAATTGATTGGATTGGAAACAATGAAAGGTTTGTTTGTCCAATTTACCTTATTATCGTCCTACATCGCCTCTGATAGTGCTGTAAGTTTGGCTAAAAATAGTTAAGAATAGTGTAAGTTTCTGATAATCAGTTGTGAAACATGTCTTCAACGAGGATGAGTATTAGTGAGTTTTTATCGAACAAACTGATTGAAAATCAACAAAGTGTGAAAGTATTTGATTACTTTCGCACTTTGTTTTTTATATGAAAAGTCTATTTAAAAGGCTATACTTTAAATTATATTGCTAACTTTGCATCAAAATACTAACTATATGAAAAAACGATTACTTTTATTAGCGTTGTCTGTTTTAGGACTTCAGTGTGTTGTTGGCCAAAAGATAGAGGATGTTTTTATGAATCCTCCTGCCGAGGCCAAACCTATTATGATATGGCAGTGGATGGACGGCTTGATAACAAAGGAAGGAATAACCGCAGATCTGGAGGCTTATCAGAAAGCAGGTATCGGAGGTGTACAGAACTTTCAGGTGGGCGGTACAGGACAGGGACTAGTAAAGGACACTACCAATGCTATTGGTTCCGAGCGATGGCAACAGCTGATGCGATTTGCTATCAGTGAATGCCGCCGCTTAGGTCTTTCGTATGGCACACACAATTGTCCAGGGTGGTCATCGAGTGCCTATCCGACGGTTAAACCTGAATATTCCATGCAGAAGCTTGTATGGACGATGGTAGAGTCACAAGGTAAGCGGCATATAAGACTGATACAACCTGAGGCTAATTTTGGCTATTATGAAGACATAGCTGTTGTAGCAGTTCCAGATGACAGCATCGTTCAGAAAGAGCAAATCCTCGTTTTTCTAGGTGCTGCCAGCATCCAGCTTCCTAAAGGAAAGTGGAAAATCTATCGTTTCGGCCATACGGCTAATGGTAAGACCAATGGTAGTACGTCACCCGAAAGCGGTACAGGTCTGGAGTGCGACAAGATGAGTCGTGAGGCTGTTGCACACTATTGGTCGGGCTATCCTGCCATGCTGCTAAATCTTGCTGGTGAAGAGACTGGCAAGACCTTCCAGCGATTGGAGATTGACAGTTATGAGGCAGGCGGTCAGGAATGGACCCAGCGAATGCCAGAGGAGTTTTCACAACGAAGAGGATATGATATAGTTAAATGGTTGCCAGCTTTGGCAGGGGTGGTCATCGACAACAGCCAGGCGACGGATCAGTTCAAGCGTGACTGGCGTGAGACAGTATCGGATTTATTTGCCGAGAACTATTATGGCTATATGAGTCAACTGGCGCATGGGCACGGCCTGCAGTTGTTGGTGCAGCCATACGGAACTGGTTCTGCCAAGCCGTTCAACCCCATCAACACCGATAAGATTGTGCGCCAATTAGCCGCAGACGACCCTATCTGTGCAGAATTTTGGGCAAAGCCAACCAACTGGGGCTGGAAGGATATTCCTCGTGTAGTGAATGCAGCAAGGCGAGTTGGACATGAGACCGTTTATGCAGAGGGGTTTACCTGTTGGCCGCTTCATGCCTGGAAGGATGATCCTGCCCGTCTGAAAGCCATCGCCGATTCTGCTTTCTGTCTTGGCATTAACAAGTTGATGCTTCATGCAGCAGCCCACAATCCTTGGGTGAATGCCAAACCTGGCATGACCTTCGGTATGTGGGGTACATGGTGGACACCAGGACAGACATGGTGGAAAGATGGTGCAAAACCGCTGTTTTCGTATTTCTCCCGTTGTCAGGCTCTCTTGCAAAGAGGTCGCTTCGTCGATGATTTCAAGAGTAAGAATCCGTCGTTGTCTGCTGATGTAGAAGGTATTCAGTGGATTCACCGTAGTGACAATGGTACCGACATTTACTTCATTGCCAACGCCAAAGATGGTGGTCTTGCCCCGACACTTACCATAGAAGGAACTGGTAGAATGCCCGAGGTGTGGGACCCAGAGACGGGAGAGACATCCATCGCTAAGACATGGAAGATGGAAGACGGGAAGACACAAGTCAAGTTGAACCTTACCACCCGACGGTCTGTATTCTTGATACTTAAAGATAAAACAACAGAAACTGCATCAAACGCAGACGGTATCTCCAGTGATGTGATAGACACGCTGCCTGTCAATGGTCAGTGGACCATCAAATTTGCCGATGGCAAACAAGTAGAGTGGACATCACTTATGCCTTGGAACGAATCGACTGACAACGATATCAAGTACTTCTCTGGCACGGCACGTTATTCGCAACATCTGTATCTGAAAGAATTGAACCGCAACTACAATTATGTGCTCGACTTGGGCGAAGTGAAGAATCTCGCCGTGGTCAAGGTGAACGGGAAAGTGTGCGGTACACTTTGGCGACCACCTTTTACTATCGACATTACTGACGCTTTGCTTGGAGGCGATAATACGCTGGAGATAGATGTCACGAACCTCTGGGTGAACCGAATGGTGGGCGATGAACTGGAGCCTGATGATGTGGAATGGTCAGAGCCTGTGACCTTTGGTGCTACCTCAAAGTCGCCGAGTATCGGGCGATTTATGAAAGAAGTGCCCGAATGGCTCAGCAAGGGAATGCCACGTTCCACAAAGCGCAAGGCCGTTGTCTCCATGAAATTCTTCGAAAAAGACACGCCGCTCCTTCGTTCGGGTCTGTTAAGCCCAGTGGTGTTGCAGAAGAAAACAGCCAATACCATAAAGCCTTCCGTAGAAAAAGAACTATGGATAAAACAAGGTAAGCAGCAAATCTATGGTGTATTGAGCACGCCCGACAATGGCGAGAAGCGACATCCGATTGTGATTGTATCTCATGGCTTCAATGGTACGCATCATTCGGGACGTAATTATTTCAAGATGCTGAATGAGTTGGGCTACATGTGTTACACTTTTGACTTTCCTTGTGGTGGAACAGGTAGCCGTACAGACAACAATACGGTAAATATGTCTGTGCTCGACGAACAGAAAGCATTGGAGGCTATCGTGCGATACTTTAAGTCACGCCCCGATGTTGACAAGAAGAACATCGTGCTATTGGGAGGGAGTCAGGGAGGACTCATATCAGTATTGACCGCTGCCAAGATGCAAAAAGACATCAGCAAGTTAATTCTTGAGTTTCCTGCCTTATGTATTCCGGACAACTGGAACAGCCGCTATCCACAGGTGTCAGACATCCCTGATACTACAAGAATCTGGCGAGTACCCATCGGGCGGCGTTTCTTCGCGGAGATTCGTAATATGGATCCCTATAAGGCTGTAGAGGCATATCACCGACCTGTCCTGATTGTTCATGGCGATGCCGACGCAGTAGTTCCAATAGAGTATTCTCGTAGAGCCGTAAAGTTGTACAAGAATGCCCGACTGGTTGAAATTCCCAAAGCTGGTCACGGTTTCAACGGGAAGGATTTCAAATGCTCTTTGGATAATATCAGACAGTTCCTGATGGGGAAGGAGAACATCACGGAATGAACATGTTGTCATCAATGGCGTTCTTCTTCCGACCTCACCAACTGGCAGTTTGAACGTGTTGTCTTGCCAGTTCAGAAAGATGGCATCCTTGGACCGAACCGAGTAGGTGAACGTGCCAAGGTGATGAAGTGCCCCCTGATGTTTTATTGTTGCTTTATCCGATAGTATAATAAATAATCGTAAATGAAGTTCTGTCCGTTATTGCTTGTAACGAAGTCCTTTTTTTGTAAAGCAGACAAACTTTGAAAAAATACGTCAGATTCTGTAGTTTTTTCTTTCTTTGTGCGACTTATTATCAAACAGGACAATTGAATGAAAAGATGAATGATTCAGAACGCAAGTTTGAAGAAATGGTGAGAGAGCATCGCGGTACAATCTACGCCGTCTGCTATATGTTCTCCAACGACCAGGACGAGGTGGCCGACTTGTATCAAGAGGTGCTCATCAACCTGTGGAACAGCCTGCCCTCGTTTGAGGGGCGCAGCGATATGCGCTCATGGATCTACCGCGTCAGCCTGAACGTGTGCATCTCGCTTGACCGCAAGAAACGACGTCGTAAGACCGTGCCGCTTACGATGGACATCAATCCTTACGAAGAGACGGAGACCAACCAAAACTCACGGCAGATGGACATGCTGCGGCGACGCATCGCCAAATTGGGACAGTTCGACCGCGCCATCATTCTGCTGTGGTTAGAGAACATGAGCTACGAGGAGATTGCCGCCATCATGGGCATCACGGTGAAGAATGTGTCGGTGAGGCTCTACCGCATCAAGGAGGAATTAAAGAATATGTCAAACGATTAAAAACTTAACAGGAATTATGGAGAATCAGAACAATAACTTACAGGAACTGGAAGAATTGCGCAGTCAAGTAGCTGAGTTTAAGAACCGCATGGAACAGCAGGAGATTGTCAGCCGACGCCTGTTGGAAGAGGCGATGAAAGGCCACGTGTCGTGGATTAAGCAGATGAGTTTTTGGGGCAGCGTAGCGGAATTGGCGTTATTACCTTTGTTTGTTTACGTTCTAAGAAGCATCGCTGTTTTTTTATGGCTACCAATTATTGTCCTAGGTCTTTTGATAGCTGGTGAGGCCGTTTTCAACTTTTGGAATGTCAGTACCATCCGCGACAAACATCTTGCAGTTGATGACGTGCTCAGTGCCCAGCAGCGGCTGATAACCTTCAAGCGCAGAGAGAAACTTTACACGTTCGGCATACTACCTTTCCTATTGCTCTGGTTAGCATGCATTCCGTTTGGCGTTTTTCATGGCACCGACATCGCTTTCCCCTCAAGTGATAGATTGGTTGCTTATTGCGTAGCTATTGTCATTGTATTTGCCTTGTCATTCTATGTCTTTTCCCGTGAGATGCGCTCGTTGAACAAGGCTATCAAGGATATAGACGAATTTGCCGGTAAGGAATAAACAAATAAGTTTGTCCACTACAATATTCCCCAATCTGACCGCAACTCAGACAGTTGGAATCGGTCGTTGTGGAGTTATTTGTTGTCGGGGAAAATCACTTCGAGTTTCTTGTCTAAATCCTTACCGGCATATCGGCGGGAATGGAGAGAATGAGTGCCATCGTGATGGCCCCGCTGGCGATGCCCACGATGAAAGCCGCCACCATGGCCATCTTATAGCGTCGGATAGCGGCCTCCTGATGCTGCTTGAGATACTCCACGGCATCGAGCCGCTTGGTGAGAGTGCAAGTACCAAGAGGGGGATGCCTGCCGGATAGAGCAGATGTTCAGAACTTTCTACTTCAGCGTATTGAACTTTTTGTTTTTCTCGATGGTCCAGTCTTTGCGTTTTGCCAACTGGCATTTCTTGCCCTTGAACATCTTGGCGGCCTGTTTGTCGCCTTTCAGCTGCCATTGGAGCCATGCCAGCGCCACCACGGTGAACTCGCCACCATGCGGTTCGCGGTAGGTTCCGCCGTGACCCACCGGGAAATTGGCGGCACAGGCGGGCACATGGTTGATGCGGTGGAAGTCGTCCATGCCGTTCTCGTAGGCAATATCGGTCTTTCCGCCCAGAATATAGATGACAGGTGTGTGAATCTCGTTCAGTTTCTCTTTGGGCGGCATGGGCATTCCTCCCACAGCCTGCGAGGCATTCTGCTGGTTGAAGAGTCCGCTGTTGCAGATCATCAGCGACGTGATGCGCGGGTCGGCACAGTTGAAGAGCGTCTGCAAACCGCCGCACGACATGCCGGCAACGCAGATGTTCCTCACGTCGATCTTCTGATAGTAAGGCGACTGCGGGTTGTCGTTCTGCGCCATCACCCAGTCGATGCTCTCTATCTGCTGCTCGGTGGTCGACATTCGTCCGCGGTAGGGCTCATCGTCCATGGGTATGAATCCCGTGGCCACCACGATGAACCCGTGCGAGGCAATCTCGTTGAGGAACTTATAGTGTTCCCACGGTGAGTTCGAGCAGGCTCCGTTGCCCCATACTAGCACCGGCAGCGGGTTGCCGGCATTGAATGCGGAGAGGTCTTGCGGCACGAAAACCGTATGGGCAGCCAGGCCGCTCTCTTCTTTCATCACAGCCTTATAGGGACCCGTCCCGCCGTCTTCTACCACACGGCTGCGGGGCACAGCCGTTGTGGCTACGCCGCCAGCCTCTTCCTGGAAGAACGACACCATGGTCTTGAATGTATTCTCATTGAAAGTCACCGGACCGTGCTGGCCGTCGGGAATGCTGCAGAACGCCTTCAGACGGCCTGCTTTCTCGAGCGCCTCGGAGAAACGCACGCCCTGGCAATGAGGCACCACATTGTCGGCCTCGCCATGGAAGACCAGGAAGCGCGGCCCCTTGTCGGTGATGTAGGTGATGGGACTGATGAGGCTGACCAGGTCGGGGTGGTCGGCCGGTGCACCGCCGATGAGCACCGCCTCGGGCGACTTCTCGTCCTTCACCGTCTCGCAGTCCTGCATGTGGGCCATATCCACGGGTCCGAACCAGTCGACCACGGCATCGACGTCGCTCGAGGCAGAGAGGCAGTTGCCCACTTTCCCTTCGATGTCGACCGTCGTCTGTCCCACGGTGCGCTCCTTCATGCCGTTGGTCACGCCGGCCAGCGCAGCCAGGTGTCCGCCCGACGAATAGCCCGTGATGCCCACGAACGAGGTGTCGAGCTGATATTCAGAGGCATGTGCACGAATGAAGCGGATGGCCGCCTTCACATCGTTGATTTGTGCTGGGAACTTGGCTTCCGTGCTCGAGCGGTGGTTAATGCACACAACGGCAAAACCGGCATCGACCAGAGGCTTGCCCACCGATTGATAGGTCATGAGTTTCATGTTGTTGCCGAACCAGGCGCTGCCGTAGATGGCAATCACCACTTTGTATTTCTCTTGTTGCTGCTTGGGCAGATAGATGTCCAGCCGGTGGGCCTCCAAATCATCGCCCGCGTAGTTCAAGTCCTTGAAAGTGGCTTTGTTCTCAGGCTTCGGGAAACCGCCCCTGCCCTGTGGTTGTGCCATGACTGTCATTGCCATGCACGCAAGCACTGCTAATAATGCTTTTTTCATGATCATACTCATCGTTTTTTAGAGTGAATAGTTTCGTGTCTAGGTGAAAAGCGGAAAGACGTTTGTCACATCCCTCCTTCGTTTCGATGCCTGGAACACTTTGAAGCGGAGTGTGACTACTCGGGGTTGGTGATGTCGCGATACTGTCCCGGCGAGAGACCGATGGCCTCCTGTATCTTTCGCTGCAAGGTGCGCACGCTGTTGAACCCCGAGTCCTGTGCAATGGCGTCGATGCTGTAACCGGGTTTCTCCTTCAGTATGCGCAGGGCACGCATCAGCCGCAGGAAGTCGAGATACTTGTCGACGGAGTGATAGATGGTCTTCGACTTATAGAGATCGGCAATGCGCGTCTGGGTGGTGCCCACCAGCTCGGCCACCTCTTTGATGCCAAACTCGGGGGGCAGGGGAATCTCGTCGCTCTCGATACGTGTCTCGATGACGGCCAGCAGCTCCTCGTCGCTGCGCAAGTCGGCCTGTGCCATCATCTCGCGGTGGCGGCGCACCAGGTCTTTCAACCACTCTACATGCATACGCACATTATAGTAGATGTCCATCTTTTCGGCAAGCATCATGTTGCGGGCAATGAGTTGCTCGTTTCCATCGATGAGCCGTTTGTTGTCATCTTCCAGTTGTTTCACTTTTTCTTGCAGCTTTTCCACCTGCTCCTGCAGTTGGGTGTTCTGCTCCTTCAGCAGTTTCACGGGGTCGTTTCCTTCGTTGTTCATGGTGCTTTTGTGTATGATTTTGGCAAAAATAACAAATAATCAGAGAACAAACAACAAAAAGGGTATCAAAAAACTTGCTTTAACAACCGTTAACGAGGCAATAAACAGCACAAAATTGCGTTATGTTGATGTGCCTAGACGCATTTACACGATGATAATGGTGCTTGTGCTTGCCGTGACGGGGGCAAAAGCACAGTATGACGTCAGCTTCAGCCATTACTATGACTTGGAGCCGACGTTCAATCCTGCGTCGGTAGGCAAGCAGCATAAACTGAACATCACCGCGGCCTATGCCATGGACCTGGCCGGTTTCGAGCATAACCCGCAGACGATGTATATCGGAGCCGACCTGCCTTTCTACTTCCTGAAGAGCTATCATGGCGGCGGACTGTCGATCATGAGCGACAAGATAGGCCTTTTCACTCATCAGCGGGTGGCAGCACAGTATTCGTACAAGCTGCGGCTGTTTGGCGGAACACTGGGCATCGGTGTGCAGGGTGGTTTCCTCAGTGAGGTGTTCAATGGCTCCGAGCTCGATGTGCAAGACACCGGCGACCAGGCCCTTGCCACTTCTGAGGTCAAGGGAAACGCGCTCGACCTAGGTGCCGGACTCTACTACACGCATGGTCGGTGGTATGTGGGTGCGTCGGTGCAACACCTCAATTCGCCGCTGGTGGAACTGGGCGAAACCAATGAGTTGCAGATAGATAAAACATATTATTTGACGGGTGGATACAATATTAAGCTGAGAAATCCGTTCTTAACTATACACCCGTCTGTCTTGTTCAAGACCGATGGGGTAGGGTGGCGCGCCGATGTGACGGGCCGTCTGATGTATACTAACGACACGAAGAAAATGTATGGAGGCATCTCTTATAGTCCCACCAATTCGGTGACGTTTCTCATAGGAGGCTTCTTCCATGGCATACATGCCGGCTACAGCTACGAGGTCTATACCTCGGCGGTGAATCCCGGCAACGGCAGTCACGAATTGTTTGTGGGCTATCAGGTCGACCTGAATTTCGTGAAGCGTGGCAAGAACAAGCACAAAAGTGTGCGACTGCTGTGATGAGGCGTGAATAAGAATCTATGACAAGTAAGATAGGAGAAAAGCGATTAATTGAGATATGAAACAAACGAAGAAGAATAGAACTGTGGAAGGACAGGCAAGAAGGCTGACGGCTTTTTGCCTCTCGGCCTTTTTGCTGACGTCGTTGCTCACCGCCTGTTTCGGTGGTAAGGCTGCTTTGTCGTCCGGACGCGGCGGCGAGGTGACGGGAGTCGGCGCAGGCAAGGGATTCACCGAGCCGACGCCTTTTGGCATGACATTGGTGAAACGCGGATTCTTGAAGATGGGTATTGAGAAACAAGACTCACTCTGGGGCATGCAGACACCGGTGAAGGAGATTTCGGTCGACGGCTTCTGGATGGACGAGACCGAGGTGACCAATGCCAAATACAAGCAGTTTGTGCAGTGGGTGCGCGACTCTATCCTGCGCGAGCGCCTGGCCGACCCTGCCTACGGTGGCGACGAGTCGTATATGATTACCGAGGATAAGAACGGCGACCCCATTCCCCCACGCGTGAACTGGAAGAAAGCCCTGCCCCGCAAACCCAACGAGGATGAGTTGCGGGCCATCGAGAGCATGTATGTCACCAATCCTGTGACGGGCGAGAAACTGATTGACTACAAGCAGTTGAACTATCGTTATGAGATTTACGACTATACGGCCGCCGCTCTGCGCCGCAACCGACTTAATCCGCAGGACCGTAATCTGAACACCGACATCACGGTGAATCCCGACGAGGTGGTGATGATCTCGAAAGACACTGCCTACGTCGACGACGAGGGAAACATCATTCGGCAGACCATCGACCGCCCGCTGAGCGGACCGTGGGACTTCCTGAATACCTATATCGTGAATGTGTATCCCGATACCACCTGCTGGGTGAACGACTTCCAGAACTCCGACAACGAGATGTATCTGCGCTATTACTTCAGCAATCCCGCCTACAACGACTATCCTGTGGTGGGAGTGACCTGGGAGCAGGCCAATGCCTTCTGTGCCTGGCGCACTGACTATCTGCTGAAGGGACTGGGCGAGGCCGCCCGATTTGTGCAGCGCTACCGACTGCCCACAGAGGCAGAGTGGGAGTATGCCGCACGTGGAAAAGATGGCACCGAGTTCCCTTGGAACAACGAGAACATGGCCAGCGACAAAGGCTGCTACTATGCCAACTTCAAGCCCGACCGCGGCAACTATACTGAAGATGGCAACCTCATCACGAGCAAGGTGGGAGCCTATTCGGCCAATACCAATGGACTGTATGACATGGCCGGTAACGTGGCAGAGTGGACCAGTACCATCTATACCGAGGGAGGTGTGGATGCCATGAACGACCTGAACCCCACGCTGAAGTATAATGCAGCCCTTGAGGACCCCTACAAGCTGAAGAAGAAGAGTGTGCGAGGCGGTTCATGGAAAGACCCCGAGTCGTTCATTCGCAGCGCATGGCGGTCGTGGGAATACCAGAACCAACCACGCTCGTTCATCGGCTTCCGCTGTGTGAGAAGTCTGGCTAACAGTGTAACAACAAAACAAAAAGCAACAAAGAAGAAAAGATGACCAAGTACAGCAAATATAACATTATCTACCGTCTGCAAAAGTGGATGGACAGTGTTCCCGGCCAGACATTCCTGAACTATGCCTACAGCTGGGGAGCAGCAATCGTGATCCTTGGTACGCTTTTCAAGCTGACCCACATTCCCGGCGCCAACTTCTGGTTGTTCCTGGGAATGGGCACTGAGGTGGTGGTGTTCTTCCTTTCGGCTTTCGACCGTCCCTTCGACAAGACGACCGACGGTATGGAACTGTCGCGTCATGCCGGCGAGGAACTTGGCGAAGGCGCTGAGATAGAGGGCACACAGAAACCCGAGGTGGTGGTCAGTGGTGCCACAGGCGGTACTATTATTATAGGTGGCGGTGGCTCATCGGCTGGCCATGTGGCTGAGGGTGAGCCTGCTATCGCAGGGCAGACCGGCTCATTTGTTGTGGCAGGACAGCCAGGTGTTGCCGGTGTTTCCGGCGTGTCTGGCGTATCTGGTATTTCCGGTGCATCCGGAGCAGCAGGCAGTGCCTCTGGTGTTGTTCCCGCAGAGCCGGTGGTGGCTCCGCCGCTGACACCCGATATGACTGATGCCACTAATGCCTACGTGGAGGAGCTGAAGAAGCTCACTGAGGTGTTGGAGCGCGTCTCTGAGCAGAGCCGCCGACTGACCACCGACTCAGAGGAGATGGAGAACCTGAACCGTACGCTGACTGGCATCTGCAAGGTCTATGAGATGCAACTCAAGAGTGCCAGCTCGCAAATCGGGACCATCGATGAGATCAACGAGCAGACACGTAAGATGGCAGGGCAGATAGCCGAACTGAATAAGATTTACAAGCGTATGATAGAAGCCATGACGGTGAACATGCCGTTGGGCGCAAAACCTTTATCTGAATAATGGCAATCAAGAAAAGACCGGTATCTCCGCGCCAGAAGATGATCAACCTGATGTATGTCGTCTTGATGGCAATGCTTGCGCTGAACGTTTCGTCGGAAGTGCTCGACGGCTTCTCTATTGTGGAGGAGAGCCTGCGCCGCACCACCGCCAACTCGTCGGCCGAGAACCAGGTGCTGTTCGGCGATTTCGAGGCTCAGATGAAGAAAAACCCCGAGAAGGTGAGACAATGGTTCGAGAAGGCCAGCGAGGTGAAGCAGATGAGCGACTCTCTGTATGATATGGCCCAGCAGTTGAAACTGGCCATTGTCAAGGAGGCCGACGGCAAAAACGGTGACTTGGAGCATATCAAGAACAAGGAAGACCTTGAGGCTGCCAATCAGGTGATGCTCGCACCGGGTGTCGGCAAGGGCAAGGCGCTTTTCGATGCCATCAACCAATTCCGCACCCGCATTCTTGCGATGGTTACCGACGAGCACCAGAAGAAGGTCATCATGAGCAATCTGTCGACCGAATTGCCTAAGGATGCGCGCACGATGGGAAAAAATTGGCAGGAGTTCATGTTCGAGGACATGCCCGTGGCGGCCGCAGTGACCCTGCTCTCGAAGTTGCAGAGTGATGTGCGCTATGCCGAGGGAGAGGTGTTGCACACCCTGGTCTCGAACGTCGACGTGAAAGATATGCGTGTCAACAAGATTGATGCGTTTGTGATTCCAGAGAAAACCACTCTTTATCCAGGTGAGACCTTTGCCGCCAATATCGTGATGGCAGCCGTCGACACCACCATGCAGCCTGAAATCTATGTTAATGGCACGCGCATCAACAGTGCCAACGGACGCTATTCGTTTACGGCAGGCAGCGTGGGCGAGCATTCTTTCGGTGGTTATCTGCTCACCCATAACGCCGCCGGTGAGACCATCCGCCGCGACTTCCTGCAGAAGTATAGTGTGATACCAGCTCCCAGCGGAGCCACGGTGGCTGCCGACCTGATGAATGTGCTCTATGCCGGATTCCAGAATCCGATGAGTGTCAGTGTGC
>Ga0310695_10008861_pt1 | contig 15368 bp, 14 predicted proteins | sample RumenRJG_04DNA_FD_203882 | JGI IMG/M metagenome (GOLD analysis project Ga0310695, IMG submission 203882) | Bovine rumen microbial communities from Lethbridge, Alberta, Canada - RJG_04 (v2) (version 2) | ecosystem: Host-associated > Mammals > Digestive system > Stomach > Rumen | place: Canada...
AAAAGAAATCTTATAGCGAAACCTATAAAATTTTGGAAAAATACAAAATCACGCCAACTGGAAGCAGCTATTTTTCTACAGAAAGCATTATTTGTGATGCAGACAATATCGTGTATCTCATAAAAGACGATGGCAAAAACTGCACGCTGACGGCACATTTTCTCGGCTCAGGAAATTTCAGCATCGCATTTCCAACAGATGACTTGATTATAACGAATTGTATCAAAACTGTTTTGAGTGGATACAAGGACAAAGATTTGAAAGCGTCTATACTTTTGATTGAGCGAAAAGATTCTGAAAAATATAATTTCATGCTCATGTATACGAAAGCAGATCCAAGCGCAGGCAATATGGTGACAGCAAAGGAGCTTGTGCCTGTTGATAAATCTTTTTCACTGAAAGAAAAGGCATCCGATATTGTAGATTCTCTGCCTAATTACAAGTGGTATATTTCTGACTTTTAGGCAAAGATAAATTGATAAAAACGACTACAGGAGACCTTCTTTATGACAATTAGCGAATTGAAAAAACAAATTGAAAAGTTACCAGAAGACATGGAAGTTTTCATCTTAAACAGCGGAGATGGTATTGGCGTTTCCATCTGCCGACCAATGACAGATATAAACATAAACGCAGAGCAAAATAATATTTGTTTTTCTGATGAGACTGCGAAATTATATCTTACGGATGTCGATTAGGTGGAAAATATGCCTTTTTACTTTGTCAGGTATAATTTGATGTGGTAAAATTAAAATGAGGAGAAAAAGAATGGAAAATCCAATTAATTTAAAAGAAATCGAACGGCGGAAGCAATTTTTTACAGAACTGCAAAAGAAAATGCCAGAATTTAAAACATATTTTGTATCAGGTGCTAGCGAATGCGAACTTCAAAATGATTCCGACTGGGAAAATCAGTGCATAACACTTGCGTACGAAGTAAATCCGGTTTGTATGCTCGCCGTTACATGGAACGCAGGATTATATCAAAATGAATATGGCAAAGAAATGCTTGAAATCGGATTTAGAAAGCACTTTGCAAGAATTTTACCAGATGAAAACTTTTACAAGCAACACGAAGAAGCTTTTTCGGGAAATTCTCTTGGTGTTCCTGCAAATCTGAACCAATGGTGGTATCAGTGCAAACTCGTTGATGTTGACGCAAACGAGGTATCACACATTTTAAGTCAGATGATTACATTCTGCAAAATTGAACTAGAAGAATGCGATGAGGATAAATGAGGAAACAAAAGAAATGCTGAAAAAATAAACTGAAATCCTGTCAGAAAACATGGAAGTTTTCATCTTAAACAGCGGAGATGGTATTGGCGTTTCCATCTGCCGACCAATGACAGACATAAGCATAAATGCAGAGCAAAATAGGGTTTGTTTTTCCGATGAGACTGCGAAATTATATCTCACGGATGTTGATTAAGACGAGGATTTTTTTTAGATATACGGTCTTTAGTTTGCAAGAAGTAAAAAGGAGCTATGTAAAATTTATTTTACATTTAAGAAAATAAGAATTAAAATAAAAAATAGAGGAATTTTATGGCAGATGAAAATTATCAATATTTATTAACTGAAATGGATAAGATTTCAAAATTACATGAGCAGGAATGGAAAAAAAGTGGAAAATATTTCAATGTTTTTTCTGCTCTTGGAGTTGAGAAAAAAGAAATTCGACATAGTGCCCTGTTAGCGACATTTCTTAATCCGAATGACTTCCATGGAATGTCAGATATTTTTCTTAAAGAGTTTATGAATCGAATTGATTTCAATAAATTCCCTACACGAGATGCACTTGTTTTTACTGAAGAAGTTATTTCAAACAACCGCCGTCTTGATATAGATATTTGTTCAAATGACGGGAAATATAAAGTTGTTATTGAAAATAAAATCTATACTGTAGACCATGACAAACAAGTAAGTGCATATTTTGATGATTTGAAAAAACGAAATCTCATTGATTATAAACTTGTCTATCTGACATTAGACGGAGAAGAACCAACTGAAGAAATTTCAGTAGAAGACAAAGAGCACTTAATTTGTCTTTCCTATAAAGAAGATGTAATTAATATGCTTAATTCCGTTAGCTCAATCAAAAATATGCTACCTCAACCAGTTTTAGAAGTAATACGACAATATTGTCTGACCTTAAAAAATCTCACAAATCAAGGAGTAGATAAAATTATGAATGATGAAATCTCAATGTTGCTTTTGAAGGGCGATAATCTAAAACTCGCAGAAGAAATGTACAAGCAAATCGAGTATATCAAGAAACAAACCCTAACAAGTTTTCTCACTTTATTGAAAGAGGCATTTGAAAACAAGGGGAGAACGGTTGAAATATCCGACAATAATCCTGAAAATGCAGCCCATAAATATATTAGTACGAGAAATACTTGGATTTCTCTAAAAGTTTCTATTAGTGAAAAAATTAAGTTCTTTATAAGATTTGACCCAGAATATGATGAATTTTGGTGTCAGTTTTCTGAATTCGAAAATAGTGAAGAATATACAACAAAGTTTAAGAACACAACAGGTACAGGTTTTAAATCTCTCTATATTCAATTCAAAAATCCAAATGATGGTTTCAAAGAATTTGCACGCATGGATGATGATAAAAAGAAGGAATATATCTCAAATTTTGTTGATGATATCGAAGCAAGACTTGAAGAAATGAAATTGTAAAATCTACGATATCAGTTTTTATAAAAAGACTAAAAATCAAAATGTAACCGTATACCCACACACTGCAAGGAGTAAAACTGATGATTAAGGAATCGTTTATTAAACCTACAGATTATAAAAAATGGTTCACTGATAAAGAAGTATTTTGCGATACAGGCTCTTTGATTAATAAGTTTATGACAAATGAGGATAAATAAAAAATCAACAAGTATACAGGAGTTTTTTTATGACAGAAATGAATCCACAAGAGTTTTTCTGCAAATTTAATGAATTAAAGAATCAGAATGAACAGAAGCGACCATATAACATGAATTTGCTTGATGAACTTCATGCGAATGAAAATGCTCATTCTCGTATTCTGATGAAATTGCTAAGTTTTTCCGTAAGTAAAGAATATCCAATCTTTGAAAAATTTGTTTCTATTTTGAATGAGAAACTTGGAGACAATTTCAAAATTCAAGATTTTCACGCACCAATATTTGAAGGACAGTTTGCATTTATCGATGTCTACATTTATGAAAAAACAAAGCAGTCTCTAATAATTGAGAACAAAATTGAATGGGCTACCGACCAAGATAAACAGCTAGAACGATATATAGAATCTTCGAAAAACGCTGATATTCCAGAAAATAAGATTTATGTAATTTATCTAACTGATGACGGCAGAAAAAAGGCTTCGAATTACAGTCTGACAGAAAAGGCAAAGTCAATGCTAGGTGTGACTACAGACAACGGCAGATATATAGAATTGAATTACCGATATGATGTATTACCGTTTTTGAAGGATATATTGGCCTATCTGGATTTTAGTAAGGAAGTTTATTTAAAGACTGCCCTAGTCCAGTATATTGACTACCTTGAAGGAAGATACGGCATTCGTGAACGTGAAAAAGCATATTTTGAATCAATGACGAAAGGATTGAAGGAACTTTTGAGTATTCAAGATTCCGATACGGCAACAATTATTCAAAAAGAAACTGTTTACAATAAGATTAATGAGTTTAAGGAAAGACTTGCAGATGAACTCAAAAAAACATCTGAAGAAAATCATTGTCTGATTGCGAATGTCGAGCCATATTTAAATGCGCTGAACAATGAAATTTATCCAGAAAAAATGCAACCAAAGGCTTTGGCGAGAAAAGTATTATTTACTTTTGCAAACAAAGATAAACAAATTATTGATAACTCCACACCTTTTACAACGGGACAAATTATTTGGGCAAATCCAAACATGCATAATATTGTAATTTTTGGAACTAAATCATCTGTTTTAAATATTGTCTTCGCTACAGAGCAAATTGAGTTTCATCTTCGTAGCGAATTTGCTCAGCGAGACCAGTTGAAAGAATTCTTTGTAAATTATAGGCAGCTTTCTTTTGAAGAAAAGGAGGATTTTGTATTTACACTCCCTTACGAAAAGCATTATCAAAATATAATTGATGAACTGAAAACACTCTTCGCAGAGTTGAAAAACTGTTCATTTTGGTGATGCAACGAAATAAAATCTTTGCCAGATAAGGATGTAAAACTGATGATTACGGAATCGTTTATTAAACCTACAGATTATAAAAAATGGTTCACTGATAAAGAAGTATTTTGCGATACAGGCTCTTTGATTAATAAGTTTATGACAAATACGGAAATAAAAGAAATACTATGGGGCTTAACTGATTGCCTAAAAGATTTCTTCGTGGCCGTAAAAGGAATTGTAAAAGATAATGACCTTATCTATGAAAAAAAATATTTTACAAAGCCGTTTGTCTGTTATCTTCTCCATTTGAAACAAGATGTTTACTATCGAATTATAAAACTGCTTGATAACTCGAGCGCAGCAACAAATGGGAAATTTTCTGGTTCCGAATTCATCGATCTTAGCAAATTAGTTCAAAAGGATATTATTACCGCCGAAGAAAAAGAATTAATTCAATATTCACTTGATTTTTACCATGCAGAATTCGTGAGTGATTTAGATGTTGGGGTACTATATATTTCTACTGACTGGTCAGAATACAGCCGTGATGTCTATTTTTCCATAAAAGAAAACACTCATGTTAATATGGATGACTCTTCACAGTTTGTTATGAATGCTCCGTTTGAAATAGAGCCTGGATTAATAAATTTGAAGTCATGGGCTGTTTATGAACTCTACCGCCTCTTCAAAATGACAGAAATTTGTTGCAAAATCCTATTGGAAAACTCTGATACAAAGAAAGATATTCTTGCAAACAATTTTGATGGAACGCAATTGATTTCTGTATTTGAAGAGCTGAACAAACAATAAAGCCATTTTCTTATTGGGCGTTACCTAAACGCCCAAATCTATAAAAAATCCTTTTTTTTATTCCCCACTATCACGATATGATATAGTTCATCCTCTATAATTGAAGCATGAGAATAGAAGCAATTAATTCTGTAGTTTCAGTATATCCAATTTCGCCGCCACAAAAAGTTCGGAAAAAGAAAAAAGTTGAGGCTCCTGCCAAAAAAGGTGAATTTCAACGGCTTTTAATGGCGATGATAGAAAAACGCAATGAAGAAGAAGCACTGTGGCGTGAATCGCAGAAACCAATAATTATTTCCAGAGAAAATTCGTCAAAGAACAACTTGAAATGCTGAAAATTCAACAAAACAGGTTGGATTATATGATTATGTGCCAGCGGGCAAAACATTAGAATAAATTAAATCACAATTCCCTGATGATACAGAGGAACATATTTTGATTCGTTGCAATGTTCATATCCCCAGTCGCTGTGCCAGTGTCCGAAGAACCATTTCTTGTATGAAATGGATGCTTCGATTTTGTCATTAAAAACAACATTGGAATCGCGATGGAGCTGCTTCAGATTTTCTTCATTGCAGAAGAAATCATCAGCCAGTGCGATGCCTGCTGACGGACCAGTGTGTGAGAAAACATAATCAAATTTGTTATTTTCCTTTATCTTTGCGAAACAGGATTTCTTCTCCCCTTCACCCCACTCTTCCTGCTCCCACCAGGATTCATGCGGTTTCCGCCAGACCTTATCGTCACTCATCGCACCGCCGAGGACAAGAAATTGTTTTTCTTCTATATAATATACTTCTCCTCGCTTGAGATAGAACACATTATCACTGACTTTCAGTACCTTAGCCCCAAACATTTCTATTTCCGGCAGTTTTTCGATTATGTCATAATTATCGTGGTTGCCCATTACTGCCAGAATCTTGAAAGGCTTCTGGTTATACCATTTGAGAAGATAACGGTCTGTATGATCCGCTGGATGGATTCCCGCTTCATCAATAAAGCAGCTAGAACTCCATGGAAGCCCAAAATCACCGAGAACGATTGCCGCTGTAATCGCATGAAAATCGGCATTCTGTTCCATACAGCAAAGCTTCATGTTCTTTGTTGAGAGATTCGACATGTCTTCGGTATTATGAGTATCGCCGGTTATGTAAAGCAAGTTTTCTCCTTGTATAATTCACTTGATGATTATTAATGTACGTTTGTTATTATTATGAATCACTTTACAAACACCTTCTCTGTGCTTTACAACATTTTAACAGCTCATCAACGGAACTAACGCCCAATTTGTCAGCCGCAAATTTGACAATCTTGCCGCATCTCCGGAAAATATGGTTTGCAGTCTTAAAATCAATTGCTATGTAATCCAATTTATTATTCATATTTGCAATATAACACAAAACCTCTATCAAAACATGATAGATTAGAAAGCTTTTTATAAAAATGGCAATTTGAATTTTTTCAAATTTTTTTTCTTCTTCTATATCACGATATGATAGACATTCTATTCTACAATAATAACAAAGATACGAGGAGATATTTTTATGATACTTGACAAATTCAGAAAAAAATCATGCCGAATATTGGGAGGAATGCCGTCTTAATGGAACTCTAGATTGCTTTACAGATCCGTTCCGGAAAACATAACCATGTTGGATAGTTTAAAAGCCTTGAAAATATTCCTGGACAATAAAGAAGAAATAATAAATCTCATCTTCGAAAGCAAAAACAATGAGGACTGCAAGGAGAAGTTGGAAACCAAATACAGCCTTACGGATATACAGGCTGAGGTCATTCTCGATTGCAAGATAAAATGGCTCTGCGAATTTGACAGGAATAAGCTGGATAAGGAAATTGAAGACTGGAGCAATATCCTGATATAATTTGCCTATGTTTGGGAAGGAAAAGACTGTGAATATGAACCAGAATAAAACCTGCAATTTCATACAGGCATTGAAAAACTTATCTGAACAGATGAATATCAATCATCTCGAATGGCGAAAAGGTCAGTCGCTGATAAATTGCGCAGAAGTATGTTGTCCTCATCTTTGCAAAAATATCAGCGGAACGGAAAATGATTGCTTTTATGAAGATTCTCGTATTCCAAGATTTCTTGCTTTCGTAAACACAAGATTAAGGACATCAGTTCCGTTTGTAGGGATTTTCTGGTTTTATCAGGGAATAACATTGTTCCCTCATGCCGTTCCGTTAGAAAAAGGTCTGTCTTATGGGAATGCAATCACAGGAACAAAAGACCATGCTGACTATTGGGATTCGCTTTCTAGCGGCCAACTCAGTTTTTTGCCAGATTCGTTTAGGGAAGTATATTTTTCTATTCCACGAGGGCGAATTGTCTATCACTCGGATACGGACAAGTTTTTTGTGTATCACGGAAACAATCTGAAAAAGAAAGACTTACGACTCGTAGCGGAAGCCTTTTGCCTGCCGAAAGAAAAGACCGTTTTCGAAAAAGACTTGCACTATTGTGATTACGATGAAAAAAGCTGGGAAACGTTGATGGGTAATATCACGATTTAGGATTACGAGAGAAGCAAAGTTACTAGAGCGAAACCTTGTACATTTGCTTATCTCTGCCGCGATTTTCCCCAGTGTTCCATGCAGATGACCAGCTGCCACGAGAAATTTTCTGCTTTCATCTGCACGGCATCCTCGAGTGAGTACGTGTGGTTGTGATTAAAAATATCGTGCATGAAATAGTAAATATAAGTGCCATCGAGTATTTTGGTGTTAAACGGATATTCGTTCCAGGACTGATTATCCATCATCATAGCCTCTTCAAACGGTTCAATATCTCGATTTCGTTCACGATAGCTACTTGAAGCATACAAACGAGGCCCCCAGAAAATAGTATTTTCACATAGATTGTCCCATAACTCGTCTTCTTCCTCGCTCAATCCGTCGGGAGCGTTGTACCAGAATTCTACCTCAATCGTATAGTCTTTGAAGTTCTTGTCGCCCGCACGATATCGTTCTTCAAATTCATTTTTTACGCGCAACAGTTCGTTGTAAGCCTCACGATATCGTTCCAAAAGGCCGTTATTCAGCTCGATGATTTTCTGAGTGTTTTCCGGTGTCCAGTTAAAATTCTTGTTCAGATTGCACTTGCGCTCGTAAAGTGCTTGTTTGAGTTTTGCCGCTTCATTTTCCATTTCTTTCTTTTTGTCGTTTGCAAAAAGACTTTGATATGCGTTAATGAATTCTCTCTTTTCCTGTTCCGGGTTCATAAAATCCTCCTGATTCATTAGTAGCATTCTAACATAGCAGGTCTATCATATAGTGATATTGTGGAAAAAATAAATTTTTATCAAATGCCGCTTAACTTTTCACAGACTGGTCTGACTCTAAAAAAGAAAGTCGTTTCACCGCAGATCGAAAAATTGACTAGCTAAAAATTCTACTATATACTAATTTGTTATGGGTGGAATTAAAAAAGAGAATGGGGAAAAAGTAGCCGAAGTCAAAAAGGCGGCTGCTTCAAAAGCAACAGAAAAGAAATCTGCAACATCAAAGGCGGCTCCAAAAGCAAGCACAGCCACCAAAACCACAGCGGTAAAAAAAGCGGCAACTGAAAAGTCTGCTTCCGCAAGTGCTGCAACAAAAGCGTCCGCAGCAAAGAAAACTGTCGCATCAGCAGAAAAGAAAGTTACGGCAGCAAAATCTGCAACAATTACAAAAACAACTGCAACGAAAACAACTGAAAAAACAACTTCCGCAAAATCAAAGAAGCCTGTGGCCGGAATCGATGAAGAAGGAACTTTCCGCGCCTGGGACAACGCAAAGACCGTGGCGAAGTCAAAGAAAGAGACGGCTCCCAAAAACAGCGTAGAAGAACGTGCGGCTGACAAAAAAGCGACTGCCGAGGCTGAGGCAAAACTCGCGGCTGCAAAAAAAGCTGACCCGAACGCAGGCATGGCAAAAAAAGAAGTTAACGCCGCGGACTACTCGGACGACAAAATCCGCCATCTGGATGCGCTTGAGCATATCCGCCTCCGAAGCGGAATGTACATCGGTCGTCTTGGCGACGGCTCAAACCAGAACGACGGAATCTACATCCTCTTAAAAGAAATAATCGACAACTCAATCGACGAATTCATCATGGGATTCGGAACCAAAATCGATGTCGAAATCAAAGAAAACCGCGTAAAGGTGCGCGACTACGGACGCGGAATCCCGCTCGGAAAAGTCGTGGACTGTGTTTCGCAGATTAACACCGGTGGCAAATACAACGACGATGTCTTCCAGTTCTCAGTCGGTATGAACGGTGTCGGTACAAAGGCCGTAAACGCCCTTTCTTCATATTTCCGCGTAGTCTCCATCCGTGACGGAAAATGCGTTGAGGCTGTCTTTGCCGAAGGAAAATTACAGTCAAACAAATCGGGCGCGGTAAAACCGGGCACAAAAAACGGTACATATTTTGAATTCGTTCCGGACGAAAAGATTTTCGGAAAATATTCCTTCAACATGGAATATGTCGAAAAACGAATGTGGAACTACGCCTACCTCAACTCAGGCCTCACACTGCGCCTGAACGGTCAGGATTTCGCAAGCGAAAACGGTCTTTTAGACCTTCTCACAAAAGAACTTGAATCCGAGACAATCTACCCAATCGGCTCTTACACGGGCGAGCACCTTCAGTTCGCTTTCACCCACACGAATTCTTACGGCGAAAATTATTTCTCATTCGTAAACGGCCAGTACACTTCTGACGGCGGAACCCACCTCACGGCCTTCAAGGAAGGTTTCATCAAGGGCGTGAATGACTTTTTCCAGTCCAGCTACAAATCAGAAGATGTCCGCGAAGGAATCACGGCGGCAATTCTTGTCAAAGTAAAAGCCCCGGTTTTTGAAAGCCAGACCAAGAACAAGCTCGGCAACACCGACATCCGCCCTTGGATTGTGGCAGAAGTTCAGTCCGGGCTGGACAACTATCTCCACAAGAACCCGAAGGCTGCGGAACGGCTCAAGGCAAAAATCGAGGCCAACGAAAAGCTCCGCACGGAGCTTTCCAGCGTCAAAAAGCAGATGAAGGAAGCGGCCAAAAAAATGAGCATCCGCATTCCAAAACTTGATGACTGCCGCTTCCATCTCAAAGATGGGGCAAAAGGTGAAAATTCCATGATTTTCATCACCGAGGGACAGTCTGCTTCGGGCGTTATGACTCACTCACGAAATGCTGACTATCAGGCAATTTTCTCCCTGCGCGGTAAACCCGAGAACATGTACGGAAAACGCCAGACCGACATCTACAAGAACGACGAGCTCCACCAGCTTATGATGGCCCTGGGAATCGAAAACAGCGTAGAAGACCTCAAATACTCAAAAATCGTCATCGCAACTGATGCCGATAACGACGGCTTCCATATCCGAAACCTCGTGCTCACATTCTTTCTTGGCTACTTTGAGGAACTTGTCACTAGCGGCAGGGTCTACATTCTCGAAACCCCGCTCTTCCGAGTACGAAAAAAGAATACGAATATATATTGCTATTCAGAGGATGAGCGTGACAAAGCACAGGAAAAACTAGGCAAATCATGCGAAACAAGCCGATTCAAAGGTCTTGGTGAAATCAACCCCAGCGAATTCAAGCAGTTCATCGCACCCGATACAATCCGTCTCACGCCGGTAGAAATCAGCCAGCTAAAGATTATTCCTCAGCTTCTTGCATTCTACATGGGCAAGAATACCCCCGAACGAAGGAAGTTCATCGAGGAAAATCTATTAACTAATGCTGAAATTGACGCTTAAGGAAATCAGGAAGAACTATGGCATTTGTAAAAAATTTATTTGACAAGAACTTTATTGAATATGCTTCTTATGTTATCCGTGACAGAGCGATTCCAGACCTTGAGGACGGGCTCAAACCGGTTCAACGCCGAATCATGCACACGCTTTTTGAGGTGAATGACGGTCTTTTTCAGAAAGTTCAGTTTGTCGTTGGTCGAACGATGAAATATCATCCGCATGGTGATGCTTCAATCTACGGTGCGCTTGTAAATCTTGCAAACAAAGAGATTTTCATTGAGAAGCAGGGAAACTTCGGTAACAAATACACCGGTGACGGAGCTTCGGCTGGCCGATACATTGAATGTCGCGTTCATCCGCTCGCAAAAGAATTCCTTGTCACTAACAAAGAAATCACTCACTATGTTCCCAATTATGACGGTCGCGATTTGGAGCCGGAAGTCTACCGCTCGAAATTGCCGGTCACGCTTCTGATTGGTGCGGAAGGAATTGCTGTCGGTATGAGCACAAAAATTCTTCCGTACAATTTAAAAGAAGTTCTGGACGCTGAAATAAAATGTCTCAAAGGGGAATCTTTCAAAATTCTTCCTGATGTTTCGACTGGCGGCCTGATTGATGTTTCAAATTACAACGACGGAAACGGAAAAATCATAACAAGGGCAAAATTCGACACAAGCGACGAAAAACGAATCATCATCACAGAGCTGCCTTTGGACACAAACGCAAAAGGTCTTTTGGAATCAATCGACTCAGCGTATAAAGCCGGTAAAATCAAAATCAGCTCCGTGGACAACTTCACGACCGACCACTGCAATATCGAAATCAAGCTTCCTCGTGGCGTTTACTCAAAAGATGTAATTGACGCACTCTATGCCTATACTGACTGTGAGAAAACCATCGCCTGCTCAATGCTCGTCATCAAGGATAACATGCCTGTAACGATGACTGCGACCGAAATCATCAAATATTACGCACAAAAGCTCACGGCAATCATCAAAGACGAGCTTGAATTTGAAAAGCGAAAACTCACCGAAGAACTTCACTTGCGCACCTTGGAGCGAATTTTCGTTGAGGAGCGCATTTATAAAGAAATCGAAAACAAACGCACAGCAGAAACTGTCGCAAAGGCCGTAAAAGATGGATTCAAGCCGTTCAAAGATGAACTTGTCCGCGATGTAAACGATGATGATGTCGAGCATTTGCTTCAGATTCCAATCCGAAGAATCTCACTCTTTGATATTCAGAAAAACCGCGAGCAGGTAAAGGCCATTAAGGACCGTCTCAAAGAAATCAATCGCCGCTTAAAGGATTTGACTGGCTGTGCGGTTGAATATCTTGGCGAAATGCTGGAGAAATTCAAAAAACTTACCCCAGAACTTTTGAAACGAAACACTACGATTGCAAAATTCAATGCGACAGATGTAAAAGAAGTTGCTCGTCAGGATATTTCTCTCCGCTACGACGAAAAGGGCTACCTCGGAATCAATGTCTCTGGCGGAAACGAGCTTATGAAAGTCTCTCCGTACGACCGAATCATCTGCGTTCGTCGCAACGGCATGTACGCAATCACCGACGTGCCTGACAAACTCTTCATCGACAAGGGAATGTGGTTCTGCGACATCGCCGACAAAGAAAAGCTCCCGAAAGTGCTTTTCACAGTTATTTTCCGCGACCCGAACACGGGCTACGCTTCAATCAAACGATGCCGAATCCCGAGCTGGATTATGAACCGCGACTACTTCCTCGCCCCGGACGGAATGGAAGTGCTTCACATCGACACGCGCGAAAAGTTCACATTCACGCTCAATTATGTCAAAAAGCCGCGGGTCAAAGTCACCGAAGAAAAGTTCAAGGCTCAGGATTTTGAGGAAAAGGGCTTGAAGACGCTAGGTGTACGATTGAGCACTCACGAGGTCGAGAGCATCAAGGTTGATGGTGCACAACTTGAGCTAGGACTGTAGAAGTCAATGCAAATCTGTGCTATTCTTAAATCCTTATGAATCTAAAATACCTGATGGTCAAATTAAACCAAGTTTCATCTCTGTATCTTGGCAAAATTATGTATGCCCTCTTCCTTATATCGATTTTGGAAACGCTTGCTTCTTTTGCAGTTCTTTCGCCAGCTCTCAGACTTGCGGCAAACGGAGCCAATCCTTTGCTTGTCAGGGCTGAGACAATTCTGCTCGCTTTTCTCGCAATCTGTGTCTGGCTCACTTTTCAGTTTGGTTTCGCCGTAATGCTTTTGAAGATGACCCGCCGGGAATACACGAACCTGGGCTTTATTTTTATCGGATTCCGCCGCTTCAATCCTGCAGGCAAAATCATCGGAGCTTTTGGTGGCTTGATTGCCATTCTCGCGCTGCTTGCTCGATTCGCTACAAAATTTATCTTCCAAAAAATAAATCCGAATTTTACCTTTTCAATGCCAGACATTACGGCTCTCCAGGATGCTGGCCAAATTGCTGACCAGCCGGAAGTCATATCAACAATGGCAATCGACATGCTGCTTTTTGTCGCGATTTTCTTGGGTGTGCTCTTCGTTCTCGGTCTTGTCGTTCTGATTCGATTTGTTTTCGTGTTCCAGCTTCATTTTGACAATCCATCGATGCCTCTTCCAAACCTTTTCAAAAAGAGCTGGCAGATGATGCATAAAAATGTGCTCCGACTGATTCTTTTTGCGCTCCGTGCGGGCGGCAAGCAGCTTTTCATTGCGATTTTTCTGGCAATTCTGGTTAATTTCATCCCAGAAGACAAAAATTCCGGGCTTTCGATTCTCACGTTCATCATCGATATGATTTATTTCATCAACATGTATACCGCGATGATTCGGATTTATCTGACAGTGCCTGTTCTTTACGAGGAAATTTTGAATCCAAGACTGGAGATTGAAGCATAAAAGGGAAGCCTCTCCTCATTTTGACCAATAAAAATGTTTTTAAAGCTTCGCTGACGTGTTTTCGGGTTTTAAAAATGTTTTTAAAGCCCTATCGACGTGTTTTCGCCTTTTAAAAATGTTTTTAAAGCCTCGCCAGCGTGATTTCTGCCTTTAAAAATCTTTTTAAAGCCTCGCCGACGTGTTTTCGGCCTTTAAAAATGTTTTTAAAGCCCTGCCGACGCGTTTTCTGCCTTTAAAAATGTTTTTAAAGCCTTGCCACACGCATTTTGCTAGTTGGCTTTTATTTAAGTCCAGAATTTTGTATAATTTTCCGAAGTCAAGCTTATGAAAATACCAAAAGACTATTTTTCAACCGAAGAAACAATAAAAGGCTCACGATTTCTCTCCGAGCTTTTCCCTATTTCGTCTCAAGCCGAAGTGCGCGAAAAAATCAAGGCTCAAAAGCAAAAATATGCCGATGCCACTCACGTTTGCCATGCTTTTATCTGCGGAAAGAATGCTGAAATCATGGGAATGAGCGATGACGGGGAACCAGGCGGAACAGCAGGCCGCCCGATGCTTGACGTGCTCAAAGGAAGCGGGGCTACGAATCTGCTAGTGACGATTACACGCTGGTTCGGAGGCACTTTGCTTGGAACTGGCGGGCTTGTCCATGCTTACGGAAACGGAGTTAAGAATGTGCTTGCCGTCTCGGAGTTTGAGGAACTGGTCGAAAAATCAAGTTTCGAGCTATCATGTGATTATCAGCAATATCAGATTGTAAAAAAGCTTTTCGAAAACTTCACGCTTTACGATGTTGGCGAAGATTTTGGAGAAGCAATCACGATTAAAGGCGGAATTGCTGCGGCCGATTTTGATACGCTAAAACAGCAGATTTTTGATTCGACAAACGGCAAAGTTTTGCCGATAATAAACTCATGAAAAAATTTTTGATTTTACCGCTGATTTTTACATTTTTCATTTTCCCAATCTTTTCACGCCCAGGTTTTGAATTTGGAATCGGTTCTGGTTATGTTTTTTACGGTGACTCAGAGACAAAAAACCGAAACGAAGTACTTGGTGACACAAACCAGTCAATTCTTTATCTGGACGCGGCAGTACTGTTTCCGATGAATGATTTTCTCATTTTCTCTTTTGGCAATGATGCTGTTTTTGACTTCAGATGGAAAGGTTCGAATCACATTTACTTGACCGACTATTCTTTTTTGGCAGGATTCAGGTTTTACCCGAATCTTGGAGGACTTTTTCTTTCCGTTGATTACGCTCTAGGCCGCAGAACTGATTTCATCGAACTTGATGACTATAACGAGACCCTGAACTCAAAATGGGGAAATGGATTCAAATTCGCATTCGGCTATGATTTTTCATATCACTTGAAGTTTTATGCACCAGTTCTTGCAGCAAGCCTCAAAAGTATGCCCCGTGGCGGTTCTCGTGATAATATTCTTTGCATTTCTGTCAAACTTACGCGTCACAAGTAATTTTTTATTCGCGACATAGATTTTTATTGAAAATTCATAATTTTGGGTGTATCCTAAAAGTGATTTAAAATTCAGGATTTAAAATATGCAGATTGTTACAGAAGGTGAAATGCCAGAAATTCCAGAACAAATTGAACCAGAAAAATCACCAGCGGATATCGGAATTGCCGTTGATGTCGGCACAACAACAATTGCTGTGAGCGTTTGGGCACTTTTACACAGGAAACACCTTCTTACAATTGCAGAAAAGAACAAT
>Ga0310695_10008863_pt1 | contig 15365 bp, 12 predicted proteins | sample RumenRJG_04DNA_FD_203882 | JGI IMG/M metagenome (GOLD analysis project Ga0310695, IMG submission 203882) | Bovine rumen microbial communities from Lethbridge, Alberta, Canada - RJG_04 (v2) (version 2) | ecosystem: Host-associated > Mammals > Digestive system > Stomach > Rumen | place: Canada...
GTTTGTTGATGTACTGGCGGCTGAATCCAGAAAGGCGAGCCGCTTCTCTTACGGAAAGCATCTCATGAGAGAGTCTTGCTTTCCATTCTGCGTCCAAACTATCGTAAGGATCGTAGAAGTGTTTCTTGTTATTGTATATCATATTATCAAAACCTGCTTTAGTGCAGGCATGATAATATAATGAAATCAGTGCAATGCAAACATCTACAAAAATCTGCAAATATCAGGTGACAACTACCCTCAAAATGAGTATCGGATATTTGCAGATTTTTACCCCCATTTTTCGTACTTTCTACCGCAGAATGTGATAATTTTTATTTGCATATTTTTGTAAACAGCTGATAATAAGACAGTTATCGTATTTGTTAAAATACTCTAACAAAACATTGTAACTACCTAATAATCAATACATTACAACCTATTTACCCACGCAGAATGTTATTTTCCAATACAGAAAGAAAATTGAGGGTTTTATATCATTGATAATCAGACGAGTAGAGATTATCTTTCGCAAAAATCACACTTCGGGGGACAGAATAGGGACGGTCTCTTTACGGTTTTATTGGCTTTTTTGCTTACGTCAATCCAAAAATAATAGTTAAAATAGGCATGTCATATTTGCCGTTATTTGGATTTTGATGCAATTTACGCAATATTGGAGTTTGTATTGGTCTCTCAAAAGAACGTCTTTGATGAATTTCTTTTTGAAGCCCAAAACGAGCCAATTTTCTTTGCCGATGTTATGACTATTTTTAGATATTGTCCTATAAGTCCACTAATCGAAGCACTTTACTTTTGTTTTAGAAATGTATGTTTCAAGCCTAACTCCACTGAGTTGCCTTTTGTCGTCCCCCGAGGGACGGATTAGTGTGGTAAAAGTGTCCCTGGGGACAGATTCGTAAGGGAGTTATCTCAACTTACTATTTCCACTGTGTCAGTCTTTTAAGAACCAACTCTAATCTGAGTGCAAAATTACAAAATTTTTGCCGAACAAAAGAAAAAAAGGTTTAGTTTAACACTTGTATGTAGTAAAAAAAATAAACTAAACCGAATTTTGTGGCAATCTACTCAAAAAGGTTTAGTCCAAGTTGATATATAAAGCAGATAAACTAAACCAAAATACGCTATTTCGCTACCAGTCGATCGTTACAATTTGACGTTTTCTCAATATATTCGCACTGTTCTGCAAACAGAAGATTGAACCTCCGTCAACCTCTACACCAACTCGGCGAAATAATAGGAGGGTCTTTTTCTTTTGGACGGCATAAGGTATTTGTAAGTACACTTTGTATGCAAAAGCTTTGTGAGTTTACACGTTTGATGCAAGCGACAATTATGCTGCAAAGTTAGTTGCGACAGCAAACTCTATGAAAGGTCATGCCGTTGGTTTGCTGAAAAATCTCCACCTCTACAGGTAGTATTTTACAGACAAAACCTTGCATTGAATGCTGTAACTACTTTGGATAGCAACATAATTGTTTCACTTGCTCCCAAACGTAGTTTATACTACAAGAGGGAAATGAACAAGGTCAAGGCAAATGAGTTTACCTAATGCCAGAGTGTTATTTCTTTATTGTTTAATTCAAAATCATTATTATGACAAAGGATGATTATGCTTCACTGCATCTGTTTCTTGAAGAGGCAGAGGCACTTCTCCAAAAGTGGGAAAGACTTATGGATGTTGTAACAGAGATTGAGTCGATACAGCTTCGCCTTGGTGAGGTTGGCAGAATTGAGAGAATGATGCAACTACTCGATATGTTTGAGGCTCAAAACTACATGTTGAAAGACTTTTTGACTGTAGATGACGCTGCTATGTATCTCAATCTTTCCAAGAGTACCATCTACAAGATGACATCAAGGGGTGAATTGCCATGTTATAAGCCAAATTCAAAAACTCTCTTTCTCAAAAGGGAAGAAGTTAACGATTGGATTCAAGGTCGAAAGCATCTCTCAGAATCTGAGTTGAACCAGATAGCAGAACGTTATGCTCAACAGCTCGTTAAGCCAAATATCCGTAAGCCAGGAACTCCTCATTTCAAGAAACGTAAGTAATTGTGATAGGTGTTGTACAAAGAAGAGAGTCCTCCGAAAATTTGAAGACTCTCTTTCTTTTGGACGGCAATTATATTACCATTTCTCGTAATGTACCTTATCCGCATCCCACTTGTCTTTTGTTGCAGGATGTTCAGCAGGATGACCAACGGCAATCATGCCAAATGCTTTGATATTGTCGGGCAATTCAAGCAAGTTCTTCAGAAGTTCATATCTTTCCTTCTGAGGATAGATACCCATCCAGACAGTTCCAAGCCCCATAGCATGAGCTGCGAGCATGATGTTCTCAGTTGCTGCCGAACAATCTTCTGCCCAGTAGTCGGGTGCAGCTTCAAAAGTGTGTTCCATGTCACCACATACAACGATGACAACTGGAGCCTTGGAAGCAGGACCTGCTGGCTTGATTTGTTCGCTTATTGCTTTCTTGATAGCTGGGTTGGTTACTACAACAAATCTCCATGGTTGGAGGTTACAAGCTGATGGTGCAGCCATTCCTGCCTTCAAAAGAGTTTCTATCTCCTGGTCTGTAATAGGTTCGTCAGTATATTGACGGACGCTTGTTCTGGTCATAATTGCATCAATGACCTTTTGGGTGTCGTTATTCATATCGTTCTTGTTATTTCTTTGTAATGTCATTGAGAAGAAGGTCGTCACAATTCTGATAAACCTCATCAAAGATTTCCTTGCAACGCTTCTCGCTCATCTTTATCTTTGTTCCAACGGCTATGAAGTCCTGTAGAGTAGGGTAGCCAGTCGAGTTGACTGATGTAGCGTGCTGACCATTGTAACCTTCAGTACAAAGGGTGAGGTCGTATGCAGGAGCCAGATGCCAGATAAACTTGCCATTGGAATCCTTGCGAACCAGGTAACTGAAATTTTTGCAGTGGTCATCCTTGTTGTCGGTAAGGTAGTTGAACACCATGCGACGGTACATTTCTTCAACGTACTTTGGGTTCTGAGTAATAAAGCCTGTCAATGCAAGTAAGTTACTGTAGTCGAGTACCGGCTCAGAAAGAGAAAGGCATAGCAAGCCGCCAGCAGTTGCTGTGTGGATGCGCTCGCCATCAGCAGTAAGGTCAAATCGTTTTGTTGTAAAGTACTTACCGTTTGTCAGTTTGAAGTCTGGCACATCGATGCCACACTTACGAGCAATCTCATTATAATGATATTCCTGCTTGCCCATGTCTTTAGGATCGTAAGTGTGACGGAACTTCACGAGCCAGTGACCTTCTGCGTCAGAGAACACTGCCTTTGGACGACAACCGCCACTGTTACCGCTATTGTAGAGCAAAAGTCCTGCGTCTGTGTCCTGTTGTTCTTTGAGTACTTCCAAAGCCTTCTCTTGTAGTAGGTCGAAGTCCGTAATCTCTTCTCCTGTTGATATTATAGTCTCTGGTTCGTATGTCAAAGCTCCCATACCGCTATTGCCTACGATACTCAGTCGCTCGATGGCAGTAAGGTTCCTGTCATCGATGCCTTCACGCATCAATGCCTTATGTAGGAGATAACGACCATATCCATCAGGGAGGCTATCCTCGAAGATGCCGAAGTCGCCATACAGAGGTGTTGGCTTTGCAAGGAACAATCCTGTCTTCAATGGAAGTTCCAAGGGCGATATGCTGAATCCTTCTGCAAGCCAGCGAGGATCATACTCAAATGCCAGTCGCTTGTCATCTGGAGTCAATGAGATTACTCCTACAATCTCACCGTGATATTTTACTGTAAGTCTATCTATGCTGTTCATTGCTTATGTGCTCTTGTTTTACCAGTGTTCTTTCGTATCTGAGTCAGTTCCTCCATGGTAGAGTACTTTGGCTCAGAAAATATATTTTTCACCTCAGATGTGTATTCCATAGCCATAGCAATGCCAATGAGATTCTTCAGCGAAATGAGTCCTTTCTGCTCGAATCTCACGATATTAGCTACAGCAACGCCTGACTTCTCGGCAATCTGTTCGCGAGTCAGGTTCTTTTCGATGCGACGCTTGCGGAAGTCATCAGCCAATGATTTGGCGATGTCATCAGCGTTATCAAGCGTATAGTTATCTAAAAGTGATAATATATTATTCATTATATTCTATATTTGTTATTTATAGATAAAATGTTATCAGTTGCAAAGGTACTACTTTTATTTCAAATAACGGTCAGAATCAACAATTATTTGATGATTTTTATGAATATAATGATAAAAGAATAGTGTAAAAGGCGAGTTTCTTTCTTTTGAACGGCAAAAAGTACGAATCAAACACGAATGTCCGAATCGTACTTCTTTGTTAGCAGTGCTATAGTTCAATGCCTATCTTCCTCATAACCTCCTGTTCCTTCAAGCCATATCCAGTGAGTGCCTGGAATCCGAGAGAACGTCGATTGAGATTGTGCATTCTATGCAGGTCATCATGGTGTTGCTTGCTAATCATCTCACAATAGAAGACCTTTGTAAAGTCAACATCTGTAAGAGTATTGCCTGCAGAAAGCATCTTTCCTTCTTCGATGTTGGAAACATCATCGAGACGGAGGAACTGCTTGCCATGGTCATCCTCGTATGCTGTGAGCAAAGCATCATCCTTTCGTGCAGGACAAATGAATATAGGCTTCTTGTGATTGTACATCTTGTAGAAGTTGCCTCTGCTCTTGTCTGTTAGCTGTGACATAGGAACTCTGTTGACCTTGCCGTCTTCATAGACGATGATAAGGCTGCCTTCCAATTCGTCATCATGGATAGCAAGTGTTATAATGCCATCTTCCCACTCAACATCATCGAGCATACACCAGTCACCAAGGGACTGAATACGGAGGTAGCAAGAAGTGTCCATGCCATAGCCATCAACCCAGTTTTCTGTGATGTTAGTGCGAAGGGCACTTGTTCCTATCATATCATCAGGAAGAACCTTTGTTTTTATTTTGACGGTCTGATCCTTCTTTTCTTCCTCAGGTTCAACAACCTCAGGGATGTCGCCTTCTTCTACTTCTGATACCTTTGCGTTGTATATGGAGAAGTCACGCTGTTCCATGATCTCTACAAGCTCTGGCATTTCGATAGGGTAGGTTGATGTACCTTCACGCAGGTAGAACTTGTTGTCGAGCTTCAGAATAACAGGAGTCTTGCTTGCGGCTACCTTGATTGCATAAATCCAATGCTTTCCTGCCTCTGGATGTTCAATGACTACAGAAGCATTAACCAGGTCGCCAAGAGTCTTGCGTATCTGGTTCCTGACATACAAGTCGAACTTATCCTTGCTTCCCTCGAAATATTCGAGGTCATCTGCAAGTCCTCTTGCTGTACCTGTGTCATAAACGCCAAGGTACAAGGTTCCACCGTATGAGTTGACCATACCGCAGATAACCTTCATGATGTTGAAGGTCTGCTGTTTGATGTCCTCACGCATATTGTTGTTAGGAGGGAACACAATGCTTGTTTTGAACTCTGTAAGCTGGTTTTCCTCGCCGAATGAATATATCTGTGGCAACTCTACGTTTACGTTCAAAAGGCTCTTGATCTTTGTGATAATGGTCTTCTGCTGTTCCTGCAAACCAAAGCCCTCTGCCATGTTATATGACAGCATAAGGCGTGATAGCTTGCTTAGAATATGACCAGATTCATAGTCATTGACCATGCTCCAGAGATAAGGATTCTTCTCTTGCTGACCGAAACAGTTGACGATTCTCATTTCAGACAGACGCTGTTTGAGAAGAGGGAACTTCTCTACCATATCCCCGTTATCGTTGCCAAGTAATTCAAGTTCTTCATCATTTACCTTGCCATTTTCGCCATAATCTTCAAGAATGCAGAGGAAATGAAGTCTCTGTTCCAGATATTGCATCATAGCCTGGTCATCTATCATCTTAGATAATATATGCGCGATAGACAGGAAAGCGTATGCACGGATGTTGTCTGTTTCCAGAACAGCCTTGTGGTCGAAGATATTGATGATCTCCTTCATGTAATCCAGCTCGAAGAGGTCTTCTGATACAGACATAGCTTCTTCTTCGAGTTCTTCCTCTGTCTCTTCGTACACTTGGTCATCAGCATAGTCATGAAGCAAACCTTCAGCAGATGCTTTGATGTTCACTTCTTCTGTTCCAGCTCCAATTATCTCACCCTGAATGGCATTAGGACGAGATGAATCTGTAACATGCACCCTTACAGTGTCGCCAATCTGTACATCTGCATAGTCTTCTGTACGCTCCAGGAATATGCCATAGCCATACTCTGTTACGCCACAGAATATATTGTTCTTTGAGTCGTAGAAGATAATCTCGCAGTTAGATTCTTCGCCAAACTCAACCTGTTCCCTGATTAGTTCGTCGATATAAGATACTGCATCGAATGTATATGTTGGCTTTTCATCCTTCGGGCTACCAATAGCATTTACCCTTACTTTGAACAGAATAGGCTTGCCGTCAATGAAGAATGAGTCGATGTCAAGTTCTGGATCATAGTGGAAGAGACCGATGGAACCTCCCTTCTGATAGGTATCAATCCATCCCTCACCTTCATAGAGATCATCTTCGATCTTGCAATAGTACCTGTATTGGTGGTTTTCGTCCTTCCACAGTACTCTGACAGTAGTTACAGTACCCACTTCAGGAGAGATTTTACGCTTCTTAGTCTTGGTAACGACCTTCTTCTCCTCAAACAAAGCCTGTTCTACATTACTCCAGTAAGCTCTCCAAGTACGCATCTTTGACTGTTTGCTGATATTGAACTTACTTGGCTGGTCAAGGAATATCTGAAGATTGTGCCAACCAGGGAAGTCCTGCGGAAGGATATTTTTCTCTTTGGAGGTAGAAGATGACTTTGCCAGGGTAATACCGTCAGCACTAACCGTGAATCGTACATTCTGAGCCTCATAGGAGCGAGTCAGGAATGTTGTGTTCTTTACTTTGACAGCAGCCATCTGGTACGCGAACAGCTCTGTTTGGCTGAAATCTCTGCCCCAAGTAAAGTCTTGACCACTTTCTTCTGAAACGACAAGCGTTGTGAATGCTCTATCTACGAGCTCTTCTGCAAGATTCTGCGTCTGGTTGAGGTTGCCAAGTACGTTACGACCTCTCACGAATGACAAATAGTGATAGAGTAGTGAACGGTACATAGGAACATTGATGCCTTCACCATTTGTCATAAGCAACAAATAGCAGATAGAGCGTACCATACGGTTCAACAACAGATTGCTCTGCTCATTGTCAATGACTGCCTCACGGTTCGTCCTGTCCTTGTTTGACATGATGTAGAACTGAAGAAAGCTGGAGAAAGCGTCGGTAAACGATGCCACTTTCCAGTCCTTAGCCCTCTCTCCGAGCAAGTCAAGTATTACGTCAATCTTCTCTTCAAGCAGCTCTGGCTGCAGTGAGAACATTGCTATAAGAAGACGCATCCTTCTGTGAGGATGGTAGATGTAACCGGAATTACGTATCTTTCCAAGAATCAAGTCTATCTCATCACTGCATCCGTTCTTGCTCATAAGGGCAAGGCATTCAAGATATGTCTCAGACATAGATACCCTGTCAGCTATCCAAGTCTGGTAATTATCTCTATCGGATTCGGTGAACTGATGTAGATAGTCGGAGTCTTCAAGCAGATATAGGCAAATCCAATGATAACAAGACAAAAGGAGCTCTTTGTTTGTAAATGATAGGTTTGGCCATTGCTCGACACCGACAACAGCTGTAATTGCCTTTATAACCCATTCTGGATTTCCCTGTTTATAGTAAAGCCTTGCTTCCTCAAATCCAGGATTGGTAGCAAAGCTGTTCAGGAGGAACCTTTGACACCTTTCTTCGATACCACTTTTCTTCAGAAGTTCTTCTGGGCTTATGCAGTTTACAATATTGTCCTTTTTCGTGTTTTCAAGTATCAAGATCATCTTGTTTTGAGTTGGTCTTGATACCACGCAACGGATTCTTTGGTTTGGCACTAAATATGTGTCTTTTTCACACTTTAACCTGAAAGGTACTCCATTATAATCCCTTACGTCATAATACCTAAATTCGGTATCGGGATTATAGGCTTCCTTGTTTACAATAAATGGGTATGTTTTGCCAGATATGTACCTTTCGCAGAACATCTGGGCGAAGTTCTGAACAAATACAATACTGTCACCGTGTATGTCTTTAACCATACAAGGTAGTTCTTTCATTTCAAATACGCTTTTGTCCGATTTCTGGAAGTCGAACATCCTTATGGCGTATTCCCTGTTATTAGCATCTACGATGAAGAAGGTATTATTTCCTTCCTCTCTGAAATCTTTGATGGGCAGTGTGTAGAACTTACCCTTTTGGAAAGTTTGAACAGTCATTTTTGCAGTTTTATAAGTTTGACACTCCTCAGAGTCGAGGTTTTAAGGGTGCGTAGATTTACGCTGTTTTCCAAAGAATTAAATCTTTGATTTAAAACTCTGCAAAGATAGTGATTTTTAGCCGAAAAATCGTTGTCAGACTACCACTTTTATGTTTTTTTATAATAAAACCTTTGTATAAGGCAATCAAATCCACTTTTAAGTTGATGATTGAGCCGTTTTCACAAGAGCGAACCGAAGCCACCCTTGCGAGATCAGGCATTATTGCCTTTCCTTATGTCTTGCCTCTTGCAGGTATCTTCCTCTCTGTTGCCGACACGTTGTTATTGGTACTTTCGGTATGCTTTTGCTATCCTTCAGGGGTTCATTTCCTCTTGGTCGTGCCACCACTGCATCGCTCACCTTAATGATGCTGTCTTTAGTTGTACCACGACTTGCAACCTCGTTAGTTCTTGTCTGATGTTCTATTCTCCTTGGCATACTTCTTTTAATGTACTGTTGATGATGAATCGTATTCTGTTTGCATGTGACTATTCGAATGCTCCTTTACTGTCGAACCCTATGCGAGTGCTCTTTAACCACCGTTTTTCTCCATTTGAATTTTCTGAACGAAGCGAGTCACAGTTACTTTTTCCGACGCAAAGTTAGTGCAAGCCGTATTCTGCAAGTACCAGGTGCCTTATTCCCTGAATTTTTTCAAAAACTTTTTGCCGTCTGTACACATCCAATAAAAACTTTTCATTGCCGGTGGTGAAATAATTCGGTAATTCCTTGCCTAACATACTTCCCTTGCTAACTCTATAAGGCATCGTAAAAAATAAATGTTTCACTTCTAAACCTTTACTTTAATTTTCTGTAAAACATCAAATCAAAGAAAATCGAAAAAATATAATCTTATCTTACTTTATAACAATATCTTATAAATTGTTTCCATGTTTTGATATTTTTGACTCAAAGTAGCTTGATTTGTTATTTTATCCAAATATTTGTGACTATTTTGTTACTCAATTCAAATATTTTTGTTACCTTTGCAACGTGATTCGGGACAACATAGATTTGTTCCAACTCAACATGGTTTAATCAAGAAACTCATACGACTATGGCAAGACCAAAGAAAGTCATCAAGGCTAAAGAGCCTGTGCGAATCAGACAGAAGAAACTGAAAGGAGGCAGCATCAGTCTCTATCTTGACATATATTATCATGGTGTGCGCAAGTACGAGTTCCTTGAACTTTACCTTGTGCCAGAACAGTCATCCGCTGACAAGATAAAGAACACGGAAATCATGGCCAAGGCTGAAATGATAAAGTCCGAGCGCATTCTCCAGCTACAGAAGTCCGGCATCGAGAAATGGGAGCAGATAAAGCAGTCAGACATTCTGCTTACTAACTGGCTGAAGAAGTACTCAGAGGAATCAGGAATATCTGGCAGCACGGCTGCGAGTCGAGAGAAAATGCTGATGCATCTGGAGATACACCTCAAACAGAGCCATCAGGAGCATATACGCCTTTCGGATGTGACCAAGGACTTCTGCCGTGGCTTCATTGCCTATCTCCGTTCGGCAAAGAACCAAGTTTCCAAAGACAGGGAAGAAATAATCAGTCAGAACACTGGCTATTTCTACCAGCATGTGCTCTCGGCTTCGCTCAACAAGGCTGTCAGCGAGGGACTGATTACGAAGAACCCGTTAAGCCAACTCTCGGCGAAGGAAAAAATCCCGATGGAGGAAAGCGATCGCGAGTTCCTGACCATCGACGAGTTGAAACGCCTTGCTGCTGCCGACTGCCCCAACAAGGCGGTGAAGCAAGCATTCATGTTCTCCTGCTTCACTGGACTGCGTATAAGCGACATCCGCCAACTCACCCCTGCCAATATCAGGAAGACTGCGGATGACAAGGGGCTATACATTGACACTATTATGCAGAAGACCAAGAAAAAGGTTACAGTTCCTCTTTCACAGGAAGCCCTGCAATGGTTGCCGGAAGCCCCCAACTCAGGTGAGCCATATTTCAAGCTGCCGAAAACCAGTGCCGCTCTTGGCATGAGTATCAAGAAATGGTGCAAGAACGCAGAAATTGACAAGCACGTCACGTTTCATTCGAGCCGCCACACATTCGGCACGACCATGCTCACCTTGGGGGCAGACCTTTATACGACCAGTAAGCTCATGGGACATGCCAATGTCAGCACGACTACCGTCTATGCAAAAATCATAGACCAGAAGAAGGTGGATTCCATCCATCTGCTTGACAACATCTTTGACTATTGATAACCACAGAGAATAAGCGGATATGAAGATAACCCTCCGACAGAAGCCTTTGAAGGACGGCAATGCCAGTCTCTACCTTGACTATTATGACAAGGGCAAGCGGGAATATGAATTCCTCGACCTCTACCTTGTTCCCGACAATGCGCCCGATGCCCGTCGACTGAATGCCGCTGCCCTGCAGAAGGCAACGGCAATCAAAGCGGAGCGAACGATTAACCCCGAAGGGCGACATTCAAAAACGGACGCGAATGTTGACGGGGACAAGAAAAACATGACGCCCAAGCTGACCGAATGGATTCAGACTGTCTATGATATGAAGGAAAAGGCCGGATGCTCCAAAAATGTGCTCTGGAACATCAACCACATCAAGGAACTTGTCGAGGAATACCTTATGTCTGCCAAAAAGCGTGACCCAAGGATTGGCAGGATTGAAAAGAACTTTCTTGTCAGCTTCCTACAATACCTCCAAAACGACCATACGATAGCCATCTGCAAGAAGGATGTTCGTCATCTTTCCGCTGGAACCCTGAAGCAATATCAGTTGTTGCTTGCTACGATACTCAATGTGGCTGTGAAGGAAGACATCATCGGTAGTAATCCTTTCGGTGCACTCTCTGAGAAAGAGACATTGACAACTCCTGCATCTACACGCACCTATCTTTCCATTGAGGAGGTGAAGCGTTTCATGGAGGCAAAATGTGAGAAGATGAATGCTGCAGCCGAAGAGTGTAAGATGGCTTTCGTCTTTTCCTGCTTCACGGGGCTTCGTATAAGCGACATCCGCTCACTCCGATGGTGCGACATCCAGGGCATCAACGGCATCCCCCATGTACGCACCACTATGGTCAAGACCAAGAAACCGATTTTTGTTCCACTCAGTATGAATGCCATGCTTTGGATGCCGAAGCGTGAGGATGCCACAAACGATACCAACCTTGTGTTTGCCAAACTGCCATCCACCTCGGCAAGTCTGAATGACCATGTGAGACGTGTTGCCAAGGCTGCGAAGATAGAGAAGCGAATCTCCTTCCACACCAGCCGCCATACTTTCGCTACCCTGACCTTGAAAGCCAGCAAAGACCTTTATGTAGTCAGTAAACTTCTGGGCCACGCCAGTATCAACACAACTAGAGTATATGCAGAGGTTCTGGATTCGACATTAGAGGATGCCATCATCAAGCAGGAAGGTATTCTTGACAAGGCAGATTCCAATGCAATGAGTGCATCGGCTTCCCAGTAGAAATACCATTTGGCATCCCTTTTCCTTTCCCTATCGTCCTTCAACCTAACCATTATGCTATGACCCCAAAGCCTAATTGTGTGCTTTTTGCAGGGTATAGTGAGCAAGGCGACTTAAAAGATGTTAAAGTCGTTTTTGCTGTTTTATTCTCCTTTTGACCAGATGGGCGATACTCCATTTGCCAGTTAAACACACGCTTCATTTTCCACCACATTTGACAGGCAAATTGCCACTTGTCGTTTGATTCTCTGTCTTATTTTACAAAATGATGTGGCCGTCCTTTCATTGACGGCTTGCCACTTGATTTGCCAGTCTGGTTGACAGCAACAGGCGCAAATCATTTTACACTCAAAGCTTTAATCATTGTTCAATAAATTGCTTAATATCAATTTATTAAATAAATCAAAGCGTTGATTTCCATTAAAAGAAAACACTTACCTTTGCAGAACGAAAATCAAAAAATCGCTTTGAAATAATACCTGAAGTTTGAAATAAAAATTAGTAACGCAATGGAAAATAAGACAACTAACATTTCGGGACAAACTCCCGAGCAGGAGCGAAAGTTCGCTGAGCTGCAAGAACGTGTTGACAAGTTGGAGAGCATTTGTTTTGCCTCCAAGGAAGTGTTGAACCTGGAGGAAGCCGCTGCCTTCCTCGGTGTGAAGAAGAGCACCCTCTACAAGATGACACACTTCTCCCAGATTCCTTACTATAAGCCAGCAGGCAAACTGATCTTCTTCGAGAAGAGTGCCCTGCTTGACTGGGTGCGTAACGTGAAGGTGAAGTCCGAGGATGAGATAAGGGAGGAAGCTGCCTTGCACCTCTCCAGTCTCAGCGTTCCCCGTTCTGAGAGAACCCATGTATAACCATATATAAAATATGTATGCCTATGGAGAACTCCCAATCTGAAACACGGCTCATCCTTTCCCTGTCGCTACAGGACATTGACAATCTCGCCAAAGACCTGAAACCTAAACAGAGGATGTTCCGCTTTTTCTCATTACTCCGTCATGCAGCAGAAACCGATGGCACGCAGACAAAGCGCGGTATCGGTTACAGCATTCAGACGGGACAGGTAGGTGCTTCGCATTCCGAGCTTGGCAAGGAATGGAATTGCAACCGCAGTACAGTCACACGTTTCCTGAAGGAACTGGAGGCCGATGGACTCGTCAAGGTCAGCACGGGTAACGTGTCATCCGTGACAGACATCAAGTGTCTGCTTGGCTGGCAGCACGGAGAAAAGGTCATACCGAACCTGTCGAGTGACAACGAAATTGTTTATCAACTAATCATCTGAACAACTATGGGAAAGATTGTATCATACACTAACGTAAAAGGAGGCGTAGGCAAGACGACCCTTTGTGGTGTCTTTGCCACCTATCTTGCTAATAGCGGCAGAACTGTTGCCGTTGTCGATGCCGACCTTCAGCAGTCCTTGTTCCGTCATCGCAAGCGTGACCTACAGCAGAACCCGGATGCTTCTCTGCCCTGGGAGATTAACACACTCAGAGGCAGAACTCCAGAAGAGACCGCAATAATCATGGATAACCTGAAGCTGTTGCCCTACGATGTCATCATTGACTGTCCGGGCAACCTCGTTGACCCGAACCTCGAAGTCATCTATTCCAATGCTGACATTGCTGTTGTACCTATCCATTATGACAGCGATACCCTTGATGCCACGCAGATGTTCTGTGAGACATTCAAGGCTCACTTTGGAGCGAAGATATTCTTCGTCCCTAATGGCATTGTGTCGGTTGAGGAAAGGCGTGAACACCTCCAGCAGGAAAGAGATAAGGCCATTGAGCAACTGAGAGCCTATGGCACAGTAACCCCGCGAATAAAGCGAAGCGTGGTCATCAGTGACTACAATACGCTGCTTCCGCTGACCATCTATCAGAGGAATGCTGTCAAGTATGCCTTTGAACCCATTATCAATGAGTTGCAGGAAGGAGGTGATGTATGATGGAAGCAGACAATACTTTCAGTGGTATCTTCGGCAATAAGCTTTCAACTCCGCAGAAGCCAGAGTCTCTGTCACAGCAGGAAGATACTCCTGCCATCACGGATCAGACTGTAGCAGACCTCACTGAAGACTTTGGACAAAAGGCCATAAAAGAAGAACATGAACCAAGTGCAGGAGAGAAGACTATCCGCAAACGTGGTCGCAAGAGAAAGGGTGATGACAGCACCGATGGCTCGAAAGCAGATAAAGCCGGACACTTCTCTTGCATCTGTGACAAAGACCTCATAGCAAAGGTCAGGACTATCGCCTGGCAGGAGCACTTGACCGTTAGGGCAGTTGTTGAAAGCATATTCACCAAGTGCATTGCCAAATACGAGAAGAAACGGGGCCCGATTCAGATTGAACCTAATCGACCGTCTGAAGAACTCTTCTGACTGTAGCACCGTTTATCCTGTTGTGCAGACATAGAACTGAATAAAGGTTCCCTGTCTGCACTTTTTGTATAGCCATATAACGATGGCATCCCTATATACCATGAAAGAGTATAAGGTTATAGGCATATAACATCCACAACTTATAGGGGTATATCCTTTACTAATAGATACCGAGTATAGGCTTACTCTCCGTATAGCATTATAGTGTGTATAAGGATATACAGAGTATAGGTGTATAGATTGTACACACCTATAGGGGATATTGGCATATACGGTTACACCAAGTATACCTGTATAGGGTTATAGCAAGTATACCTGTATAGGGTTATAGCAAGTATACCTGTATAGGGTTATAGCAAGTACATCTGTATAGGGATATAGCATGTATGAATGCATAGGGATATAGGTGTACAGTTTTTCAACAGCATGACGGCATGGTAATGTATAGTCCTATACAAATATATCGTTATACTATAACTGAGTTTCAACAATTCCCTTTGTAGATACCTGTTGTATAACCCTATATTGAGTATAGTCCTATAGGTGATAACAATCCGACTCAAATGGATGGCTTCGACATGCGTTTTGCAGATGTGGTTAAATGCGCAGCAAATCTTGTAATGGCAATGTGCTTGTGATGCACAGCAGATTCCCTGGCAGTCAACCATCCCAATTGCTCCTTTTCCTTTTCCCTTCTTTCAAAGAGTTGCGACTATAGGCAGTCATCAATGTTCTCGCCCTGAAATCGATGCGGTGTCTTGTCATTCAAGCAACGAAGCCACAGGAGCCTCAGAAATGCCCCAATTCGCGGTTTCGCCATCCCGGAGGTGTGATTACCCACGAAAGGATTTTGACGCTTCCTAAAGCCATTTTCGAGTCTTTGTAGAGGCTTACACGCTGGCAAGGCCATCCGTCCACACCTGTATAGTCATTTTTCAAACCTACGGGCACTGGGCTTGCCCATGTGCCACATTTTTCCAGTATCGGGAAGCTCACTACCCGTTCCGATTTTCATCGGACGGAGATTTGACCAGATAATTCTGCAAGCAGAGGTCATGGAATCTGGCATGAAGGTGTTCCCACACATGGTCGGCCATGAATGGCAG
>Ga0310695_10008865_pt1 | contig 15363 bp, 9 predicted proteins | sample RumenRJG_04DNA_FD_203882 | JGI IMG/M metagenome (GOLD analysis project Ga0310695, IMG submission 203882) | Bovine rumen microbial communities from Lethbridge, Alberta, Canada - RJG_04 (v2) (version 2) | ecosystem: Host-associated > Mammals > Digestive system > Stomach > Rumen | place: Canada...
CTTTAGCAGAATCGCTGCGCGAAATCAACCCCTCCGCCTCATTTGTCAGAATTTGTCAGAATTTGTCAGAATTTCGCGCGGCGGGGGCTTTTCCCAATGCTGAATGCTGAATGCTGAATGCTGAATGCTGAATGCGGCGGGGCGGGGTGCGGGAAGGGCTAGGGGGCGGCGGGGTGGTCGGGAATGTTCACAAATCTGAAATGTTCACAAGTGCGAACCATGGCGTGGAAGTCGGCGCATGGTGCATTGAAACTTGATTTTCGTGAAGATTCGTCCGTTGCGAAAACTCGATTTTCGTGAAAATAAAACAGATTTGAAAACTTGATTTTCGTGAAAAACGGTTGCAAAAACCGGGCGGGGATGCTAGTATCTCCGCCGTTCTGCGAAAATTCCGGAGGGAATCGGCCGTGAAACGGAAAATCTACGACAGACTCGTCGAATGGAAAGCGCGCGACGCCGCGCGGACGGCCCTGTTGATCGACGGGGCGCGCCGCGTCGGGAAAAGCTTCATCGTGGAGGAATTCGCGCGGAACGAATACGAGAGCTACTGCCTGATCGACTTCAGCAAGCCGCTGAAGAAGGTCCGCGAACTGTTCGAGCTCTACCTCGACGACCTGGACTCGTTCTTCCTCTACCTCCAGCAGCGGATGAACGTCCGGCTCGTTCCGGGGCGCTCGCTCGTGATCTTCGACGAGGTCCAGCTCTTCCCGCCGGCGAGGGCCGCGATCAAGCACCTGGTCGCGGACGGACGCTACCACTACCTGGAGACGGGGTCGCTCGTCTCCCTCCGGAAGAACGTCTGGAACATCCTGATTCCGTCGGAGGAGCGGCACGTGCAGATGCACCCGATGGACTTCGAGGAGTTCCTCTGGGCGCTCGGGAACGAGACCGCCGTCCCGCTGGCCCGCGACTGCTTCGAGAAGAGGCGTCCGCTGGGCGGGGCGTCGCACCGCCAGCTGATGGACCTGTTCCGGCAGTATCTCGTCGTCGGCGGGATGCCGCAGGCCGTCGAGGCGTTCGCCGCGACGCGAGATCCCGCGGAGGCGGACCGGTGCAAGCGGGAAATCCTCGCGCTCTACCGGAACGACATCCGGAAGTATTCCGGACGCCTCGTGGCGAAGATCGAGCAGATGTTCGACGACATCCCGGCGCTGCTTCAGCGGCACGAGAAGAAGGTCCGTCTGTCCGCGCTGTCCCCGGACGCGCGGATGCGGAGCTGGGAGGACGTGTTCCTCTGGCTCCGGGACGCGATGACGGTGAACGTCGCACTCAACGCGACCGAGCCGAGCGTCGGCTTGAAGATGAACGCGGACCGGACGACGCTGAAGTGCTACATGGCCGACACGGGGCTGCTCCTGAGCCACGCCTTCGACGAGGACCAGCTCTCCGCGGGCGGCGTCCAGCGCCGGATTCTCGTCGACGACATCGACCTGAACGAGGGAATGCTCGTGGAGAACGCCGTCGCGCAGATGCTGACGGCCTCGGGGCACGGGCTCTTCTTCTTCTCCCGTCCCCGCGACGACAAGGGGAACGACGCGATGGAAATCGACTTCCTCGTGACGCGCAAGGACGTCTCGAAGCGCAAGAACGTCCACCCCGTCGAAGTCAAGAGCGGGCGGTCGACGAAACACGTTTCCCTGGACAAGTTCCGGAAGAAATACGGGCGCTTCCTCGGACAACCCTACATCCTGTGCACGAAGGACGTGTCCGAAAAGGACGGCATCGTCTACCTGCCTCTCTACATGGCGCCGTTCCTGTGACCCCGGACGAGACCTCTCCGCCCGGCGAAAACGCCGAAAGGGACGCGAAGCGGAAGCCCGGCGCTCCGGCCGGCTCTGCATGGCTCTGAGTTTCACGAGGCGGGGCATGGGACGGGGTCAGAGTTCGTCGAAGATGTCGTGCCAGGGCACGCCGTGGGCGGCGGCCGCCTTTTTCAGATTCGCCCCGGCCGCTTCGGCCGCGTCGATGGCGGCCTCGATTTCGGTTTGGCCGTCCGCGGGCGGATCGATGAAGGCGGTTTCGCCCAAACGAACGGTGATGTCGGTCATGCGCGCAACGGCGTCGAGGGTTTTGCCGAACGCCTTGCGGAAGTCCTCGGGCGCGGCGGAAGCGTCGACGGCCCGTAGCGCCGCGAGGGCTTCGGTGATCGCCGGTACGGACGTTCCGTCCTTTACCATCTTTTCCTGTGCGGCCTTCACGATCCGTAGCATTTCGTCGAGGACCGCCTTCACGGACGGGTCGGCGGGAACGGACGGGACGGCGTTCGTCTTCGGGGCTTCGTTCCCGTAGATGGCGACGGCGCCGCTGCCGTCCGGGTTGATCGCGAAGGACGTGCTGCGTTCCGGCTCGACCAGGCCGTCCGCGTCCGCGGGCAGCAGGACGAATCCCTCGGGCGCGGCGAGCGAGTTCGTGTCGCCGTAGCCGTAGAGGTAGACGGTGGCGGCGTTTGTCCCGCACGAGAGCTTCCAGACGTCCATCGGGAAGTCGAATCCGCGGACGAAGGTCGAGCCCTGGCGGCGGGCCTTGACCTCCGCTCCGTCCGCGCCGCGCAGGCGCGCCAGGTAGCGGTATTCGCCGCCGACGGTGGTGGTGCAGACCGGATCGGCGGCATCGAAGCCGAAGCGGGCGAGCGCCGGAGTCGCCGCGAGGGCGAGGAGGGGGAGGAGGAGGGCGAGGCGTTTCATTGCGGGTTTCCTTTCTTTGCGAACTTCGCGTGAGGGGTCAAGGGACGGAAGATCAATCGAGGTCGCCCCAGATCGACGAGCGGACGATTCCGTCGTCGTCGAAGGAGACCAGCCAGGTCTGGTCGTTCGGCAGAAGGGACGGGAAGGAGAAATGCCGTTCGATCCACCAGGTTTCCGCGCAGTCTTCGCCGCCGTTCCGGACATTGGCCTCACGCTGCTCCGGCGAGTAGGTCCGGCGGAAGCTTGGCGGGACGAGCTCTTCGAGCCGTTCCTTCCGTTCGCCGACTTTCGCGGTTTCCCCGATCTGGCGGAATCCGCGGACGTCGCGAACCGTGACGGCGATTTCGACGGCGAGGACCGCCGCCGCGGCGACCGCCGCGTTCGTCCACCCGCGCGAGACGGACGGCCGTTCCGGATGAAGGCGGCGGTCGATTGCCGTGACAAGCGCCAGGACGGCGAACGCAAGCAGAATCAACACGCAGCAAACGGCAAGAATCGCCGCGTGGACATTGTTCGCGCCGAGCGGCTTGCCCAGCAGCAGGGCGGCGAAGAGAAGAACGGGAACGAGAAAGCGGGCGAGGCGTTTCATTGCGGGAGGGGCGGGGTCAATGCTGAATGATGAATGCTGAATGCTGAATGCGGCGTGGCGGGGAATTCGGGAAGGCCGCTCCGCGGCGGGTAGCGGCAAAACCGCGCCCGCGCGGAGCGGAGGGGGCTAGAAGCGACGGCGGTTCTCCGCGTTCTCCCGCCGATGAATGGCGTGGAGATCTTCGAGGGAAAGATTTCCGGGATATGTGCTTGTCCTTGTCGGGGAGGCCGGTTCGGAGGTTTGGAACACTCTCTCGTAGGGGCCTTCCAGAACGGGCGCACCGCCCTTCTCCGGGAACCGAATCTGGAACGGGTCGCCGGGATGCCAGTCCCGGCCGCCGTACCAGACGATCCAGTCGCCGTTCTCCCCGCGGACGAAGAGGCGGATGTCGTAGTCGTCGAACCAGTCGTGCCACGCTTGGGAGACGCCGTACTCGCGGCCGTCCGGCGAAACCCCGCGCGCCACGATGCCTTCCCGCGTCGGAAGCGACGTCCAGACGAACCAGAGAACGAAACAGGCCACAAGGGCGATTCCGGCCGCCGCCACCGTCAGCAGGGCGGTTCCGCCGCGTTTGCCGGCGCGCCGACGGTTCCGACCCCAGAGCCCGAGCAGGAGGAAGGCGACCGCGAAGGGCGCCGACTGGACCAGCAGCGTCCCGAGAAAGAATGCGAAGACGAACGGATCCTCGATGAAAAACCAGACGAGTCCTATCGCCATCGCCGCGAGGGCAAGGAGGGGGAGGAGGCGGGCGAGTTTTTTCATTGCGAGTTTCCTTTCTTTGCGGACTTGGCGGACTTTGCGTGAGGGGTTAGGGGACTTGGGGACGGGGACTTGGGGGACGGGGGTGGCGGGATTCGGGATTGTTCAAAAATTTCAATTGTCCACAATTGTCCACAAATCCAACTTGAAATCAATCCCCCGCGAACGCCGCGGCCTCCGCGTGAGGTTTGGTCTCCGCGTTCTCTGCGCTCTCTGCGTGAGATTCGGACTCCGCGTGAGGTTTGGTCTCCGCGTTCTCTGCGCTCTCTGCGTGAGATTCGGACTCCGCGTGAGGATCGGTCTCCGCGTTCTCTGCGCTCTCTGCGTGAGGATCGGGCTCCGCGTGGGGTTCGGATGGGGCGGGGCTCGGCGTGGCGCGGACGGCGGCCCGGAAGAGGACGAAGAGCCGGCCGGCGAAGGAGACGGGATGGGGGGAGTCGGGGGAGACGAGGCCGCGGCGCGAGAGGTCGGGGAGAGGGACGCCGCCGGCGGAGACGGCGACGTCGCCGCCGCGGAGTTCGAGGTCGAAGCGGATGCGGCCGTCGTGGGGGGAGCGCACGGGGACGCGGGGGCCGTCGGCCCTGACGGGCGCGGCGTTGGTGGAGTAGAGGTCGAACCACGCCCAGCCGAGGGTGCAGCGGCCGGGGGCGGTCCATTCGACGAGGAGGCCGCGGACGAGCGACGGGTGACGAGCGACGAGCGACGAGTCCGTGCCTTGCGGGTCGGCGGACGGCGACGTTTCGAAGTGGTCCGGAACGCTTCCGCCGGCGCTCCCGAAGGAGGGCGGGGAAGGGTCGGCGGAGCAGTCGGGGACGACCCAGAAGCGCGCGGGGGCGGGGTCGGGGGCGTAGTGTCCGACGACGAAGGAGAGGACGGCGTTGGAGGGGACGACGGGTTCGGAGGCGGCCATCTGTCCGGCGGAGCCGTCGGCGGTCCACCAGACGCCGGCTTCTGGGTCGATTTCGTTCCAGAAGAAGAACCGGATGGTTTCCTCGCGGCTGCGCCAGAACTTGCGGGGGCCGGGGGCGCCGGCCCTGGGGAGGAGCGAATAGGGCGGGTCGCCGGGGCGGGCGAGGGCGCATTCGAGAACGGCGAGGCGGCCGGAGATGTAGCTCTGCTCCCAGTTGTCGACGGTGTTGGTGACGGCGGAGACGCGTCCGGCGCGGGCGCGGAAGGCGTCGCGCGCGGCGGGGAGGTCGCCCTCGACGCGCCAGTGGCGGAGGGCGGCGACGGTGTCGTCGTGGTGGTAGCCGGCGAGGCCGTAGGCGACGCCGAGGGCGCGGCGGCGCATCGGGTGGCCGGGGGCGAAGTCGGCGGCGAAGCCGTGGCGCTTGCCTTCGGCGGCGCCGAGGGCTTCGCAGGCGGGGAGGAGGGCGGCGAAGTCGTTGTTGGCGTAGAGGGGCCAGACGCGGGCGTAGTAGGCGTCGGCGCGGTCGTCGTTGCCGAGGAGGGGATCGGCGAGGCGGGCGTCGCAGACGCGGTTCATGTTGGTGATGGCGGCGGCGCCGCGGAAGGGCGCCTCCCAGCCGGGGCCGAGGAGGCTCGCGGCGGCGAAGCGGGTTTTCGCCCAGGCGTAGGGGAGCTTGGTGTCGAAGCGTCCGGTGGCGAGGCAGTCGTCGCCGAAGGCGAGGAGGGCGGAGAAGGACGGCGACTCCGCGAGGGAGTCGCCGCAGGAGGCGGCGTCGCGGACGAGGGCGCCGATCATCGCGTCGTCGGCGCCGGGCGCGTCGAGTTCGCGCGCGCGGGCTTCGTCGTAGAAGGCGCGGGCTTCGGCGGGGGTCGCGGCGACGAATTCCAGAAGGGCGATCCACGGGTCGGGGGAGGCGGGCTGCAGCGCGGCGGCGCGTTCGAAGCAGCCGCGGATCGTTTCCCGCACCTCGTCGGCGTCGGGCGCGAAGAGCCCCGTGAGCCGGGCGTATCCCGACGCCATTTCGCGGAGCCAGGGGTCGGAGGCGGCTTGGGCGGCCTCGTCCCAGTCGACGACGTGCGGGCGGAGGATCCAGACGGCGCGCGCCTCGGGGCCGGACCAGGCGCGGGAGGCGAGCAGGTCGATGTAGGAGCCCGCCTCGCCGAAGCCGGATTCGCCGCGGCGGCGGCGGCATTCGGCGAAGGCGCGGTGCATGGCGTGGCGGGCGAGCGGGGTCGTGCCGGGGTCGGAATCGGCGACGGCGAGGGCTTCGACGACGCGCCGCGCGGCGGCGGCGGTGGCGGCGGGGTCGTCGCGGCCGTAGACGACGGTGTCGGGATTGAATGCGGTGTCGTCGTAGTCCTTGAGGGCGGCGAGGAAGCGGACGGCGGGCCAGGGGCAGCCGCGGCCGGCGGCGGAGACGGCGCGGCCGGCGTAGAGGGGATCGAGGCGGTCCTCGCCGCGGGCGGTCCAGAGGCACCAGTCGCGGAGGGCGGCGAGGGCCATCGGGCGCCAGGGGGCGGAGCGGTCGCGCTCGATGGCCTCGAGGGGGGCGACGATTTCGCGGAGGAGGAGCGGGTGGAAGGTCGCCTGGACGAAGTCCTCGTAGACGGGGACGGTGCCGGGGGCGGGGGAGGCGTCCGGCGCGGGGTCGGCGGCGCGGCGGGCGATGGCGGAGGCGCGCGGGGAGGGGCCGGTGTCCTTGGCGAGGACGGGGGCGCCGCCGTCGGCGACGTCCTCGACGAGCCAGTGGCCGAGCCAGGCGCGGACGTCGTCGCGGTCGAACTCGCCGGAGAGCGTGGCGCCCCAGGCGGCGAAGGCGTCGCGGAGGGCGGCGAGGTTTTCGGGGGACGGCTCGTAGCGCTGGCCGAGGTGCGCGAGGAGGAGGGACTGGAAGGGCGTGGCGTCGCCGCCGGCGAGGCGGAAGGCGAGGTCGTCGCGCAGCTCGCGGGCCTTGTCGGACCACCCCCATTTCCAGCAGCCGAAGGAGGCGCAGAAGCGGACGAACGGGTCGTCCCCGCCGAACCGGACGACGAAGTCGAAGGCGCCGCCCCATTCGCGGTTGGGGACGAGGGCGAGCTGCCCGCGGCCGAGCTCGAGCGCGAACTTCCAGACTTCGCGGGCGCCGCGGCAGCTCAGGTGCGTGGAGCCGTCGGGGCCGGCGTAGTAGGGCACGACGAGCTCCTGGTAGAGGAGGCGCTGGAGGAGCTTGAAATCGGGCATCGGGGGAGGAGGCGGCGGGGCCGCCGGCTCCGCCGACGAAGAGGGCGCCTCCGGCGCCAATGACGGGTCCGCCTTCGGCGGAAGTGAAGGGTGCGCCTGTGGCGCAAGCGAAGGGTGCGCTTCGCGCAAACGGGAAACGGCGTTCGTGGCGGGGTGGGGAGAGAGTGACGAGTGACGGGTGACGGGTGACGAGTGACGGGCGGATTCGGATTCGGCGAGTTCGGCGAAGCGGGAGGCGTCGGGGTAGGACTCGAACGAGAGGGTGACGAGCATCGGGTCGTAGAACGGCATCAGCGCCTGGCGGTGCTCCTCGGGGATGCCGGGGAGGGTTTCGTCGAGGAGCCAGGCCGGGTCGTAGTCCTCGGGCGCCTCGGTCGCGGCGGCGACCGCGGCGTCGAGGTTGGTGAGGACGGCGTCGCCGAGGTCGTCGAGCAGGAGCGCGGGGAACGGGTCCGGGTCGCGGTCGGGCCAGAGAGCGGCGAACCATGCGGCGGAGTCGGCGCTGTCCGGGACGATCGCCACGGCGCCGACCTCCTGCGTGACGGCGGAGGAGAGCGGCAGGAGCGCCTCCTGCCACGCGAGGAGGAACGTGCGGGCGTCCTCGGGGCGGTAGAACGCGAAGGCGTCCTCGGGCGCGGCGCGGTCCGCGGCGGCGGATTCCGCGGCGTCGTCGGGTTCGACGGGGGCGGGCTCGGCGGGCGCCGGCGCGGCGGCGAGGACGGCGGCGGCGGCGAGGGCGGGGAGGGTGGCGGGCGTTTTCATGGCGGCGGGTTCCGAGGGGGAGGGCGGATCGATGCTGGACGATGAATGCTGGACGACAGCTGGCGGCGCGGCGGGCGCGGGAGGCGGCGCGGGAGTCGGGTCGTTCCGGAGCGCGGCGACGACGGCGACCGTCGCGGCGCCGGCGAGGCCGGCGATGGCGGCGAACAGCGCCGCGGCCGCGGCGACGCGACGGCGGAAAGACGGGCGGCGCGCGGAGACGGAAGCGGGGGAGGAGGCGGCCGCGCGGCGGGCGGCGATATCGCCGCGATGCTGCGCCTCGGCCGCGCGGCGGGCGGCTGCGACGACGCGCGCGGTGACGTCGGGCGGGCGGATGCCGGCGGCGGCGTCCTCGGCGGCGAGGGCGTCGAAGAAGTCGTCGGAGACGCGTTCCGGCGGGGCGCCGGGCGGGCGCGGCGGGAGGGCGGCGCGGAGTGCTTCGGCGAGGCGGCGTTCGGAGGGGGAGTCGGGATCGGAGGGCTTCATGGCGTGCGGCGTTCGCGGAGGAGTTCGTCGAGTCCGGCGCGGAGGTGCGCGCGGGCTTGGGAGAGAAGACGGCGGGAGGAGCTTTCGGGGACGCCGAGCGCGGAGGCGATCTCGGCGTGGGAGAGGCCGTCCCAGTAGCGGAGCAGGACGGGGGCGCGGAGGCGTTCGGGAAGGCGCGCGACCGCGTCGCGGACCGCGGCGGCGTCGGCGCGGGCGGCGGTTTCGTCGAGCGGCGTGGGGCTTTCGCCGGGGATCGACTCGGGGGCGACGGAGCGGTCGGCGGGGAGGTCGGCGCGGCGCAGGTCGGAGCGGCGGAGGTTCAGGCAGATGGCGCGGAGCCACGCGGAGAAGAACGGGCCGCGCTGCTCCGCGATCTTCGCCACGGCCATTTCGAGCGTGCGGACGTAGAGGTCCTCCGCGTCCGCGCGGTTTCCGCAGAGGCGCAGCGCGAGCGCCCAGAGCCCGGCGCCGAGTTCGGCGACGAGGCGGCGCGAGCCCCCTTCGGGGTCGGTGCGGATCTGTTCTGCGATGTCCATTCGTTCGGGGGCGGAACCCGCCCTTTTCCCCCCTAGACGCATCGGGCGTCCAAAACGCTCGCGGTTTCCGAAACTTTTTTTTTCGCGGGCGGCGGCAAGGGCGGCGCGACGACGCAAAATCCTACCACGGGGACGAGGAATTGACGAGGGAAATGTGCGGAAATCGCGGGCAATGCGATATACTTGCGGGCGCGTGGCGGGGTGCCCCGCCACGCGCGCGGAGAGGCGCCGAAGCCGCTTCATCGCTGCGGCGGGGCGTTGGAGTCTTTCTTCAGCCGCTCCAGGAAGTCCTTCGCCCACTGGTCGCCGCCTTCGGCCGCGCGGAGGAGCCACTTGCGCGCCGTTTCGGGGTCCTTCTCCACGCCGTATTCGCCCGTCCCGTAGAACTCCGCGAGCCAGCCCTGCGCCCGGATGTCGCCCTTTTCGGCGCGGGCGGTCGCGTCCGCAAGGTCGTTGAATCCGTTCGACCACAGCGTGATCCGTCCCCTCGTTTCCGGCGGGAGAGCGAAGAGCTTCGCCGCGTCGGGCGGGGCGTCCGCCGACCAGCCGAGCCCGGCGAGCAGCGCGTCGACTTCGCCCGCGGGAATCGCGGGGTCGAGCGTCGCGCGCCAGGCGTCCGCGGCGGCGCGGAAGGCGGCGGCGGTTTCGACGGAGGGATCGACGAGCGCCCGCCCCTGCGCGGCGAGCAGGCGCTGGAAGGGCGTCGCGCCGGACGCCGCCGCGCGCGCCTCGAGCGCGTCGAGGACGGCGCGCGCCTTGTCGTCCCAGCCCCACCGCTTCTCCCCGACGGCGGTCGCCCACCGCAACGCGAAGTCGTCCGCGCCGTCGCGCTCCGTCAGGTCGTAGAACACGCCCCACGCGCCCGCGTTCGGAGTGCGGAGGAGCGAGCCGCCCGCGAGCCCTTCCGCGACGAGCGCCAGCGCCCCGCGGACGCGCGGCCCCGCCGGCGCGTCGCGGTCCGGCCCGGCGGCGTGCGGCGCGAACAGTTCCGCGCGCACCCGCTCCGCGAGGCTCCCCGGCCGCGCGGCGGCGAGCGCGCGGACCGCGTCCTCCGTCGAGCCCTCCGGCCGCGGCGGCACGGCGTCCGGCGTCTCGCGCTCGGCGAAGAGGTCGATCCGTGCCTCCGCGTAGTCCCTCGGCGCCATCCATTCGATCCGTTCCCTTTTCGGGTCCCGGCCCTCGTAGCCGTTTTCGATTGCTTTGAGAAACCAGTAGGCCGATTCGCGGAAATCCCGCTCCAAACCCCACCAGCCGAAATAAAAGGCTTTGCCCAGCCAGGCTTGGGTTTCGACGTCGTCGCCGGCCAGCAGCCGGAGGAAGCGTCGGGCCTCCGCTGGATCCTTCTTGACGCCGCAGCGTCCTTTGATGTAAATGGTCGCAAGATACCATTGAGCTTTGACGCTTCCGTCTTCCGCCGCCTGGCGGAGCAGACGGAATCCCTCGTCGGGATCGAAGACGTTTCGGGTGCCCTCGACAAGGGCGCTGCCGACCTCGAACTGTTCGTCCGGAGTCAGCGTGTCGCGTTTCCGCAGTTCCTCCAGTTCGCGGTCTCCGTCCAGCAAATCGCGGACGCTGGGTCCGAAGACGGGATCGTCGGGCGAAACGGCGCGCGCCTTTTCCCGCCACGACCGCGCCGTTTCGAGGTTTCTCGTCCCGCCCGCACCGGTCGTGTAGAACTGCGCGAGGTGGTCCATCGCGGTGGGGTTGCCCGCCTCGGCGGACTTGAGATACCAGGCAAGGGCTTCCTTTTCGTCCGGCTCGACGCCGATGCCGAAGTGGTAGCAGCACCCGACGCTGTTCTGTGCGAACGCCCGCGCCTGTCCGTGGTCGCTTTCGGCGGCCTTGCGATACCACCGCAGCGCTTCGGCGCCGTCCTTTTCCACGCCCGTGCCTTTCTCGTAGAATCTCCCTAGCGAATACCAGGCGAGGGGAAAATCGTGATCGGCCGACTTCTTCATCCACTCGAAGGCGGCGACGAGGTTCGTCTCCACGCCGCGGCCGTAGAAATATGCAGTGCTCAAGTTGTTTTCGGCGTAGGCGTATCCCTGTTCGGCGGACTTGCGATACCACTCGGCGGCGAGCACGTCGTTCCGCTCGACGCCGTTGCCGTCTTCGTAGCGGAGACCGACTTTGAACTGCGCCTCCGCGTCGCCCGCTTCGGCGCGGGCGAGGAGGGAGCCGAAGGATTCCGCGCGGGGCGGGAAGAGCGCGCAGCCGCCGGCGAGGAGCGCGGCGAGCGCGAGGAGAGGGAGCGTTCGTTTCATTCGTTTTCCTTTCCGCGGGGCGCCGCGGCGTGCGGCGTGCGGCCGGACGCTCCCACGGAAAAGGAATATGGCAGAACGCGCAAGGGAAAACAACCCCTCCGGGACGAATTCACGGAACCTTCACGGAAGATTCACGCGGACGGGAAACCCACGCCCGCGCGGCGCGTCGCGCCGCGCGGCGTGGATTGGATGGCGCCGCGCCCCGCCACGGGGCTTCCGTCCCCGCGCATCTACGGCCGGACATCCTCCTCGGGCGCAGCGGTGGAGTCTTTCTTCAGCCGCTCCAGGACGTCCTTCGCCCACTGGTCGCCGCCTTCGGCCGCGCGGAGGAGCCACTTGCGCGCCGTTTCGGGGTCCTTCTCCACGCCGTATTCGCCCGTCCCGTAGAACTCCGCGAGCCAGCCCTGCGCCCGGGCGTCGCCCTTTTCGGCGCGGGCGGTCGCGTCCGCAAGGTCGTTGAATCCGTTCGACCACAGCGTGATCCGTCCCCTCGTTTCCGGCGGGAGCGCGAAGAGCTTCGCCGCGTCGGGCGGGGCGTCCGCCGACCAGCCGAGCCCGGCGAGCAGCGCGTCGACTTCGCCCGCGGGGATCGCGGGGTCGAGCGTCGCGCGCCAGGCGTCCGCGGCGGCGCGGAAGGCGGCGGCGGTTTCGCCGGAGGGATCGACGAGCGCCCGCCCCTGCGCGGCGAGCAGTCGCTGGAAGGGCGTCGCGCCGGACGCCGCCGTGCGCGCCTCGAGCGCGTCGAGGACGGCGCGCGCTTTGTCGTCCCAGCCCCACCGCTTCTCCCCGACGGCGGTCGCCCACCGCAACGCGAAGTCGTCCGCGCCGTCGCGCTCCGTCAGGTCGTAGAACACGCCCCACGCGCCCGCGTTCGGCGTGCGGAGGAGCGAGCCGTCCGCGAGCCCTTCCGCGACGAGCGCCAGCGCCCCGCGGACGCGCGGCCCCGCCGGCGCGTCGCGGTCCGGTCCGGCGGCGTGCGGCGCGAACAGTTCCGCGCGCACCCGCTCCGCGAGGTTCCCCGGCCGCGCGGCGGCGAGCGCGCGGACCGCGTCCTTCGTCGCGCCCTCCGGCCGCGGCGGCACGGCGTCCGGCGTCTCGCGCTCCGCAAAGAGGTCGATCCGCGCCTCCGCGTAGTCCCTCGGCGCCATCCATTCGATCCGTTCGAGCGCCCTTTTCGGGTACCGGCCCCCGTAGCCGTTTTCGCCCGCCTTGAGAAACCAGTAGGCCGATTCGCGGAAATCCCGTTCCAAACCCCGCCAGCCGGTATAAAAGGCTCTACCCAGCCCGGCTTGATTTTCGGCGTCGTCGCCGGCCAGCATCCGGAGGAAGCGTCGGGCCTCCGCGGGATTCTTCTCGACGCCGCAAAGCCCTTTGTAGTATATGTGCGCGAGATGGGATTGAGCGTTGCCGTTTCCGTCTTCCGCCGCCTGGCGGAGCAGACGGAATCCCTCTTCGGGATCAATGGCGTTTCGGGCGCCGGAGACAAGAGCGCTGCCGACCCAGAACTGTTCGTCCGGAGTCAGCGTCTCGCGTTCCCGCAGTTCCTCCAGTTCGCGGTCTCCGTCCAGCAAATCGCGGACGCTGGGTCCGTAGACGGGATCGTCGGGCGAAACGGCACGCGCCTTTTCCCGCCACGACCGCGCCGTTTCGAGGTTTCTCGTCCCGCCCGCACCGGTCGTGTAGAACTGCGCGAGGTTCTCCATCGCGGCGGGGTTGCCCGCCTCGGCGGACTTGAGATACCAGGCAAGGGCTTCCTTTTCGTCCGGCTCGACGCCGATGCCGAACCGGTAGCACCGGCCGACGCTGTTCTGGGCGAACGCCCGCGCCTGTCCGTGGTCGCTTTCGGCGGCCTTGCGATACCAACGCAGCGCTTCGGCTCCGTCCTTTTCCACGCCCGTGCCTTCCTCGTAGAACGTCCCCAGCGCAAACCAGGCGAGGGGAAAATCGTGATCGGCCGACTTCTTCATCCACTCGAAGGCTGCGACGAGGTTCGTCTCCACGCCGCGACCGTAGAAATAAGCAGTGCTCAAGTTGTATTCGCCGAGGGCGCATTCCTGTTCTGCGGACTTGCGATACCATTCGGCGGCTAGCGCGTAGTTCCGCTCGACGCCGTTGCCGTCCTCGTAGCGGACACCGACTTCGTTCTGCGCCTCCGCGTCGCCCGCTTCGGCGCGGGCGAGGAGGGAGCCGAAGGATTCCGCACGGGGCGGGAAGAGCGCGCAGCCGCCGGCGAGGAGCGCGGCGAGCGCGAGGAGGGGGAGCGTTCGTTTCATTCGTTTTCCTTTCCGCGGGGCGCGGCGGCCGCGGCGTGCGGCCGGGCGCTCCCACGGAAAAGGAATATGGCAGAACGCGCAAGGGAAAACAACCCCTCCGGGACGAATTCACGGAACCGTCACGGAAGATTCACGCGGACGGGGAAACCCACGCTCGCGCGGCGCGGGAGTCAGTAGAGGAGGCCGAACGCCCAGAGGGGGATGCGGTTGCCGCGGCCGACCTCGACGTCGTCGACGGCGAGGTAGCTGTTCGGGGCGTCGGCGATCTGTCCGAAGGTCTTGCCGGCGCCGCCGACCTCGACCAGGATGCGGCCGTCGACGAGGAAGTCTCCGCGCGAGGGGCAGGTCACGTCGTGCCCCGCGGCGCGGAGCTGGTTCAGGAAGAACGTCTCGCGCATCGTCCCGACGTCCGGCCGCGGGACGAGCGCAGCCATCAAGTTCGGGTTGTCGCAGTAGATCTTGTCCGGCGTGACGAGATTCTTGAGCGTGTCGCGTCCGGCGCGCGAAAGGAGCGAGAGCAGCCCGGCGCGCTCGAGGGCGTAGAGCATCTTGAGCCCCTGCTTGCGGTCCGTCCCGAGCTCGCGGTAGAGCTTCTCCATGTTCGGAGTCTGCGGGACCGACGCGGCCAGAACGTTCAGCATCCGCCGCGCCTTGCGGACGGTCGCGACCTCGACTTCCTCGATTTCCGGGTAGTCGACCTCGAGGACCTGGTTGACGACCTGGACGACGTGCGGGAGATACTGCCGCGGCTCCTCCTTGTAGAACGGGTAGAACCCGTGCAGGCGGTAGTCCGCGAAATGCTTCAGGACGGGAATCTTCGAGCGCAGGGAGCGGGCGATCTTCGCGTGGTCGGCGAGAAGACGCGCGAGCGGCACGGGCTGGATGTCCGCCAGCCCCTCGAACGCGAGGTATTCGCGGAAGGAGAGGCCGGGCAGGAAGAAGGACGTCTGGCGGCGGGAGAGGTCGCCGCCCTTCTTTTCGAGCTTCAGCAGCGAGGAGCCGGAATAGACGACGGAGAGGCGCTTCAGGTCGTCGTTGAGGCTCTTGACGAGGTTCTGCCAGTTCTCCATCTTGTGGACCTCGTCGAGGAAGAGGTGCGTGCCGCCCCGGCCGAGGTGGTATTCGGCCAGGCCATAGACTTCGCGCGCGTCCACCCAGACGTTGTCGAGGGAGACGTAGAGCGCGCGCTCCGTCCCGAGCGCCTCCTTGATCCGCTGGAGCAGCATCGTCGTCTTGCCGACGCCGCGCGGACCCTTCACGCAGAGCAGCCGGGCGTCCCAGTCGATCTCGCCGTAGAGCCGGCGCTTGAACGCGAGCGGCGTCTCCTCGACGCGTTCCTCGGAGATGTCGTAGATCTTGTCCCGGACGGTTTCTTCCATGTCGGCCTCTCAGGTTTCAAAACCCGGTTTTTCTACTTGTTCCGGGTTTCAAGACCCGACATTCTCCCGAAAGGCGCGGAAATTGTCAAGGGGAAAACAGGCCGCTCCGCGGCGGGCGGCGCAGGCGCGGCGCGCGCGTCAGGCGGTGGCGGTGCGACGAGGGTCGCCGAGGGAGGCGATCGCGCGGTGGGAGGAGCCGGGGCGGAGCGGGGGCGCGAAGTAGGCGCCGGGGACGTTCGTGGCGGGGGCGGCGGAGGGCCTGACGGCGGGCCGCGGAGCGTAGGACGGGGTAGCGTTGGTGGAGGCGAGGGCGCGCAGGACGGCCGCCGTGGCGGGGTCGACGGCGGGGTGGCGGGGGACGGCCGCGGGGCGGGGGGCGGCGTGCGCGACGCGGCCGGGGGCGCGGGACTCGTCGCCGCCGAAGCGCCGGTCGCAGGAGCGCGCGGCGAAGAGCCCGCCGCCGAGGCCGCCGAGGAGGGCGGCGAGGAGGATCGGCGCGGCGCG
>Ga0310695_10008870_pt1 | contig 15359 bp, 13 predicted proteins | sample RumenRJG_04DNA_FD_203882 | JGI IMG/M metagenome (GOLD analysis project Ga0310695, IMG submission 203882) | Bovine rumen microbial communities from Lethbridge, Alberta, Canada - RJG_04 (v2) (version 2) | ecosystem: Host-associated > Mammals > Digestive system > Stomach > Rumen | place: Canada...
TTCCCCTATTTCATCATCCGTCGTCGGTTCAAGGTATACATCAAAATTGCCTTCCTTCACCAGGTTCATTTGCCGGTTCAGATCAATCACCGGCCGCATAAATTTCTTGGAAAGGTCGTAGGCCAGCAGAAATGCCACGGCAGAAACAATACCTACAGCCAGCAGAACATTTCTCATGTAAATCCGTTTGGAAACCGCGTAACTCTCCATGTTGGAAACCGTGATGATATACCATTCGCTTTTGCTTATGGCATGATTTGCAATAACGCAGTCCATACCCCGTACTTTTTTCTCTTCCGTCAGGTTGTTCTGTACTTCGATGTTCCGTACATCGATCCACTGATCCAGCTCATCCGATATATCCAGATAATCCAGAGCTACAATAGGTTTTCCCGTTCGGTTTGTTACGAACGCGCTCTGATAACTATACATGTTGGGAAGGATTCTGCTCGCCATAATATTCACACGCAGCTGGATCACGATGGTTCCGATGCTTCTGAATGTGTTACGATCCCGGATCGCAACCAGAAGATACATGCAGTCGGTAGCAGAAGGATGTTTTTTCTCAAACATTTCGGAATCACTGGTCCACTTCACGTTGCGGTTAGTATTGTAAAGACTCTGCAGCTCATCCCTGAATTCCTTTTTCTGAAATGTCCCAGGGATGAGTTCTCCGCCGAAGTAATTGTGGTCCCGCATAATCAGGGCAATTTCCGGGACAAGCGAAGATGCCATGAAGGTCGTAGACTCGTAATCCTGTATATACTGTTCCAGTTTTCCCTTTGCATCTTCGAAGGTTTCACTGCCCATATGATACAGATTGATTTCCGATCGAATCTTATCATCAGCAGCCATCATTCTGCCAATCGACAGCAGATTTCCAAGTTCTGAGCTGATAATACCGGCAAGCTGCTGAGTTTCCATATTCAGGGAACTGACATACCGATTCTTCGCCTGATTGATCAGGAGGTTATAGGAAAACAGGGTAATAATCGTAATTGAGACAACAATAATCGCAATCACCACAGCAAACAGCTTGATTTGCGACATCCGTCTGATATTGTCCAGTTTAATCCTGAACCAGTAAAATAGTTCCTTCATATTGTGAGTACATCCTTATTTTATTGTACTTTGAAAACAACTTTTTTTCTATAAAAAGCCTGCCGGCAGCATCATACCGGCAGGCTGACAGATTCTTTTCAGGTTTTAAACTGCTCCTTTGTATATCTCATACATATCCTCATAACTCAAGACCCGGAGCTTTCCGAAGCTTCTTGTTTTTCCGTAGGATGCTGTATATGCCATCTGGTGAAGCATGTCGTCTGTGATCTCGCACTTCAGCAATTCAGTCAGACTCACCGGCAGATTCAGCCCTCTGAACCAATCGTTCATCTCATTGATCGCTGTTTGGGCCAGTTCTATGTCATTGTCCCCGGAAATATGGAGAACTCGCCTTGCATAATTGGCAAATCGCTCGGGATTGTTCTGATATCCGTAAAGTGCCCAGCTATTCCATATAGCTGTCATTGAAGGTCCATGCGTTACGTTATAGAGTGCTCCGAGGGCCATGCCAAGCTGATGATTTGACCAGTCTCCTTCCCGTCCCCATTTTGCCGCAGCGCCAAGACCTGTCAGAGAATTATGGGAAATGCTGCTCGTCCACATGATCTCAGACATTGCTTCTGCGTTATAGGGATCCGCAAATCCGACAGGCCCCCATTTCATGATATTCCGCATAACACTTTCGGCGATCTCATCGGTCAGGTGATTTCCTTCAGATTCTTTGTCGATAAAATACCGTTCTGACGTATGAAGCCAGATATCTGCGACACCGGAAGCAATTTGGTATTTCGGGGTTGTATAAGTCAATTCAGGATTCATAACAGCCCAGACGCACCGATTCAGATCTGAAGCGGAACTGATCTTGATGCCTCCGCTGATATCGTTGGTAAGAACCGCGTTATTGCTCATTTCACTTCCGGCAGCGCTGATCGTAACCACCGCCCCAACGGGAATGGTCTTAGTAATTTTTACTTTTCCGCGATAGAAATCCCAGATATCTATATCCGGATTTGCCAGCATATGACCTACGGTTTTGGCAGTATCAAGGGAACTGCCTCCGCCGATGCCGATAATGAAATCCGGATCGAATTCTTTCGCGCTTTCCACGATCTCACAGGCTTTGGAAAGCAGTGGGTTCGGCTTGACACCGCCGACACTCATCGATTCAATGCCTTCCGCTTTCAGACTGTCTATGATTCGGTCCAGAAGACCATCACGTATGATCCGGTCACTTCCGTAGATAATCAGAACCCTTTTAGCACCGCATTCCCTGCAGAGCTCTCCTGTTTTCAATTCAGTTCCAGGTCCGAATACAATTTTCGTAGGAGCGTAATATGTAAACTGGTTCATACCGATTCTCCTTTACTTTTGTGCCTCTTTAGCCTTATCTCTCATCGCATGGATGATCGTAGATGCAGCCTCATGTTTGCCGCCCACACCGAGATCCACATCAAAATAGAATTTAATAATCGCACTCATCTGATTGGCAAGCATGCTGATACCATTCATCGTGGCAATACCCGCGGCAGAACCGGCTTTCAGTATAGAAGTCTCAAGGGGATTGAAAATAGCGTCTTCGATCACTGCGTCTTTTGGAAGTTTTTCAATAAAACCAAGGTATTCGAAATCCGCAGCATGCCCGCTCAATCCAAGGGATGTACACTGGGCTACAATTTTAGTATTCACGGCAGCACGATCCAGATACTCCTTCGTGAGCGGACCTGCTGATGTCTCGACCCCGGTAAAATCGTGCAGCTGTTGAGCGACTTTTTCAGCCTTTTCCGGGGTTCGGTTAAGAATGGTGATCCTGGAAGCACCGCGTTTCACAAATTCATATGCTGTGATCCCGCTGATACCACCGGCTCCAAGGATGAGCACTTCTTTGTCCCGGATAGAGTATCCTGCCTCTTCCAGTGCTTGTCCCATCCCAAACCCGTCGTAAGATACCCCGATACGCCGGCCATCCGGATCGATCCGGACGTTGTTTATGCATCCGAAGACCTTACACTCTTCCGGGCACTCATCGATATAGGGAATCAATCTCGTCTTATAAGGCATCGTCACACTAAAACCGAGAATATTCAGTGTATCCACCGCATCAAAAAAGCGGTCAAGGTTTCCGGGCTTATCCTCAATTTCCATGGGAATAAAAATCGCATTAATATCACCCCACTGATATAATGCATTATGAACAATAGAAGTAACACTGTGCCCGAGAGGGTAACCAAGCATTCCGAGAAGACGTGTCTTGGTATCATACTTGACATTCATGGCAATCATATACAACACTCCCCGCGTTCTGATGAACACGAAAATTCTTAAATAGATATAGATTTACCAATGAAGCAACTGTGACTGTTAAATATTATATATTATTTTCCGTAATTAGATTTGTTCCCGGGTTCTGTTTTTTTTGTAAAAGTTTCTTGTTTATTATTTTGCTTCTCTCAAACGCATTCTTTGCATATCCAAATATTGCCCAATATCTACTATGAGAGCTCACTTTTTATGCTCATGGCAATCGTAAGTGAGTGCTTCGCAAAGGCGCGGCTTAAGCGCTCGTGTGTTGCCATAAGACATTTGCCGCGCCGGAATTATTTCGTCGGGGGCACGGGCCGGCTAAAGCCGCTCGCTGCCCCGACACCCCGGTTAATGTATCAAAACAGACAAATTTGTCTGTCTTGTACGGCTCTTTATGAGACTCATCCGCATACAGCGTTATTTACCTGTTCAGCTAATTTGAGTCTGAATTACGAAGTGAAACTATCTGACTGGTATAATAAATTTGCTAAGAAAAACGAGAAAGACCCAAAAACACGGCATCAAACAAGGGATAGCGGATGGTGGCCAAGAAAGAGCACAGCGAATTTCCTCGTAAAGAGCGTGCTTTATTATGTTCATGACAATCGGAAGGATCTGGCTTTTGCTAAGATCGTGGAATCCGATTTCCCGATCCGGCACTTGAACGTTCAGAGAGAAAACTTTTCGGATATCCAAACTGTGTTTCAGGATGCTGTTGACAGAATCGAGGGCGAGAGAGGATTCGGTTTCGAATGGAACTATAACAAAAGGGGAACAAGATGGACACTGTAAAGAAGAGATTGTTTGATATCGGCATCGTACCTGAGATTGCACAAAATGATATAAATAATGCAGCACCGCTTGCTAAAGCGCTGTGTGCCGGAGGTCTGCCGACAGCAGAAATCACCTGCAGAACCGATGCGGACCAAGCATTTTTGATTGAAATGAAAAAGGCCTGTCCGGATATGCTGATCGGTGCAGGCGGCATACTCACCACGCAGCAGGCTTCCGCTGCTGTGACGGCAGGAGCCCAATTTATCAGCACCCCGGGGATCGATCCGGATATCGTTCGCGGCTGTCAAAGCCTGAACGTACCGGTTTTCCCGTCCATCTCCACTGCCGAAGATGTAAATGACGCCATATCGATGGGACTTGATACGCTCAAATTTCTTTCTGACGGGAATTCGGATGGAATGGAATTGCTCAAAACGCTTTCCGCTGACTTTCCAAACATCAACCTCCTGCCCGCCGCAGGAGTGACAGAAAGCAATCTTGTCAATTATCTCAATATACCAACCGTCTCTGCCTGCTGCGGCTCCTGGATGATCGATGAAAAGGCTGTCGAGGCAAAGAACTTTGCAATGATCGAAGAACTAACCCGAAACACCATCAACAACATGCTGGGATTGTCGCTCAAGCACATCGGGATCAATGAAGAAAACGGGAACGGCGCTGCTTTGGCCAGTCTGTTTGCGGGGGTCTTCCGCGGCAAGGTGAGAAAGACTTTCAAGGGTTGGTTTGGGTCAGAATATGCTGAGATCATGACCGGAACCTACAAAACCGGCATACATGGCCACATCGGCATCGGGGTAAACGATCCGGACCGGGCAAGAAGATATTACGAAGCCATCGGATATCGCTTTAAAGAAAGCACTGCAGGATACTTCGAAAACGGCAAACTCGAAATCATCTACTTTGCAGAAGAGATCGGCGGGTTTGCGATCCATATCGTGAAAAAGTAGTCACACCATCAAACTGTCCCCGGAAAATCCGGGGACAGTCAATATTCTAATAGACGTTTTTATTCTTTCTGTATTCTCTCCAGACATTTTCAAAAAAATCATCATTTTGGGGAATCGGCCTCACCTTACGCCAATTGAAGCTCACCGTATTGGCCTGATAGCTTACTTCCTGGACAAGATCTTTTCTGCTCCCATCATCAAGGAGATAGGTAAAAGCCTCCGGAAGTTTTTCATGCGGATGGATCCCCTTCGGGTTGGTATAAAGCGCACTGCCCCGGCTCAGCCCGGATTCATTGTTATAATCGATCATGGCAGACAAATAGCATTTCTGCGAAATCAACGTATCCCGCAGTCTGTAAACCCAACGAAGCTGGAGCGGTTCATCGTAGGAAATGAGGGAATCAAAATTCTCTATCAAATTACCAATAACATCCAGCAGATTTTTTATGCTTTCATTATTGCGGATGGCACCGCCGCATTCGGACATATCATTCATGATCTTTGTCCTGATTTCAAGCACATTACCCTTTTCGGCCCTTGTCCGCTCAGCCAGATCGATCATTTCACTCACGGCTTTATCAGCAAGTGTCCGGTAGATATGATGGTCATGTCTATCCTTTTGGCTGACATTGGCGATGTACTGAGCCGCACGGGTCGAACCGCACTGCCCGGCATTCAGGGCACTGCCGCCCGGCCGGTACACACCATGACTGGCAGCGACCTCTCCAACCGCAAAAAAGCTATCCAGATTGGTCTTCCACCAGCAGTCAATATCAAGGCCGCCATTATTATGCTGAGCACAGAGTGAAATTTCCAGCAATTCGGTTTCGATATCAACACCCTTGTCATTATAGAAATCAATCGCAGGCTGGTTCATAATCTTCAGCCGTTCAATCGGCGTTTTCACCAGAGCGCCGCCATTTTTTATGTACGCATAGGCCTCCGGGGATAAATCGGTGAATTCAAAGTTACCGTCAAGCGGATCCTTCGTGAAATCCAGAAACACCCGTCTGCCCTTGCACTGCTCAAGGTAAACCAAAATGTCAATGATGGAGGAACCGGATTCAACCTTTCTGACATCAAACGGCCATTGATATCCCTTCAGGAATATCTTCGTGAGCATATCGCCCTTATCAGTGAAGAAATCGTTGAGGAACTCCCTCTCATCGCCGCCGTCCTTGTCGGTAGATACAAAACGCGGCAGCACCTGCATATAGGTACCGGAAACGTTCCATCTCGGCTTGATAGAAGCCAATCCAAACTGCCATTCTGTCAGGTTCTTCCCTTTGACACCGGCCTCAAAAGCCAGCCCGGTGGCCCCCTTTTGACTTGCCGGATACACACTGTTTCCATACATACCCGCAGGACCGCCTGTCGCAAAAACGATGTTTTCAGCTTCGATCAGGACATATTGATTTCCGGAATCGGTAATATCCAGACACAATAAACCGTACGCCTTTTTTGAATCGGATAATATCTTTATGACCTGCAGCTTGTCGATAAAGGCAACGCCTCTGGCTTCAGCATCTTTTTCCAGAGCTTCCGTCATTTGCTTTGAGGTATACGGGCCGATAGATGTTGCTCTGTTTCTCGGGTCATGATCTGTTTTATAGCCGATGTATTCCCCATACCGGTTGGTCGGGAAAGGGAGGCCCAGTTCAACGAGACGCATAAAGGAAGCTGCACTCAGTGCTGCCTCACAAAGGGCGATGTCCCCATCCACTGCCTCGCCTTCGAAAAGCGTACGTGCCATTTCACAGACACTGTCCGGCGTATCACCGGATAACGTCAGTTTGTAATATGTTTGTTTGTCAGATCCGGTGTTCCTGCTGGTCCCGGACAATCGGTTTTCAGAGATCAACAGGACATCTTCAACGCCATACTGCTTCAAACGACAGGCACAGTTATAACCGGCAGCTCCGGTCCCGACGACGCAGGTGTTCGTTTTGATTTCTCTGACTTCATGGCCCGAATAATTCATAGACGTCTTTCTCCCATAACAATTCAGGAGTCAGCAAACCCTTTAGTGTTGACTCCTGTTGACCCGATTCCGGACGAATGCCTTTCTCTTACTTTAAAGAGCCTTCTTTCTCCTGTGCCCAGTGATCAACGATCATCTTTGGAGCATAAACGAACATGAAGTGCAGATCTTCTGTCCCGGTATTGGTGAGCGTATGCTCAAGATTTCTGTCGACATAGATTGAATCATAGGCATGGATCTCGGTGGTCTCATCTCCAACCGTCACAGTACCATTGCCTTTCAGCACCGTATAGGTTTCAATCGTTTCATGATTGTGCATCGGCACCGACCCGCCGGGATAAACCACAACAAAGCCCTGACAGAAGTATTCGCCGTCTATCATGCCGTTTTCACCGTACATAACACGAGTGCAACGCCCGGCAGGAAACTCCATCCCCTCAATATCAAAAATGTTGAACTTTTTCATAATCGTTTTATATGGAAACCACCGTCAACATCAATATAGTTTCCGGTCGTATAGTTAAATTTATCCGAACAGAAGGCACTGACAGCCTTCGCGACATCCTCCGGCTGGCCCCATCGGGCAATCGGGAAAGTACCGGCATCGATCAGCTTGTCGTATTTTTCCTTCACGGTTGAGGTCATATCCGTCGCAATGACGCCGGGTCTGACTTCATGGACCAGAATTCCTTCTGAAGCCAATCTATCCGCATACAGCATGGTCAGGCAGGAAATACCGGCTTTGGAAACGCAGTATTCCCCCCGGTTCGTACTTGAGACAACAGAAGAACAGGATGAGATATTGACAATAACGCCCTTCCGTTCTTCCCCTTCCAGTTTATCCTGCTTTATCATCTGATTAGCCACGGCCTGGGTCAGGAACATATTTCCTTTCGTGTTGATGCCAATGACTCTGTCCCAGGATTCCTCTGACATGGTCAGCAGATCCGCTCTTACATTCGGTGCCACACCGGCATTGTTGATCAGGGCATCGATCCGTCCAAAGGCTTTTAAGGCCTCTTCAACGATTCGCAAGCGGTCATCATGGTTGGAAACATCCGCCTGAACATAAGCGACATCTGTGAATTGTTTCAGCGCATTGATTTTTTCCTGATTTGGCGCTGACGTCCCAACCATAACAATGTTGTAGCCGTCTTTGCCCAGCTGAGAGGCAATTGCGTACCCGATCCCGCGGGTAGAGCCGGTAACAATAGCTGTCTTTTTCATGATTTTTTTACCTCTCTGTTTTCCCTGATGTTTGCTTCATCATTGAACTTTTTGAACAATGGAGCATAGATAGCACTGTTCCGGACAACACATCCCGTCGTGCCATGATCCCGCATAATTTGTGTGCATTTTGAGCAGGCGATGCATACTTTCCGGGGATCCAGCTCACCCTTTTCTTTCAGGTCCCTGGGGGCATCCGGATAAGCAAAGCTCATTCTGCCAAAACCCACCATTGAGCATTTTCCGGCCTGAAGATTGGCGCTGCCAACATAAGGGAGGAACTGACGCAGCCAGGAATATCCGTTGCCGATCACCGGAATATCACCCGCGGCCTTCTGAATAACACTTGTCAGGTAAAACAGCCTTTGAATGGATTCCAGCGGATGTTCTTCAGGTGTCGGAATTCCATAGCTTGACTGATCAAAAGGTCTCGTCACCTGCGGATAAATATAATAAGGATTACCGCCGGAATTTGACAGAAGCTCAACACCGTTTTCAATCATTGCCTTTACCAGCATCACCGGTTCGGTTTCATCAAACTTCCACATGTCTTCCTTATCAACCCCAAAGCCATACGGGTAAGGATGGGCATCATAGACGTTGAACCGTGATGCGATGATGAAGTCATCTCCTGCTGCCTTTTTAACTGCCTTAATTGTCTGTAATAAGAAACGGCTGCGGTTTTCAAAGCTGCCGCCATATTTTCCTTCTCGAGTATGGGAGGCAAGCAGCTCACTGATCAAATATCTGTGCGTTGCCTTGATGTCGACACCGTCGAACCCAACCTCTTTGGCAAGCAGGGCGGATTCAACATATCTTGAGGTCAGTCCATCGAGATAGTCATCGGTTACGATGATTTCATTCCCCTTATCCAATATCGGATCATGCTGAGGGACAAGCGGCCTGGCAATATGTCCTTCCGGACGTGAATATCTGCCTGAATGGGTCAGCTGCAGAATATGAAGCGGCTTATGGTTCCATTTTTCCATGGCGATATTGTTCACTTCATCCAGAAGTGCTTTAAATTTAGACCGGTTTGAGGCCGTCAACATCATTTGCTGTTCATTGGCCTTGCCCTCTTCAACTACTGCATTGGCTTCCCACCAAATGAGTCCAAAGCCACCGGCAGCCAGTTTCGTATACCGCAGACGGACAAGTTCCGAAGGTGAACCATCTGTATTTGAGTCACATCCTTCCATAGGCAGAACTGCCATGGAATTCGGAGCGATTTTCTTGCCGATTTTTTTCGGTTCCCACAAAGGGCTGAGATCCTCACTGAAATCGATGTTCAGTCCCAATTCCTGTACCTTGTTTTTGATGTCGTCCAGGGTTTTAAAATTGAATTTTTCATGTTTGCTCATGACATACTCCTTGCTGCAAACAAATTGGCTATCCGCCCAAATAAGCTTTTTTCACGTCCTCATTGCTGGACAAATCCTCGCCGGTTCCTTCAAGTTTGACGACACCGTTTTCCAGAACGTAAGCGTATTCACAAATCGAAAGAGCCTTCTTGGCGTTCTGCTCCACCAAAAGCACAGTGATTCCGGATTCTCTGATTTCCCGGATAAGGTCATATATCTGGTTGACGATCAGCGGAGCCAGCCCCATTGAAGGTTCATCCAGCAGAAGGATCTTCGGCTCTGACATCAGTCCTCTGGCAACCGCCAGCATCTGCTGTTCACCACCGGAAAGCGTACCGGCAAACTGGTTTTTTCTTTCCCGTAAAATCGGGAAACGATTATACTGTTTCTCAAGATTTTCTTTGGCATGTGCCATGGAAAGATGGGCCCCGACGAGCAGGTTATCCTCAATAGTCAGACCTGAAAAACACTTTCTGCCTTCCGGCACATGGACGATACCTTTGGCAACGATCTTTGCTGCCCTTTTCGGCAGAGCTTCACCTTCAAAAGTAATTGATCCGCTCACCGGTTTGACCAGCCCGCTGATTGTTTTCAGCATCGTGGATTTACCGGCGCCATTGGCCCCGATGATCGAGCAGATCTCACCTTTCCGGACTTGAATGTTGACATGTTTCAGAGCCTCAATATGCCCGTAATTGACTGACAGATCCTGTATCTTTAGCATCACTTCTGACATATTTACTCTTCCTTTCCCAGGTATGCTTCGATAACCAGAGGATTATTCTGTACCTCTTTGGCTGTACCGACTGCAATTGTTTCGCCAAAATTCTGCACGTGGATCATATCTGAAATTGACATGACCAAATCAAGCCTGTGCTCGATCAACAGAATAGCAAAGCCAAATTCCTGAGATATTCTTGTAACCAAAGCGGTAAGTTCATTGACTTCAGTCGGCGTCAGGCCGGCAGCCGGTTCATCCAGCAGCAGAACCTTCGGATTGCACATGAGCGCTCTGGCAATTTCGATCTTACGCTGACTGCCGTAGGATAAATTTTCCGGTTTTTCCTCCGCATATTCATCCATTCCAACTTCCCGGAGATACTTATGCGCAAGTTCTCTGCCTCTTTTTTCTTCCGAAAATCTGCCCGGAATCGGGAGCAGCCCGCCGATAAGGTTATATTTGGATTGCGGATCAAAAGCGCACATGATATTTTCCAACACGTTAAGACCTTTAAATAATCTGATATTCTGGAAGGTTCTGCCCATGCCCAGCCGGGTGATTTTGTGCTGAGGGAGTTTTGTGATATCCCGGCCATCAAGTATTACCGTTCCCTGATCAGCTGTATAAACGCCTGATATCGTATTGAAAATCGTTGTTTTACCGGCTCCGTTTGGCCCGATGATGCCATGGATTTCGCCGGGATTTGCTTCCAGAGAAAAATCCACGATGGCCTTTACGCCGCCGAAATTTTTATGGATGTGTTTTATTTCAAGCAGTGCCATTATTCTGCGCTCCTCTTCTCTTTCTTTTGGAAGAGACTGACCAATTTTTTGACACCCTTTACGACATTTTTCGGAGTCAGCTCCCACTCACCAAATATACCGTTTGGTTTGAAGTTTATGATAAGGATCACCAGTATCGAATAAACAATATAACGGTATGAAGCAAGTTTCCGCAGCACTTCAGGAAGCGCTGTCAAAATAAAAGCCCCTAAAGTCGAGCCGGTCAGGCTGTTGACGCCTCCGAAAAACACCATGATCACAAAATCGGCCGATTTCTTCCAGCCGAAAATCGAAGGATCGACATATCCCATGTAGAAGGCATAAAGACAGCCGGCAAAAGTCATCAGTGCACATGACAGCAGGAACGCAATCGTCTTGATGCGGGTCACGTTGATTCCCATCGCTTTGGCAGCGAGTTCATCACCTTTCAGGGAAATACACTGCCTGCCATACTTGCTTGTCTTGAACAAGGCAACGATGGCGATGGATACAATTGCACAAATCACGGCTGTACCCATCTTTACTTTTCTCGGGATGCCAATCAGGCCATTGGCACCGCCGGTGAAATATGACAGCTTGATCAAAAGCTGAGCGACTGATTCACCGAAGCCCAGCGTAACCAATGAAATGTAATCTCTTCGCAGCCTCACGACAGGATATCCGATCAGATAGCCGATAACGACTGAAACAGCGATGGCAATGAGGAATGCAAGCCAGATCGGCAAACCAAGCTTCATCACCAGCAGTCCCGACACATAAGATCCGATAGCCATAAAGGCAGCACTGCCCAATGAGAACATGCCGGTTAGACCAGTCAATACATAAATACCGCTCACAGCAACCAGCGTAATGCTTGCCTGAGTCATAACATTCATAAATAACTTCATGCAAGACCTCCTTACGCCTTATCCTGGACGTTGCTGCCGCTAATGCCCTGAGGCCTGATCAGAAGGAAGATCATCATGAGTGCGAACACAACGATGGTAGCCCAACCGGAGCCAAATATCGACAGACAGATCGCTTCGAGAACCCCAAGGATCACCGCACCAATCACGGCGCCGGTCAATGAACCAAGACCGCCGATCACTGAGGCAATAAACCCCTTTGTGACAAGGGTTCCAAGCGTCGAGTAGATCGTGTATTTGATACCCAGGAAGCAACCAGCCAGACCGGCAAAGATACCCGAGATAAAGAAAACGATCTGAATCGTCCGGGTAGCTTCAATGCCCATGAGCTGGGCAGTATCTCTGTCAAATGATACAGCCCGGACAGCTCTCCCTATGCGTGTTTTTTGAAGAATGTAAGCCAGCACAGACAACGCAACGGCTGAAATTACGAACATGATGATATCGCTTTTTGAGGCGACTGCGGAACCGATCTTTACGGTTGAGACAGTAAAAAAGTTCGGGTAACTGAAAAATTTCGTACCAATACCTTTTGCGACGATCCCCTCATACAGCGTACCAAGCGTGATCGATGAAACAAAGAAATATGTAGGCGCGGAATGATTCAGTAAGATCCTTCTGAATCCGATAAACTCCCCAAAAAGACTGATCAACCCACCGGCCAAAGCGGAAATGATCAATGTCGGTGCAAGCCCAAGATTGAACTTTACTGTGGCAAAATATGCCAGAAACGCAGCAGATGTCATGGTTGCGCCGTACGAAAAGTTGGTAAATTTTAATATATTGAAAACCAATGCAAATCCAATGGCAATCAGCGCATAAACCGAACCGGTTGTAATGCCATTGATAAGTATTTGTAATGACATGCTCACTCCCTCTATGAAAAAATCGGATCGTACCATTCCGGTACGATCCGATTCAAGGTCAGATCAAACAATTATTCGATAGAGAATTCCTTCAGCATTACCGGCGTTTTCACATCATAGGTGTACATGAACATCGGTGTGTTTGAAGCAGGCATATGTGTGTTCGGATCCATATTGAATGTACCGGTCAGACCTTCAAAGCCCTGAACGTTGACGATTGCTTCAGCAAGTGCGTCCGCATCGAGGCCAACTTCTTCGATGCACTTCTTGGCCAGCATGACCGCATCGTAACCCAGGAAGTACTTGTTGATAGCACCGACACTCACCTTTGAAGCCATTTCAGCAACGACCGGATCATAGATATCGATGTTGTTGATGTAATATACGTGTGAAAGGTCATCCACGCCTTCAATCAGATCATTGAAGTTCGGGGCAGCGTCAAGACCGTTGATCAGGTAGCCTTCATAGCCAAGTTCGGTGATGGCCGTTTCAACCTTGATCAAAGGCTGAGTATAGTTCGGGCAGTAAATAGCATCGACATTTGCCTTCACCAGCGGTTCGATCAATGTCTTGATGTCGGTTTCCTGAGAGTTGTAAGCGATAATATTTGCATCCTCAATGGTACCGCCGTTTTCACGGATGGTATTCACGAAGGGGGTCACCAGAGCGACAGAATAGGAGTTATCTTCTGTATAGAAGACACCGAAATTCTTATAACCGTTCTCCAAGGCGAATTTGGCCATGATGGAACCCTGAACCGTAGTAGAAGGCTGTACGCAGGACAAATATTTGTAAAGATTTCCATCCTGATCGGTGTAGCAGGCAGGGTCTACTGCGAAGGTGATGAACGGTACACCGCCATCATCGGTGAATGATTTCAACCCGTTCACGATATTGGCAATCGGAGGCCCGATCAAAAGATCACATTCGTCAATATCAACGGCTGTCATGTAGGCGTTGACTGCAGCGGTGACATCAGCAGCGGTATCGTATTCTTTCAATACGATGGTTGAACCGTTGATGCCGCCAGCTTCATTGATTTCGTTGACAGCTGTGCGGACGCCTTCCATAACGGAATTTCCGAGAGCCTGTGTTGCACCGGACAAGTCCTGAATACAGCCGAGCACGATTTCATCGGCGGCCATGGCAGTATTCGCGACACTGCCGAACAGTACAATCACGAGAGCTGCTGCCAATACGATCTTAAACAGATTTTTCATTTTTCTTTCCTTTCTTTGATTGATACATGCGAACACGATAAAACAGCAAAATCAATATCAGGGTATTCATAAGCTGTTCTTGTATACAATTCTATCATAGGTTTATTGGTTTACAACATTTTACAAAATATTGAGCCCGAATAATTCAGCCAGGTCTCTGACTTTGCTGGAAATATCATCGAAGGCAAAAACCTGATGGCAGCCCAGAGCAGTTTCAAAATACTTATCGGGGTCATCATACCTGACATAAATCTGAGTACGGCAGCAGTTGAGACGTTCTCCCGGTACCGTTCTGCCCTTCAGGATGGTGATGTCACGGGCTTCGTTGGAAACACGGACAGAAGTGACTGTCTGCTCCAAAGGATAATCGATCTGCAGCGAAACACCGATCCCGGATTCGTGATGGCTCCTGAGAATATACGGACAGCTGCCATTCATGTTAACCGCACCGGTACAGTGCGAAAAATTGACCAGGCCATTGCTTCTCAACGCCGGATTGGCCATCCAGAGATTGGACCCGGCCAGTTTTTTCATGAGCAGCATTGTCAAACAGGAATCCATATCTCCTTCACAGGCGGCGACTTTATCGGCACTGTTGTTCACAAAGCTTACGCCCAGACATGTGTTTGTACCGGTTTTCAGAAGATTGAAACAGGAAACAGCACAGGCATTTGCCTGATATTTTTCCATGACGAAAACCAAAGCTGCCGCCATGCGGGATGCGTTCCAAATGTCATCATCATCAGGTTCTTCACAGCCGCTGGCTTTGCCAAGAAATTCATCATGGAATTTTTTCGCCTCTTCCCTGGTAACCGTCTGAAAGAGCTCTTCTACTTCCCGCTGTTCAACCGGAATGATCCGAACACCAAATCTTTTCTCGTAAGCCACAAGGCTGCCGGCATTGGAGACCACCCAGGGTTCAGTCTGACCGATTTTCAGGATCCTGGATCCTTTGACAAAATAATAACTTTCCAGCACGTTGAGCTTGTCTGCCAATTCCTTCGGATTTCTGGCTGCCAGAACGTTGTTTGACTGCCTGTGCAGCACTGCCCAGGTATCCATAAATGTAGGCGCAGCATTAGCCCTGAGCATCCGGTCAACTGTTTCCGGTCCGGCATTACCATCTACATAGGAACAGTAAAGGACTGCCTTATCAAATTTGTTCGCGTCCTTTAGTATCTTTGCCTGAAC
>Ga0310695_10008872_pt1 | contig 15357 bp, 1 predicted proteins | sample RumenRJG_04DNA_FD_203882 | JGI IMG/M metagenome (GOLD analysis project Ga0310695, IMG submission 203882) | Bovine rumen microbial communities from Lethbridge, Alberta, Canada - RJG_04 (v2) (version 2) | ecosystem: Host-associated > Mammals > Digestive system > Stomach > Rumen | place: Canada...
TTTCAACACACTCACCTGTTACCCATTTCCAGTCAGACCATGTTGAAACGCTATCGGGGTTTGTGCCTTCAATGAAATCCGTCGTGGAATAGGCTATGCGATATTTGATTGTCTGTGCAATACCGCTGAGTTTGCTTGCAAAGAGCATGGAATCGGAATCCCATTTTTCATGATCTGCCGAGTCATCAACCCACTCTTTTTTAGCGGTTGCTTCTGTGGGTACAAGCGTATTGGTTATCTTTGTAACATTCTTTGTAGGTGTGTTTGTGGGAACTGCCGAAACAGGCTCGGAATAAGCCGTCTGGGTATAGCCGTCAGGCACTTTTGTTTCAACTATATAGTAATAGTATTTTCTGCCGTTCGGGGAATAAATCGGAAGATTTTTTACTTCGTTTGCCGTCCATTCCGAACCCTTGACTTCTCCGACAAGTTCAAATATCTCGCTGTCGCCCGTCAAAACGCTCTGCTGTGTCAGCCTTTCATCATCAAAACCCACTGCCAGATAAACATTTTTATTATTTCCGTCTTTGCCGTCATTGTACACCGGCATATCAACATTGGTATCATTTTCATGAGAGGTGTTGTACTGCAGTGCCGAATTGGCATCGGTACGGTTCTGAGGAGTTTTCATGACAGGGATATCAACGTGACGTATATTAACTTTCGTCTTGCCGCCACTTGTATATGTATAGTATCTATCACCGTTAATATTGATATATGTTCTGTTTTCCCCGTCTTTCTGTATGGGATAATTGATACCGCCATATTCAAAATAAAAATTGGAACTGCTGCCCTGCCGTTCAAGTGCATAACTTTCTATCAAATACTCCCTGTTGTCTATTTTGATATACCCAACCGGCTTTACCGTACAATTTGCACTATCGACTTTTATGGTAGAGCTTTCAGGCTCGGAAGTGTACTCTTTGCCCTTGATAGTAACAGAGAACTTTTTTGAACCGCTGTTATACGTCACATTATAAGTTTCACCGTCATACTGGACAGTGTATTTTGTCTGAACACTGTATGAAGTGCCGTTCAATGTCACACTGCCGCCCGTTGAACTGCCATCGGTATTGTGAGTTCCGCCTTTTATTCTGGTGTCATTGTTATAAGCAAGATGACTTCCGTCAACCGTATATGTTGTACTGCCTATTTTGATGTGCTGTTCAAAGTTCTGCACGGGTACTTCCGCATCTTTGACATACTCAATATCTTCCTCAATTTTCACTCTGCCGTTCTCAACCCAATACTGATTTCCGTTATAGGTGATGTAATAGGCTTTTTCTCCGTTCAGAATGCCTTCCGTAAGATAATATTTACTGCCAAGATAATCAACATACCTCGACAACAGCACTTTGCCCTCATGCACTTCATATCTGCCTGCATTTACTTTAACGGGTATCTGCAAATGTGCATACATATTATAGTTATCATCATAAGTACAACCGTATTCTTCACCGTCTATTTTGACTGTGTAATTTGATGTAACATAATATTTTTTGCCTGTCATTCCATCTCCGACAGTTATATAATATGCGACATATTGTGTCGGCGAATCTTCAACAAGCTCAAGTATATATTCTTCATTGTTCATTACAAAGCCTGTGTATCCATGAAAAGAACTTCCTCTCAGAGTACACGCCTGTCCATCTACGGTAATAGAATTTGCCCCGCTCTGAATAGTAAATTTTTGCTGTTGCCAAGGCACATCTTCACTGAGCCTGTATGTACCTGCATCGACATCAACATAATAATATACAATACCCGATTTACCGTCCACGGCACTGTCAACGTAGAATTTGTGAGTTTGATAATTTGCGTCGGGCAGTTCTATATACTGCTGTCTTTCAACGGGATAGACCGTATTTCCCAAAGTCACATAAGTATCATAGAATGTACGGTACAGCTTGACTTTCAGATTGTCGGGTCTGGGTGATACGTTGTAATCCATATCGCCCTCCCATGTTTTCTGTATCTTCACCGAACCGTTTGAACCCTCATAATTGTTGGAAAGTCCCACATTCACGGTTGTTTTGTCTTTTTTGTTGTCGGGATTAAGAATAAGAGTGGTTGTATAGTCTTTTTTCTCCCACACATCGTTGGAGTCCACACTTTCACCGCTCGGTGAAACATCACTTGCAGAACCGTTGTTATTGTTTTCATAGTTTTTGTCATCGTCATCGGCAAGAGTTGTTACGGTAAATCCGTCTGTTACGCCCAGTTCCTGTATATCATATATATACGGTCGCATATTCGGGGCATAATACGGCAGATTGTTCCATCTCAGCTCTATCTCCGATTCGGCAAGACCTGTATAGGCTACTTCAACCGAAATAATATTGTCCTGTGCATCGGTTTCAAAGTTGTATCTGTAACCCGATGAGGATTGGACAGGCACTTTCATATACTGATTTCCGTCAACTTCTATGACATCATAGGACTTTTTGCCTATCTTCACACCGCTCGATGTAACTTCATAAGAAATGCCGTTTACATTAACTTTATTACCTTCAACAGGAATGATAAGGTATTTTTCTGTACCTTCACCATATACTTCATAATATTGACTGCCAATTCTTGCATAATAGCCGTTGTCCTTATCGACAAGGGAATACTTCCTGTACCGCCAAGAAATGTAATTATCGGTTTTCAGCTCCCTTACATCAATATTGACATATTTTTGACTTCCGCTTTGAACTATGCCGTAAACTTCGGTGCCTGTTTTAATATACTGATTGTTTTCCGCATCTGTAAGCAGATAATAGTCCTTTCCGCCTATTGTGACACATTCCGCTGTATAGGTATTTTCTTCTGTGCTTGTCTGTGTAAGCGTGTATTTATCACCGTTCATCTCAAAATAAGAACTTCCGCTCGCTGTCGCTACGGCATAATTTTTGCCGTTTATGCTGACATTTCCATTGACTGCCGTAAGAGTTTTTTCGGTCACTTTTGTCTTTGGATCATAAGAAAGATGATTGCCCGAAACATTGTAACCCGTGCCGTTGATGTTGAAAGTATTTTCGCCTGTGATGTAAGTATTCACATCATCCATAACGACATATTTCTTTATTTCGCCCGACTTGACATCAATTTTGATATAGTTCTGACCGTTTACATTTTTGACTGTATATGTGTCGTCAGCAACAACAAGCGTATCCGATGTTGTAAGGGGATAAGCCACGCCTGCTATCATAATATAGCCGTTGGGATATTCCGTGGTAGCTCCTCGTACAAGCGTGCTTTCATTGTATGCAATATGCAGTCCGTCTTCATCTGCAACTATGTCATACGGAATAGAGTAATTTTCAATTTCGACTTCCTTTTGATTTTCAAGGAATATCTTTGTATCACCCAAAGTGAAATATTCCTGAAGATTAAAATCCTCCTGTGTAAACAGAACATCTTCCTTTGACCTTTCTATCTTACTGCCGTCCCTGTCTTGCAGGTAACGCACCAGTTTGAAAGTTGTCGTAGGATATTCAGAGGGGTCAAGATTTTCGGGAAGTCCCGACCAAAGCTTTTTGAGCTTTATGGAAAGACTTTGATCCATGTTATAGAGGTTTGTAATTTCCAAACCGTCGTCACTCTGTTCAAGGTCATAGGCAAATGTATAATTTTCACTGAGTGCGTCCGTGCCTTCAACCAGTTTCAGATAATATGTATAACCCTCTTCTTTTGTAACATGAGAATCAATGGTAACGGTATCGGAGTGTGCCTGAGTGCCGTCTATCTTTCCAATGAAAACTCTCTCGTCTTTTCTGTCGGAATTATTTTCATCTGCGGTGAGGTAACGCCATACCTCAACATTGGTGGTATAGCCCTCCTGCAGAACGTATGTATAAGGCTTTCCACGGCTGTCATACCTGTCAAAGTAGAAGCCGTCAAAATTGAATGCCCATGTAAAGCCCGACTCGTTCTGTGAAATCAGTTCAGATGTAACGGCTTTATAAAGATCGTTCTTATCGAGAGTATCCGTACTGCCCTCAAACGTGACTTTTATATTGTATTTATAGTCGTTTGTCAAGTGAAAATCGGTTTCATCGCCGTTTTCCTTGATATAGTTTGCTTTTACAAGATGTTCCGAATCGACAAGTTTGGGATATTTTCGGTCTTTGGCAGTTGCCGTATCGTTGTTCTTGATGGGTTTGAGATACATATTCGCCTCTGCAACCGCTCTTTGCTCTTCGGTAGCATCGTCGGCAAGACTGCTCTCTATTGCAACATCATGTTCACGCATTTCCTTTATCTCGTCATAGGAATAACGATATATCGTCAATGTCATGTCGGGAAGAAGATTTTTATCATATGAACCGCTGTTAAATCTCGGGAGGGATTCGGCTTTCCATATTTTGCTTCCCGAAAGCTGACGCTTGGAAGTGGGGCGGTTTACAGAAGTGCCTTGATTGTAGTCGCCCGTTGAGCTGTTAAATGTAAGCGGTACTACTCTTATATATCCGTTCCGCTGTTCATTGGTATCTTCAATGATATTTTGTGTATTGCCGTTGCTGTCCAGCTGTATATTTGTTCCCGTCTTTATCAGCCAGAACTTATCAAGAATATCACTGTAATTGGCAATATCCGAATGTTTGTTTCCGCTGCCGTCCATCGAGTCCCTTACACCGTACTTCACGTTGTCGATTTCGACATATTTTCTTGTAGGCTTTACAAGGCTGTATTCTTTTCCGTCAATCTTGACATAGCCTTTAAGCTGATAATCTTTCTTTGCATATCTTACCACATCATTGTCATTTGCCTTGACCGTCACTGCATCAATCGTAACGGATTTTCCGTTGACGGAAGCAGGTGTGCGTGTACCGTTCATGTCAATATAATAACTGACAAGATATTCGACATTATTATATTTTATCACATACTTATTGGAACTGTTACGATATACGGGATAATCCTTACCGTCAATATCAATAATTCTCAAAGTCGTACTGTTTTTAAGATAATATTTTCTGTCGTTCGAGGTGGGGTAATTGATATAACGGAAACTGTCCTCCGTATGTATCTGATAATTTGTACCGCCTATGGTGACTGTGGTGTCATCTGCTTCATAGATAGTACCATTTATCTCAACGGACTGATAATTTTGCACCGTATGATTTGTTCCGCTGATGGTAACATACTCATTATTATTATAATTCACGGTATAATATTCATTTTCATCGTATGTTACATAGTATCTCGTAGGACGACCTATAAATGTTTCGGTTTCTTCATAGTCCGTGTCACCCTCTGTGGTAACACGCTCGCACGCATAGTAATTGATAAGATAACCGTCTGATGTATATTTGCCGAGAGATGCAGTCGTTGTCCACCACTTCTCGTCCTCAACACCGACTTCCGTCAGCGGAGAAAATGCTCCCATATATGCAATCGTCATCTTGTCGTCAGCCGTTTTATAAGATGCATAAATGTCAAAACTTATATCGGGACGTACTTTCGGATTGGCTTTTGAGCTGTTGTCTGCGTCCATCCAGTACTTATTGACAACAAGATTTGCCGTACCGCTTGCAGCTCCCGCATAAGCATAATGATACACATCACCTGTGTGATTGGGATTGATTTCGGGGTTGGGGGCACTCGCAGTAGCCTCAATCATTCCTCCACTTGGTCCGGAATAGCTTGTAGAACTGTTGCTCCACGCAACATAAATCGGATTTTCATCACTTCCGATATTCGCATAGTAACCTACGGGCGATACCGTGTAGGAAATAGCCGTACCGTCTGACTTTGAGCCGTACTCCGCAGAATTTTCCGCAGGATACTCCGCACGGTTCATGGGATTGGCAAATGTGTATTTCGGCAAATCATTCCTCTTGTTATAAGTCCATTCCTGTGCCTTATTATGCGGATCAGTGTCCTTATCATAAGTCATCATTATAGTGGCACGGTAATTATTCCATACTATCTGTAAATTTTCCGCATGTGTCGATGTATGAACATAATCATCGCCCGATTTTGAATAATAACTTGTGCCGTCAAAATAGTATTCTGTACCGGTTGTAATGTCTTTATAGACACTGTACGTTCTGACATTGTCCTGAACAGTGAGCTGTACTCTTTCCATGCCCATTTCAGCCATTTCGTTATCATTATAATCTCCGAATACAGGCTGGCTTGATGTTATCATACACTTGACCGCATCGGGACGTACTCCCGCATCATTATTACCGTCAGTCCATGTCATCTTGATGTCAACTTTCCGAGAACCTACACGGGTGTTGAATATCGCAAATGTAAACGGGCTTTCGATTTCCTCGGCTACATCATAGTTGAGTTCCGCAAGGTAGTTTACATCATAGTTCTGGTCGTTTGTCATAACAAAGCTGTTTCCCCTGTGATGTTCGGGGTGAATGTCGCAGAACGTGTCAAGCACATATTTTTTATACTTATCGACAAGGTTTGAAAATGCACTGTTGTCAAGAGATGTTACATCTGAAAAGCTCAGCTGACTTTTTGATTTGAAATCGGCAAGAGTTCTTCCCACATAGTCGGAATATTTTCCGCTTTCCAAATCAGTGTGATAAGTGTTATACAACGTATCCGTATAGATAAGATAACGGTTGGCTATATCTTTCAGCAGTGCCGAAAGGTCGGAATAATTGGCATTCGTACCAAGATGATTTTTTATCCACCGTATGATACTGTCATCATCATGTGTATTCAAAAATACCTTGACATCATCATAAAATGCTTCTATATCATATTCACTTGTTTCACTGTTGTACCACTTATGTATTCTGTCCTTTACTCTCCGGTCATAAGCCGAACCGTCGTTGGCACAAGAAAATACAAGATTTGCGATTTCCGTTTTATTTTCCTGCAAGTACAAAAGCAGATTTGTTCTGAGAAGTCTTTCTTCATGGTAAACCGTTTTCTTTTTGTCGGTGTCACGGATACTTTTTTCAACTACCCTGAAATTGCCGACTTTATCACCGCTTTTGTAATGTGCACGGTCCTCTCCTGCAGCCGCATTTTCATCTGTGGTGAATTTTTCACCTGTTGTCAGATACTCGCTGTGTGTATTATAGTAGTATGTGGTATTCGGATCATAGCTTGTTCCGTACTGTGCCCTAAGTTCGGCTTCATCATCTGAGGGATAAGCTATTTTTTGCCCCAGCCCATAAGCCACTTCTCGTACACATCAAACAGAAGCGGACTTTCACCGTCATCTGTCAGATAACGGGTATATAAGCCGTTTTCGTCCAGTCTTGACACATCATAAACCGCACCCGGTGCAAGCGTGCCTTTGTAATAGAAAGGAGTTTCATTGTCACCGTCGAAACCTTCCTCCGTTATACACTCACCATCTGTATTATATGTATGCCTTACAAATGTGTATTCCGCAAAACGCTCCGACAACCATATATCCAGGTCGCCTCCGAGGGCAGAACTGCCGTCATTTGATGAAACCGGAACCCACGTTGCAACACCGTCCGTAACATCTGAACAATATTCAACGGTAGCAATTACGCTGCGTCTGTAAAGGTCCTGATTTTCGTCACGATACTCTTTATATACACTCAAATCTACCTCATCGGGGTCTTTTCCCTCGGTAAGGTTATCCGCTTTTGCCACCATCTCCGAATAGGCGTATGTGGCACCGTTGTTTCCGAATTCGTATTCATAAAAATCCGCACCGTTATTGTTATGGTGACATACAAACTCGTCAAGTTTATAGCCACCATTACTGCCTACATATACATATTCACCGGTATTATCGTCATAATTGTAACTGCCCTCACCGCCGGATACTTGAACATAATTGTATGTAAAAGTATCGGTTCCCGTAGCCTGATCATAGGTATGACCGTTTATCGCATACATACCCGTTTCCTGCATATCATAGGTATATGTAGCACCGTTTTCATTATAGCGTGGGAATGCAATTTTCATGCCACCGTTTTGGCTGTATGAGCCTGCAACCTGTTTCAGTGTCGCATACTCAGCCGCAAAACTTGCAGTGGGAACAAAATTCATTTTGCTGGTATCTATCTCCCATTTCCAGCCACCGAGATTTGTACCCAACGCTTCTGTTTCACCGATAGGGGTTATTCTGCATTGCCAATCTATTTTCGGATAGTGGTCTATACGTTGGATAATGGGCGTTCCCGAGCTGATAATGATATTATCACCCGATTTTTGGACAATATATTTTATAAATCCGTCCTCGGTGACAGTTTCATTTGCTCCGTCAGTATGTGTGTATATAATCTCTCCGCTGCCATTTTTGGAGATTGTTTCGGTTGAATTGTTGGGATATTTTATGGTTACAGCCTGTGTATTTTCGTTTTGAACTATCGTGCAAATTACGGTAGTATCATCTGAGGCTTTAAGGGTTATTGTACCGTCATCGTTTTTGTATATGATATTGCCGTCTGCGTCTTTGCACACTATCGGATGACCATTGACATTGTAATTCCTCTTATATATGGTTTTCGAGGTGTATTCTATTTCATTTGTCGTATGACCCTGCTCATCAACTTTATAAACAATATGGCTGCCCGTATCGGTAACGTTGAAGTACATATTGGCAGTTCCTATCATTTTGCCGTTTCTGTAAACACCGTACTCTACAACATAATCCTTTGAGAGCCGCTGACCATTTGAAGCAAGCCCCACATCACTTATTGAGTAATAATTGTGGGTTACACCGTTCACAGTTTCTGTTTTGGAAGGGCGTTCCGACGGAGTATATGTTTTCGGGAGAAAATAACCGCTGAATTGCTTGACAGAGGACGCATAATGGTCACCGATAAGCTTGTTGACAACGATGGAGCTGCCGTTTTCGATAACCTCACGGCTTTCATATTTATATCCTTTGTCAGTCGTGATGATACGGTAAGAACCTGTTTCATCAACCACCTGCTCAACCGATGAATAGGTAAGGTCGTCCTTTGTTTTTACGTCGCCCTCGTACACTTTATATACATATTCATATCCGTCGCTGTCATATTTGGACATGCCTATATTTTCGGTTTTTGTCTTTACGTCCTGGCTGAAACCGTCAAGCACCTTGACACTGTAATGTGATATTTCCTCTATTGTCTTTGGATATTTTTTTGATGTATTGTAGAGCGGATTGACAACATATTTTTCTTTTGGGGTGCTGCCAACCGAGCCATCGGGATTATACCATGCAACCGCTATATTTGTGTTGGAGTTGTCAAGCCATACAACCTTACCATCTTCATTATAGCCTGCTCTGAGTATCGGCTCTCCGTTAATAAGCCTTGGTGTAGGCTCGTCTGCATTTTCATCAAGAACGTATATATACGGCTCTTCATCATAAACAAGCTTTACGGGAACTTCAACAGTTTTATACCTAACAGAAATATTATAATGTTCAAGCGTTTTTTCATTGATTGCAGCAACTGCCGATGTATAGGCTGTTTTCAAATTCCTCTTTCGCACGAGTTCAAGCTGCTTATGTTTCATGATACTTATATTTGGCAAATTCGGATCTTCCGGATTGATACCGATAGACTGTACAGCACTTTTTGCCGCCTCGAAATCTGCCAGCTTTGCATTTACATAAGTGTCGGGATCAGGCACAAGGAGTGCTGTCAATTCCGCAAGTTCGCTTTCTTCTTCGGATGTTCTGGAATCTTTTGCTTCCAATTCCGCTTTCCTCAAAACCTTCTCTTTCGCTTCATCATAGGCTCTGCCTTTTGATGTCATATTGTCAAGGGCGGTTGTTTCCTGTGACAAAACAGTTGAATTCAGCCCTGTGGTACTTCCGCCCAAAGCAGTTATTTCACTTTCCAAAGCGGATATTTCCTGTTCCAGCTCTTCGGGCTTGCTATAATTGTAGTTATTATTGGTTTTCCATTCTGCAAGCTCCTGATCCTGTGCCTGTTTAAGCAGTTCGGCATTCGTTTCGGTATCTTCTTCGGTTTTGGTTGTCATGGCGGTGTCGTTTTCGGTGTCGATATTGTATATCTGATTCCACGTTCTGTATATATAACCCGAACTTACACCGTCATTCAACGCATACATATATTGGCTTGTATTGTCATCGTAATACCTCTTGTATAAATAATATTTCAGTTCATTTTTTTGTGTCTGTTTAAGGATTTTGATACCTCCATTACTTGCAAAAACTGCTTTGCCGTTGGCATCGGCAGTCAGTGCACGCTCTATTTCGGCAGAATTACAAGACAATGCGGGAGTACCGCTTGCAACGATAGTTCCGTCTGCGGTCATGAGGATATTTCCATCTGAATCAATAATATTGCCGTCATTGTCCCTTTTATATATGTCATCAACATACCTTTCGGCAAATTCGGCTGATATGCGGTTGGTTCTTATACCCGTCACTGTTTCAGTCGTACCATCGGGCTTTGTCGTGGTAAGGGTATAGCGGTAATGAGTGTCCTCCGGAACAACACTGACAACTACGCTGTTGCCATCTTTATCGGTATAGCTGAAATGATCTACATATATATCCTCTGTTGCGGGATCGTAGTATATCTCGCTCATATCATAAAGGGCATAATCTGTATAATTTTTGCCGTCATAGCTCCAGTTTACCTGAACTTTATATTTCATTGCACCTGTTTCATCGGCTGCCATTTCATAGAGAACATACATTTTTTTGTAGGAGCCTGTTGAAACAAATGTGGAAAGGTCGGTAAAGTCCTCTGTCTGATAATTGGGTGTATTGCCCTGACGAACATAGGAATACTGGTCTATCAAAAAGGAAGCCTTTTCGCTTCTGTCCTGACGGGATTCGGCATCCCATGTTTTGGTAACCGTTTTGCCTGTACTGCCCGAAAGCACGTTCTTGAGAACATCACCGTTAAGGGCATAATTGTTCGGCAGGGATTCATTGGATTTATACGGGCTGTCCTCATAGGACGTGTCACGCAGAACAGTGTAACTGTCCCCATTATAATATTCCAGTGTGGACTCAACGGCATAGTATATGTACATATGTCCCGTTGCGTCAAACTTCGGCATTTTGTCCATGGGAACATCATAAGTATAATAAACATCGGGAGAAACATTCTCTTCTCCCTGCACATGAGTAGTATTCATGCTGTATGTTTCATTCTCATTGAGTTTCTTTCGGAATACATACTTCATCATGCTTTCACTTCTGCTGTGTCCGTTGGTATCCGAAACAATGGAATGTGTGTAGTCATCGCCCGAGGCAGCCATCGCATTTCTTACACTCTTGTTGGAAATGTCGGCATAGTAATATATGTTGAATTGGCAGTCGGGACGGCTTTCCGTACCGTTATCGCCCCAGTATTTATATACACTGAATTCTGTATCGCCCGTAAGGGTGTTGGTCACAGTACCTCCGCTGTATATTGCATTCGTATAGTTGGTATAGTTGCCGTGATTGATGACAGTATCAACATACTTGTCATTTTCGGGGTCAATGCCCTCCGCAACGGGTGCGGTTATAAGCCCTTTCATAAGACTGTTGCCATTGTCATCACTGCTCTTTATATAGTAAGCATACGTTTTATTGCTCTGGTCGTAATTCATGGCATTGGGCATTTCTATTGTCCATGTATCATCTTGATTGGGTGTAATAATAACCACGTCGTCACGGTTTCTGTATTCACCGATAATTTCATTTCCCTGCTGGTCGTGGGTAATGCTGACAGAACTCTCTATTGCCCGATTGTGTGCGTCAACATTATTGTTATATTCTATTCTGGGTGCATTGAATGCCGCTACCTTCTGATTGTATTCTTCAACCTTTGCATTGTACTCCGCAACCGCCTGGTTATATTTTACTATGTCATCGCCATCATGATAAACAGGGGCTGTTTCATTAAATGTCTTAGGTGCAGCGTCTATGCGGTAGGAATCATTCAAGTCGGATACATTGTTATTGTTCGTTGTCACATCTCCATTATAGGTCGTATTCTCGCTGTTCCACTGAGCTACATCTTCATTATATCCGTCCACTTCATCGGGAGTTTTGTAAAGGCTTGTGTCCAAAGTCCTATAGGGCACTTTGGATACATATTTCTTAAGCGGCTTGTATGCGTGTTTGCAGAGCACTACCGGATTATTCATTTTTTCTTCCGCACCCGAAGCCGATTTTTTATATACAAGCTCTTTCACATTTTTGGCAAAGTCTTCGGGTTCGGGTCTGGTTTCATACTTATCGGACGCATCGTTCCATGACATAGTCGCTGTAAAGGGATTTGTCTTTACATTTGTGATAGAACCGTCTGCATTTTCAATTCTGATATATCCGTCGGGTATGCTTGCCTCATAGAGAGAGAAGCTCCTTTTTGAGCCGTTGGCATTATAGGAATAATATGTATCAAGAGAGTATGTCCATGAAGTGGACGGCATATATTTTACTTCAAAAGCAGCATTTTCATTCCAGTTATGCATTGTATTGACGACACCGTTATTTGTCGTTTTTCCTGCCGTTATCAGTTCGACTGTTTCGCCTTTCTCGTTTACATACTGAACGCCTATATATATATTGTCACTGTTTTTGGGTTCGGCATTGTCCTGCCATTTTTTTACAAGTGTCTTTGTTTCATTTTCGGGTGCCTGTACGGTAAACTCCACAGTGTTGTTATTGTCGGGCTGTTTGTTGTTTCTGCCCTGCGGCAAACAGGTATCCTCCCTGCCGTCATCCAAGTTCATAAAAAGCAACTGTTGTCTTAAATTAGTAAGGGCGTCAAGCTTTACATTAACAGGCGTACTGCTGACAAGCTGTACCGTTTTCTGTTCAATTCCGTTATTGCTGTTCGGGAAAGACACTTCAAACCCCTGCTCTGTTGACGGTGCAACAGGTTCGGGAGGTGTTTCCCCTGTCGTTTCCCATACTTCCTTTGAATTATGCACCGTTACCGTTTCATAAACAGGGTTATTGTTTTCATCATATATCAGATTGCCTTCTCCATCAACAGCCTGTTTGGGCTTCTTAATCTGCACGTGGTTTCCTTCTTCGTCCAGTTCGTCCACCCATTCATAAACGATTTCTTCCGTATTCCAAGAAACAGTTACCGCTTGAACGACAACCTCTGTCCATTCATCATCTTCACGTATTAAAATGGATTTTTTGGCAGTGCCGTTGTCGTTCCACTCGCTTGAAATCGCACATTCCGTTGAAGTGAAAGGCGGATTGGCATTCTCGTCTTTTATATCAATATGTGTTATCGGAATATCTCTTGTATCGTCCTTTACTACATATACAGGATTTCCGTTTATAGCCGTCATTTCCTGATTATTCTCATTTTTCATACGCTCAACATAGGCATTTTCATAATTCGAGTTTTCGTCATAGCCCGACACAGTCTTTTTTAATGTATTTCCATCTCTCGTATAGGTATAGACGGGCTTTTTGCGTTTGATGGTATATACGGCATTTCCCGAAATGCTGTCAAAATTGATGCCGTTTGTAATGACGGTGTATGAATCTCCCTCATATACGGTACCGTCAGTCGCCATTACCGACACCATCAGCATATCGACAGCACTAACAAGCACCATTACCGCAAGCAACAGTGCCAAACCTCTTTTTAATATTCTGTTATGTCTCAACAAATTCATCATTCGCATGAAATCACCTTTAATAACCCTAAAAATAATCCGATATATATTATAGACAATTAAAATTATAAATATTTGCATAAAATAAACAAACGTTTTTTATCCAGTTATACGTATGTAACATTATAGTATAAAAAAGGTTTTTTTACAATCTACTTATTTGCAGAACATTAGGGCATTTTTTTGTGCATGTTAACTATATTCCGCTTCTTTCAAAATGAATTTTATGAGTTTTTAAATGTGAACTCACGTCAATTTTAAAACTATTTTTCTTTCATTCGTTTATTGACGGAATTATTTTTTAAAAACTATCCGATAATTTATAAAGAAATTAAAAAAACACTTGTAATTTATGTGTATTTAAGATATAATTATAAACAGTTGACTAAAAATATTGTATTTTATTACAAGGAGGCAAAAATTTTGAAACAGTATAATGCAAAAAACATCTTTAACATTGCCCTTGCCGGTCACAGCGGCTCAGGCAAAACTTCTCTTGCAGAGGCTATGATATACCTTGCAGGAGGCTCGGAAAGACTCGGAAAAGTAAGCGACGGAAACACAATTTGTGACTTCGATGCCGAGGAAATCAAAAGAAAAACTTCTGTACAGGCTTGTGTAGCTCCTGTCGAGTGGAAAGGCAAAAAAATAAATGTCATTGACGCTCCCGGACTTTTTGACTTTGAGGGCGGACTGTATGAGGCTGCAAGGGCTGCCGATACCATGCTTATCACGGTTTCGGGCAAGGGCGGTGTCAGTGTCGGCACAGAAAAGGCTGTAAAAGCTGCCGATAAAAGAGGTCTTACAAAAGTTTTCTTTGTCAACGGTCTTTGCGACGAGAGTGCAAGATTTTACCGTGTATTTGAAAGCCTGAAATCTTCTTTCGGTCCGTCTGTATGCCCTGTTGTCGTTCCGTATATCGTTGACGGTCAGGCTGACTGCTATGTCAATCTTCTTGAATACAAGGCTTATAAATATATAAACGGTAAAGCCACTGTTGTACCCATTCCCGATATGGGCGACAGACTGGAAGGCTTGAGAACCGCTATCAATGAAGCCGTTGCAGAAACAAGTGACGAAATGTTTGAAAAATACTTCTCCGGTGAGGAATTCACTCCCGAAGAAATTATTGTCGGTATCAGCCAGGGCGTAAAGAACGGCACAATAAGCCCTGTATTCTGCGGTGACGCTCTCCTCACATACGGCATTGAACAGCTTTTGAACGGTCTTATTTGGCTTGCACCTACTGCTGAAGATAAAGCCGGCGAAGTCGCTCTCGATACAGAGGGAAATCCCGTTGAACTCAATGTAAAAGATGACGCTCTGCCTGCGGCTATCGTATTTAAGACAATCGCTGACCCATTTGTTGGTAAACTTTCCTATTTCAAAGTTATCTCCGGCAAGGTATCAGGTGATACTCCTCTCGTCAACATGAGAACAGGCAATACAGAAAGAATTGCCAAAGTTATGACGATAAAGGGCAAAAAACTCGAAGATGCGGCATATATCGGTGCAGGCGACATTGGTGCAGTTGCAAAACTCGCTGCAACAAATACAGGTGATACCCTTTCTGCCCCTGCAAGAAAAGTTGTTCTTGACGGCATAGAATACCCTGCACCCTCTCTTACAATGGCTATTGCTCCCAAAACAAAGGGTGATGAAGAAAAAGTTGCTTTGGGTGTCGGCAAACTCTGCGAAGAAGACCCCACTATCAAATTTGAAACAAACAACGAAACTCATCAAATGCTCCTCAGCGGCATGGGTGAACAGCACCTTGATGTAGTGGTTTCAAAACTCAAATCAAAATACGGT
>Ga0310695_10008874_pt1 | contig 15356 bp, 10 predicted proteins | sample RumenRJG_04DNA_FD_203882 | JGI IMG/M metagenome (GOLD analysis project Ga0310695, IMG submission 203882) | Bovine rumen microbial communities from Lethbridge, Alberta, Canada - RJG_04 (v2) (version 2) | ecosystem: Host-associated > Mammals > Digestive system > Stomach > Rumen | place: Canada...
ATAATTCCACACCCCCCGTCCCCGCTCCGAAGGAAACCGGGATGCATCATCCAGCATCCGCGCCATCCCCCCAGGAAGGAACCGGGTTACGTCATCCCGCGCCTCTGCCACTCCCCCGAAAGGAGGCCCGCAGGGCTATGGAATACGGAGCGTGGCTGCAAGAGGAACTGGGATGCAAGGTGCAGAAACTCTCGGTCAATGCAGGCCTCTCGTGCCCGAACCGCGACGGACGGCTGGGCACGGGAGGCTGCACTTTCTGTAACAACGAGACGTTCAACCCCGCCTACTGTAAACCCACACTCAGCATCACCGCCCAGATAGAGGAGGGCAAGCGGTTCTTCTCCCGCAAATACCCGGCGATGAAGTACCTGGCCTACTTTCAGGCCTACACGAATACCTACGCCCCGCTCCCCCATCTCAAAGCCCTCTACGAGGAGGCCCTCGCCGTGCCCGATGTAGTGGGACTCGTCATCGGGACACGCCCCGACTGCATGCCTGAGGCACTCCTCGACTATCTCACGGAACTGAACCGACGCACGTTTCTCATCGTCGAATACGGCGTGGAGAGCACCAGCGAGGAGACGCTGCGACGCGTCCACCGGGGGCACACCTATGCCGAAGCCGCCGACACCATCCGTCGCACGGCCAGCCGAGGCATACGCACCGGGGCCCACTTCATCCTGGGCTTTCCCTGGGAGACGGACGAAGAGCTGATGCGGCAGGCCGACGAGGTGGCCCGTCTGCCCCTCACCACGCTGAAGCTCCACCAGTTGCAGATTATCCGCGGCACCGCCTTGGCCCGCGAATACCAGCGCCACCCGTGGCCCATGCCCACGGCCGAGCAATACGCCCGCCTCGTCCTGCGCTACATTGCCCGTCTCCCCAAGTCGCTCGTCCTCGAACGCTTCGTCAGCCAGAGTCCCCCCGACCTCGTCATCGCCCCACACTGGGGCCTGAAGAACTACGAGTTTGCCGATATGCTGAGGAAGATAGAGGCATCCGCCCAGGCCGGCGACATGTAGCCCTTCCGTGCGCTTCAGCATCGCATCGGGGAACACATCACTCGGCGAAAAGAAATATTTCCGGCGTTTTCGCATCTTTTAACTCTCTGCCCGCAAATATTTCGCGAATAATCACTACCTTTGTCGCTGTTAGTAGAAAACAGACCGAAATGAAGACGGAGACTATGCTACGCAGAGGAAAGAGAATCATAACGGCCCTGCTCATCATTACGGGCATGCAGGCCGGAGAAGCGAAAGCCGAGAACCTGGAGTTGAACGACATCGTGAACGGCACATACCGCGCGAAGGACATCAGCGGGATGACACCCATGCTGGACGGCGAGACGTACAGCCGCCTGTCCGATGACAAGCAACGGATAGTGACATACAGTTTCAAGACGGGCGAGGAGACGGGCGTGCTCTTCGACGTAAACAACGTGAAGGGAAAGATCCGGATAGACGCCATCGACGGATATATCATGAGCCCCACCGAGAGCCATATCCTGATATGCACGGAGACAAAGCGCATCTACCGACACAGTTTCACGGCGGTATATTACATATACAACGTCAAGAACCGCACGCTGGAACGTCTGAGCGACGGCGGACCGCAGGAGGGACCGACATGGAGCCCCGACGGCAACATGGTGGCCTTCGTGCGGGAGGGCAACCTGTTCCTCGTCAAGCTGCTGTTCAACAACAGCGAGAGCCAGATTACGAAGGACGGAGAGTTCAACAAGGTGCTGAACGGAAAGCCCGATTGGGTCAACGAGGAGGAATTCTCGCTGAGCCGCGCCTACGACTTCACGGCCGATGCCTCGATGCTCGTATGGGTGCGGTATGACGAGAGCGAGGTGCCACTCTACTCGTTCCCCTGGTTCAAGGGGCTGGCACCCGAGAAGGAAGAATACGCCGAATACCCCGGAGCCTACGAATACAAGTACCCCATCGCCGGTGCACGCAACAGCACGGTCACGGTGCAGTCGTTCGACATCAAGAGCCGCGTCATACGCCAGCTGCAGCTGCCCCTCGAGCCGGACGGCTACGTGCCCCGCATCTATGCCACCGCCGAGCCGGAGAAGGTGCTCGTCCTGACACAGAACCGCCACCAAAACCGGCTGGACATCTACCTGGCCAACCCGCGCAGCACAGAGTGTCGCTGCATCGTGCGCGAGGAGACGGAGCGCTATATCCCCGACAAGGTTTACGAACAGTTCCAGCTCGTCGAGGGAGGCTTCGTGCTGATGAGCGAGCGCAGCGGCTTCGCCCACCTTTATCTCTACGACCTGAACGGCACGCAGAAACGCCAGCTGACCAGTGGCGAATGGCCCGTCACCGCCTTCTACGGCTACGATGCCAAGACATCGACCACCTACTATGCCAGCGCCCAGGAGAGCCCCCTGCGCCGCGCCGTATATAAGAGCGACCAGAAGGGACGTGTGACGAAACTCTCCACGCAGGAGGGAACCAACAGTGCCCTCTTCAGCAAGAGCTTCAAGTACTTCCTCAACGTGTACAGCAGCCTGAACACACCGCCCGTCTATTCCCTGTGCGACGCCACGGGAAAGACACTCAAGACACTGGAGGACAACCAGGAGTTGCGCACGAAGCTCTCGACGAAGAATCTCGGCGAACGCCGCTTCTTCACCTTCAAGACCCAGGACGGCATCGAGCTGAACGGATTCATGGTGCTGCCGGCAGACTTCAGCGAGGCGAAGAAGTATCCCGTGGTGATGCACCAATACAGCGGCCCCGGCAGCCAGCAGGTGCTCGACTCGTGGAGTGCGGGCAACATGGGAGGCTGCCTCTACGAGCAATACCTCTGCCAGCAGGGATTCATCTGCGTCTGTGTGGACGGACGCGGCACGGGCGGACGCGGACGCGACTTCGAGCAGCAGACATATCTCCATCTGGGCAACCTGGAGGCACACGACCAGGCCGAGACGGCCATCTATCTGGCCTCGCTGCCCTACGTGGACGGACGCCGCATCGGCATCTGGGGATGGAGCTACGGCGGATTCAACACGCTGATGAGCATGAGCGAGGGTCGCGGCGTCTTTGCAGCAGGCGTGGCCGTGGCGCCGCCCACATCCTGGCGATACTATGACAGCATCTACACCGAGCGCTTCATGCGCACCCCGAAGGAGAACAAGGAAGGCTATGACGACTCGCCCATCGGACGCGCCGCACAGCTGAAGGGACGCCTGCTCATCTGTCACGGCACGGCCGATGACAACGTGCACTACCGCAACACGATGGAGTATGCCGAGGCGCTGGTACAGGCCGACAAGGACTTCAGCACCCTGGCCTATACCAACCGCAACCATAGCATCTACGGCGGCAACACACGCCGCCATCTGTTCCGCCAGATTACACAGTGGTTCGTCCAGAACCTCCAAAACTGAAACGAGGGGGAGACACCGCTCTTCCCATCAAACCCATCAAACCAATTTAACTCATTTAACCCATCAAAACTATGAAGAAGTACGTATGCGACATGTGCGGTTGGGAATATGATCCCGCCGTCGGAGTACCCGAAGCCGGCATCGAGCCCGGCACACCGTTCGAGCAGCTGCCCGACGATTTTGAATGCCCCCTTTGCGGTGTAGGCAAGGATCAGTTCTCGGAGGCTTAAACGTCGTTACAGATTCCGGGGTTCAGAGTGCTTGGCTGCGTCAAGGACTCTGAACCACACTCTTCGTACACACAAAAAACATCAACATGGATACAGCACTTATCAAACAATGCGAGGCAAAGGCCCAAGAGTGGCTGGCTTCGCCCTATTACGACGAGGAGACAAAGGCCGAGATACGCGCCATGCTGGACAGCGAGGACAAGAACCCGCTGGTGGACGCCTTCTACCAGAACCTCGAGTTCGGCACCGGAGGCCTACGCGGCATCATGGGCGCCGGCACAAACCGCATGAACCGCTACATCGTGGGCATGGCCACACAGGGTTTTGCAAACTATATCCTCAAGGCCTTCCCCGGACAGACGGGGCTCAGCGTGGTCGTATGCCACGATTGCCGCAACAACGGACGTATGTTTGCCGAGACCGTGGCAGCCATCTTCAGCGCCAACGGCATCAAGGTGTATCTCTTTGAGAGCCTGCGCCCCACCCCCGAGGTGAGCTTTGCCATTCGCCGACTCGGCGCCAAGGCTGGCGTGAACGTGACAGCCAGCCACAACCCGAAAGAGTACAACGGCTACAAAGCCTATTGGGAAGACGGCGCACAGGTGATTGCCCCGCACGACACGGGAATCATCGACGAGGTGAACCGCGTGCGCATCGAGGACGTCAAGTTCGAGCCGAACAAGGAACTCATCGAAATTATCGGAGGCGAGATGGACTATGACTACATGACCGCCGTACACGAGGTCATGATCGACCAGGACGTCATCCTGCGCCAGAAGGACCTCAACATCGTCTATAGCGCCATGCACGGCACCGGCCGCGTCATCGTGCCGCTGTGCCTGCGCAGCTGGGGCTTCCAGAACATCCACGTAGTGCCGGAGCAGATGGTGGTCGATGGCAACTTCCCCACCGTCGTCAGCCCCAACCCCGAGAACGCCGAGGCCATGACGCTGGGCATGAAGCTGGGCACACGGCTCGGAGCCGACCTCGTGGTGGCCACCGACCCGGATGCCGACCGCCTGGCCATCGTATGCCGCGACCCCAAGGGCGAGTGGATGATCATCAACGGCAACCAGACGGTGATGATGTTCTGCTACTATATCATCAAGAACAAGCAGGCCCTCGGGCAGCTCAATCCCACAGACTTCCTCGTGAAGACCATCGTAACCACCGAGGTGGTGGCCCGGATGGCCGAGAAGAACGGCGTAGAGCTGCGCGACTGCTACACCGGATTCAAGTGGATTGCCCGCGAGATAGCCATCAGCGAAGGCAAGCAGAAGTACATCGGCGGCGGCGAGGAGAGCTTCGGTTTCCTGCCCTTCGACAAGGTGCGTGACAAGGACGCTCCGGCCAGCATCTGCCTCATCTGCGAGATTGCCGCATGGGCCAAGGACCAGGGCATGACACTCTACGACCTGCTGATGAAGATCTACCTTGAGTACGGCTTCAGCTTCGAGCACACCATCAACGTGGTACGCCCGGGCAAGAGCGGAGCCGACGAGATCAAGGCCATGATGGAGAACTTCCGTCGAAACCCCATCAAGGAAATTGCCGGAAGCCGTGTGGCGCTGACCAAGGACTTCCAGTCGCTCACCGCCACCGACAGCGAAGGCCGCACGACCAAGCTCGACATGCCGGCCACAAGCAATGTGATGCAGTGGTTCTGCGAGGACGGCACCAAGGTGAGCGTTCGACCCAGCGGCACGGAGCCCAAGATTAAGTTCTACCTCGAGGTGAAGGACACGATGGGATGCCCCGACTGCTATGCCGGATGTGTCACCCGCGCCAAAGCCAAGGTCGAGGAGATCAAGAAGTCGCTGGGCATCTGATGACACGCTACTTTGCATTCTGCCAAGGGGATGTGCTCCTCACTGCTGAGGGTAACATCCCCTTTGGCATCCAACCACCCGTGCCGCTCAAGTCCTGGAACCACGTCACCACCCTTCACCAGGAGGGCGACGAGGTGCAGGTGATACGCCTGGACCAGCCCGTCACCGGGCGCGACGACCTCCAGATGATGGGACTCCGAAAGACGTTTCAGGTACTCTCTGCCGAGGACTACCGGCTGGCAGGCAAGTGTGCCGAGCTTCTGTATTGGGACCAGCAGACACGCTACTGCGGTGTGTGTGGCTCGCCTCTCAAGTGGCAGACGGACATCAGCAAGCAGTGTCCCGAGTGTGGCAAAGAGTGGTGGCCCTCGCTGGCCGTAGCCATCATCGTGCGTATCACTCGCGGCGATGAGATTCTCCTGGTACATGCCCGCAACTTCCGCGGCAACTTCTACGGCCTTGTGGCTGGGTTTGTGGAGACGGGCGAGACGCTGGAACAGGCCGTCTGCCGTGAGGTGTGGGAAGAGACTCACCTGCACATCCGCAACCTTCGCTATTTCGGCAGCCAGCCCTGGCCATTCCCTTGCGGGCTGATGGTGGGATTCACCGCCGACTATGCCGAAGGGGAAATCCAGCTTCAGAAAGAGGAGTTGGGAGGAGGAGGATGGTTCCGGCGAGACAACATGCCACAGATTCCCGACAAGGCCTCCATCGCCCGACGGCTGATTGACGACTGGCAAGAGAAGGGATAAACAAGAGCGGGGGCGCAGCCATGTGGTTGCGCCCCCGCTCATGTTATACTTGTTATAGATGTGGGGTTATTCCTTTACCAGCCGGACGGGCCCCATCAGACCGGATTCCTGAAGTCCGCTTCCGGCATTGAAGGGATTCACTGTGGCGTATGTGCGGCGCTGCTCTTCGGGCAACTGCTGGTCGCCCACCAGGCGGTTCTGCCAGTTATTGACCACTTCGACGCGCACCGTGTTCTCGCCCTCAGCGACGAGGTCGGTGACGTTCACACGATACGGACGTGTCCACACGCCGCCGGCATACTGGTCGTTCACATATACGCGGGCCATCACCATCACCTTGCCCAGGTCGAGGTAGAGACGACCCTCGGGCTTAGCATCCAGCGTGAACGTGTTGGCATAGTCCACCTGGCCGGAGAAGAACTTGACAGCGGGGTCATCGATGGTCGAGAGCGAGCGCAGCGTATCCATCTTCAAGGGTTCGGCCGGACCACGCATTCCCTCCTGGAAAGTCAGCGTCCAGGGCGTGTCGATACTGCATATCCGCTCCGGCTTCGGGAAGTTCTTGGCGCCGTTAAGCGCAGCTACCTGCTTGGCGTCGGCCTTGCGGAAGATGACGAAGAGGCTCTGGAAACCATCCAGACGCATGGGCACGGTGGTGAGGCCCTCCGTCTCGGCAAACTCGGACAGCAGGCGGCACTCGCCCGTCACGGGATTCCACACCTCGGGCATCATACCGCTGACGCGGAAGGCGGCATCGAAGGCGACAGGCTTTCCGTCCTGATTGGAGACGAAGTACATCTCGCGGTCCTTCAAGGTGCGATGGATGAAGACCACTGGCTTGTCATCCGCCGTATAACAGTCGGGCTGGATGCCCAGTTCTTCGAGCACCGGTTTCAGCTCGGTACCCGCAGGATAGACGCGCCCGTTGCCATAGGTGGGGCCGGCATAGAGCTGTTCGGCCAGCTCGCGAACCTGCTTGTCACAGTCGGGGTAGCCTTCCATGCTGGGCGAGGCTGTGGGCTTGGGGCCAAGGATGGTGAGCCCCTGCTTCACCAGAGCGGCTATGCAGGAGAGCACCTCGGGGCGCATGGTGGTCTGGTTGGGGAGCACCAGCACGCGATACTTCATGCCACCCTTCAGCACCAGCTGCCCGTCCTTCACACTGGCCGTCTTGAGCACCTCGGCATTGACATAGTCAAAACTGTAGCCACGCGGCAGTGCCGGCGTGCACTCGCCAGTCATCTTCGGGGCATCCTCGCCAATGAAATATGCCACGTCGGCCACATAGCGGCCCTGCTGCAACATATAGTTACAGCGGCGGAGATAGTCGGTGAAGAGGTCCATCTGACTGAACCAAACGTTCTTGCGATTGAACTCATTGCCAAACCAGGCGCTGATACCGGGGAATGTGGTATCGTCCGGCTGCTGGATGAACACATGGAGCAGCGTGGCGTTGATGCCTTCACAGAAGAAACGGTCAGTGCGCTGCTTCATCATCGCCGGATAGCGAGTGAAGGCGGGACCGCCAGCGGTGCAGGACTCGGCCCACACCTTACGTTTGCCATAGATATGTGCACAGCTGCTGGCAGCACGGTTCTCGATGTCGCCCAGCGAGCCTTCGCTCCAGAACTCGCCGGCCACCTCGTCGCTCTGTCCGCCATACATCAGGAACTCGCTGGGGAAGCCCCAGTGGCCGTAGCACTCGAGCCAGGTGGTGAGCCCATGCTTGTTGCTCACCTCGCGCAGTCCGCCCACATAGTCGTAGGCCACACGGTCGGCCACCAGGCGACGCAGATCCCAGAGGAAGCGCTCGCTCTGGTCCTGTGAGCCTATCACCTGTCCGTACAGCACAGGCAGATAGGGCACGGGGTCGTAATGGTAGCGTGCACGGAAGACGTCGATCATGTCGTCCGTCCAGTTCTGACCTCCGGTCTCGTAGCTATCCTCTACCACAATCTTGAAACTCTTACGGTCGGCAGCGGGGATGCGACGCAGGATCTCGCCCAAGAAAGCGTCGAAGTGGGTGGCCACATGCTGTCGGCTCATCTTGTCCACCTCGAGTCCCGTAGCCTCGGGCGATGCCGGAGCGTTCGTAGTGAGCGTGGGAGCAAGGCCGGTGCGCAGGATGGTCCATGTGCCGTCGGGGACCTCCCACGTCAGTGTGCCGTCCTCGGCCAGCTTGTCCGTAATATCCATCACCTCCACGGGCTGAACCATGAGGTCGTCCTCGGAGGGTTCTGCAGCCGTAGGCCACATATACTCGCCCCACATGGGCAGGGGGGTCTGGAACATCTTGGCCAGCGACTTCTCAGCAAAACGCTCCACACGCGGCTCGGTGGAAACGGTGACACGTACGTCAAAATCACTCGGCCCGCCCGTGAACACCAGGCGGATGTCTTTCGTCTCCGTGTCAGGCAGCGCCACCACGATGGGCGACTGAGGCACGAATCCCACGTTGAGGGCAGCGTTGGTACGGTCAAGGTGGACGGTCTTCAGCGTAACGTATTCGTCATTCACGAGGGCCTGGATAATCACATTGGCCAGCATATAGCCAGGTGTCTCAAAGGTGATGCTGCGCACGCTGACCGGCTCGTCAAACGTGACATCCTGCTGCTGGTCTGCGCCTGCCGTCCGGTGAACGTCCACGGTCTGAGACACATAGCGGTCCGACATATTAGGATAGGCCAGCACGCGCTCGTCACGGGCGTCCTTGGGCAATGGCGGCAACTGGAGCGTCTGCATGCCACTGTTGCCGGTGGCAGTGGTCTGCGCTCCTGCCAGATAGCGCATGGACTCCTGGGGTGTCACCCACGGGCCGCCGCTCTGGCTCCAGCCTGGACAGTTGAAGATACCTATCTCGATGTCCAGCTCGGTAGCCTTCTTCAGGGCGGCATGCATGACCTCCCACCATCCGTCACTCAGCACCTTGTGCGGACCGGCGGGAATGCTTCCCTCCCAGATGTTACCGATGAAGGCACGTCCGATGCCCGCCTTCTTCATCGCCTCCAGGTCGTGTTCGACGCCCTCGACCGAGATATTGTCACTCATCCAGTACCAATAGACAGCCACACGATGGCTCTCTGGCACACGTTGGAAGTTCTCCTGCAGTTTTTCGCCGCTGGACTCAAACATGGAGGAGCAGGCTGCGAGTGACACGCACATCGCAGCAAATACGTAACGGAATTTTCGTTTCATAAGTGTGTTATAGGTTTAAACTTATATCGTCATTTGTCGGAGGCAAAGCACATACTCACCCCGCCTCATCAAGACATCTGACACGTCCGAAAAGAGCGGGAGAAGCACGCGCACGCGCTCAATTCCTTGACAAAGGTACGAATAAGTGAGAGAAGTGCAAAGGGAAAGACGAAGTTTTTCACATTGCACGTCCGAACGAGAGTACCTTCGACCGAAGGTCAGAGGTACGAATAAGTGAGAGAAGTGCAAAGGGAAAGACGAAGTTTTTCACATTGCACGTCTTCAACACCGCTTCGCGGCAGAAGCGACCAAAGGTCGAGCGCCGAACGGGAGTACCTACGACATAGCTTCAATTCCCGCTACACGTTGTATTCTGCATAGCTAAGTGTAGCCGGAGACAAAACTACGCGTGGCAGAAGCCTTCACTTACACTCAGAACGACCAGCCAAAGGAGAGGTGAGGAGTCAACGGAAAGCGATCTATGCCGTGGCGGTCGCCGAAGTTGAACGAGGGGGTAATGCCCACACGGAAGATGAAACCACTGGGCTTCTGGTAGCGATAGCCGATGTCCCCAAAGAGGAAATAGCCGAAGCCGCAGTCGTGAGCCGGTTCGGTCCAGGCCACAAAAGTGCCGCCATTGGCCGGGTCGAAGGTCGAATGGTAACGCTCATACTTCACAAAATAGCAACCCAGGCTGGTGCCGAAACCCAGTTCCAGCTTGCTGCGCTTCTTTCCCACGAGATAATTCAGTTCGAGGGGCACGGCGACTCCATGCAGACAAGTGGTGTTATGCAGGAAGTTATAGTCTTCGCTGTAGGCATAGCCCAGCCCGACGCGGTAGCCCAGCGAGGTGGATGAACGGAAGCGCGCATCATAGTTGACACCCACGGCATTGTGGACACCAAAAAGTTCAAGCGAGACACTGCGAGTGCCCTGGGCATGGGAGGGCATAGCGAAGCACGCGTTAAGGAGAAGCACGCAGCATAGGGAGCGAAGTGGTGATTTCATACTTTGTACCTTATTATATATAGTGGCCGAATGAACGGCAGTGCAAAGGTAGTTCTTTTTAAGGACATGGATTCAGGGGGGGGCGTTAAAAAACCATAATTACGGCAAATAACACGGCGAGGGAACCAGCCGTGCAGCCAGTTCCCCCGCATATTATGTCCCTGCCTCCCCCAGCAGTGGATGGGCATCAGTGAATGTAGCCGTCGTCCTTGATATTCCACAGCACGGCCACCGTGAGGCCGCCGATGACGGAGACGACGCTCATGAGGATGAACAGATGGTCCCAGCCAAAGTGGTCGGAGAACCAACCAAGGCCGGCGCCGGTGAAGATCACCGATACGTAGCTCATCAGGCCGATGAGTCCCACCGCACTGGAGGCTGCCTTCTTGGTCACCTGATTCGAGGCCACCACGCCCAGCAAGGCCTGCGGGCCATAAAGGAAGAAACCGGCCAGCGCAAGGAGCACCAGCACCAGCATACTGCTGGCATCGGCAGGCAGGAAATGCAGGGCCACCAGACACAGAGCCACGATGCCCATCTCGATGGCACACACACGCTGGGCCTTTCCGCCAAAGAAGCGGTCGGACACCCATCCAGCACACATCATACCGGCACAGCCTGCTATCTCAAAGATAGCGATCGTCCAACCCGCAAGCTGCGGTGAGAGGGGCACGGCGCGGTTCTGCAGGAAGGTGGGTCCCCAGTCGAGCACGGCAAAGCGGACGATATAGACGAAGAGGTCGGTGACGGCCAATGTCCACACGATGGGGTTCTGGAACACTTTCTTACGAATGAAGGCCTTGAACGCCTCGGGCGAGTCGTCCTCGTCGAGCTCGGTCTTCGTATCAGGCAGTTCGGGCAGGCCCACCGAGGTCGGGGTGTCGCGCAGCGTAATCAGGATAAAGAAGACACCCAACGTGGCTATCACAGCAGGAATCCAGAAGCACCACTGCCAGGCCATCGTGCCCGTACCGCCGCCCATGCCGCTACCTATAATATAGCCACACAGGACAGAGACCAGACCGGCACCCACCGAGTGCGAGGTGTTCCAGAAGCTCATCTTCGTGGCCAGTTCCTTAGGCGGCACCCAGTGGACCATCAGACGGTTGCACGGCGAGAAGCCGCATCCCTGGAATACATTGTTCAGCACCAAGAGCACAGCCATTATGACCACCATCGTCTGCACGAAGTCGGGTCCGTCGGCCTGTCCCGTAATCCAATGGCTCAGGTCGGCGCTGAAGCCGAAGATATAGTTCAGCAAGGCGCAGATGCTGAGGCCTACCACCAGATGCCAGCGGGCATTGGTGCGGTCGGCGATAAAGCCGTTGATGAACTTCGAGACGCCATAGATGATGCCCACCAGCGACAGGATGATACCAAAGCTGGTGTTCGTGATACCATAGGCGTCGCCCAATGCCGGCATGGCGAAAGAGAAGTTCTTACGGACGAAATAGAACATCGAGTAGCCTATCATCGAACAGATGATGACACGCCACTGCCAGTGTTGGAATGAATGCTTTGTCTTCATGATGATAGCATTTCTATGTCGGGAGCCGGTATGTCTGCCGTTCCATCAGGACAGCCCGGCGACCACAAACTATGAACTGTGAACTCAGAACTACTTCAAGTGTTCGAACGTAAAGGCCTCCCAAGGCAGGTCGGCATCGGCAGCACCCTTGTCGAGGATGTCCACGATGTGCATCAGCAGAGGGAAGTCCTTCAGGTCCACCAGTCCCAGCTCGGCTTTGCGGCGGATGGCGTTGCCCATCACGCGAGTGATGACGAGGCTCTCCAGCGTGATGCCGGCCAGTGCTTCGGTGACCTCGTCATAGTTGAGTCCCTGTCCCATCAGCACGCCGCAGCGACGTGTGCGACCGCTGAAGATGGTCACATAAAGGTCTCCCAGACCGATGCACTCCGATTCGAAGGTGCCGCCCTGGAGCTGCATCAGCGCGTGAGTCTCGCGCACGGCCTGCGTGAAGGTGCCGGCCTGCGAATTGTAGTGCTGCGGCTCCTGCTCGCCGTGCCAGCGGGTGTTCAGGCCCACGGCCAGCGTCACGGCCATAGCATAGGCGTTCTTCAGCGCTACGGCGCTCTCGAGGCCGATGACATCGTTGGTCAGCGAGATATGGTAATAGGGGCGCTGCATGGCGTCCTTCATCATGCGCAGGGCGTCGTTGTCCTTGCCGCAGAAACCCACCTCGGACGGATCCATGAACACCAGCTCGTAGCTGGTGCAGGGACCGCCGATGGCACAGATGGTGCGGTGAATGCCTCGCTTGGCCAGCTCGCTCTCCCAGAATCCGGGATAGGAGAGCAACGTGCCGTCCTCCGTGGCACGGAGTCCCTTCGTGACGCTCAGTACGGGCATCTTCGGGTCGAGTTGCGTCAGGATCTCCTCCAAGAACCAGTCCACGCCAAACGACGAGACACCGCCGATGACGAAGTCACATCCTTCGACAGCCTTCTTCCAGTCCTTGAAATAGTGATAAGTGACGTTGTCGGGGAAGGGGCGGCAGAATTTCTCGTGCTTGTGCGTCTTGATGTAGCCGTCTATAATCTCGTCATCCAGGCAGGTGCCTATGATGCGTACGTCGTTTCCGTTCTCTGCTGCTGGAAAGGCGAGGGCCGAGCCCATCATGCCTGCTCCAAGAATTGCAATCTTACGTTTCATTCTGAAATTGTTTTTAGGTGAAATTATACTGCAAAGTTAGCTATTTTCGATGAAATAGCAAAAAACCTCTGCCAATTTAAACTGCCATCGACAAAAAAGCAGTATTTTTGCAAGAGCAATGTAATAAAATACAGTCCCCTATGAAAGCAAGACACATCATTACAACCTTGTTCCTCTACCCCGCACTGGCGTTGTCGCAGAGTGCCACAGCCGTGCGAAGCATCATGAGCATCGACCTGCGCGACACCACGTCGCGCGGTTTTCAGATGCAAGACATACAATGCATCCGCACTTCACGCGTACAGGTGGGGGCCAACAGGCACTGGATGCTCCACGTGGAGACGAACAATACCGAGGCACCGACAACCGACGTGCCCACCGACAGCATACACCAGATACGCGTCAGCCGCATTGAGGTGCCGGAGAACCCGACCGTCGATCTGCGTATCATGCAGTTCAACATCCGCGAGGACAAACAGACGGAGCCGGACTATAATACTTTTACGGGGGTGCGCGCGGCAGCCATCACCGAGATGCTGCGCGACGTAAAACCGGACATCGTATGCCTCCAGGAATGCCGGAAGACGCAGGCACAGTATCTGGCAACGGCTGTGCCGGAATATACCCAGATACTGTTCCCGAAGGACGGCATCGAGAAGAATGGCGGACAGCGCGACGTAATTCTCTACGACAACAAGAAGCTGAGGCTGCTCTCGTGGAACAAGTTTTGGTTCAGCGAGACGCCCACCGTGTCCAGCAAGAGCTGGGATGCCAGCACGCCGAAGCTGACCATCTACGCTCGCTTCCGCAGCCGCGAGGACAGCAACAAAGACATCTACGTCTATTGCACCCACTTCCCTCCCTCGGCTCCGGAGGCCATGGGACACGCCGCCACGATGATAAAGGAGAGCATAGAAAAAAAGGTGGGCGACGAAAAAACGGTCTTTGTCTGCGGCGACCTGAACCTCGAATACGACAATGCCATACTGGGCCCGCTCAAGGAATACATGCATCATGCCGCCAGCACAGCACTCACATCGGACGGCGTGAAGGCCATCACCTACAATGGCTACCGCGACACGAACCAGAAGACACTCGACCATATCTTCTACCGAAACGCCATTGTGGACACCTATCACGTGAAGAACAAGCACTATCAGTACGGCACCGACTGCAAATGGATATCCGACCACTACCCCATCTATTCGGATATCCACTTCTGAACGTCTGCCTACCCTATATAACACAGCGCGTGCCCATCCGACAAGGACGGGCACGCGCTATGTTTTATGCAGAAAGGCATTCGCTTACTCTTCGTTCTTCGGCAGGTTGAGCGCCAGACAGAGTTCGTCGAGCTGGACCTGGTCGAGTGCGCAGGGAGCGTCCAGCATGACGTCGCGTCCCGAATTGTTCTTGGGGAAGGCGATGCAGTCGCGGATGCTGTCGAGGCCTGCAAAGAGGCTCACCCAGCGGTCCAGTCCATAAGCCAGACCTCCGTGAGGGGGTGCGCCGTACTTGAAGGCATTCATCAGGAAGCCGAACTGCTGCTGTGCCTTCTCGGGGGTGAAGCCGAGGATCTCAAACATCTTGGCCTGCAGTTCCTGGTCATGGATACGGATGGAGCCTCCGCCCACCTCGACACCATTACATACCATGTCGTATGCATCGGCACGCACAGCGGCGGGATCCGTGTCGAGCAAGGGGATGTCCTCCGTCTTGGGATGTGTGAAGGGGTGATGCATGGCCATGAGGCGACCTTCCTCTTCGCTCCACTCGAACATGGGGAAGTCCACCACCCAGAGGAGCGAGAACTTGTTCTTGTCGCGCAGTCCCATGCGGGCACCCATCTCGAGGCGAAGCTCACAGAGCTGCTTGCGCACCTTCATGGCGTCGTCGCCGGAGAGGATGAGGATGAGGTCGCCGGGCTTTGCCTGCATCTTCTTCCCGAGCTGCTCCAGCACCTCGGGGGCGTAGAACTTATCTACGCTACTCTTGATGGTACCGTCGTCCTGCACACGTGCATAGACAAGGCCCTTGGCACCAATCTGCGGACGGCGCACGAAGTCGGTCAGCTGGTCGAGCTGCTTGCGCGTATAGACGGCCTGTCCCTCGGCACAGATGCCTCCGATATATGCCGCGTCATTGAATACGCCAAACTCGCCGGTACCCTTGAGCACGTCCATCAGTTCCACAAACTGCATTCCGAAGCGTGTATCGGGCTTGTCGCTTCCGTAGAGGCGCATGGCATCGTCCCACGTCATG
>Ga0310695_10008876_pt1 | contig 15351 bp, 13 predicted proteins | sample RumenRJG_04DNA_FD_203882 | JGI IMG/M metagenome (GOLD analysis project Ga0310695, IMG submission 203882) | Bovine rumen microbial communities from Lethbridge, Alberta, Canada - RJG_04 (v2) (version 2) | ecosystem: Host-associated > Mammals > Digestive system > Stomach > Rumen | place: Canada...
CAGTTCAGCGTAACAGAAACAGACACAGGCCTGTGGGCCGTCAGCGTTTCAAAACAGGTTACCAGGGATGACAGAACGGTTCAAACAGAAGCCATATCCAATGGCCAGATGGTGACGGTTACCGGCCATACCAAGCTCATCTTTACCAACACGATGGCAGCCAGCGCCAAGGTTGTTCTGTACAAAATGAATGAAAATGCCTCCAGCGAAGACGCTACCAGTGAGAATCTGGGCAGGCAGGATCCGAACCGTGACAAGATCCTCTCCGGCGCTGTTTTTACACTCCTGCGGAAAGAGTACGCAAGCAGCCCGATGTTTGAAGCCTACCGAACCGGGATCTCCATCGACAGCTCCGGATACGAGGTTCTGGAGCTGCCACAGGGATATTACCGGCTGGTCGAGACCTCCTCTCCCGATGGATACCTCATACAGACCAAGAGCTGGGAGTTTTGGATTGACTATTACGGGAATGTGTATGCGGAGTCGCAGCCCGACCTGGTCCTGAATCGCAGCTCTAACGCATCAAGCGAGGTACCGAACCGCGTTATGATTGTTGTCAACCATCCCGGTTCTGCGCTGCCCATGACTGGCGGCACCGGCACAGTGCCGTTCCTGCTGGGCGGGAGTATGCTGGTTCTGGTATCGGCGCTGCTGTACATGCTCAACCTCAGGCGCAGAAAGGAAACGGACTGAACCCCTCACATGAGGGCAAATAGCACCATAATCATGAACCCTTAGTTATTGGACCTGCTGCTCCGGATTAAGCAGAATTCTGTTTATAAGAAGCAGCGGGTATTTACATCCGCCGCTGAAAAACCGGGGCGTGGCGTCTGCCGGCAGTCCGCCATGAGGAGAATGAAGGGGGCACAGGAAAAATATGTCATTCCTTTATTATCCGTCGCTGTTTCTCTTTATTATATCCAAATATATTGACCTGATCTCCTTTGTGGGTGCGCCGGTCTACTATGCGGTGATCGTGGAGAGATACATCAACACCGCAGTTCTGCTGCTGGTTTTCACACAGATGTGTCTGGCGGCAGGGGGACTCCTCGGCCGGGAGGTTCTGAAAGACGCCAGCAGAAAAAGAACAGTGAAAATCATTCTGCTCGCGGTTCTGACCCTGGCGCAGATGTACTGGCTGCTGGAAAAGGTGTGGAATTACAAAGCGGAGCCCTTTTATCTGATCATGGCCCTGTATCTGATCGCCTTTTCAAAAGACAGGAGCTTTCAGGCCATCATGAAGACCTTTCTCCTTGCATACAGCGTACTGTTTCTGACGGCCGCGCTCGGGCAGATCCTGGGATACACGCGTGACGCCATGCGGATTACCGACTATGGGACGAAGCATGCCTTTGGATTTGTCCATCCCAACACGGCCGCGCACGTGATTCAGGCTGACCTGTTTGCGGGCTGGTTCCTGTATCTGCGGGGACGAAGGAGAGAAACCTTGCTTCTTTTCTGGATTTCTGCCCTTGTGCTCATCCTGTGGAACCGGTGCCGCACTGTGATCATAACCCTCGTCCTGTTCCCTGTTGTGTTCGCAGCCGTCGACCGGTGGGGTGGCCAAAAAGGGAAGCTTCGAAAATATATTCTATCCGCGTCGCCTCTTTTGTGCCTGTGCCTCACGCTGCTCTTATGCATCCCCATTGACCTGATTCACCGATTCACCTATGATACCCCGCTTTTCAGCATCGGGGAGCGCTTCGTCCAGTCAGGGATCGCCCTCAGAACCTACGGTCTCCCGTTCATCGGGCATTCCATAGATACCTCCAGAGCCATCAAAATGCTGGTAGACGGGGTACAGATCCCCCTCTTTGTCATGGACAACGCCTATATAAGCTATGGGATTATCCTTGGGCTTCTCTGGCTGATCCCCTGCCTCTGCTACCTGAGCCTTGCAAACCTGCGGGCATGGAACGGGAAAAACCGGGCGCTTCTCCTGTACGGGGTTTTTATGGCGGTGTTTGCCATTCTGGAGCGCCGGGGCCTCGATCCGGCCTTTAATATGATGTTTTTCTATCCGCTTTCGGTCTATAAAAAGAGGGGCGCCAGATGCAGAACCAGCCAGAAATGATCCATATCGTGTATGCTGCCGACGACGTATTTGCCCCGGTGCTCGGCGTGTCAGTGGAGTCTCTGCTGAGGAGCGGAAGCAACGCCTGCCTGTTCGATATATCGGTTTTTGATGGGGGGATCTCGCCGGAAAACAGGCAGAAGCTCAACAGTCTCTGCCGCAGGCACGGACAGAGGGAACCGCATTATCTCCGGACCGATTACATGCAGCAGTGTCTCGGGAAGCATATTCACACAGACCGCGGCAGCATCATGCAGTACGCAAGGCTTTTTATCGGCAGACTGCCCTATGACAGGGTTCTCTATCTGGACTGCGATGTGATGCTTCGCAGGGATATAGGGGCGCTCTGGAACACCGATCTTCAGGGCAAAGTCTTGGCGGCCGTGCCGGATGTATTCAGCCCGTATTACCGCAGGGGAATGGAGCTTGCCCCGGAAGACCCGGTTTACAACGACGGTGTGATGCTGGTGGATCTGCAGAAATGGCGGGAGCACCGCGTGGAGGAAAAGGCTCTGGCGTTTATACACCGGCATGCCGGTAAACCGGTCAAAAACGATCTCGGTGTAATCAATGCGGTGCTGAGCCGGGAGACACTTCCTCTCCCTCCTGCGTGGAATGCCGTCACGGCTTTTTATGACTTCACCTATGAGGAGATGCTGTATTACCGGAAGCCGCCTGCGTATTTTTCCAAAGAAACGGTTGAGAAGGCAGCCGCGGATCCGGCCATCGTTCACTTCACCACAAGCTTCTGCTCCAGCAGGCCGTGGGAAGAAGGCTGCAGCCACCCCTTCGCCACAGAGTATACCGAAATCAGGAAAACGACGCCGTGGGCGGATACGCCTCCTGTTACGCCTGAGAGAAGTTTCCATGCCCGGCTGGCGAACCTTCTCCCCTGGGGATTGACCATTCGTATTGCCGCCTGTCTGCAGGCATACATCAGACCGCTTTACAGCAGATTCAGGGAAAGGATCAGAAAAGTTGGCAAGTGAGACACCGGATGTTTCCGTTATCATCCCGGTCTACAACGCAGAAAAGTATATACCTGCATGCATTGCTTCCCTGGAGTCGCAGACACTTCCAGATTTTGAGGCGATCTTTGTGGATGACGGTTCTGCTGACAGCAGTTTCAAACTGCTGGAAAAGGCGGCGTTTCAGGATGAACGTATCCGGGTTATTCCGACAGAACACCAAAATGCCGGCGCGGCCAGAAACATCGGCTTGAAAGCGGCCAGAGGCAGATACATCAGCTTTTTGGACGTGGACGACGGATATGACCAGGCTCTCCTGAGAGAATGCGTGGACGTGTTGGATGGCACAGGCGCGGATATTGTTGCCTTTCACTTCAGGGAACGGAGCAATGACGGAACGCTGACCTGGCGATCGGGATTTCAGCAGGAATGGCTGGATGATATGCAGTGTCTTGAGCCGAAGCAGGATCCTGAAAAGGCGCTGTTCTTTGGCGGAGCTTCGGTATGGAACAAGATGTACCGCGCCCAAATGCTGCGAGAGAACACCCTGCGGTTTGACGAGATTGAGATATACAACGATATGACCTTTGTGCTGCGTGCAAACCTCGCGGCGAGGAAGATCGCTGGTCTTGACAGATGGCTGTACACGTACCGCTATAACAGGCCGCAATCCATTTCGGAAGGCCGCGGAGAGAATTATCCGAAGGTGAGAGACGCGCTTGATAGTTTTGCGCATCAGACACAGGATATGGAGCCCGCTGTTGTCAGCACTGCCAGGGCGCATTTTCTGATCAAAACAGTGCTGTTGGATATCGGCGATTACAGGCAAAAGCGGGCGGACGAATTCTACGGGTACTGCAGGCAGTATATAAGGAAAACTCAATTTGATGCCAAAAGGATTGCCGCTTTCTATCCGCAGCTGAATACGATGATATGCGTATTTCGTATTCTTCCCTATCGGATGATTTGCGTTATGGATATGCTGGGCTTGATGAAGTACCTCCGTAAGCGTATTCACAGCCGGAAGGAGCGGAAGTTATGAGCCGGAGTTATGAGCCCTCACTTGTAATTTCAGATGTAGGTATGCGGCTCCGGCTTGATGAGAACCGCTCCACCTCACTGAAAGACGTATTTTTACGGTTAGGAAACGGCAAGAAAACGGAGAAAAGAGAATTCTGGGCCCTGAAGAACATCAGCTTTGAGTTGTTTCCCGGAGAGAGGATGGCCGTCCTGGGCCTCAACGGATCCGGGAAAAGCACGCTGATGAAGGTGATCTCTGACGTGTATGAACCCACGGAGGGCAGCATTCGGAAAAATGGAAAGCTGGCGCCACTTCTGGAGCTAGGCGCTGGATTCTGCAGTCAGTATACAGCGCTTGAGAACATCTTTCTGTACGGATCGATCCTCGGATATCCTCATGATTATCTGGAAGACAAAACGGATGAGATCATCGAATTTGCCGAGCTACGTGATTTCATGGATGTTCCGATCAAGAAGTACTCCTCCGGCATGCGCGCAAGACTTGGATTCTCTATCTGCACGGCAGTCAGTCCTGACATCCTGATACTGGATGAGATCCTGTCAGTCGGAGATGCGCGTTTTCGGGAAAAAAGTGAAAAGCGGCTGACCGATATGATGGATGAGAACATGACGGTTTTATTTGTTACCCATTCATTGGAGCAGGCAAGAAAGATCTGCAGCAGAGGCCTGATTCTGGATCACGGGAAGATGGTCGGGATTGGCCCGATTGAAACGATAGCGGATCAGTATGCAGAGATGATACGCGAAGGGAAATAGCGACGCCAGAGGACCGGTGAGTATGAAGAGGCAGCAGTTTCGAGAACTGTTAAAAGAGTTTGTAAAAAAAGGTATTCGGATGAAATACCGGAATTCGGTTCTCGGGATTATCTGGTCGTTGTTTGAACCGCTGCTTTCGATCCTGGTTTATGTGATGGTATTCGGAACTCTGTTCCACCACCGGGACCTGAATTTCGCCTTATATGTCAGCTGCGGAAGACTGCTCTATACATTCTTCTCGGAAGGGACCCGGAATGCAAGTTCCTCTATCCGGGTGAACGCGGAAATACTGCGGAAGGTATATGTGCCTCAGTATCTGTATCCGCTCTCGGAAATCCTCTGGCATTATGTGATCTTCCTCGTATCACTTGTGGTGTTGATACCGTTTTATATCGCGGCGGGGCTGACGCTTCATCTGAAAATACTGTGGGTACTGCCCGCGCTGGCGCTCCTGCTCATATTGACAACCGGAATGGGATTGATCCTCAGCTGCTGTAATGTGTTTTTCAGAGATGTGGAATATATCTGGCGGGTAGTATTGATGCTGATCATGTATTCCTCGGCAATCTTTTATTACCCGGATGTGATCCTGCAGAGCGATCTGGCATTCCTCCTGAGGCTGAATCCGGTTTACGGCGTCATTGCGCTGTTCCGCTGCGGAATATTTGCCGAAGAAGTAACTGCATGGATGTTGGTCTATCCGACAGTTGTGTCGGTCGTTGCACTGACGACAGGCATCCTTCTGTATCACAAATATCAGAGGAGGTTTGTGCTATATGTCTGATACGCCGAAGGTATCTGTCATTGTGCCGATGTACAATCCGGGGGACATCATCCTGAGAGGACTGCGGTCCCTGCGGGGACAGACCCTGAAAGACATTGAGATTATCCTCGTCAATGACGGAAGTGAGGAAGAGACACTCCTTGCGGCCAGAAAAGCGGCATCGGAAGATCCCAGGATCCGTATCTTGGACCTGGAAATTAACTCCGGAGCCGGGATTGCCAGGAATATTGGTATCGAGAACGCCTGCGGCGAATACCTGGCCTTTATGGACGCGGATGACTATATGGCACCGGATTTTCTGGAGCTTCTGTATCGGAAAGCCACGATATATCAGGCGGATATCGCGAAGGGTTCATTGATTCATGTAGCAAACAACGGAGTAAGGAAAAAGATACAGCCTTCTAACAGCGAAAATACAGCGATTCGGAACGGCCTGAAAAAGGGGAAACCGTTATATGCGCTTTTCCGCTTTGATCATTACAGCGCGATTTATAAGAGACAATGGATGTGGGATCATAGTATACAGTATGGTACATCCCGCTATGGTGAGGACTCAACGTTCCTCCTGAAGACGGGGGCAAATACGAAGCGCGTGGTCTTTGATGACAGAGCGAATTACTATCTTGTGGACCAGCCGGATTCGTTGATGAAGCGTATAACAGAAAGGCGGCTGGACGAACAGCTGCTGGCTCTGAGGGAGCAAGTCGACTATTTGATTGATCGCTTTGGAGAGGACATTGAGCCGGATTATGAAATGCAGCGTATTCGCTGGACGCTTGGGGTACAGGCTGCAGCTGTAAGACACGGCAATATGGATCAGAAAGCGGACGCATTTCTGAGTGGCATACAGACCGAAGTGCTGCGCCTGCCAAATCTGGCGAGCCTTGTGATATACAGCCCGATGGTCGGTGCTTTGGTAGAGTTCCGCGAAAACCTTTGCAGTATCCTCGTGCGGGAAACAGAGCGGAATGAAGAAGACGCAGTGATTGAAAGTATTACCCGCTGCTTTCGGTTCGCTTCCCTTCATCCGGGGCGTAAGGACTTATACGAAGCACCCATACGGGAAAGCCTGGTGCGTGGATTCGGATATATGTGGGGTGTTGATCATTTTCATGATAGAGGACTTTCACTAAAAAGAAAGAATGAGTTTACCGGAAAGCTGATCGATGAACTTCGCAGGAATGTAGATCCGCTTTTCTGGGAGAAAAATCTGAAAAAATGGCTGGCTCCGAAAAAACTGCTTCCAGAAGGAATGAAAGCCATCCGAAAGGTGGCAAGGCGATGAACGGCCCTGCAATATCCGTTATCATCCCGGTATATAACCCGGGTGAAGGGATCCGGAAATGCATCTACATGCTGCAGAACCAGACGCTCTCGAATATTGAGATGATATTCGTGGATGACGGCGGAACGGATGATTCCATGGATGAAGTTCGTAATGCCGCTGCAAAAGATCCCAGAATCAGGATACTGGTAAATCCGGAAAACCTTGGGGCCGGCGCTTCCCGGAACCGAGGTATCGAGGAAGCCAGAGGAGAGTATCTTGCATTTGTAGACCCGGACGATTATCCGGAGAGAGAGTTTCTGAAGCTTCTGTATGACAAGGCGATGCAAACGAAGCCGGATATCGTAAAGGGAGAACGTCATCTGATTGACGCCAATGGGAAAATAATAAACGAAGGGAACAGAATACCGCTTAATACATCGATTCGATTCGGCCTGCATATAGGCGGGCAGATCTATGACCTGTTTTCCTACAACCATTGGACCGCAATATATTGCAGAGATTTCCTGCTGAGAAATCATATCCGCTACGGACTGACAAGAAACTCACAAGATACCACATTCTTATTGAGGGTCGGAAAGGCAGCGCAAAGTATCTGCTTTGAGGATCGGGCGATCTACGATTATGTTTCAAGAGATCACTCCAGGATGCGTGACTTCACGCATGAGAGACTCCAAAATGAGCTCAATGCTTTTGGGGATCAGATGAAAGAGATGGAGACAGCGGATCCCGGACAGTACAGCTTTTATAAATACATCATCGGTAAAATCCAATACCTGCTGAGGATTCATGCAACACTATGCATGCAAAACGAGGCTGCGGCAGGGCGGTTTTTTGGTGAACTCCGGAGTACTGTTCTTAATTTGCCGTGGATCGAACAGATTATGGAGATTAACCAAACCGTGAGAGCATTGGTGCTCTACGAAGCGAATCTCTCTCTCATTCCGTACAGGGCGCAGGGAGTTGACAGCGGCCTTGATGAATGGGTGAATGCGGCAAAAAGAATCAGCAGTTTTCTCAAGGAACATCCGGAGGAAAGCCAGCAATATGGTTGGATGCTGATAAGCAGCTACAGGAATGTGCTGGTAAAGATAAATGACCGAACTGTATCAAAAGCGGAACGTCAGAAGACATGCCGGTCTTTAAAGGACTATCTTACAGAGTTACCTGAACCGGCATTGGTGTATGCCAGAGAACCCCTCTTGAAGTTGTTCTTTACGACCGGTATTAACCTGATTCCGATCAGGCAGACGATTCGAAATATCGGGAGGAAAAATAGCATGAATGCGATATCTGCGCATTTTGCAAGAAGGGATCAGAAACGAAAAGCCCCTGACACTGCAGATAAAGCGCCTGCTTGATCTCGTTTTCGGGCTGTACGGTTTTATTTGCATGAGCGTGATTTGGTTCCTCTCTTTCTCAGATCACGTGAAGGGAGCCCGGGCATCTTCACCCGGGCTCCTGAATAATACGGCGAGCGTCCGGTTTTTGTCGGTAGGATAATCCGAAAGAAAAGATAGATCTTCCTCTGGAACGGTCACCGTCGGAAGCAACTCCGGTTCTGTCCTTACCAGCAAACGATCTTCTACGTAGTCGGCTCCATCATTCTGCTCGTGACCAAGAAGCGCATGAGCCGTGAGGGATAATCTCTACGGCATGAGAAAATTACATAAGCACTTGACTGGTAGGAGTCCTTAAACCGGCTCCTACCGGTTTTTATTACGGGGTGGTTAGAGAAGGTAAACCGCAGCGCATAATAAAAGCAGGCCCGAGATGGACCTGCTCTCAATCGCCCTTGTATGCTGGGCATCCCTTCGGTGCTTTCGGAAGCTCTTCACCCTTGATCGCTGCGATGATCAAACGGCGATGTAGATAGAGCATCACACCTACAAAGCATCCGCAGACGGCACAGACTACTGCTCTGATAATCTTTTTCTTCTTCATGATGATCTCCTTCTCGTTTTTCTCAATAATACCACATCTGTGTTCATCCGTCTATATGAGTTTCAAAACTCCTTGGTATTACCGACTTCTGCGCTCTGGTGTTGAGCACGAGAAAAAAACACGGCAAGGTGTGGTAAACCACAGTGCACCGTCCCCTGTGCACACACATTCTCCGCTACCGACCGTTTTTTCATTATCTGTTCTCTTGACTTTATATCACCGTAGTGATACTATCAAAGCGAAGCGGAGGGATGCCTGGTGGATAATAAGACATGCAATCTGATCACAATTTACCATGGTTCACCACAGATCGTGGACACTCCTGCATTTGGCCTGGGCAGGAAGCATAACGACTTTGGCCAGGGCTTCTACTGCACGGAAAGCAGTGAGCTTGCTAAGGAATGGGCTGTCTCCTCCCTTCGGGACGGTTTTTCAAACCGGTACACGTTGGATATGGAGTACCTGAGAATCCTGAAACTGAACAGCCCTGATTACACAATCCTCAACTGGATGGCCGTTCTGGTGGAGCACCGCCTCTTCAGCATCAGGACGCCAATTGCGAGAAGGGCAAAACAGTATCTCATAGAGAACTTCGGTATCAATGTGAACGCATATGACCTGATTACCGGTTACAGAGCTGATGATTCCTATTTTGACTACGCGGAAGCTTTCCTGAATAACGCAATTACCGTGGAGCAGCTGGCCCGCGCCATGAAGCTTGGCAAACTTGGCGAACAGATTGTTCTCAAGTCACCGTTTGCATTTTCAAAGATCACATACGAGGGCTTTGAAGTTGCGGAGAAAGAACGGTACTATGTTCTTCGTAAGGCAAGAGACGACGAGGCAAATCAAATGTATCTGAACATACAGGAAGAGGACAGCGACGGCTTGTATATGCAGGACATTCTGAGAGGAGGCATTGCCAATAATGACCCACGCATACCAAGAAACATATCTGAGTAAGGCGCAGGCCACATTGGGCGACGCTTTTGACTACGCAATCAACACCTGCGGCATTTCCGGCGAAGACTTTATAAAACTCTTTACGGCAAGTTCTGTCAGCAGGCGCATGGAGAATGGCGAACCGGCTTTCCTTGCAGGGAAAAGCGGAATAGAGATCGCGGCTGATGTCGTTCTGGAAACGACCGGCAAGCAGCTGGAAGATATTCCAGAGGATCACTTCAGCCGATCACGGGAGTATTGGATCGGCTGGGCAATTTGCTATTACCAGTGGTACTCTTCAAGAAGCTTCCGTGATATCTTCAGAGTTCTCGCCTTCGAGGATCTGCAAAATATGTATTACACACTCCATGAAGCAGACATAACAAAAGTTGTCGGGATCGTGGATACAAGAATCCGGGAATACTTTCAGGATACCAATCTGAAGCGGATTCGTATCGCCTACGGTTGCACGCAGAAGGAACTCGCTAAACGCTCTGGTGTATCTCTCCGTTCCATTCAAATGTATGAGCAGCGGAACAAAGATATCAACAAAGCAAGCGCCGAGACTCTCTACCGCATCTCCAGGGTTCTGGGATGCGCCATTGAAGACCTGCTTGAAAAATAAATGATGATATTCCCCGAGTTTTGTCATTTTGTCAGGGCGGTCATTTCTATTCTGTTTTGTTTTTCTCAATCTCCGTCCGCAGCTCCTCCAGTGTTCGGTGGCCATAGACGCCGTTGGTGATGTCATTTCCAAAGCTGTGCCCCATCATCCGTTTCCGGTCTGCTTCCCGGACGCTGTAGCTCTCACAGAGGCGGCTGAAGGTGTGGCCGGCAGGAGTGCGGCGTCCTCTCCGGGAGGCCCAGCTTCCGCAGCGTGCTCTTCATATCCCGTCGGAACTGCGAGACGCTCTTGCCGCTGAAAAACACCGGCCGCTCTCCATCCATCATGCTCTCTACCAATGGCCGGATGGCGGAATGGATCGGAACGGTCCTATTTCGTCCAGCCTCCGTCTTTATATTGAGGTTGCCGCCCTCACCAGCAGCGAGGTTCATCGCCGGAGCAAGAGCCTACGCCACCTGCTGTGCGTCCAGACCTGTAGTATCGCCGCCGATCTCGACGGTTATGCCCTTAATTCTGGATGACATTTTTTCTTCCTCTCTTCACAAAAAGTTTTCTTCTGCCAAGAAAGAACTATTGCTTTTATGAAATCTTTCTTGTATAATGACCATAGACAGGCAGCTTGACTGTTTGTCGTAGCGATGAAGCAAATGATGGGATCAGCTTCCGTACATTTGTGGAGCTTTGAACGAGGGTTAGACAGTTTCCACAGGCTGATGTAGGGGAAACCCGAAAGAAAATGTCTTCTATGCGGGGTCTGGTAAAGGCCCCGCATTTGATATCTGTAAAAGGTTATTGTATATGGGTTTACTATTAGACGCCGCTAAAGCTTGGGACGCTCTTACAAGCGTCACATACAGAATTGAGATAGGAAGAAGAGGCAAACAATCTTCGATTGAACTTTCTTTTGACCTTGCTGATTTCCCCCATTTAGCCGGGATGCAGTATGCTAAAGACGTTTCCTTCTCGCTCCGTCCCGCACAGTACTATGGGAGTAAATTGGTTCCAGTTCTTCTTGCTGGTACCATGGATGATTCCTTAATTACAAAATCTCAGTCTTGGGAGCGTATTGAAGGCCGTTTGAAGGCTATTATCAATTTGCAGAGCACTCTGGAAGGAGAATTTGTCATTGCACAATTCTTCCCAAAGCATGTGCCAGGTTTCTGTAATATTCAGGCGAAATACGTTATCAAGAACTCTGTTTCTGGAGAAGTGTTCTTCGTCTTTCTTGATGAAGAAAGCGATCGCTATTTTTGTAAATCCGCTTTTCAAAGTGATGAGCTTGATTACACCATCAATCAGCCAATTCTGACAGTTTTGGAAGTAACGAAAGAAAGCTCTGGCCATACAACCCTTTTGCGTCGCCATCCCTCATACAAGGGCCCAATACAAACCACTTAATAAAATCATCAGATGGAAGATCGCGTATAAACCCTTTGACTATCTGGGATTCCTGTGGTATTTTTATATCGTGGAATGTCTTCCTGGCTTCTTGTAGCTGGGTGTACGGTAAACGTGGAGCCGTTCCCTTTATAAGGCTGACAAGTCATCAGCTGGGGCTGGTCGAAAGACCCGGGTCCATCGCTGGCGGGGATGTTCCCCGCCTTCCTTTTTCCTTAACCTTCGTCACTCGGTTTCACCGGGTGTTTTTCTTTATCAGAAATTATCAAAATCACTCTGCTGAGCCATCCGGACTGGCCCGGTATCGCTGTTCTCCTCCGCGCTGTCGTTGCCTTTTCTACCCAAATATCAAGGACCATCCCTATCATAAGAGTATATCATCTGCCAGCTTCTTCATCTACAGTCGTTTGCAAGGACGGCACCTTGATCTTCTCAATCTCCGTCCGCAGCTCCTCCAGTGTTCGGTGGCCATAGACGCCGTTGGTGATATCGTTCCCGAAGCTGTGCCCCAGCATGCGTTTTCGGTCCGCTTCCCGGACGCCGTAGCTCTCACACAGCCGGCTGAAGGTGTGGCGGCAGGAGTGCGGCGATCTCTCCGGAAGGCCAAGCTTCCGCAGCGTGCTCTTCATATCCCGCCGGAACTGGGAAATACTTTTTCCGCCAAAGAACACCGGCCGCTCTCCATCCATCATACTCTCCACCAGTGGCCGGATTGCAGAGTGAATCGGGACGGTCCGGTTCCGTCCGGACTCGGTCTTGATCCCGCCCCGGAAGTACCCTTCCTCCAGATTCACCTCAAAATCCTTCTGTACATAGGCGCTGACGCGAAAACCGGAATAGCACATGACCAGGATCATCTTCACAACCGGGTCTTCCCTTCTGCTCCAAAGAACCTTCAACTCCTCATCCATGAGGGGCTCATAATGAACCTCCGGTTTCGTCTTCGGCATAACGACATACCGGCCGAAATCCTTCCTGCACAGCTCCCGGGGAACAGCATAATTGTACAGATTCTTAATCAGGCCGACCACGTTCCTCACCGTGGATCGGCTGTATTGTTTTCCGATCTTATTCACCCGATCCTGCCATTCCTGAATCGTCACGTCATCCAGCAGCCGACTGTGGTATGGGCGTAAAAGTTCAAACGCCGCTTCTGTTGCCGCTCTGGAATCCGCTGACAGCTGCCTGGCCGCATTTTCCCCGTATTTCCAGTCCAGATATAGCTCATACACCTCGGCTACGGTGCAGCCATGCCTTCTGTGATTCATCCGGCTGTAATCTTGTATAATCCTTTTACAAAGTTCTTCCGGATTGTTTCCTTTGATCTCCGATCTCGTACTCCTGTAGATCTCGTCTTCCAGTCCTGGGTAATAAACACCGGCATGCCAGGCAGTCAAGACAGCAAACCCGATAAACCAGTCGGATACATAGCAGATTGCCTTTGGTCGTTCTGCATTCTTCTCAGGCAAATGAACGGCATAGGGTTTTGATCTTCCCGCGCCGAGGAACCGAATTGACCCGTATCCGTGTGGCAATCTTGGAAACATACGTCTCATGTTGAATCCCCCTTGAAACCGAAATATTGAACCTTACGGTCACATTCCTTTCAAGTATAATTCATGGGATTCCTGTTTTCCTGTGAGTCTGTTCTATTTTTCCGTCACTAATACATGAAAACAAGCTGTAGATCATAGAAAAACATAGCATATTTTGCTTTTGCTCTGGTAATGAGCATGGGAATCACCGCAGCGTTTGCGGAAGACTACAGCATCACTGTCACAAATGACAACGATGCTATGTCAATCAATGGCAAAACATACTATGCATACAAGGTCTTTAACCTGACCCTTGGTGATGCAACAACCACAACGACCGGTGAAGGTGATGACGCTGTTACCACGACAACCTATGGTGCTTATGCGTACAGCATCAAGAACACCGACTGGGCATGGGCAACTTTGACGGCGGAAGCAACTACCGATGCAACCACAAAGGTCATCACAACGAAGTATGGTATTAAGCTGATTCCGTCCGCATCTGACCCTACTACCTATGTTGTTGATGGCAAGACTATGACGGAAGCGAATGCACGTGCTCTTGCGGATAAACTTCAGGCAGTTCTCCCCGGAACATCTAACGCAGCGGGGTCTGCTGTAGCAGCGAATGAAAAGGCTACAATTTCTCTCACTGCTCCTGGTTATTACGCAGTTTATGGTGTCGTTTACCCGACAGATCCTCTTGCCACAGAAGATCCTGTAGAGGAAGTTGTCGCAGCTGTTGCTTTGACAACGACCGACCCCTCTGCGGATGTAAAGCCGAAAGCAAGTGTTCCTACTCTTAATAAGAAGATCACTTCTGTTAAGGAAGGAACAAACACCGTTGATGGAGCAGTTCTCGATGCAGACGGTCAGGCTGCGGTAGCAAAAATTGGCAGCACAGTTTCCTACCGGATTGACTCTGTCTTCCCCAACACCACTGGCTACACTGATTATACCTTTACCATTAGTGATAAGATTACCTCCGGCTTGGATTACGTAACCAACAGCTTCAAAATTTCTTACAGTGCGGGAAAAGAAACTACAATTACTCCGACATTTGCTACAGACAGCAAGAGCTTTACATTCACTATTCCCTTTGCCACACTCACAAGCTATCCCGCCGGATCCAATATTGTTCTTACCTATGATTGCACAGTAAACGATAGTGCTCTCAATTATGATTATGAGAACAATACTGCCCAGCTTGAGTACTCTCACAGCCCGTATGACAAGACGACGAACAAGACCCCCGAAAAAGAAACCTATGTCCTCGATATCAATATTGATGTGAACAAGGTTGCAGAGAGCGCTTCTGGCGATAAGCTGAGTGGTGCTGAGTTTAAGTTGTATCGCCTGACGTCGGATGGTTCCACTAAGCAGTATTATAAGTGGGATACCGCTAATAAGGTTGTAACTTGGGTTGATACACAGGCAGCAGGTGATACATTTACGACTGGAAGCAACGGCAAACTCACACAGCAGGTGCGTGGCCTTGATAAGGGAGATTATTATCTCGAAGAGACAAAAGCACCGACTGGATATAACTTACTTGCTGCTCCAGCGCATGTTGTTATCAATGTAGTCGAAGGCACAGGAGACAATGCAAACAAGGTTACTTATTCTGCGACTGTAGACGGTGCAACTTCAAGTGTTGAAAATGGAGTCGTTGATTTGGTGGCTGCCCAAAATCAGAATCAGCCTGTTGTTGATGCTACAATCGTCAACAACTCTGGCACAGTTCTTCCAAGCACCGGTGGTATCGGTACCACGATCTTCTACGTGGTTGGCTCCATCTTGGTTGTTGCGGCAGGTGTCCTGCTCATCACCAAGAAGAGAATGTCCCGCGAAGGATAAGCTCTAAAATCGCAAACAAATAGCACTAATAGACTTCCTCGGGATCTTTCCCGAGGAAGTTTTTTAAAGAGAGAGATAGATATGCAGGGTCTTCAGAACAGGAAAAACAAATACAGCTTTCTCGGCGCACTCCTGATCACAT
>Ga0310695_10008878_pt1 | contig 15349 bp, 10 predicted proteins | sample RumenRJG_04DNA_FD_203882 | JGI IMG/M metagenome (GOLD analysis project Ga0310695, IMG submission 203882) | Bovine rumen microbial communities from Lethbridge, Alberta, Canada - RJG_04 (v2) (version 2) | ecosystem: Host-associated > Mammals > Digestive system > Stomach > Rumen | place: Canada...
TGACGGCTTGCGAGAGGATGGTAATGTCGCCTTTGACAATACCCTCGACGAGTTCGGCAGCCGACAACTCGCGGCGGCGGAAACGGCTGCGCTTCAGGTAGGGATTAATGATAGAGGGCTGTTCTACACCGCTGTTCACGGTCAGGCCCTTGTATTCCTCACTATTTTCTGGGTGTTCCATAGAATTTATTTAGACTTTTATCAATTATCATTTGCTTTCAGCGATGATTGTCACAACTCGCCCCATCAAGCAAGCTTGTTAGCACTCGCCGCTCCAATCATTCTCAATTCTCAATCTTCAATTCTCAATCTTCCTCAGTCCACGTTGATGTTGATTACCACCTTGGCGTGGTCGGGATCGTTGGTAATCATCAGGATACGAGGTTTGGTGCGGGCCGATTTGATCTCGTCTTTAACGGTAATCTTCAGACGGCCTTCCTCGCCCGGGGCCAGATGGCGCTTGTTGAGTTGCAGTTGCAGGCCGACGGTGAACATCTGTACCTCCTGAATGTCGAGCATGTCCTTACCGACATTCTGGAGGGTAAGTGTCACGGTCTTCTTTTTCTTCCCTTCCAGATGAATGTCGAGCGACTCAGACGAGAGCTGCAATTTGGGCGCATTGAGGCGTTGGAAGTCTGTCAGGTCGCTGAAGCCAGGCAAGAGAACGGCCGACACGCCTATCTCTTTGTTCTGTCCCACTTTGTCGCCGGGGAACATGCCCAGGTAGACCGTGGTCTGCGAGAGTCCGAAGTTGCGCAATTTCTTCGAGAGCAGCGTGATGATGGCCTCGCCCGAGTGGCCCGGGGCAATGCGGGTGGGAGAGATGTTGGCCTTCAGGTAGGCGGGCAGGTGCATGATGACAGGGGTGACCGTCTTCGTGGAATTGTTCATGATGTGAATCTTCTGCATGGGCATGTCGCCGCTGTTCACGTCGTCGAACTCAATCTCGTTCTTGTCGACCAGCACATCGCCCAACTTGTAGGGATATTCGCCAGAGAAGTCAATCACTTTCTCCACCACCACACCGGTCATGGTGAGATAGGTGGGCTCGGAAGAGGCATTGCTGTAAATGGCAACCTGCTTGAAGAAATGGCCCAGCTGACGAGCGTCGTAGGTGGCAGAAACGGTGAACGACGCTCCTCCCTCCACGGGTGTGCGAGGATAGTCGACGGTGGTACATCCGCAACTGGTGCGCACGTCTTTGATGACAAGCTTGGAGCCGCCTTTGTTTTTCAACTCGAAATTCACGGTGGCGGGCTGGTTGTATACTACTTTTCCGCAATCGATGGTTTCGTTGTCGGTGGTAATCTTTTGGGCATTACCTGCCAGTGCCAGCACCGACAGGCATGTAAGTATGATAGTCTTTTTGTTCATAATCTGCATTTTTTTATTCGACGACGATGGTATGTGCAGCCTCACGTGCTGTATACTCCGGAGCATAGGCACATTGAACGGTGCAGGTGCCTGTGGCATAAGTTCCCTGACGGTCTACATAGTACTCCGTCTCTACCACATGCTTACCTTTAGATAAACGGTCGAAATAGTAATTTGTTGTGTAGTCTTTCGGTGAACAGTAATATCCCCAATGATATCCGCTCAGTTGCTGAACGGGCTCCATGCAGGCTGCACGCTTGTCGATGAGCTGTACAAAGTCGTAGTCGCGCTCGGCCGTAATAGTGATGCGTATCTTGATCTTGTCGCCAACGGAGAGTGCCTTGCCGATGGGCTTCTGAGTGTCGGCCGCCAGCAGTTCTCGCTTCACGGTGATGCCTGCCGCCGCCGACTGGATCTTAGTCACGGGTTGCATGAATTGAGCATAGACGGCTCCCCACGATGTGCCGTCGGAGGTCTTTCTCACGGAGAGAGTCTTCAGGTTGTTGCCCGATGCCGAAGTCTTCACATATCCGAGTCCGGCTGTTGCCTTTGGCATGTCCATGGGCTTACCGTTGAGGGAAATCACACATGGCTCTTTCGTCTGAAGCATCTCCGTACGTCCGTTGAGGAAGGCGTAGACGGCGTCGACGCTGTTGAGCGGCGTGTCCCAAGCCTGAGTACGCTTGCTCTGTAGCAACCAGCGTTGCATCTCCTCGACCGTCTGCAGGTCGTTGGGCTCAATGGCTTTCAGGGCCTCGATGGCAGCCACCTCGGTGGGAATCTTATAGTCGCGCCAGCTGTAGTAGGCTTTTCTCGTGTCGAAGTAGCGGCCTTTCTCCTCTTGATAGACGGAATATTGGCGGATGCTCTCCAGATACTCGGCTGCTTTCTGTTGCTTTCCGTTCTTGGCCAGGATAACAGCAGCCACCGCCTTTCCATAGATGGTGAACTCGTGTGTCTGTTTGGCCAGATGATCCACCAGATAGGTGCGGGCATCGGCGGTCTTTCCGCTGAGCTGGGTGTTGGCCAGACTCCAGATGTAAAGCACGTCGACAGCCGTTTCGCTGGGACGCAGGTCTTTCACCTTATGCTCGCGTTCGAGCTTGCGCATCTGCTTCACCTCTTCCACCATTTCCTTACCTAGATATTGCATGGCCGATGAGAGCATCTGCGTGGTGCCCTGTTGCGACCCCGTCATCGCATTCAGGCGGGTCAGCATTTTCACAACAGCCGTTGTCATATACAGGTTACCCGGCATGCCCGGCCACCAGCTCCAGCTTCCGTCGCCGTTCTGCAAGTCGCGCAGGTTCTGCAGATTCTTGTCCAACCGGTATTGCAGCGTGTTATCGTCGAAGTAGTTGATGAGCTGGCGTTTCTGGTCAGCCTCACGGTCGGCATCCATCACCCATGGTGTTTCGTCGATGACCAGGGACTTCAGGTCCTGGTTCTTTTGCAGACTACTCATGAGCGATGTCTCCGTTCCCATCTCCTGCTGCCATTGCTCGATGGTGCCCTTGATGGTGGGATTCTGCTTCATGATGAAAGCTCCCAGGCTGTTGGCATAGAACGCCGTCGCCTGGCTGATGACATCCTTGTCGTTGCGGGCGGCTACCGAGGGTAGTGCCTGAATCATCAGCCATGCGGGATGGTTGGTATATTCGACGGTCAGCTTCGGCGTGTGGTCTTTCGAGCGACTCTGCGGGAACAATTTCGTCAGGTCGATTTCTTTGAGTCCGGCTGTGTTTTGTGTGAAGGGCAGAGTGTTGACTACCATCTCCACATCGGGCAATACGGGCAGATAGTGCTGTTCGCCATCGCTGAAGGTCTTTCCCTCCACCGAGCATTTGGCGATGAGCAGGGCGGGCCATGTGGCTTTCGGCGCACAAACAAAAGCCACTGTGGTCGTAGAATTGACGTCGAGCGTCACAGGTTGTGTGCTCTGATCAATCACCTTGTTGGTCTCTGGGTCGATGAGCTGGAGGCGTGCCGTGCCGCTTACTGCCTGTTCTCCGGTGTTGAAGATACGGGCCGAGAGGGTGGCCTTGTCGCCTTGTCTGACGAAGCGTGGCATGTTGGGCTGAATCATCACGTCTTTCTTGGCTACCGCCTCGCCGTTGAGCATTCCATAGTTCATCTCCTTGTCGTGTCCCAGTCCCATGAATCTCCAGGTGGTGAGGCTCTCGGGCAGGGTGAATTTCACAGCCACATTGCCATCGGCATCGGTCGTCAGCGCCGGATAGAAGAAGGCTGTTTCGTTCAGGTTCTCACGCATCTGCTGCTCCTGTCCATTATTACCGGCGGCAGCGCTGCCAGCATCAGGCTCTGAAAAGGCGACGTCGGCCAGCATTTCTTCTGCGGCAACAGTTTCGGCCGCCATTTCTTTGGCTTGCATATCGAAAGAACCAATGGCTTTGGGAGCAGCAGAACGACTGGCCAACAGCCGCTTGCTACTATTGGCGCTGCCCAAGCTCATCGTCTTGAGTTCGTCGACAGCTCCGTACCAATACATGTTGAGTAACGAAGGGTCGATCCGATTGAAACTCAAGTCCAAGACTCTCATATAGCGTTGAGGGGCTGTTCCACTAAAATGACGACTGCCATAGTAGCCTTTTCGCCAATGGGCAGAAGGCAGGTTCTGATGGATGTTCGGACTGAAGTCCCATCCGTGAGAAAGAATATTGTCGAGCGACTTGTCATACATTGCTGCCAGCAGCTGGGCCTTGGCGGGTGTGCCGTCGGGACGCGCAATATGTAGCGTCCACTCTTCTTTCTGTCCCGGTGTGAGACGGTCGCGGAAGGTCTTCCATGTCAGGATGAGCCGTTTGTCGGGCAGGGGTCGCATGATTTGTGTCTGATGCTGATACATCTGTCCCTCCTTCACCCAGGCATAGGTGAGCAGCAGGCCGCTGCCGTACTCTTCGCGGTAGGTGAATTGTCGAGTCAGAATGGCATTGCTTTGGTCGATGACACCACTCTCCAGCACGCATTTGCCCGAGATGATGGTGTAGAGGATATGTGTGTCGGCATCGCTCGAGCCCACCTGAATGGTGACGGGCTTGCCGTCGCGGGGGAACACAGAGGATGTCTGGTAGAACCAGTCGTGTGTCTCGATGCATGGACGCTTGTCAGCGAGACTGAACACCACAAAGGTCTGCTTCACGGTGTCGTTCTCACAAACCGACTGTACCTCATGACGGCCGCTGCTCAACGGCAACTGGCTGATGTCAACAGGTTTGTTGGCCTCTGCATCGTGCCATTCTCCACCATCTATCTGCCACTTGATCCGTCCTTCGATGACCGTTCCTGCCATGTTGTGCCGTGAGAAGGTAATGGTCTTGAGATCCTCGCGGAGCGACTTCTCGGGTACGTCGCAACTAATGGCAGTATTCTTGTTGCCTAATGGTAGCGTCATCTCACCCTCGTGCGACTCACCGGCCTGGTCGGTCACCTGTGCCCATGCTTTGATCTGATAGAACCTGGCCGTGTGGTCACGGTCTGCCAATGCGCTCTCCGGCAGCATCATGGGCATGGGAATGGTAAAGGCTCCGTCGGCATCGGTCACCGTCTCGCCCTCCAGCAGCTGTGCATTGGCATCGGAATCTCCTCCGAAACGCCACCACCAGAAAGCTTGCGAGCGGTCAACGCGATAAGTAACCTTTGCTCCCTGCACCGGAACTCCTGCATACGATTTGGCGTAGGCCTTCACCTTGACGGTGTCGCCGTGCTGGTAAGACTCCTTCACTTCGGGAAACTCTATTTGGAAAGTGGGGCGTTTGTATTCGTCGACCGTCAGGTGGGCATATCCGTTGCCCACATTGCTTTGAATGACGTAGGTGCCATTCAGTCCGTTCTGAGGCAGCACAAAGTCGGCAGAGGCCATTCCGAACTCGTCGGTAGTGACCTCTTTCTCCTCTACCACCTTATGGTTGGCATTGCGGAGTGTCAGGCGCATGTTCTTGTTGGGCATGGCTTTTGTGGTCAGTCCGCGCTGATTGAGAAAAGCCAGGGCGGCTACATGCACGGTCTGTCCCGGACGGTAGATGCTACGGTCGGTATAGAGTGTGACATATTGTGTCTCGCGGGTGTTCTCGTAGAAGCTGAATTGGTTCCAGATGCCTGTTGAAGGCAGAAATTTGTCGGTTGTGGTATAGGCCCGTACATCTTCAGGGGCATTGTTGGTATAGGTGTAGACCACCTCGCCGTTAGGCCCGCATGTCAGCACCTCACTCTTTTTCTTCGTGTCGTAGCGCTGCGGGAACTTCAGCACCAGCGTGGCTCCAGCCACCGGCTGTCCGGTGGTTCCGCTCACGACGGCATAGCGTATCTTCTTCTCCGGCATTTCCTGTGAGAGCACATACAAGTCACTCACGTAGTAAAGGCAGCGCTGCGGTTGGATGTTCTTATTGTCGGTAGTAATCTCAATCATGTAAATGCCTACTGGCAGCCCCTTGATGAACATCGAGTCTTCCACCTCTTTATAAGAGGGGTGGTTCTTGTAGCTGTGTGTCTCAGTCTGTACCACGCGCTCTATGGCGGCTTTCAGTTTGGCATAATGATTGGCATTGCTGGGGTTCAGTTCCGTTGTAGCATCGAGTTTCAGCCTGCTGACGGTCATCTTCACTTCACCGATGTTTCTCACCATGTTGAACTCCAGTTTGCGTTGATGGTTGGGCAGACTCACCATGTTGCCTAGCTGGGCAGAGAATGATGGCTGGGTGAGACTCATCTGGGCGTTGCGCAGTTGGTTCATGCGTTGCCATGAGCCCCATTTTGCCAGTGCGTTGTCGATGTAGCGCATGCGCTCTTCTGGGGTAGTCTCGCATTGTTCCATCATGCTGTATCGGACGATGGCCACCTCTCCACATTCCGGCAGGTCGCCATACTGCTCTGCCAGCGAGTCGAGTGAGGCCACGTAGGCCGATGCCTTCAGGTCGCGCTCCCATGGCTTGTGATTCTTTTTCAGTATCTCCAGTGCCGTGATGAGCGAGGCGGGCCGGTTGCCGTTCTTCTCGTAGTAGCTATGCAGCAGTTCCATATTACCCGCTTCGAAGCCGATGACGCTGAGCAAGTCGTTGTAGAAGATGCGGCTGTCTTTTCCCTCCACCACCAAAGGGGCATAGTCGAGGGCCTTGTACTTGGCCAGCAACTCCGGCTGGGCCAGTGAGCGGACGAAATAGTCGGCACTAATGGCCTCATGGTCGTCGCCCAGTTCTTCGTAGCTCTTGTAGAGATGCCCCAGCACGGCGGCATATACCATCGAGAGCACAGGCTCGTCCTTTCTGGCATTCACCTCTGCCTCTCTGAGTCGGTTGACAGCCGGCAACAGCGAGTCTGGCGAAACTGCCATCAGCGATTTCGACATGCGCAACTCTGCTTTCAGCAGTTGACCGTACGCCTTTTCCGAGCGAGCCTTCTCCATGATTTGCCCAAGCCATTGCTGCTCTGTTTTCGGCAGATCTTTCTCGAGCGCCTCATCGGCCTGCTTCCAAAGGGTGGTATAATTGTCGGCATTCATAGGGTTCGGTATCATGGTCATCACCATTATCAATAGTAAGACGAATAACTTTTTCATACGCGTTGATGCTATTATCCATGCAAAGGTACGAAAAATCTACAGAATACAAAAGTATTTTGTACTTTTGCAAGGAATATAAATACTTATTAGCATCAGGAAGGGGGGAGAGATGTGGGAGTTTGGAAGTTTAGGAGTGGCCCCCACCAACTCCCCCGAGGGGGAGTTTAGGAGTGTAGACAATACCACAAAGCATATCATACTTATCACTTCTCACTTCTCACTTGTCACTTAACAAACCTTCTCACTTTCTTGAAGTACCAGATGGTTTGCACGATTCCCCGCATCAGCAGGTAGAGAATCATGGCCAGCCATAAGGCATGGTTGCCCCACGAATGACGGAACAGTTCGTAGACCACAAAAAACAATATCGCTGAGATGACCGACGAGACGAGCATGCCACGGGTGGCTGTAATGCCGATAAACACGCCGTCCCATACGAATGCAGTCATTCCTACGGCAGGTATCAGCAATGCCCAGAAAAAGTAGGTGCCCGATGCTGCGATGACCGATGTCTCGTTGGTGAGCAGCCGCAAAAAGGCGGTACCGCCTAGCGCATAGACCAGTGTGAAGAGCACCGCCATAGCACCGCTCCACCAGAACACGCGGACCACCACATCGCGGAAAGCGACCTCATTGCGCGCTCCGTAGTATTTGCCGCCGATGGCCTCGCCGGCATAGGCAAAGCCATCCATGACGTATGAGAACAACAGGTAGAGCTGCATCAGCAATGTGTTGACCGACAGGATGACCGCCCCTTGTCGGGCGCCTGCTGATGTAAAAAAGAGGTTGACGGCCACGAGAAACAGCGTGCGGAGGAAAATATCGCGGTTGACTTGAAAGAACTTCATGAGTTCGGCATGGCGCATGGCAGTTTGCTGGGGCTCTTTTCCTTCTTCCTGAGTGGCGACAGCGCTTGAAGAGGTGGCATGAGGATAATATCGTCTCAGCCGCCCGTAGTAATGGTGCCATAGGAATAGCGCCGTCAGGAATCCTGCCCATTGTGCGATGACTGTTCCCAGTGCCACACCCTCTATTTTCATGCCGCAGGCGAAAACCAGCGTCAGACTGGCCAGGATATTCACCACATTCTGCATGATGGAAATGAACATCGGAATGCGGGTGTTCTGCATGCCGATGAACCAGCCGTTCAGGCTGTAGATGCCCATCATGGCTGGTGCCCCCCAGATGCATATATTAAAATAGGTTGCCGCCAATGGTGTGATGTCAGGCGTTGGATGCATCAACAGCAACGCCAACTCGCGTAGGGGAACCTGCAAGATGATGAACACCATGGCGATGCCCAGTCCGACGGTCAGCGAGTTCACAAATAGGCGCATCACCTCCGACATGTCACGGCGCCCCAAAGCCTGCGAGGTCATGCCGCTGGTGCCCATGCGTAGGAAACCGAACAGCCAGTATAGCAGGTTGAAAATCATCGAGCCTACGGCAATAGCCCCGATATAGGCGGCACTGCCCATGTGGCCTACGATGGCTACATCGATGAGACCCAGCAGCGGAACGGTAATGTTCGAGACGATGCTTGGCAGGGCTATTTGCAGGATTTGTCGGTTGCGCTGATGCATAATCGAGTGCAAAAGTACGAAAAAAATGATGACTTTCTGCTTTTTTTTCATATCTTTGCACCAAAGTTAACTGAAAACCCATCTCAACCCCCTAATGCAAAGCTTATGGAAATCGTCATTAAGCAAAATCATGGTCAGGTGACCGTCTTCCTGAAAGGGCATATGGACTCAGCTGCGGCCGCAGAGGTGAAGAACGAGCTTAGCAAGCGGCTGGTGCTGTGCGGACTTATCAACCGCCTGACCTGCGATGCCCGCGAACTCACCTATATCTCCAGTTCCGGATTGCGCATCATGCTGCAATTGTCGAAGAGCTATCCTCATTTCAGCATTATCGAGGTGCAGCCTGACGTATACAATGTGTTCGATGTGACAGGCTTTACCAAGATTATGACCATTGAACGCGCCTTGCGCCAGATAACTGTCAATGAGAAAGATGTGATAGGCAGCGGGGGCGTGGGCACGGTCTACCGTATCTCCGATGACACCATTATCAAGGTGTTTCGCGAGGGGACCACTATCGACCAAGTGCAAAACGAGATTGCCATGGCCAAGGAAGCATTTGTGCTGGGCATGCCTACCGCCATCTCGTTCGATGTGGTGCGGGTGGGAAACCAATACGGACTGGTCTATGAGCTGCTAAACGCCGAGACGCTTAGCACCTGCGTCAAACAGCATCCTGATAACATCGACGAGTATGCCCGCAAATATGCCAGCCTGTTCCGCCAGATGCACCGCATCCACGTGCCTCAGCACAGCACCATTCCCGATGCCATGGCCCGCGAGGAAGCGGCCGTGCGCCATATCAGCCGTTATTTCGACACACGGTCGGTCGACCTGATGCTTCAGATTATCAGCTCCATCCCTCCCTGTGACCGGTTGTTGCACTGCGACCTGCAGAGCAAGAATGCCATGATGCAGGGCAACGAATTGATGCTCATTGACATGGGTGAGGTGGGCTTCGGCCATCCATTGCTCGACCTGGGCCATGCCTATTCGGCCATGGTCACACTGGTGGGCGATTACGACCAAATTATCGGTATGCCCCGTGACTACGGCAAACTGTTGTGGGAGAAGATGATTGCTAATTATTTCGAGGGATGTACCCCCGCCGTCATCGACCACCGCAATGCCCAAATCGATGCCGTCAGCACCGTGAGAAACTTCTCATGGCTGGCCCTGTCAGACTCATTCCCCGAGAAGGTCATCCGAGAGTGCCAGGAACTGTTTGATGAACGTATCTACAAGCGTAGGGACTATCTGCTGGCCATTAGCCGTACATTCAGCGATTGGACACTGTAGCAAGCAAAAAGATGAACTGAGAGTTTTTTAATTTCCAAAGTAATATTCATCCTTTATGAAAGTAAAGATACAAACCATGTTGGGCGACATCGTTGTCCGGCTTTACGACGAGACCCCCATCCACCGCGATAATTTTGTGAAACTGGCTAAAGAGGGCTATTATGATGGTACGCTATTCCATCGTGTTATCAAAGACTTTATGATTCAGGGTGGTGATCCAGACTCAAAGGGCGCACCATCCGGGAAGATGCTGGGCATGGGAGATCCTGGCTATACTCTCGATGCTGAAATCAAGGACGGCCTTTTCCACCGGCGCGGTGCCTTGGCTGCTGCCCGTCAAGGCGATGAAGTGAATCCTGAGCGTCGAAGCAGCGGTTCTCAGTTCTATATTGTCTGGGGACAGGTGTACAATGAGAACCAGCTCCGTCAGTTCTCCAAGCAATTGAGGATGCAGAAAGTTCAGGCAGAGTTCAATGCCCTTGCTGCAGCCCATCGTGCTGATATCATGCAGATGCGTCGTGAGCGGAATCGTGCCGCCCTACAGGATTTGCAAGATAAACTCGTGGCCGAGGCAGAAGCCAAGGTGGGTAAAAGTGGACTCACTGACGAACAGTTGAGGGTTTATTCGACCGTCGGCGGCACACCCCATCTCGACGGACAGTACACCGTGTTCGGTGAGGTGGAGGAAGGTCTCGACGTGGTAGAGATGATTCAAAGCACCGCAACAGGCCGCGCAGACCGTCCTGTCGACGATATTGAGATGCGGATGGTGGTCATCGAGTAACTTTTTTTGGGCTTTACTCCCAGCATTGCAAGTCGAGTTCGGGCAACTGAGAGCGATGGAATTCGGGACTGGATATGCCTTTTCTTTTTTGCATGCGGTAGTCTTCCAACAGACGGAAGGCATATTTGCCTAACAGGATGATGGCGACGAGGTTGCAAAGGGTGAGCATTGCCATGCAGATGTCGCCCAGCGACCATACGACATCCAGGCTGGCCATGGCTCCAAACATGACCATCAGTCCACCTGAAAGGAGCCGGTAGAAGAGCATCGCACGGGGGGAGCGAGTGAGAAAACGGACATTGGCCTCACCGTAGTAATAATTGCCAATGATGCTTGAGAAAGCAAACAGGAAAATAGCCACGGCAATGAATATGGGACCGGTCGCACCCATCTCTGCCTTGAGGGCAGTCTGCGTGAGGGCGATGCCGTTGATGCCGGAGGTGGTGTCGATGCCGCTGAACAGAATGATGAACGCTGTGCACGAGCAGACGACCAGTGTGTCGGTGAATACACCCAGTGCCTGGATGAGTCCCTGTTTGACTGGGTGCGACGTGGATGCAGTGGCTGCCACATTAGGCGCGGATCCCTCGCCAGCCTCATTGGAGAACAGACCGCGCTTGATACCGTTCATCATGGTGGCGCCTATGCCCCCACCAGCCACTTGTGCGGCACCAAAGGCATCTTCGAAAATGAGGCGGAAGACATCGGGGATGAGCTGGATGTTCATGAGGATGACGACCAAGGCCAGTGCCAGATAGCCGATGGCCATGACGGGCACAAGTACACTACTCACACGGGCAATGCGGTGGATGCCGCCGAAGACAACAAAAAGTGACAGGATAACCAGAACAACACCCACCCAAAGAGGATTGAAGCCGAAGGCGTGTTCCATGGCTCCGCAGATGGTGTTGCTCTGAATGGAATTGTAGGAGAGACCGAACGTGACAGTGATGAGCACGGCGAAAAGCTTGGCCATCCACGGTTTGTGCAGTCCCTGTTGGATGTAGTAGGCAGGACCTCCGATGAACGAGTCTTTGGAACGGAGCTTGAACAGTTGTGCCAGAGTACTCTCGACAAAGGCTGTGGCCGACCCCAGCAGGGCCAGCAGCCACATCCAGAACACCGAGCCGGGGCCACCAATGGCGATGGCAGTAGCCACACCTGCCAGATTACCTGTTCCAACACGTGTGGCTACGCCCACGGCAAATGCCTGGAATGAGGAGATGTGATGCGCCCCGTCGTGCTTGTTTGTTGACTCATTCAGCAGGCGGAACATCTCGCCCAACATTCGAAACTGGACAAAACGGCTGCGCCACGTGAACCACACAGCACAGATGATGAGCATACCTATTAGCAGGTAAGTCCATAGCGCGTCGTTCATCATGGTAAGCACCCGGTTGAACCATCCGTCGGGCGAGAGCAGCTCGTTCATCGTGCCATTTCGTAAATCTTACGCATGTCGTCGGTGGCAATCTTCTCGATAGAACCGAGCACCACAGTGTTATCGCGGCTGCACTTGCGCACCATCACGTCAATCTCGTCGTCGGTAATGTCACGGCCCAGCAGCTCGTGGATATTGGTAGGCATGCCAATCTGGCGATAGAACTGCTCGATAGCCTCAATACCCTTGAGGGCAGTACCCTCGGGGTCGGAGAAGTCGTTGGTGACACCCATCACATTGACGGCAAACTGCACGAAGCGGCTGATGTGCTTGGGCATGACATAGCGGGCCCATGAGCCCCAGATGGCGGCCAGACCGGCGCCGTGGGTCACGCCAAAGAGAGCGCTCAGCTCGTGTTCGAGGCGGTGGGTGGCAAAGTCTTTCTCACCGCCACACTCGGTGAGATTATTGTGTGAGAGCGAACCTGCCCACATGATTTGCGCACGGTTACGGTAGTCCTCGGGGTTCTTCATGACGACCAGTGCACTGTCTTTTACCGTGCGCATGAGTGCTTCTGAGATGCTGTCGGTGAGCGTCATGTCATTGAAGCGGCAGAAGTAGCGCTCCATAGTGTGCATCATGATGTCGGTGGCACCTGCAGCTGTTTGATATGGAGGCAGGGTGAAGGTGCGCTCGGGGTTCATAATGGCAAAACGACAGCGGCAGAGGTCGCTGTTGACACCGCGCTTGTTGAGGTCTTCATCGCGGGTGATGACACATGAGTCGCTCATCTCGCTGCCTGCAGCTGGGATGGTGAGTACGGTGCCGATGGGGAGACACGACTGGGGTTTCTTACCGCACCAGAAATCCCACACATCACCGTCGTAACCCACACCATAGCCGATGGCCTTCGAAGAGTCGATGACGCTGCCGCCGCCCACAGCCAGGATGAAGTCTACACCCTCGCGGCGGCACAGTTCGATACCTTCTCTCACCTTTGAGAGAAGCGGGTTGGGCACAACGCCACCCAGTTCGACATAGGGGAGGCCTGCCTCGGTGAGCATGCCAAACACCTTGTCGAGCAAGCCTGAGCGACGGGCACTACCGCCACCATAATGTACCAATACGCGGGTTCCACCATATTTCTTAATCAATGTGGGCAGCTGCTCTTCAGCCTGACGGCCGAAAGCGACCTCTGTAGGAGCATAATAATTAAAGTCTTTCATGTTGATAGGTATAAAAAGTTTTCGCAAAGATACAACGATTCTCGTAAATGCCAAAAAGAAAAGACATTTATTTTACGTCAGATGTTTTCATTTATCAAATAAATTACTTACCTTTGCAAAGGTTATCTTAAAACTAACGCAGAGGAAATGAAAATAGGAGATAAAGCACCTGAGATTCTCGGTCGTGATGAGAATGGACAGGAAATCAAGATGAGCGATTTCAAAGGCAAAAAGCTGGTGTTGTATTTCTATCCGAAAGACTCGACACCCGGCTGCACCAATGAAGCTTGCAACCTGCGTGACAACTACGAGCGCATGCTGAGTAAGGGCTACGCCGTGGTGGGCGTGAGCGTGCAGGACGAGAAGTCGCACCGCCGTTTCATTGAGAAATACCAGCTGCCCTTCCCGCTGATTGCTGATACCGAGCACACGCTGGTGGAAACCTTCGGTGTGTGGGGAGAGAAGAAAATGGCCGGCCGCACCTACATGGGCACTATCCGCACCACTTTCATCATCGATGAGAACGGTGTCGTTGAGGACGTCATTGGTCCCAAGCAAATCAAGGTGAAGGAACATGCCGAGCAGATACTGGGCTAGGACGAACGCTGGGGCCTGTGTGGTGCTAACGGCAATTTGCCTGATGGTTTTGTCATCGTGTACACCTGCGGCCACCCGCCGCGTGACATCGTCACCCCGCGCTATGTACTACTGGCGCACCACCTTCGAGCCTGACTCTGCAGAGTTGGCTTTTCTCAGGCAGCATCACATTGGCCGGCTGTATTTGCGCTACTTCGATGTGGCCATCAACGAACAACACCAGGTGGTGCCCGTGGGTACTTGCACTTTCGCCGCGCAACAGCCCGATGGGGTAGAGGTGGTTCCAACGGTGTTCATCGTGGAGAACTGTCTGTGGCAGAAAACCGCCGGACTGGCTGCAAAGATAGTGAAGCGGGTACTGCAAATGTCGGAGACCAACGACATCGGACCCGTGAAGGAGGTTCAGATAGACTGCGACTACACCCTTCGCTCTCGAGAGCGCTTCTACGACCTGTTGCAGCAGATGCGCACCGAATTGAGAAAACACGGCATCGCCTTGTCGGCTACCATCCGCCTGCATCAGTTGCGTATGCCTCCTCCGCCCGTCGACGAGGGTGTGTTGATGCTCTATAATACCGGTGATGTGACGCGACGCTCCGACCACAATCCCATTCTTGATATGCGTGATGTGGCACCTTATGTGCGTTACCTTTCTGACTACCAGCTGCCTTTGACGGCGGCTTACCCGCTGTTCGAGTGGAAGGTGATGTTTCACCACGATACGTTCCGGCACATTGCCTACAACAGCGTCGACGAGCAGTGCAAACTGAAAGGAGACACACTGATACACTGGCAATGCACAGCCGATGACATTGTGAGGGTGAAGGAGGCTGTGGAAAAGGAGAGGAAAGACCTGGGCAGCCGGGTTACTTTATATCATTTAGACCATCAGTTGTTGAATCATTTCAAAAAAGAAGACTATGAGAAGATTTTTGATGAGTAGCTTACTGATTGCCGTGGCCATGCAAGTCATGGCCTGTGCTATTCCTGCGTTTCACGACTATTATCTTTTCAGCGTTTATAGCCGCGACCTGAGTACCCACTTTGAGGAGCGCAGCAACCAGAACTGGGCTGCTTACACTAACGGGGAGGTGACGAAATTTGACTACGAGGCCCTGCTCGGTTATGCTCAGCGCAAGGGCGACAAGCAGATGGTGAACTATGTGAGGTTGCTCAACGAGTATGCCAACGGCATCTGCGAGCAGCTGAGCGATCCTTGGGACTATCCCACCAAAGAGCAGATGGTGAAATATAAGGCTCGGCTGCGGGCCATCAAAGCCAGTGCACAGACCGCCTTGCGCAGCCGTCTGCGTAGTCAGAATGCTCTGTTGGTGATGCGCTGTAACATGATACTCGGACTACATCAAGAGAATATAGGCTTTTGGAGTGAGTGGCAGCAGAAGCTGCCCAATTCTGTCTACCGCGACATGATGCGTAATATCTATGCCGGAGCGCTCTGTCACACAGGTCAGCAAGACAAGGCCTGTGAGATTTTTGCTGAGCAGGGCGACATGACCAGCATCCGCTACT
>Ga0310695_10008880_pt1 | contig 15349 bp, 12 predicted proteins | sample RumenRJG_04DNA_FD_203882 | JGI IMG/M metagenome (GOLD analysis project Ga0310695, IMG submission 203882) | Bovine rumen microbial communities from Lethbridge, Alberta, Canada - RJG_04 (v2) (version 2) | ecosystem: Host-associated > Mammals > Digestive system > Stomach > Rumen | place: Canada...
TGTCATATTGAGTTGCATTATTTTCGTTTATAATGATATTAGCGTGCCAAGGAGCAACCATTGCACCGCCAATTTTGTGACCTTTTAAGCCACATTCATCGATTAGCTTTCCTGCAACTTCTCCCTTAGGATTTTTAAAAGCACTGCCAGCGCATGGCTTTTTGTAGTGTCCTTTTTCTTTGCGCTTTTCTATATAAGCAAAACCTTTAGAATGAATATCTTCGTCTGTTTTATAAACTCTGAATGTTGCAGAAGTTACGATTTTTGTCTGAGAAGAACAAGATGTATTTTGAAAAGGACTTTTTTTGTAATCCCAATCATCTTGATTCATTGCATAAACTATTTTTTCACCTTTTTCGCTCATATACTCAGCACTTTCTAGCACTGCGGAAATTGAAGAGGAGAAACAGCTTGCATTCATAAAACAAGCACCTCCAACAGTTCCAGGAAGCCCTGTAAACTCACAAAGTCCGCCAAGCTTATTCTTTGTGCAAAATGTGAACACTTCTGCCCAAGATAATCCCGCCGAGCATTTTATCTTTTTTTGCTCTGTTTTATCTGTATCTATTATTTCTATTTCTTTTTTGAGCTTTCTCAGTGAGATAATAGGTTTTCTTACGCCATTATCAGAAACAACTAAATTACTGCCACCGCCAAGCACATAAAAATCATTGTTGTTATTAGAGGAAAGTGTAGATAAAACAAAAGATAAAGATGCTTCGTCATAAGGCTCAAAAATCACATCAGCCCTTCCTCCGACGTGCATCGTAGTGCGCTTTGACATTGGAAAGTCGAAAAAGACTTCTCCATTAAAGTCTTTAGAGTCCTTGATATTTTCGCCTATTTCTCGTATTGTGTACACAATAAATATTATAAACTAAGAATGAAATAATTTCGAGGGGATTTTAGCTAATTCTTAAGTTTATAGTTGAAATTATTCAGCTTTTCTAGCTATTTAAGAGTGAATATAATTCTGAAACTTGTTTCGGAATCTACAAGCGCGATAGATAGTAAAACTTTGCTTGATATGCCAAAAATGAATTATCGAACAAGTCTATTGTCTTAACTAAGTCGAGTTTTGTTTATGGAGGAAAATATGGGATTGCGTCTTTACAATACAATGGGACACACAATGCAAGATTTTAAGAGCTTACACGATGGTTTTGTAGGTTTTTATGGTTGTGGTCCGACCGTCTATAACTATGCACATATCGGAAACTTACGCGCTTATGTCTGTTGGGATATTCTTGATCGTACATTGCGTTTTTTGGGTTACGATATTAAGCACGTTATGAACATCACAGACATCGGACACCTTTCTGGCGATGCTGACGATGGTGAAGACAAGATGGTAAAGCAAGCTGAAGAACGCCATCAAAGCGTACTTGAAATTGCAAAGTTTTACACAGATGCATTTATGGCAGATCTTGACGCTCTCAATATTCGTCACCCCGATGTGATTTGCAAAGCAACAGAGCATGTTAACGATATGATTGAGCTTATCAAGCAGATTGAAGCTAATGGTCACACATATATGGCAGGAGGCAATCTTTACTATGACATCACGACTTATCCTGATTACGGAAAACTTGCGAATTTGCAGCTTGATGAGCTAAAAGCAGGTGCTGGAAAGAGAAATGTTGTTGTCGTTGATGAGAACAAACGAAATCCACATGACTTTGTTTTGTGGTTCACAAAGTCCAAGTTTGAAAATCAGGCATTGACGTGGGACAGCCCTTGGGGACGCGGATATCCTGGTTGGCATATAGAGTGCTCTGCTATGAGTATGAAGTATCTTGGACGACATTTTGACATTCACACAGGCGGTATTGACCACGTTCCTATTCACCACACAAACGAGATTGCACAATCAGAGGGCGCATTTAGTGCAGAGGAGAGAAAAGAAGGTCCTTGGGTCAACTATTGGATGCATAATGAGTTTTTGATTCTTGAAGGCGGCAAGATGTCTAAATCTTCAGGACACTTTATCACTCTTCAGACTGATTTGCCAGAAGAAAAGGGATTTTCTCTAAAGAGTAAAGGCTTTGAGCCTCTTGATTATCGTTTCTTCTTGCTTGGAGGTCATTACAGAAAGCCTTTGGTGTTCTCTGAAGATGGAATGGAGAGTGCAAAAAACTCTCGAGCAGCTTTGGTTCAGCGCATTGCAAAGGTTTTGAAAGCTGCAAATTACAAGGAAGAAGCCGACAAAGGAACTCAGAGCGTAATTACTCTTGCAGAAGCTAAAAAAGCAAATTTGAGCGAAAAGGCTCTTTCTTTGCTTGAAGATTTTGCAAAAGCTGTTGAAATTGATCTTGCAACGCCGAAAGCTCTTTCTTTGATTCAGAAAGCTGTAAAAGATACTGTTATGAGCCCTCTTGAGATTGTAACTTTGGTCAAAGTTATGGATTCTGTATTAGGGTTACGTCTTATTGAAACTGCGGCAGAACTTATGAAGAGTCAGAGCGAAGATTCTCCTGTAAATACTCACGAGGGAGATGAAGAAACTCCTATGATTGAAGAGCTTATCAAGCAAAGAAAAGAAGCTAAGAAAGCAAAAGACTTTGCTAGAGCTGACGCAATTCGAGATGAACTTACAGCAAATGGAATCGAGATAATTGATACTCCTAACGGCACTGTTTGGAGTCGCAAATAAAAGATTGTAACCTTTTGGGAGTTTTTGTGTTTAGCAAAATAGAAACAGAGTCGACGAGTTTGCAACGCCCTGTAAACGCTGCAGACCCTGCCGACTTCAAGACAATTTACGATGCGACGATGCAGCTTCTGTTCAAGATTTCATACAAAATTGTATGCGATGAAGAGGCTGCTGAGGATTTGGTGCATGACTCATATATAAAGGCAAACGAAAAGAAGTTGGTTTTTCCGTCTATTGACGACGCAAAATACTGGCTTATCCGAGTCGTTAAAAATGCCTCGCTTAATTACGCAAAACGAAAGACAAGAGAAAAAAAAGCGTATGAAAAGGTGCTGTATGAGGAACACAGGACGCAAGATTCTGGCGAAACAGAGCTTTTGAAAAAAGATGCTGTAGAGAAAGCTAAGAATGCCCTAGACAAGTTGCCGACAAATCTAAAAGAAGTAATTGTCTTGAGAGAATACGGAGAGCTGAACTACAAGGAGATTGGAAAAGTCTTGGGAATCACTGAAGGTAATGTGAAAATAAGAGTTTTTCGTGCCAGAGCGCAGCTTTCTAAACTTATAGGAGAAGAAAATGTCTACTTGTCCTGAAAAAGATATACATTCGGTTTATCTTGATAATGAGTTGCCTCTTGTCTACTTGAAAGAGTATGAATCTCATGTGAGTCAGTGCCCAAAATGCAAAGCAGAGCTTGATAAATTGCGCTCTTTACGCTCTTTGCTAAAAGCGGACTCCTCGTCTATTGCGCTTAGCCAAAACGACCTAAACAATAGCTTTGAGCGGTTAAATGCTCGTCTTAGTTATGCAAAAGTTACGAATAATTCTAATGTTCATAGCTTTACCATGCCAAAATGGACTTTTGGAGCAGTGGCAGCGGCTGCAATGTTTGCACTAGTGCTACCGCTTTATGTAAAAAATAAGAGCCAAAGTGTTGAAGGTGAGGGAGAAAAGAATGCTGAGGTGGCTTCTGTTATCGACACTGAAAATATGCCGAAGATTCCTCGTGCTGCTATTCCGCCGACTCATCTTACATCTTTAATTTCAACGCAAAGTCAAAATTCTCTTTCTCACCCTGCAAGTTTTGCAGTAAAGAGCGAGGAGGAAAGTCTGCAGACAATACAGGAGTCTTTGACTTCTGTTGATGTCTTTAGACCAGATTTTCCAGATAAAGCTCTTTCCATAAAAATCACACTTTCTCCTTTTGCTACAATGGGCGAGCATACAATGGACATTCACGATAAATTGAATATACCCCTTGTCATAGAAGCCTCTTACGAAGACCAGAAATAAAGGTTTCCTTGTTGCATGGAGAAAAAGGCTTTAGAAAATTGAGTTTCAAACAGAAAGTTTCATTGCTTTTTAGAGCTTCACCGCTTTTTAGAACGTTGCTTTGGATTGTGATTATAGCTATTGTCTTTGTTGCAACCAAAGCAGCTAGTTATAAGACACAAAAAATACCCGTCCTTACCTCTATAAATCCTCCTATTGGTACGCCTGGCGATATAATGATTATCAACGGGTCAAACTTTGGAAATACACGGGGTTCGTCTTATGTAGAAATCGGTGGTAGCAAGCTGACTTCTAGCTGTTATCTTGATTGGAACGATTCACAAGTAAAGGTGATTATTCCGTCAAATGTGCAAGACGGTCTTGTTTTTGTGGTAAGTTCACACGAGAAGTCAAACCATCTTTTCTTTGCTAACGAAAACGATATTCCCTCTCCTGTGCGTCCCGACCCAAAGAAATCTATACCTATTATTACAACCATATCAAAGACGACTGCTTCTGTAGGCGATTTGATTACAATCGAAGGCAGTAATTACGGAAATTCTCGAGGGACTTCTGCTGTCTATTTTTCTGCAAATCACGAGACTTCTGATGTAACTCAAGATGAATATTTGCCTGCAACAGATAACGATTTTGATTATGAGCTTTGGAGCGATACGGAAATAAGGGTAAGAGTACCTGACGGCGCAAAGACTGGCAGTTGCTATGTAAAGACTGAAAAAGGGCAGAGTAATAATATTTCTCTTTCTGTGCAGCAAAGCATAGGGCAGAAAAGATATTCAAACAAACATACTTATGTTGTGCAGCTTACGGCAGATGTGGCGAACGCTGTTTCTGACGGTGAGAGCGGAACTATAACTCTTAGAGTGCCGCGTCCTGCTGTTTTCTCTTCTCAGCCAAGAATTGAGCTTGCAGAATGTATTCCGACTCCTATTATTGAAGATTACAGAAACACTATTGTTCATCAAATACAGTTGTCTAATAACACTCATAGCCGAGTAAAGTTTAGTCAGAACTTTATTATCACGGTCTATTCTTTTTCTACAGATATTAATTCACGTCGTGTAAAGCCTTTTTCAGACAAAGAGAGAAAACTTTACAAAAGCTTTACAAGTGCAGATAAATGTGTGCCTAGCAATGATACAGACATAATTGCATTGAGCAATGCTATTACAGGTAAAGAAACTAATCCTTACCTAAAAGCAAAGGCTATATATAATTATCTTATCGATAACTACACGCTTTTGCATTTAGTGAGAACTGAAAACTTGCCACTTTCTGAAATGCTAGAGAGCAAAGCAGGGGACGCTTATGATTTTGCAATTTTGTATACAGCTCTTCTAAGAGCAGCTGATATTCCTTCTTTGGCTATTGGTGGTATTCTTGTAGATTCTAATTCTAAATGTAAAAAGCATTGGTGGACAGAGTTCTATATAGAAGGCTTTGGTTGGGTTCCTGTAGATGTGGCTTTAGGGGCAGGATTAGAGTTCACTCCGTTTATTCAGGTAAATGATGCAAAGTCATATTATTTTGGTTCTGTTGATAGTCAGCATATTGCATTTTCGCGTGGCTGGAACGAGGTAAAGCCTGTTATCGTCAATTCAAAGACTGTTTATAAACCTCGCTTCTACGCTTTGCAGTCAATCTGGGAAGAATCTTCTTCTGCTGCTGTAAGCTATAGCTCTTTGTGGAATGCGCCTGTAATTTTAGGCATATATTGATAGTAATTTTATAAAAATAAAAATCCCCCACTAGTCTATAAACGCTAGTAGGGGATTTCTTATTTTATAGAACTTCGTTCTCTAGTTTCTCAAGCTCAATAAGAGCTATCTTGTCTTTTGGATCAATTTCAAGCACAGTAGAAAAATACTTTTGAGCTTCGGCTGTTCTTCCTGCTTTTAATGCAAGATAACCGAGATTAGAAAGTACCTTTGTGTTTTCTGGCTCAAGTGCAAGAGCTTTGAAAAGATACATCTTTGCGCTGTCTAAATCGCCTTTTTCAATGCTACAAATAGAAAGCTCATTGTATGTGTCGCAATTAGCTGCTCCAAAGTCTTTTCCCACTTCCAAAGCCTTTAAGAAAGACTTTTCTGCATCTTCAAATCTTTCTTGCTTTCTTAAGCCCCAGCCGAGCATAAACCAAGCATTCCATACTTTCGGATTCTTTTTCAAAAACTCTCCGATAAGTTCAATACCTTTCTCTTCGTCTCCGTCACGAATAAGAGTATATGCTTTGTGGAAGTTTTCGTCTTCAAGGCTGCCGTTTCTGATTTTGTCTATAATTTCTTGCGCTCTGTTCTTTTTATAGATACCGTTTTCGCCCATTTCCTTGTCTGGAATATCGATGGTAAGTGCAAGATATGTTTCCATGCAGTCTTTTGCTTTCAAGTAGTCATTTTGCTTCATATAGTAAAATGCTGCATTAAAATATGCATCAGGGAGAGGCGGGTCTGCGTCCATTGCTTCTGTATAATACTGTAAAGCGTCTGAGTCGTAAGCGTCTGCATCTTCTGTTAAGCCTGCTCTTCTGTAGCTTTCGGCTCTTTGGTCAAAGAACAAAGCCATATTTAGTACTGTTACAAGATCTTCAGGATCAAAGCCGTGTAAAGCTGTGAAAATCTCTTCTGCAAGGTCAAAATCTTCGTTTTTGGCTTTTAAGATTGCGGCGTTTGTAAGCTCTTTTTTCAAGTTTGGACGCGCCTGCTTTAAGATTGAGCGATAATAATCTAAGTGCTTGTTTGTCCTGTCGTAAGCTAATACTGTCAAAAGACCTGCAAGCACTTGCTCTTGAGAAAGGCTTGACATATCAAAAGAATCCGCATCCCCTTCTTCTTTTTTTTGTACAGGGAGAGGAATGGTAACGTCAAGCTGCAAGGCTTCATTAGAGAGCTTAAAGCCTTCAGGCAAAGTAATATAATACACCGAATCAAGAGATTTTGATGGAGTCATAAAAACGAGATTTCCTTAATTGTAAAGTATCATCAAGCTTATTAACTTGATAAAGGCAAATGTTGCAGAAAAAATTATTTCTTTGCCTGCTGCTCTTCTGTTTGATTAAGCTGATTCTTTCTCACCGATGTAACGAAATTGTTTATATGCAATTTATACGAAAGAGGAATGAGCTTTTCATCGAAACTTACGCTCGCCGCTACTATGTCTTTTCTGCCTTCTACTAAATCTGCTGATACAATCGTACCTGGAACTTGTATCTGTTCGATTGGGTCTTCAAAGTCAAGAGTTAAGACTGTAGACTTGTTTGTGAGGAACTTTTCCACACCAAGCAAAATAACTTTTGCACCAGAGAATGATAAATCTCGGATTATACATTTTCTAGGCACATTGTCTATCATCACAAAAGTTTCTTCTTTTGTAAGAGAGAGCTTTCTCATGCTGTCTGCGTTAATAGCTATTCTTTCTTCTTTTCTACGAAGTGCGTTTGCATTTGCTTCGAGCAATCTGCCTACAGGCTCAATCAAATCATCAGGCGGACGCTGAGTAAAAGAAATAGTTACGACAACTAAATCTTTAGACTGATTGTAAGTTGCAATAGAGCTTACTTTGCCCGAAACAAAGAAATTGATGGGCTGATTATTTGCGTCGTAGAAACAAAAGCGGATTTGAGAAATAGATTTCTGCTCTTCTGGCTTCTTCCATTCTTTTGAAAGCTCTTGGAAAGAACCGCCTCGTGTGCCAACAATGACTCGTGCAAGCTGAAAAGAGGTCGAATTTACGATACACGGCCATTGACCACCGTTGCATTTTATATATACTTGACGGGGATCCATCTTTAGGGTTTGGATAATATCTTTTGTAAAAGCTATCTCCATATCCCGATACAAATCATAGTATTTGTTAAGTTGTTGACTAGTTGTAACACCCATACTGTTTATAATAATTTATAAATCCCTATTCGTCAATCAAAAGGCTCTTTATTACAAAATAAAAATGCTATATAACTTGTATTTTTCCTTTTTGAAAGAGAGATTAGAGGGTTTTTTCCGTCTATAAGCATAGCGCTTGAAGTGCCTCCGTCAAATTGAAGAGCGTCTGTTGCACCCATACTTTTGAGAAGTTTTGCACACTCAGGATATGAAAGACCTTTGCTCTTTTTCTTTCCTTCCACACACAGCAAAATTAGACTTTTTCCCTCGTCTGCTATTCCTATTGCAGTGCGGGCATTTTGAGAAGTATAGGCAAAATTATTCCCTGTGCTGTCAAAAAGTTCTCCGTCTTTTAACACAACAAAATAGCCCCCTATGACAAAGGAAAGAGCCTCTTTATAAGAGTTTTGTATGTCAAGCTCGTTTTGGTGTGCGATGATTTTTGCTTTATACCCCTTATCGTCTTGACTGAGTAGCAGCATTGCATAGCGATTATTTACCTCTGAAAACCTTTTCTTTCCCACTTGAAAAATCCCCAAAGGCTTTAATTTGCTATGAAATATTTTTCTGTCAAGAATTGTGCCGTGTGAAGAGTAGGGACTTGTGTTTATAATTACAGAACTTGTATTTTCATCTAGCTTTAGGCTATTGAAAAAGGAAGTTATCGATATGCCTTTTATAAAACCCTCATTGCTTATTGCAGTGCTTTCATCGGGATATGTTTTTATAAAAAGATTTTCGTCTTGAAGATTTATCTTTACAGCTTTGTAAACAACTTCTCCTGCATTTTCTCGGCTATAAGAGTTAGGCAGAGATGCACAGGAGAAGCAAAGTAGTGAGAATAGTATAAATAATAATGTCAAAACAAGATTTGAAAGATTGTTTCGATTGTTTATCGGATAAATCTTTGAGGTGGAGTTACTACCCATAAAGCGTGAAGCGGTGTATTTCCTGTGTTTTCTAGCATATGCGGTGCGCTTGCAGAAAAAGAGACACTATCTCCCTCTTCCAAATCGAAAGTAAGATTTTCGTAGTGAAGACGGCATTTTCCCTGTATTACATAGCCAACTTCTCTCCCTATGTGTCCGTAAGAACCTCTATGAGTGTGAGAAGCTACAGGCAATTTAACTACATAAGATTCAACAGCATTCTGTCCGTCGCTTTCGGCAGGCTTTGCAAGCTCTTCATAGGTTACATCGTCTTCGGCTATAGTTCTTCTCTCTTTCGCCTTAATCACTTGCACAGGGCGTTCTCTTCGATACTCTTCAAAAAGATATTCCAAGTTTATATCAAGAACATCTGCTAAAGCTAAAAGCGTATCGATTGCAGGTGAAACGTGATTCCTTTCTATCTGTGAAACAAGACTTTCGCTCACTCCTGCCTGTCTAGCGACTGTTTTTAGAGTATATCCCTTTCTTTCTCTCACTTTGCGTAGTTTTTCACCAAAGTGATAAGGCACTCTCTTTGTCTTCTCTGTTTTTACTTCGGTATTTTCTTCGTTCATATAGCGTTCCTCTGAAAAAAAATTAGCTCTTTGGCGTAAAGCAGCCTCTGGCTTAGAGCAGTCTTTGGCTTAGAGCAGCCTCTGGCTGTCGTTGTGCTGCTTTTGCTTGTTAAGTTCCATTACAAAGCTGATGAAGTGGTCTTCAAGAGTCTTTTTAGGACCTTGAAGATTAAGTCTTTTTCTAGCGCGTGCATTGTCTCTTCTGATTGTGTACAAAAGATAAAAGTCACGATAGTCAAGAGAAATATCAGTCTTTATGTGCTGCCCCAAGAAGTCAGAAACCTGATCGCGCCCAATAGACGGGATTTTCTTTTCTTTAAGTGTTGTTCTTAGCTGTTGCACTTGCTCATAAGACAAGCCGAACAAAAACTCTTCCATCGCCTGCGACACGTCTGGCTCGCCGAGTTTTTGCTTTATAAACTGAATCCATTTTTCGTCCATTTTTATAGACATAAGCAAAAGCTCACTTGTTCCCACCATAGTGCCAAAAGCAGGAGCGAGAGTGCGGCGCGCTTGCCAAACAGATTGCAAAACAGGAGCTATGTCCGAAACATTTTGGTCTGCGCTGTGTTCCCACAAAATGATTAAAGAAGTTGCAAGCTCTCGGCGCAAATCAATATCTAGCGACGTATCTTTGATTAAGTTCAAATACACATCTTCTGCCATAATCGTAAAGAGGATAGAAGTCGTTGCGTCTTCAAAGTCCTTCACGATAGAGTCAGACATCTTTGCAGTCTTTGCAAGCTTTGCCAAAGAAGAAAATGTGTGTACTTTTGCCACCAAATAGCCTTTTCCCATAGAAGCCTTTGACGGTAAATGCAGAGTAGAATCTCCGTCGTACTGATTTGCGATTAAAGATTCTATGAGAGATTGCGGTGTTCTTATGCTAGAAGTAAGAGTAGAACGCTCCAATAAAGACGGGAAGCGGGCTATGGCACGAGCTAGCTTTTCTAGGTTTTCAAGTCGCTTTTGCAAGTTTTCTACTTTTTCCGCGTCTTGCTTGTAAAGCTCGTTCACCAACTCTGAAATAATCTCTTGCTCCTTAGAGCTAAAAAGCACTATTCCAGCAGAGAGTTCTTCGTCTTTCTTTTCTCCTTCATCAAGGAAGGTGTCCAAATCTACATTGGTAAATTCGGTTTTGAGTACAGGTTTCTTTGCATCCACAATTTACTATTATAGCTAAATTAAAATAAAAAACAAGTCCACTTAAAAATTACGATCAAGATAAAAACGCCAAATGCCTTGCGAGTACAAAAAGAATATATGTTTTAGGGAAAAACAATCCGATTATTAAATAGTATGAAGAAATTAGCTGCATTGCTTTTAATGCTTTCTCTTTCGGCTGCTGCTTTTTGTGCAGAAGAAGATATGCTCATTTATGCCTCTGATATACGATTAGATTATGTTGGCGGAAACACATTTGATACGGTTTCTGGCTATCATCTGTATATCAAAAAGAAAGACGGCGTGCAGTCGGTTATGCTTACTGAAACCACAAAAGACCCCGACGGAATTGCAGATAATTATGCTTTTCGCGCGCTTGAATACAACTCTATAAACGGTGATGAAGTGCGCTATTTGAACGGGAAGCCCCTTTTGTCTGAAAGTGCTCGCTTTTCTCTTATCGATTCGACTACAGAAATACACGATGAACTAGGGGAATGTTTCCATATCTTTATTCCTGCCACAATGCAATACGGCTATCCTTGGAGTAGACACGGCACTATTCATATAGAAAAAGGCACATTTATCAATATCCGCACCTTTCAAGAAAAATATGGTGATTACTCTGGCACATTTGCAGATAATCCCTTTATGTTTGACTTAGGCATTCCGCCAGAAGAGAGCCCTGAATTTGAGGAAGAAGAGCCTATTATTGAGGTAGCAGAAAAAGAAGTTCCTCCTGTAATCGAAGAGGTTAAAGAAGAGGAGCTACCTCCGCCTGTACCTGTAGTAGAAGAGAAAGAGGAAGAAGAGAAAAAGCCTCCTGTAAATGCTGTTCCTATTCTTACTGATGAATACAATGCAAATGCGGCGGATTCTTTTAAGAATATTGCAGATATGGGAAAGGGAGAACTTTCTTATTCAAGAGCTGAAAGCCTTCCAGATACGATTATAGAAAAAATCGAAGCGATAGACCCAAAAGAAGAGGCTGATATTGTCTTTGCAATAGACGCAACAGGCTCTATGAAAGATGATATGGAAGTTTTGCGCAAAGAGCTTATGCCTCGCTTGAAAGAAGAATTGAAGAAATTTGACAAAGTGAGAATCGGTTTATTGCTTTATCGCGATTACGGTGGAGATTTTAGCTTTAAGGGTATTCCTGTAAAGATGTATCCTTTTACTACAGATTTGGCGCAATTTGAAAAGAATTTGAACTCCTTTGTAATTCACGGCACAGAGGGCGGCGATATTCCAGAGGCTGTATATGAAGCTTTGTATGGTTCTATTGACTTCTATCCGTGGAGCAAAAAGAGTCAAAAGAAGATAGTTTTAATTGGCGACGCACCTCCACACCCAAATCCGCGCGGTAACAAAAAGTACAACAAGGACGAAGTAAAGGCGATGGCTGAAAAGAAAGGAATAACGATAGATGCCATCATTGTTCCTGACCGCAAGAGCGACCGCGGACGCTGGGAAGATAATCCTTTTAGCAAATAAAGCCTTTAGGCAAAAGCCTAAGGTTTTGTATTGAAATAGTTATTTATTAAAGTAAAGACGATGATTTAAACAAGGGGGAAGTAATGCCGCCCCCTTGTTCTTTGAGGCACAGCCTCTTTTGTAGCCCACAGGCATTTTGTTAAGAACAGACTTTTTCGTAAGGCACAGCCTTTCTTGTAAGGCACAGCCTTTCTTGTAAATTCCCATATAGTTTAGAAAAAAATCTATTGTCTGTGAAAAGTCTTATCCACTGTCTATGGATAGGCGAGGAAAGGGACAGTGGATAAGCGAGGAAAGGGACAGTGGATAGGCGAGGAAAGAGGCAGTGGATAGGCGAGGAAAGAGATAGTGGATAAGATAAGTTAAAATATATGCATACTTTTTGTAACAGCACAAAAAAATGCTTCCCATTTTTACTAGATTTACTAGCAATATAGGAAGCATTTTTATTTTTATAGTAGAAATTATTATTGAGAAACAGACTCTGTTTGCTGTGCCTGTTTTGGTTGAGGAATCTTTGCAAGGTCGGTTTCGGCTAACTTGAGGAAAGAGCTTGAAATCGTGCCTGCTGGCATATTGCGATAGATTTCAATGACTTCTTGCAAGATAGGTTCTGCTTTTGCCCACTTCTTCTTTTTAATGTAGATATGTGCAGTTTCATAGCGCGCTGTGATGTAGGCTGTTACGTCTGAGCCGTAGCGTTCGGAAAGTGCTTCGTAATAAATGAGAGCCTTTTTTGAAGAACCTTTGTCATAAGCGTTTTGTGCTTCTCGCAAAAGCTCCGCCGCAGTCATCTCTTGTGGCACTTTATCAACTGTAAGACACGATGAAAAAAATAGTGATACTGCAAGCAATGCAGCACAAGTAAATCTTGAATGTTTCATAGCTCTAGTGTATCATTTTAGGCTATAAATATACAATAACTGGGGGAAGAAATGACTGTTAAAGCAGGAATTATTGGCGCAACTGGCTATGCTGGTGTTGAATTGGTGCGTATTTTGCTTCGCCACAGCGGTGTGGAAAAGCTATATTTGTCTTCTGTGAGCTTTGAGGGCAAGAATATTACAGAAGTTTATCCGAACTTAATTGGACAGCTTGGAGATAAAACAGACGGGCTTTTAATCAATGCAGATAAAGTGCTTGAAAGCTCTGATGTTGTCTTTGCAGCTTTGCCGAACGGACTTGCAGAGCCTTATGCGCTTTATTGTAAGGAAAAGGGCAAGAAGTTTATCGACTTGAGCGCAGATTTCCGCTTTGGAGAAGATGAGGCGACTTATGTTGAGTATTACAAAAAGCCTTGGGAACACAAAGAGCTTCATGCAGAGGCTGTATATGGTCTTCCTGAGATGAACAGAGAGAAAATCAAAAAGGCTAGTATCATCGGAAACCCTGGTTGCTATGTTACGGCTTCTACTCTTGGTCTTTTGCCAGCTCTTAAAGCAGGGCTTATCGATACATCTTTAATTATTGTAGACGCAAAGAGCGGAGTTACAGGCGCGGGACGCAATGCAACAATGACAAATCAGTTTTGTGAGTGTGGCGAGAGCTTTAGCGCATACAAGGTAGGCTCTCATCGCCATCAGCCAGAGATTGCTCGCAACTGCACAGAGGCAGCGGGAAAGAAGACAAATGTAATCTTTACGCCTCATTTGTTGCCGCAGAACAGGGGCATTTTGGCTACTATCTACGCTCCTTTGACGAAAAAGCTTGATAGTGCTGAAATCAGAAAGATTTATGAAGATTTCTATAAAGATGAGCATTTTGTCCGCGTGCTTCCAGAGGGCGTTTCTCCGACAACAAGAAGCGTGAGATATACGAATTACTGTGATATGCAAGTATATGCGGTCAATGGCGGAGAAACGCTAGAGATTATCTCTGTTATCGACAATATGATTAAGGGAAGCGCAGGTCAGGCTGCTCAGAATATGAACTTGATGTGTGGCTTTAAGGAAAGTGAAGGCATAGACTTCGTTCCGACGGGATTCTAGTGGAGTTTAGAAAGTTATCGAATGGAAAAATACGTTCTTGCATTAGACCAAGGAACGACTTCCTCTCGTGCGGTGATATTCGACAAAAGACTGAATAAAAAAGCCGTGGCGCAGAGGGAGTTTCCGCAGCATTTTCCAAAACTGGGCTGGGTGGAACATAATCCTTTTGACATAATGAGAAGCCTTTTCTCTGTGATTAACGAAGCTATCGTGAAAGCGGGAATTAGGGCGGAACAGATAGACTCTGTAGGCATTTCAAACCAAAGAGAAACTGTTGTTGTTTGGGATAAAATCACGGGAAAGCCTGTTTATAATGCGATTGTGTGGCAATGCCGAAGAACTGCTGATATGGCAGACAAGCTCATCAAAGAAGGCAAAGGCGAGCTAATCAGAGAAAAGACAGGGCTTTATCCCGATGCTTACTTTTCGGGAACAAAGATAAAGTGGATTTTAGACAATGTAGCGGGCGTGAGAGAAAGAGCCGAAAGGGGCGAGATACTTGCAGGTACTATTGATACTTGGATTATCTATGTTTTAAGTGGCAGAAAAGTTCACGTTACCGACCGCACAAACGCCAGCCGCACTATGCTTTATAATATCCATACATTGCAATGGGACGATGAGCTTTTAGAAATGCTTAGTGTTCCGCGCTCTGTTTTGCCTGAAGTGAAAGATTCTTCTTGCGTATATGCTATGACAGATAAAGAAGTCTGTGGTTTTTCTTCTCCGATTGCCTCGGCGGTGGGAGATCAACAAGCCGCTTTATTCGGTCAAGGTTGCTTTTGCGAGGGCGAAACTAAAGTAACTTACGGCACTGGCTGTTTTCTTTTGATGAACACAGGACGAAAAGCCGTAAACTCAAAGCACAGGCTTTTAACAACGATAGCTCTTTCTATGAATGGCGAAGTTGAGTATGCGCTTGAAGGCAGTGTCTTTATGGGCGGGGCTCTTATAAAATGGCTTCGTGACGAATTGGGCATTGTGAAAACTGCTCATGAGGTTGACAGTCTTGCAGAAAGCGTTGCGGACTCAGGTGGCGTTGTTATAGTACCTGCTTTCACGGGCTTAGGCGCACCTTATTGGGACTCTTACGCGCGAGGAATGATAATCGGCTTGACACGCGGCACTACAAAGGCTCATATTTGCCGCTCTGCGCTTGAAGCTATTGCTTTTCAAGTTGAAGACGAATTGCAGTGTATGCAAGAGGATTCTGCCATAAGGCTTCCGAGCTTGAAAGTGGACGGGGGAGCTTGTGTTAGCGATTTGATGATGCAGTTTCAAGCTGATATGCTCAACACGCAAATATATCGCCCTGAAAATACTGAATCTAGCGTAACAGGTGCGGCTTTTCTTGCGGGGCTTGCTACGGGAT
>Ga0310695_10008883_pt1 | contig 15346 bp, 6 predicted proteins | sample RumenRJG_04DNA_FD_203882 | JGI IMG/M metagenome (GOLD analysis project Ga0310695, IMG submission 203882) | Bovine rumen microbial communities from Lethbridge, Alberta, Canada - RJG_04 (v2) (version 2) | ecosystem: Host-associated > Mammals > Digestive system > Stomach > Rumen | place: Canada...
ATAGTGGTAACGGATGTGATTGCGCCAAAGCAGGAGTTCAAGCAGGGTGACTATATTGAGGTGACGACCAAGGACGGACTGAAGATGTACGGTATCGTGACCACGGCGTGCGATGATATACCGGTGGCGGAGTGGTTGCCGGGCGACCTGCGTGACAGTGTTGTATACAAAGTTGAGTTGCCGGATTGGCAGGACAGGAACATGCTACCGTCTGTTGAGAACCACTTACAGGAAGCGATAGTGAACTATATTATGTGGCGGTGGTTTGAGAATACCAATCCTAAAGAGTCGGAAAACTACCGAGAGAAATGGGAAGACAAGGCGCATAAAGCGCAGTTGGGTCTGAATGCAGAGCAAAAGGTATTGCAACGGAAGAGTACTTGGTTATAAGTTATGCAGTTTGAGGGCGAACATAGACAGATCGTGTTGCGCGGCATCGAACGTGCCGGGCAGGACACGATGATACAGGACGGTGCGATGAATGAGGTCATCGGGCTGGATATGCGTGATGGCAGTTATGTACCGTATGCACCGACCTCAGAGGATGTAAGTCTTCCGAAAGACACTATCGTTGTGCGTTGGCATCACACGAGTACGGGCAATAACCTGATCGCGGTGGATAACAAGCTGAGTCTGTTTTTCAAGAAAGAGCATAATGACGCATGGCAGTATGTATGCCAGTTACCCTCGGCAGAGATTGCTTTTCTTGGTAATGCGATATGCACTACGGAAAGCGGATTCTATCTGCTGTGGAAAGACAGCGGGTATAATGTGATTAAGAATCACACCTATCCACGTGTTCTTTTGCGCACACATGATAACACCAATAAAGACAAGGCATTTTTTGTGACTGGAGACGGCTGGAATGACGAAACGCGTTATGCGGCTACATGCCGGAAATGCGAAGAAGCTGGTTATCTGTATCAGATGCACTTGTGTCGATACGCCATAGAGTTAACCAACGGAAGTTATTGCTTTGTGAGTGCTCCGTTCCTGATCCAGCATCCTCATGCGAAAGCGAATTACATGATTGTACGTAACGGGGCACATAAAGAGTATTACAATATCAATGCGCCTTACTATGAAGAAGGCCGGTTATGGTGGTCGGAGTTACAATACCGGCTTGACGAAGATTTCAATGCAGAAGAAGTACTGCGTGTCAGCATATTCCTTACGAAAGGATTTGATATGTTCAACGCGGCAAAGATGACAGACAACTATCCTACATGGGATATGGAGTATTACGAGAGCCTGCAAAACAGTTTACAGGGGGAAGACCTGTATTATAAAGTATATGATATTTACCCGAATGATTTGAAAGCATCCAACGAATGGAAGAGTATCAATTTGGCAGGTAAAATAGGAACTGACCATATTGTAAACCAAACGGTGTTGCCCATTATGGTTAGCGAGACCTATATAGCCGAGCAGTTGTTTGTATATAACCGCAGGCTGCACATGATGAACATCAAGCGCAGGATTGAGAATGATATTCGGTTGGATGAATACATGTACAGGTCGAGCGGTCCGAGTGATTTTAACAGCGAGTTTGCCGTTTCGCCCAATCCTGGAAGCGGCACTATTATGAACAGTCTTACGTCTATCTTTTTGGATGGTTCGTACGGATTCACAGACGGGTATTGGTATAAGGTTAACCGTTACTACAGTTCTGCGGATATTACCAACGGGAAATTGGATTTGCGTTGTTCTTTCATTGGCAATGCGACATTCTATTTCGAAGACGGAACAAGTTATAGTTATGACGGCACAGGAGATAAAACGTTTGCGCAAGTGTTAAGCCAATCAGGTCATAATCTGATAATGTCTCCATACCGTATCACGATATGGTATAAAAGTGACAGCGGAGAGGAGTTGGTAAGTGTACATGATGGATTCTATTATGACTCCGTGTTGTACGACATCAATCCTTATTTGTCCGTGAGCAATAAAAAAGCCACACGAATACTGTTAGAGGTGATGTTTGACGGCAATCATTATTTGATAGACAAACCATTAAAAGCGAGCAGTACGCAGAACGTTGCGTATTATCTTGATGAAGATTGCCGTCCTATCACATGGGAGCAAGGTAACGGTTCGTTTGATATAACTGATAAACGCGACAGCGAAGAGATAACGCATATGGTTGTAAGTGAGACGAACATGCCGAATGTGTTTGATTTGGAAGCCTATCGTATCGGAACAAGCCGCAGAGTGGTTGGCGTCAGTTTTTATTCCTTTGATGTGACGAGTGATAATTTCGGTAATTATCCGTTGGTTGTATTTTGTGAAGACGGTGTGTATCTGTTGAGGATAGAGGATAGCGGAGAGTATGCTTATCGCAGAACGGATAAGATCAGCGAAGATGTATGTACCAACAGGCACAGTATATGCCGAACCAACGCAGGTATTGTGTTTGCGACAGAGAGGGGCTTGATGTCATTAACGAACAAGGGTGTGCAAGAGGCTTTCCGTCATTTAATCGGTGAGCCAAAGCATGTTGCTAAAAACAATGACGTACTTGGTCACGGATTAAAGATATTCTACTGTGCGGTTAATGGGGAAGAGAACGGCTATAGGTTGAGCGACATGTACGGGCAACTGAGTCACGATGATGTACGCACTCAGATACAGAACAACTGTGAAATCGAATATGACACCCATATAGGCAAGTTAATTTTATGGAGCAGCGATGTACAATACGTCTATATGATAGATGTTGCAAGCGGTATGACAACGAAGGTGCATGCAGATATAATGCTTAGCGATAAGGAAGGAGGTTACTATGAGTCTGGCGATTAAGAGTAATCATTTGGCTTTGCCATTGGTAGGCAATGAAACGTTCTTTGTTCAGTCTGAAAAGACCAGATTCTGTTCGGATATACAGTTCAATGATTCCTATGTGGTGAGTCATTATTACTTGCAGTTTTTCCGGGCACGCAACTCCGGCGAGTTTATAGTGGATCAGATTGAATGGGATGCCACAGATATTATTGACGCTGGTAATAGTTATCGCGAATATACCGATGACGAGTTAGATCATTTATTTCATCGGGTATCGAGTGACAATGTTCCTTTATTCGATGTTCCGGCCAACTATATTGTAAGGGGCGCCATTATCGGTGTTTGGTATTACAAGACCCTTCCTCAGGCATTCCGATTGCGAGTAGACGGCTATTTTCGTGCAAGTGGAGGAGAGATAACGAGTGGTCCTTCTTACAATTATGCCAATATCCGTGCAGCAGCTGTTGCCCGCAACCAATTTGGTACATTTGATTTGCTTGTGTCGTCCGGAGATTACTGTGACTACGCAGACAAACAAGATGGTGATTACATACGTTGTACATTGCGTCCAGACGCATATCCGTCCATTCCTGTGCGCAATAACACGCGCAACAATCCGGCAATAGAGATTCTATCCGAGGAGTTGGCTCTTAATGTGTACGGCGAGGAGACGCAGTTTTCTATAGCGACAGCAGAATATACCGAGTGGACGTCGATCGGGAACGGATTGCGCGCCAAAGGTTTCTTTGTGTATGGGTATGATTTGTTTTGGATAAAAGAAGCATCAGAGTCAGAGTTACAAATCATATCCATGCCGGGAGATGTCAGCATTCGTTATGCGTCATCCTTTGTGGAATACCAAAGCGGTGTTACGTCTTCTTATTGGAGATACTATGGCGACAGACTAAAAGCCTATTGTCGTCATTATATAGACGAGGCCAATGCCAATGGTGCCCATTACAACTCTTTGGTTCTAATGTCGAGCAAAAGCAGTATGGTTGGCAATAGCGTGTGGAAGGTAGTTATAATGAGTTCTACATCCGGCGAAAATAACATTGAAATAAATGATATAGCCTTTTCGGATTTACGTTACTTATTCGAAGAAAGCAGTACATACAACGATGTAATCATACCCAAAGGGCGAGGTTTCAGTTACACCTATTCTACAGATTACATTTATAGTGGTACGTTTGACGGAGCGGCATGGGGAGGTAGCAGTAAAGCAGCAGAAATACGTATTTTGGATGCAGAGAGAGCAATTGCCACATACGGATTAGATGTCTTATTTACCTTTGAGACGGATGATTTCGATGACTGGACGGAAGTTAATAACGGTGGATTGGAGTTGCGAGGGTTCTTTGTCAAAGACCGCGACTGCTATATGCTCCACAGAGACAGTGGCAGTAGCGGCAGCGAAGACACACCGACCACTCCCGAATATGTGACTGTTACCTTTGATGCAGAGACTAATGATGGTACATGCGGAATAGGTATGCGCAGATTGCGCCAAGGCACGCGGATCGGTTCTTTACCTATTGCCTCCAGAATAGCACATGTAATGACAGGATGGTTTACCAATGCAGAAGGAGGAGAGGAAATAGATGCTGATACTATTATCAATGAAAACATCCGTGTCTTTGCCCATTTTGTAGTACAGATTACGGAGAGTACTCTGCGTAAACGTCGGTTTCCTTATTATGGGAGCGGAGAGAAGCATGATATTTTGATGCAGACGCGGCCGATGGAGTTAGACCCAGCGCTTGGCAATACATTCCGCGTGGTTGTGAGGGGATATTTCCGCAATCCGCAAGAGAACGGAAGTGACAAGCACTTGGGGTTGTACGTGTTAGGCAGTTACGACTACAAGAACTGGCAGTTATACGGATGGAAAGAGAAGCAGTTGAGCGATGCCGGATTCCACGACATCGGATGCGAGACATACCGCGCTTCCATGAAATATATCATGGTCATACTGACCGGTCAGTTGGCGGACGGAAGCCATATCGACAAGATAGATATGACCGGGATGGGAAGATATAATAACAAATTAAAATAGGAGGACGCTCTGTAGCAACAGCAGGTTTAATTTTAGGAGGTGCCGGAATACTTGGTGGACTTTTTGGCGCAGGTATGGCATCGAGCAAGGCAGCAGATGCTATTGCCGAGATACGCCGTCAAGAGGGTATCTTGAAGGAGAATCACAACGAGCAGAAACAACTGTTCGACAAACAGTACTATACCAATATCATGGATCGTACTGACGTTCAGTATGCTTTGAAGAAATTGCGTGAGGAACAGGAGACCGAGCGCAAGCGTCAAGCTGCGCAGAATGCTATCAATGGCGCAACAGAAGAAGCGCAGCTGGCAGGTCAAGACAGTCTTAACAAGAGTATGGCAGACAGTATGGCGAGGATTGCGAGTCAGGCTAATATCCTCAAAGACGGATATATGTCTAATTGGCAGAACTACCTGCAAAACTACTATGCACAACGGTTAGGTTTGTCTGATAAGATTGCAGGTGTACACCAAGGCATGAGTAACCAATGGTCGCAAATGGCAAGCGGTGCATTCAAGAGTGGTGGTGCTATGTTAGGTAACGGAATGGCAGGACTATTAACTTAACAAAGTTATGACAGAAGAACAATTAAGAGCACAAGCAGAGGCAGAAGCAGCGGCAGCAGCAGCACAAGAGGGTGCAGCTCCGGCACAAGAAGGTGCGACTCAGACAGAGGGAGTTGCACCTGCTGCTCCAGTTGTTAACGACGATCCGTTGCGGGGGCAGAAACTGACTATCAACGGCCAAGAGGTAGATGCAAGTGAGTATCTGCGCAGCCGTCTTGTGCAGGTAGCGGACGATGAACGCCGCAGGCAGTATGAGCTGGAGCAAAAGAAACTGGAGCGCAGGCGGCTCGGAGAAGATATTGGCGAGTTCAGTGCGGTTATCGGCGATATGATCAAAGCCAGCAATGGTGCGTTAGTTACGCCACGTGATTTCCGTCAGATATACAATTCCCTTGATACTCGTCAGCAGCAGTTGTTTGACCGCGAGATGGCACGCAGGGATGCGTTGGCGCAACAGGAAGCAGCACGTAAGGAAAGAGAGGCGGAGCGTATTCAACAACAGTTGAATTTCAATGCCAGACTGGAAGCAGATAAAAGCAAGGCCGACCAATTGGATGATTTCCGACGATGGAAGACAGAGCAGGATAATGCGGCCCGAGTTAAAGCTGCACAAGTAAGGGCACAGGCAAGTGTGACCGTAAAGAAGTTGGGTGACGGGAACAAGGTGCGTACCGTACCTTTCTCCGGCACGAATTACGATATTCCGGAAAGTGCGTTTGACGGTCGTATGGGTCAGTTGTATGCCTATCTTGACAGCAAAAATCTTTTCCCGACAGAGTCCGGCGCGAATGACGATTTGAAATCTATTGCTTTCCTGCTCGGTAGCGGCAACAGCAGTAATGCGCCGGAGAGCAGCAAGCAGAAAGTAGCGACTGCGTGTCTTGTAGCCATTCATGCACTGGCAGGAAATCGTGAGCATGAGGACAATATCATCGCCATATTACAAGGTACGTACGGACGGAGACAAGCAACACCTGCACAAACCACGCAAACCACACCTGTACAGGGTGGTCAGGCAGGCGGAGGAAACGGAAACAGAACGAAAGTTAACTGGTAAGGTATGGACGGAATCGCTAATTTATATGAAGCGTTAAGCACGCAGTTTGATTTAGGAACACTTGATGAGTTCCGCACAAAGATTTCCAACGAACGGCATCGGAGGAATCTGTATGATGCCGTGAGTGATCAGTTTGATTTGGGTGTAGCCGATTATGCTGGATTTAGCGCGAAGATAGACGGTTATCTTCGCCAGCGTCGTAGTGTGGTTCCTGACTTTCTGACGGACGAGCGGCGCACACAGGGTCGTACTTTCGCGGAATGGCAGATAGCCAATACCGCCCGTCAAGCCATTCGTGAGCGCGGAGCTGTTAGTGATGAGGAGGCTCGACGCGCAGCCCAGCAGGTACGCGAACGCGCAGAGCAAGAGGTTCATGATTTGCGCTATAAGAACGGACCGGACGGAAAGCCTAAAGATACATATGCAGAAGATCTTGGCGCCGGACTGATGGCCGGTATTGGCGAGGTTGCCCAACTGCCTTATAAAGCAGTAGGTGCATTTGAAGACTGGGGAAGCGGATTGCTGCATAACGCAGGACTGACATTCGTCCAGCCTACCAATGGCAATGGTATAGGTCGCCGGTTTGTCAATGATGTACTGGGTGGTAATTATTTCCGTGAGCGCACGGAGCATTATCGCAAAGAGAGCGACCGCTATCAGGATGGAAGAGGTATTCTTGATGCCGCCATTGACGGAGATTTTGCCGGAGCGCTCGGCCGACTGGGAATCAGTACGGCACAGAATGCCCCGAACCTCGGAATCAGCATTGGTCTTGCTATCATGGGTGCGCCCGAGCTGGCGGCAGAAACGCTGGGAGCCGGAGCTGCGTTCGACAAATGGGAGGAGATACAGCATGACGACAGTCTGAGTGATGAGGATAAAGCTGTAGCCGTATTGGGTACATTCCTCGCTGAATATGTGTTTGAGAAGATTGGCGATGTGCGTTACCAGAAGATGTTTCAGCAAGGAGGTACTGCGCAAGTACGCCGCGAGGTAGTCCGTGGTGCCCGTAGCGCATGGGACAAGATGCTTAACAGTTCATTTGCGCAGGGTCTTGGCAAGGCATGGAACAAGGTGATGCAGATTGGCGGTGAGTCTATTACTGAAATGGCTACCGATATTGCCGAGCAAGGTATTGAGGTATATCTCGGCAATCAAGATGCCATTAACTGGCGACAGGTAGGAGACGCAGGTATTGTTGCACTTGCAAGCGATGGACCGATCCAAGGTGTACATTGGGCGGTAGATACGCACCAGCGCCGCAAACTGACGGCAGAGATAGGGAGCAATGAAGCATTGACAGCCGCAGCGCAAGCACAGGGCAAAACTCCCGATCAGATGGCAGACCTGCTTGTACGCGCCGGGCATGGGGAAGAGTTGGAAGAGACTGATTATACGGCGCTCAACAACTATATTTCCGATACCAAAGAGGTCATATCCAGGGAATCGGAAGAATCCGCTACAGAGCAGCCAGAGACGAGCGAAGAGCCGACTAACACGCCGGATGGAACTACTGTTACCAAAACAGAACCAACTGAAACGGCGAGGATGGAGGGGCAAAGAGAGACGGCGCGAGAGGCTACCATTGTTCTTGATGGCAGTCAGATGCCTATTGCTTTCTCGGGTACTAATGTTGTCTATAACGAAGACGGAAGTATTGATCACGAACACAGCAGCAAGATATTCCTACAGGATGCCAATGGCAATGTCATCACAGGCGGAGAGCATGATGCTATGCTGGAGGCGCTTGATGCTTACCTTATCCAAGAGAAACGTAATGGCGAAGAGTTGCAAAAACACGACACTCCTCTTACGCAGGAAGAGATTGAGGAGCAGCCTGACACGCGAACGCCGGAGGAGATAGCCGCCGATGAAGCGGCCGCAGAACAAGCTCGTATTGAAGAGGTCAGCGCCGGACTGGAGCAACAGTTGCAAGAGAAAGGTGACAAGGTGATGGATAGTTGGAGTGCAGAAGAGCAGTTCATCTATACCATGACCCACAGCAGTATCGAAGATGCTATGGCAGATGCGCAAGAAGCGCTGGAGACCGCCAAGGCAGACAAGAACCCTACCCGCAGGCGGAAACGGATGCAGGATATTCAGCGTGTAATAGACCAATATGGTCAGAATACACAGGAGACAGGGCAGTCAGAAGCGCAGGCTGAGGAAACCGCCCATGTGGATAATGCCATCAGACCGATAGGTGTAGGAGATTTCGGACCTATCTATGATCAGTTTATTGGCAAGCCACAAGAAGCAATCGCTTTCCTCATGGAGAAGAAAGATGGAGAATGTCTCGGGGCGCTGAGTCATCCCGAGATTGGTCCGATTGATTTGGTATGGGGAATTGAGGGAACAGGTGCAAGCGATGGGTATGGACTGTCAAAACTCGTTGCATTTCATCCCGAGGTGCTTGGAGACCTGCAAGGTATTCTGAACGAAATGCACGTTACCCAAAGAACGGATAACCGTGTTCAGTTAGAAAGCGAGGCGTATCAAGCCGGTGTACGGCTTACGTGGAACAACGAGAGTAAGACTTGGCTGCTTACCGCCTTCGAAAAACAAAACAGTGTCCTCGACAAGACGACAGACACTGGCGAGACCGCTAATGGCGGCGAGGGGAGTGACACAGCTCTTCCCCAAGACACTGTTTCTGGCGGCAAAGGTACAACAAATAATTCAAATACGCAAATTTCCGAGGAAGAAAATGCAGAAAAAGTTGATTTATCGGCTGAAAACATCGTTTTGATGTATAATGGTAACCGTAGCAACTACGTATTCTGCCGCAAAGAAGAGGACGGAAAACTGATTCGACTTGATACCGGCAAACCTCTGGAGATGTCGCGCAACGGCAGAGACACTGCATGGCAGGAAATAGGCAAACGCCTTGTCTATGATGAAGACGGTAATGCTTATTACCTGTTATCCACGTTGAGCAAGAAAGAACTGGAGACCTACAGCGGTCGCGGCGGCAAAATAAACGTAATGCCTATCGGTGGCGGCGAGAAGCAAGCGGCAGACATCGGCTCTTTGTTATGGGAAGACAAGAAGCGCATCTACAAGCGAAGCGATGAACGTCGCAACCAGCAATACAGCGAGTTGCGCAAGACCGCAAAGACGCTTGATGACATTGCGGATTATGTTGTACTCGACTATACAAAAGACGGCGTGAAGACGGAGCTTACTCTTCGCGATCTGCTCCGTATGTTCAGCACTGTAGATGAGGACATGAACCGTATCTATATCGGCGACAAGCGTTATGTGGGTATCATTGACAAACTGTTAAGCGATATGGGCAAAGATGCCGATATGCGTGCAAGTCTGGAAGACATACTTAACGACCGCATCAAAGAGGCTGCTATGGTATGGAACGGACTGGCAGAGGAGGGCGAAAAAGTCAAGGAGACGCAGACGCTTCCGAAGAAGATACGCAATTTCATTGATGTCCTTGATAAACGAGGCTGGGTTGAGAAGGCGGATTATTTTGCCGGGCGTGTTGTTCCACAAAAACGCACAGCCACGGAAGAGGATTACGCCCGCTACAAAGAACTGCGCGAGGCTATGAAGAATGTGGAGACTATGGATGAGTTGCAGGACATTCAAAGAGAGATAGCCCGGTTGCGCGAACAAGTTCAACGTAGGCAAAGAGGAAACCAACGAAGAGGAGCGCGCCCAATCAGCAACTACAGAGGATATAGAAAGCGAAGAAAACGGCAATCAAGAACAAACAGGCGAGCAAGAAAAAACGATTGAGGCACAGATAGCCAAGTTAGAAGCAGAGCATCAAAAGACAATCGAGCGTTTGGCTATGGCCCGTGAGCGCAATAATACCGACATGGAGGAAATGCTGCTTGAAAAAGCGAATGAGGAGAGCCGACAAATCCTCGCTCTCCGCCAGCAGGCAGAGTTCCATGCTGGTCATACGATTATTGATGAGGCGGCAGGAAAGAGAACTATAGGTTATTTGAGGGATGCCGGTGTGGATATAATAGAGTTAAGTGCCGAAGAAGCCGATCAGATGATTAGCGAGGAACAAGCTGAGAGATTACAGGACACCGGGGGAGTTGTGTATGGTTTTGCGCGTAACGGTAAAATCTATGTCATCAGCGGCAGGATCAATCCGAACACGCCTGTTCACGAATACACCCACTTGTGGGCTAAAGCCTTTGCTAAACAAAACCCGAAGAAATGGGCATCTATTGTGAGCACGCTCAAACAGACACCCACATGGAAAGAGGTTGAGCAAGATGCCAACTATGCGTCTATCCGCGATAATGAACAGGCGATAGCCAGCGAGGTACTTGCGCGTCTGACGGGCGAGTATTGGGGGCAAATTGACGAGAACGGCAAGAGCAAGATGGACGAGACTTTTGAAAAGAAGGCTCTTCTTGCGCGTGTCCGTGCGTCTCTGCGCTCTTTCTGGAAGCAAGTGGGAGAATGGCTTGGCGTGAAGACAAATGCGCGTCAGGACGATTTTGAGGCACGTTTGCAGGAGTTGGTTCGTCGCCCGATAATAGACCTGATGGAGACAGAATTTGATAAAAAATTCAAAAAAATGCAGGAAGGTCTTGACAAGGGGGGGGTAAATGTATTATCTTTGCAGCAGATTTCAGAATTAACAGACACATTAGAAGATGATATACGACAAGGAAACCGACCACTGGTATTTGAACGAATCCCACATGAAGCACTCGAAAGCGGCCTTGCGGAGCAACGCACTCTTGCAGAAGCGCTTACCGTTGTCGCGAGAAGAAGCCGCCGCCAATCACGAGCGTTGGTGCGCGATGGGCGCGAAGTAAGCGGAGAAGAGATAGCAAGCCGAGACGGGTCTAATACAGAAATGTTATTAGACCTGATAGCCTATGCCAAGGAGAAAGGCATATGGTATGAGGATGTAGTGGAAGCATTAGACGCTCGATATGGCAGAGAAAACCGTCTTACACCCGGAGCAGAGAGTGAGGTATGGCAAGATTTGGAGCATGGCGTAGTAGTCAAGGCGAAGATAAGCAATTACTACGAGACGATGGAAGAGTTTCTGGAGGGAATGGTGCTGAACAATTGGCTCTTCAATGGCAACAAACAGCACATCATCGGTTTCGGTATTGACCGCAGAAGCGGGAAAGACGGAATCCGTGTGATATACGAGACCCCATATGTCAACAGCCAAGGCAATACACCGCTGACGCAGGATGAGAAAGACGCTTATATGGCAGATTTCGGTTTTGAGAAAACGGAAAGTGCGCCTGTACACAGCGATAAAAAGGGCGAAAGTAACAGCTATACGAATGGTGTTTTCATTGTTGGTGATTTGCACAATATGAATATCGTCCGAGACTCGGAGGGAGAAATCCGATGCACAGACCCTATTATCCGTTGGGTTCATGGTGAGCATTACAAAGAACAGACGGTAGAACAGGAGGAGCGCGATGCCTCCAATGAGGAAGCATTAGATGCGCTCTTTGATGAGGAGACCGATTATCAGATAGGCGACCCGAATCCACGGAACATATCGCATGAGGTACAAGACGCGATGGAGAAACGCAAAAGGGAGGTGCAGGAGAAAAACGAGAATGTGCATACCGTACCGGCAGAGCGTCTGGAGGGAAGCGCTAAACTCATCTACCAACTATTTGACAATACGCATGGCTTGTATCTTCTCCAGAGGAAGATCAACCAGTGGCGCAGGGAGCATGGCAAAGCTCCCATACCAGACTCGCAAGATGTGCGCAGTCTGCTGAACCGTTGCAGCAGTGCTATTGCCAGCCGAATTACCCTGTTCGACCAACGAGAGAGCAAACGACTCAAAGAGGTTACGGACAAGGTTGTGGAAAAGATAGCCCATAGTCCGCTTGCAGAGCGGTTCAAGCAAGACGGTTTGGAAGAAGAGCGTGCAGACGGCACCAAGTTCCATTACGAGCCGACGGCAAGGGACTTGCTGGAGCGTTACCTTGTAGCCCGCGATAACATAGAACGCGCCGAGTTGGGCATTCCGACACGTGGTGAGCGTGAGTTTACGGACCGTATGGGTATCAGTATGACAGAGTATGCCACCTTATTCCAAGAGCAGTTCAGCGACAGCGAACTGAATGAGTTATGGGAAGCAGTACGAGGTTGTACCAACAAGAGTATTCGGGAATTGCTTGACGGGCATATCATCAGCCAAGAGATGTTCGATGAGATGAGCCGCCGTCAGTTCTACGTGCCGGAGAAAGATTTTGCAGAACGCGAAACAAACGATGATTTGCAGCAAGAAGAGCAGACTGGAAGAGGCGGTCGCAACAGAAAGGCAACAGCCGTTCAGTATAAAGCCGAGGGAGGTAATACGCTTGCGACCAATATCCTCGCCAACATTGTTCACGACACAAAGAACAGTATTTCCGTTGCGCAGGAAAACCTTGTCCGCAAGGCGATGTATGATATGATGCAGGATAATCTCGATTATTCCGAGACATACGGCATCCCTCGTCCTGCACAAGTATGGTTTGTCCGCACCGGCGCAACAGAAGACGGTCGGCCTATTTACGAACGCAGGACAGAGAGACCGAGTCAAGATATGATTGAAGAAGCAGAGTTGATCCGGCAGCTCATCAAACAACAACAGGAGCGCCTTTCCGAAGAGAAAGACCCGACGAAGCGCGCATCCATACGTGCTGCAATAGAGTCTCTGCGAGGCGAGTTGCCCATTGTTAGTGCAAAACAGGCAAGCGACGGGAACCAGTTGGCAGACACAAGAAACGACGTGCCAAGAGTCAAGGTATATGTGAACGGCCAGCAGTACGAAATGACTTTCGATGGTATGCAAGAGGTGGCAGATGCCCTGAATGGTGTATATGATCTGCGTGGTAGTGACGCAACCGTTCGCCGTGCCAATGCGTTAGTTGCATCTTTGTTCACCACATACAACCCCACGTTCTTTGCTGTGAACATTGCGCGTGATACACCATACATCTTTGCCAAAGGTTACAGTCAATACGGAGTAGAGTTTGTAGGGCATTTTACCAAGGCGCTGACGTCAGACGGAGCGAATACCCGCAAGCCAATCATTCAATATCTGAACGGCAAACTGGACGAGAACACCCCGGAGGGTCGCTTGTTCTATAACTTTATCATGGGCGGCGGCAATACGGGCTACAGTCAGATGCAAAGTATTCGCGAGATCAAGAAAGAATTTGAAGAGTCGAGTTTCGGGCGCACAAGTATCGGAAGAGTATTTGATATTGGTGCCAAACTGAATGAGTATTCCGAGTTGTTAACCCGCTTTGCGGCCTACAAGGCGCTTATTGAGAGCGGCTATAGTGAGAATGATGCGCTGAATGGGGCAAAGAACCTCAGCGTAAATTTCAACCGCCGTGGTGCTGGTCAGAAATTCCTCAACTATTTCAACTCGCTTTCGATGTTCAGTAATGCAGCCATTCAAGGAACTACCGGTTTCTTCCGTGCGTTTGACAACGGCAAGAACGCTTCGCGTGCATTCTTCGGTCTGGTGTTTATGCCTGCGTTCCTCGGCTTCATGAACACATTACTTTGCCCGGACGATGATGACGATGAGTATATAGTAAGCGATTTCTACCGCGATAACTACTGCGTGCTCGGCTCGACCAAGATACCTCTTCCAGAGCAGTTCCGTCCGTTCTGGTCGATGGGTGTCAATATCGCAATGGGTATGCAAGGTCGTCGCAATGGCGGACAGATTGCAAAAAGTATTGCGCAATCATTTACGCAATATCTCATGCCTGTTCCTCCGGCTATAAGCCAAGCGCTAATGAAAGCAGAAGGTGCTTTGGCTGGAGAAGAAGAGGGATTGAGTGACGTGATGGATGTAGCATCTACGCTTATGCTTCCGCAGTTTGCGAGCGGAGTGCAGGAGATAGCGCACAACAAAGATTTCATGGGTAATACTATCCGCAAGTACGATCTTGGCGCCATTCCGCAGTATAAACTCGGCGAGAACGAAGCAGCTCTTTATCAAGACATAGCCAAATTCTTCTACTGGGCTAACGGCGGAGATACGCAAGTGCCTTTGAAATACAAGAAAGGCAGTATTGATGAAGAGGTAGGAAGATGGTATGTACCTCTTCCTGCCAATGTCAATCCGAAAGAGGTTCACAAGGGTCTTGGTATTCTTGTGCCTGCCGGATGGCTGAATATCGCCTGCTCCATCTACGGCTTCGGCAAAGCAGCAGTTACAGGCAATGATAGCAGTATTCGTGCAAAAGACATTCCTCTTGTCGGCACATTCTACCGTCCAGAGGACAAGTCCATGTTCCGTTATGCTCTGTATAAAGAAATGAAACGCATCACAACAGATTACGAAGCGATCAAGAAAGAGGTTGTGAAGCAATATGCCAGTGAAGATGAAGAGACCCGCGCAGCTATCAAGGATGAGGTTATCGCGAAAATGAAAAACGCGGAAGGCAGAGGCTTCAATCCTGCCTACTGGGGTCAACTCATAGATGCGTACAAAGCAACGAGTGTCTATGATATAGCGCACAAGTTGGGCAAGACAGAGAGCGAATTAAGAGAGGCGTACCCGGAACTGGAAAGCCTTGATGATTTCCAGAAACTTGTCGGGCAACTGATGAACCAAGAGTTAATGGAATATCATGGGATAGAACATCATATCCCATGGCTCCAGAAACAAATGAGGTTCTGGAAAAACAAATAAGAGAGAGGACTGTCAATCGGCAGTCCTCTTTCTTATCTCTTCCCACCGCTTGCGGTGTGTGACATGCCAGCCACCGCAGCCTGTGCAGAAATAGGCTCTGATGGGTGCTGTGCCTGTAAACTGATCCGCGTTCATTTCGATAAAGCGCATGGCTTTCTGCTCTGTCTCGAAGACCATCTTCGGTCGCATGGCGATTGGGCAATAGACTCTATGTTTGGGTT
>Ga0310695_10008885_pt1 | contig 15342 bp, 7 predicted proteins | sample RumenRJG_04DNA_FD_203882 | JGI IMG/M metagenome (GOLD analysis project Ga0310695, IMG submission 203882) | Bovine rumen microbial communities from Lethbridge, Alberta, Canada - RJG_04 (v2) (version 2) | ecosystem: Host-associated > Mammals > Digestive system > Stomach > Rumen | place: Canada...
CGCACATTGGACGACAAGCCCTGCGGCATCATCATATCACAACCAGAAGCATCAATATGCCAAGAACCGCAAAAACACCACCAAGCGCGACCTTGGCGGGGATAACGTTGCGGGAGGACCACTGCGCCATCTGGAAGGCGTCCGTCGTCTTAGAGGCAAGGACGAACACGGCGACAAGCGGCGCGATGAACGTGAGGTTGTACAGGGCGAGGAGCGCGAAGGAACGCCACGCGCCAGGTTCACGCGAGATGAGCGCGAGGACAGGGACGTAGACCTGCCCCGTGCAGAGAGCATCGAGAAGCGTCACGAGGAACGCGCAGCCGAAGCCAGCAAGGGCGACAGCCGGGCCGCTCCAGCTCTCCATTGCAATCTTACGTATAAGCACCTTCACACCTTCCGGCAGCTTCAGAGTCACGACGGAGAATACGGGGATCTTGCGAAAGCGCGCTGCGTCGCGGAAGCTCAGGAACGACAGCACGAATAGCGCAAGCGCGAGAAGCACCATCACGACGTCGTGGACAATGCGGAGCCCCTCAAGCGCCTTGAGTGCCTGCATAAGCCCGAGGCCCATAAGCATGTATGTGACGAACGTTCCGATGCAGAACGAGAGCCCGCCGATAATTCGCGCGCGGCGCTTGCGCCCACCTATGGCGAGGATGCCAGCAAGCGAAATCATGATGGCGAAGGAACATGGGTTGAAACCGTCGACGACACCGGCGAGAACAACTGTCGGAAGCGTCCAGCGAGACGCGGCGACGGCTGTCTTCGACTCGACGGCCGTGCCAGTCACCGTGATGTTGATTACCGGACTTTCTGGGTCGTCGCAAAGAATCTGAACGTGCTTCGAGAACTCGCCCGGAAGCATCGGCTTGAGGGAGACCGAGAGGGTCGCGGTTGATGACGGCTCGATACGCATCGAGGAAAGCGATGCTTCAGCACCGCAGCAGCCCTTCACCTGCGAGACGGTGACGGGAGACGGCGAGGCGTTGCGGAGTTCAATCGACTTCGACGCCGCCTCCCCTGCGGGAATCTCGCCAAATGCAACGCCCTCAGAAGGAACGACGAGACGCGGCACGGCAAATGCGCACAATGCAATGACGACCGGCAATACAACAATTTTCACCATGCTCATTATTGAAGGAAAATGACTAATAATACAATCGCAACAAAAAAAGGGATGGCCAACAACATTCCAAACAACAAAAATATCTTCCAATCCGGAATTACTTTGTCATACATTAGGCATTTTGTTAGCCAAGCAATAAACCAAACATACAACACAGTTAATCCTAATGACGTTATCACTAAGAACTGGGAAGGCGCATAGCTATCGGGGAAAATGACCATGATACTACTCGCAACAACCATTACATTCCAACGAAAAAGACTCTTTATGTCCGAAACTTTTATTTCCGCATTTCTTCTGCAAGTATACCGCAGCATCATACGCGCTCGATGCAAGCCGACTTAAGAATTCTTTTATCTTGTCCATGGTGCCATCATCTTTGACCCACTCATATAAGTCTTCTATTTCAACACTAAACATACCGCTCCATTTCTTCTCGCACTCAAAAGACACATCACCAGAAACCGTCAAGCGTGCACCTCCATATGCATACAGCATATTCTCGTCTGATCCTATATACCACCATCGAATATTTGAGTCCGATTTGTCTTTGGGTTCTATTTGTATTTTCGTTGAATAGCGACTACCAGCACAAGCAACATCCTTAACCATGCCACAGATTTTTTCTGACGAATGATTCTTAATTTCTTTTATGTTTTCATTACTTGCCACAAATCCGCCCTTTTCTGGACTAGTGTCCAAATAATATTCAAAAAGATCGGCCGCAAAGTCATACCCTAGTCTCCGCCACTCTTGGATACATTCACGGCATTTCAATGCTGCAGAATTACAATCCCATGCAGGCGGTAATGGAGTAGGACCCGGTTGTGGATACGGCATGCTTGGCGTCAATCCTAACACATCAAAACAATTTACCGCCTTATTCATACAATACGCATAAGGCATTGCAACAGACATAAGATCTGAGGATGGATCTCGACTATACCATCTGCCAGCATTTGAGTCATAGCACCTAAAAGTGTAGCGCACAGTTAAACTATCCGCGTATTCAGCCGAGAATCGAAAAGGGTTCGTATGAGCAAATTGTCCACCAATAAAAGTGTTAACACCAAATGGCGCGTACTCATAGTGTGCATCAATTTCAGAGCCGTTGGAAATAAGCTCGGAAACATTCTTGCTACCATCATACATATAAAGGTGAGGCGTATAATAATCAAGTCGAAGCACAATTGGGTGTGTCATAAGTATATCCGTCGGGTCCCAAGTAAAGGTTTGACGGCTGGGTCTCGATGGCGAAGCATTAGCAATCTGCAAGTAACCGTCATATGTGAAGAACACATTTGAATTCAAGACAGATCCATTGGTCTCAAGACAATTAATGCAACGCCCCCTTCGGTCGTAAAGCATAGCAATACTTGATAGCCCACAAGACCAAAGAATTGGACGGTTCTCACCATTATAAGTAACAGACCAGATTCCAGTCGGAGTTTTCACACGTATTTGGTTGCCATCGTCATCATAGGTTGGAACAAAGTCATCAACCGATGCGTACTGGTTGAGTCGATTAGCCACATAAACAATATTCGTGCCACGTTCGTTCGCTGTCTTACGATTGCCGATATCGTCATAATCGTATGCATAGCGATAACCCGAGTCAACAGCAGCCACGGCATTGGTCAACTCGGAACGAATGTTATAGCCGTATGTAATTGTGTCTGGATGTACAAACGCAGAGCCAGACTGGGCACACGAGATGCGCCGCCCCATGACATCATAAGTGTAGTCATACTGCGAAATCACATTTGTTGACGTTGCGTTGCAAACTTGGAGTAATTGATTATTAGCATCATACTGCCAAGTGGCAGTTAGCCCATTAGGATAGACAAGGGATGACTTCAAGTCTGAGCCGGGAAGATAAGACCACGCAAACGAGTTGGAGGTGTTATTTGGAGTTGGAGAATTGTTGGAATTATCTTGCCAAGGAACCTGCATAGTCGAGAGACGGCCAGTAGCCCCGTCATAGGTTATTGTCGTCTGGCGAATGCCATTAAGCGCATAGCCGGTTGTTCTGCCAAAACCGTCCCAATAACGCTCGATGGCGTTCGTTCCTGCCACCCCAATTACTGTTTCGTTCGTCAACGAACCGAAGTCATCATAAGAAAACGTTGTTACACCTGCGGCATCATGAGTTTTGACTTGTCGCCCCATCACATTGTATACAAGCGACACCGTGGGCGTGTTGTCAGAATATACGGTGTTCGTTAGATTATTCCAGCCGTCGTATGAATAGTCAGTAACGATCCCACGCGCCCAAATGCGTTGCGAGAGGTTGCAGTCGCGGGCGTAGCCGTAGATTGGTCCCTTTCCGTCAGCATAGACCTTATTGGTCATGCAGCCGGAAGCCTCGTCGTAAAGCCAGGTCGTAACATCGCCAGAGTCAGGGCCAAGTGACTCGTTGCGATAGGTCATCATTGACGCCTTATTACCGAACACGTCGTAGGTGTAGCGCACAGGATAAGTTGCGCCGCCTTCGTATGTCTTGCGTCCGCGAAGGTCGTATTCATAAACGATAGCATGGCCGAGCGGGTTGGTGACGGCAACAAGATTGCCGAACTGGTCGTAGGCGTATGTCGTGCGGTTGCCGAGGGCGTCGATGGATGTAGAACGCTGGCCAATGGCATTGTATTCCGTCTGGCGTGTATTGCCACGGCCATCGGTGTTTGAAATTTGGCGACCAAAGGGATCGTAAGCAACAGTGTTGGTAACAGCTGAGACTGAGACTGTCTGCAATTCAACGCCGTAGCGCGATATCTTCAAAGGTCTATTGGTCGCATACGGGACAATCTGGGACGTCGTGACTACTGGGACAGAAACGTACACTTCGTTTTCCGTCACATTACCACGGATGTCGATTGTGCGAAAGCGCGAGGGGAACGCAGGGGTGAGGCCCGAGAGCTGACGAGATGAAGACGAGACAAGTGGCGCGATAGAGGCATCGGAACAGGAGACAATGTTGGTTTGATTGAGCCAGCAGTTGCCATCGAGCAGAGAAAAACATGATGCTATTTCAGTTTTTCGCCATTGTCCGTCCGCACAACGGACTGACGCAAAATGGGCACCTTGTGCGTCGTAGGTGTATTCGATCATTGGCTCATGATCGGCGACTGTGGCGACGAGGCGACCATAAGTGTCGTAGGTGTGGGTTGTATTGAGAACTGCACCTTGGAAACCAGAACGCTCTTCGCTGATGGTCTGGCCGAGGAGGTTTTCGTAGCGGCGCGTGAAACGAGCAGAGTCGGCGGAGCCAATGCGCGTTTCGTGGGCAACGCAGGGGATTGGCGACGGCGAGGTCGCCGTCGCAACGGTGAGGTTTGTGACACTGTAATAATGGAACTCGGGCGTTACCGCAGAGCCAGATATAGTGAGAGTGGAGCCGGAGGCTGAGCGGGTGATGATAGCGGTCGAAGTTTTGGGGTTAAAAACAGACACAGTTCGCCCATCAGGACTATAAGAGGTCGTCGTTGTGTTGCCAAGCTGGTCAACGCTAGCAATGACGCGGCCAAGCGCATCGTAGCGGGTACGAGTCACAGGAAGGCCAACTTGCGCAGCATAATTGGTTTGCCAAGTCGCGACTTGGCGGCCGAGATCGTCATAGCGATAGCAGGTCGTGATCCATGTGACGTTGGTCATATCGAGAGGGATTAAGCGCGACGAGGCGATTACACGCCCTTCCATGTCGTAGTCCCAGGTCGTAGTCGAGCCGTCGGGCTGAACCTCCGAAACCTTGCGACAGCAGTCCCATGCCGTGGTCGTGACTTGACCGGCGAGGTTTTCGGATGAGATACGCTTGCCCTCGAAGTTGTATGTCATGCGATTTCTGGCAATAGTATACCAAATTCCGTCGATAAACGCCTCGGTACGGGTTTCAGTAGTCTCGCCTCGGGCATTGGTGAGCGTTACATCGCGAGTAGTCTTGCCGGAGACGGGCGAGGGCGATTGTTCGTGGAGGTGTGTGACGGTGCGAATCCAGAGGTTCGAGACGAGGAAGTAATCGTAGATATCAAGGCGACCGTCCTCATGGCGTATGGATGCGACAAAGCCAGAGCGGGCGTCTCGGAGAGACGCCCCTACCGAAACTGGATAGAATGTCGTAACCGTGCGGAGAACGTTGGTGCCGCCATAGTCCGCGCCCTGAGCGCCGACGCGCTCGACGATGTTGGTTAACGGCGAATAGACGTAGTAGGTGCGCTCGCACTCGATGTTGTTCAACTTCCTGACAACGGTGCGCGGACGGGTGTCGACAGGCAGCACGGGGTCACTTGCGTCAACCGGCGTGTAGTCGTAGCTCGTCACCTCGGTCATCATGTCAGGGCCAGAGCGCGTCTTGGAAGCGACGCGATCAAGATTGTCGTAGGCATACTGCGTCAGAAGCCCGCTCTGACGCTTCTCGGTCTTTACCTGTCCCTTGCCATTGCCTGAAGTGTAGTATGTCCAAGTCGTAGTGTCGGTTACGCCGTCGAAGCCCTCGACGCGGTTTGTCATCGCGAAGCCCCACGACATCCACTTGTAGTTCTTGACCTTCTTCGCAAGCACTTCTCCGGAGGACGAGACATCCGTTTTCGTTATCTGCGCCGCCCGCCCATCTGCGATGATGCACTCCTTGCGCTCCTGCATCCCAGAAGGACGCGTAAGCGACCATTCGTTCATCGCGTAGTCGAAGACGTACCGCAGGGGCTCGCCGCCGCCCTTTCGGATCGTGACTACCGCACGTTTGCCACCGTTCTCGCGCCTGACGGATACATGCTCGACGGTCTGGCCCGCAGGAACAACGTAGAGGCCCGTGGTGGTATCCTTCTGCGGCGGCTCCTGAAGTGCATAGACCGCGACATCGTAGCCCAGGAAGTCCGCCGTCCGCGTTACGTTCGCAAGCCGAGAGGGGGTCAGATACTGCCTAACGCCGTCGGGGTCGTAGATGATGTCTACGCCCATGTCGGCGGGGGTGCGCACGACCCCTCGCTCGTCAGTTATGGAGACGAGCGCCCCAAGCGCACCAGTCATGTTGGTGGCGAGGAACCTGCGCTTGGTCCCGTCGCCGACGTAGAGGTCGTAGTAGACGGGATCGTGCGTCGTAGCCCACCCTTCTGCGTCGACCATCTGAAGCCGCGCGTCCATCTTGATGTGGATGCCGGGATCGGGCCTTCCGAGGGATTCGCCGTTCGCGAAGACGAAGTGGACGGCCTCGCCGTTGGGGTGGGAAAGGACGACCTCCGCCGGAGTCACGCCGTCGGACATAGTCTTCTGCCCGAGTCGCTTGAACGTGTAGCCGCCGAGGACGGCGTGAAGAGACTCGGGCGTGAATATGGATGGCGAGTCGTCGTCAGCGAATATCTTGAGCGAGCAACCAAGCGAGCCAGTCCACGGCGTCGTCTCGCCGAGATCGACACGAACTTTTATGCATTCTGCGGAAACCTGCTCTTTATCGCAACCGCAGTCCTCAACCGCAGGGTCGCATCCCGGCGGGTTCGTCCGCACCGTCCCGCTCGCAAAGAGAGCCGACGAGACGAACACTGAAAACAAAAGCGTCAAAATCGCGTTTAGATACTTGTTCATTCTTTCACCTGTTCTTGTAGATGAGCTTTCCGTCCTGGTAGATGCGCGTCGAGTGGCAGACAGACGTCTTGACCCCTCTGGCGCGTATGAAGCGGATGGTGCAATGCCCGTTTTCGTCGAAGTCGCCCGCCGTCAGCGTCTTTGTGCGGGTGCCGTCTTCGAAGGTGACACCCGACACGAAGATCGACAGCGTAACGGTCGTCCCCTCGGGCACCGCGCCAAGCAGAAGCGACACTTCGACAAGCTGCGAGCCGTCGGGGTACGTGTCCGCGACACGGTAGTACGTTCCGTTGTCGGCCCACATCGGCGTCACCTGCACCGCGTCGGAGATCGCGCCGCCGTCGGAAAGGCGGGAAACAAGCCCGAGGTCGCGATCGGCATGGGTCAGGAGCGAAAGCGTCACGCCGGTGCCGGCGACCTCCGCGCCCAATTGAAGTTCGGCGTCGTGCTCGAGGACGTTGCGCGGCGAGAGGTCGGGGCAGGAGAGCGTCTGCTCGGCGTCAAGGAGGATCGCGGGGTTGCGCTTCGGGAAGCGGGAGCGCACGACATCGACGAGTGCATAGCCGACATCGCTTCCAAAGAGCCCTTCGCGCGAAACCGTCACGAGATACATTCCCTGCGTCTCGAAGACATACGGCGTCGAGACAGACTCGGTCCAGTTCTTAACTGCGGCCCATGCGCCACTCGGATTGGCGCGGCTGATTTCGACCTCGCTCTCCCCGTCTTCGTGCGGCGCGATCTTGAGAGCATCGCCAGTTCGTATCACGATTGCATTAGTGGCGTATTCGCCGGCGAACACGTCGAGCGCCTTCCATGTGACGTTGAACGACTCGGCGAGTGTGCGGTCGCGCAGGGATATCGTCGCGGTTCCGGCCTCGGGAAGCGGTATGTCGGCATAGAAGCCGTCGCCGATCGTCTTCACTGTGGCGAACACCGCGTTGGTATCGGGGTATTCGACTTCCACGTCCAGGATGTCGCGCCAGAGGTCGCGTCCTTCGATGCAGAGCGGCGACACGAGGCTTTCGAGCGGCAACTCGCCAAGGGCGCTGGATTCCGCGGCGCGGTAGTCCTTCCAGTCGGGAACGCCGTTGGCGTCCGCATCGGGACCGCCGAACGAGACGAAGCGAAGATCGTGGACGGCAAGGAACGTGTTGACAGCCCAGTTGCGCCAGACGAGGCGGAACTCGTGTTCGCCAGCCGGGATCTCGGGCAGGAAGAAGAACGCGTCGGCCCTTGTCCCGTACGGCGCGGTGACGACCTGACGCGCCACGAAGAGCCCGTCGACATAGAGCGAGAGGTCAAACGTCGCCGCTTTCGAATATAAGTTGTGCTGCCCGATGGAGACGGCGAGGGCATCCGCGCCGCCGGACGGAACCTCCAGGTTCCACGTAAGCGAGCCCGCGCGTTCCGCCGCATATATCGTCCCGTCGGAATCAGTTCGCCACGTGCCAGTGGAACCGGCAGCCGACGCCCCTTGGACGCGGCCGCCGATGTCCGCCGCCGTTTCCCAGGCCATGTCGGAGACAAGCGGATTGCTGCGCGAGTTTCGTATTTCAAACATGTCGCCCACTCCGTCCCCGTCGGTGTCCGAAGCAAACGGATTTGTGCCAAAACGCATCTCGTCCAAGTTCACGAGACCGTCGCCGTCGGGGTCGGAGTGCGCGTCGGTGGTGAACGGGTCGGTGCCGCTTGAAAGCTCCCATGCGTCGGGAAGCCCGTCGCCGTCGGTGTCCGAGAGATGCGGGTCGGTGCCGGCGTTGAACTCGGCAAGGTTGGAGAGACCGTCGCCGTCGCTGTCGAGAGCTGCGTCGGAGACATCGAGTGGATCGAGGCCGTTCGCGATCTCCCATGCGTCGGGAAGTCCGTCGCCGTCGCTGTCGGAGGAAGCGGGATTCGTGCCGGACACATACTCGTCAAAGTCCGAAAGCCCGTCACCGTCGAGGTCGCCTGTTCCGTCACGACCGAGCGAACCGATGTTTCGCCACTCCCACTCGTCGGGCAGCATGTCGCCGTCGGAGGAAAGGCCCTCCGGACGCGCGATGCCGACGTAGATGTCGTCGACGCACCCAGACCCTCCGTACAGGTCGAAGGCATGTATCGAGGCCGTCGTCCCGCGCATCGAAAGCCCGGAGGAGACGAGCACTCCGTCAAGGTAGAAGTCCCACCTTCGGTTCGGGAAGTCGTATCTGCATGTGCACCGCGCCCAGCGGGCGTCGTCCTCCACGCAGACGGCAAGGTTCGTGACGAAGCCGTCGCCGTCCGAGAGGACCGGATGCCCCGCGCCGTCGAACGCGATGACCGCGAAGGCGTCGGCGGGAAGCTCGCGCCAGTCGCAGCCGCGGGACACCGTCTGCCAGATGTCCATCCAGACTATGTCGGCATGGCTCGCAGACGAATGCGAGACCTGCACATCCTCATTGTCCTCCGCCTGGCCGCCTTTTATGGAAAGCGCCGCGCTACCGGAACGCACTACGCGGCCCTGCACCTCCGCAGCGCCGGATCGGGAAGACCTCCATCCGTTCTGCCCCGCGATGTCGCCCGGCGAGACGGCGGGCTCTTCGAACGTCTCGCGGAACGCGGCGCGCGCGAAGTCGTTTGTGCCGAACGGATTGAGCCCGTTCGCCGCCTCCCACCAGTCGGGGAGCCCGTCTCCGTCCGTGTCTCCGTTGTGTGCAAGGGGGTCGGTCCCCGCGTGGAACTCGACCAAGTCCGACATGCCGTCGCCGTCGGAGTCCGCAGTGCCGTCGTGCGAGAGGTCGCCGAAATGCCCGATCTCCCACTCGTCCGGAAGCTCGTCGCCGTCGGAGGAAAGGCCGAGAGGACGATCCGTGGTAACGCGCAGGTTGTCGGCGACGCCTGCGCCGCTCATCTCTATGGAGTTGAACGCGGTCGCATCGCCGCACATGGAAAGCCCTTCGCCGACAATCACGCCGTCGACGTACATGTCCCACGTGCGCGACGCGTAGTCGAATTTCATCGTGCAGCGGGTCCAGCGCCGCCAGCCGACGACGGAATAGGATAGGTTGGTGAAAAGCGGCCCGCCGTCGGACATCACGGGGTGGCCCGCGGCGTCGAAGAAGAAGAACGCGGTGGCGTCCTGCGGGATGTCCGCCTCGGTGACGCCGCATTCGGAATGGACGCGCTGGTCGACCCACACGACCTGGGCGGAACATGTCACGGAATGGGCGGCCGTCCCTCCGTTCAGCTCGAGAGCGCCGCTTCCCTCGTATACGATCTCGCCCTGGGCCACCGCAGATGCAGGACGCTCACCAGCCGCCCATCCGTTCTGGCCGTCGATGGGACCTGCGACCACGGCCGGCGGCTCGAACGGCTCGGAAAACAGGGACATCGGAGGCATGGCGCCGGCCACGAGTGGATCGTAACCCCACGCGAGTTCGAGGGAGTCGGAGACTCCATCTCCGTCGGTATCGGCGAGATATGGCGAAGTCCCGTAGACGCGCCTCTCCATCTCGTCTGGAAGTCCATCCCCGTCCGAGTCCCGCGTCGCATCCGCCGCGAGGTAGACGCGGCCGCCGGACGTCGGAAGCGCGGCATCGCGCCAGTCGAACAGGATGGAATGCCCCGGATAGCGCCCGACATGGAACCATGACGAGGCGTCGCCGTGGTTGGTCGCGAAGTTCGAGAGGAACAAATCCGTAGTGAGGCCGCGAGTGAACACGGTGAAATCGGCGAACTCGCCCGCAGGGTCAACGGCCATCGAGCGGAAGCGAGGTGCGCCTGTCCTGTATGCGATACCGCTGGCGCGACCGAAAAGATAGAACGAGAACGGCTCGCTATCGGCCCTAAGCAGGGTCAGGGAGTCACCGGGGAACGCCTGCATGAAGGAGGGAAGCCACGTAAACGGGTCAAGCCACGCACTTGCGGACCACACTGCGTTTGTCGTCTCGCCGGTCAATGCGTCATATCGGAAGAGCTGGTCGGAGAGACTGCCTCCGTCGCCGAGGAACGCACCTGAAACATAGCCGAGGGGACCAGAATCGTCGATGGGCGAAAACGGCATCGCCACCTCGACAAGCCCGTTCGTCCCGTCATCAACCCGCATGAGGCCAACAGCGTCATCGGCACGGACGAGATGCTGCGTGCACGCCGCAATAGCCGCACCGAGAAAGAATGCGGCTGTCCTGATTGTATTCATCGTACTGCGTACATGGTGAGTCTGCATACGGCGGAGAGTATACCACAATTCAGGGCCAAACGAAGCCCTGAAAACGCAGATTTCACGCGAAGTATACGCAAACGTATACTTCAAGGCCGTTTTTCCTGCAAACGTATACTTCACGTATACTTGCGGAATGCCGTATTCTGCTATACTCTCGCCGCCCGCAAGGGAACAGTGGGCAGAAAGGAAGTCGTTGAAAATGAAAAAACTAATCCTGATTGCATTAGCCGCAACGAGCGCCTTAACACACTGCGCGGCAAAAGAATACGAATGGCCACAGCTCCCCGAGGGAACTCTGCCGGACTCCGAGGTTTCGACAAATGTCACGCTCCACGTCAACATGTCGCGTCTCGACGAGTTCTCCCTGTGTATTGAAGCGTCCAACTGCGTCTCGAACGAGGTCTTGGTCGCGATTGGGCACGACGCCGACGAAGACGGCGACCTTTCCTTTGACGAGACGGCGTTTGTCTTCGGCATCGACTGCGGCAGCCGCTATCTCGCCGACTATGCCGCCGGGCACGTTTTAGACGAAGTCGGCGAGACGCTGCGCATCAGCCACCGCGACTTCGATCCGTCATGGAATCTTGCCAAGGTCGTGAAGCGCGGCGAAGGCGAAGTAGGCGCAGTAGTGACCGAGCTCATCGAGAACAAGCGTTTCTCGATAAGAATTCGATAGGAGGCATGGCGATGAACGGCACAAACTGGAATCTCGTCGGCACATTTGCCGCGCTCGCGTTCTGCGGGCTTATTGCAGCGATGTTGATGCGCAAGCCGCTCAAGGCGGCGTGTGCCAGCTTCATGGCGATGCCGAACCTCCTGAAGGTCGCCCTCGTGAGCATTGCAATCGTTGCGACAGTGCAGGCGCAGAAACAGAACGGCGGCGATGGCACACAGGGGCTGCCGACGCCGCCACTACTTTCTCCAAGGATGCTTCCGCAGACAGTGTCTGACGAGGAGATCGCGCAGGGCTACCGTTTCGCCTACGAGACAAACGACATCGCCCACAACTACACGATGCCGGCGAATGCGACATACGTCGGCAACGCACACATCCATGGAGCGGCGTCGAGCTTCGGACGCAACCTCGTCGACTTCGGCGGATGGTCGTTCCATTTCGGGCCGAGCGACACGCGCTATTCCTCCGCGTGGTGGTTCATCGACGGGCGTATCCGCTTCGCGCCGCACGACGCAGGGCGCGAAATTTCCACCGGCGTCTCGGGCAGTGTTCTCGCGATGCAGGGCCGAAGCCGCATCTGGCACGGGCCATGCGACGGCGGCTACGCAATCTGCTGGGAGAATGTATTTCTCGGCGGCGACACAAACGCCGCGGCGAATGCGCAGATCATAATGAAAGACAACGGATGGTTCGAGACATGGTCAAACGAGGTTGGATGCGTCTACAAGCGCATCAACCAATACGATTGGGATGGCGACGGACTCGACAATACGATTGACTCCGCACCGAAGACATACGACGGCGACTGCTTCGGCACAGGCGTAGACTGGCTCAACGCCAACTGCGGCGCAATCCTCTCCGCATCGCTCGACGCCGACGATGCAATGCGAATCGACTGGAACCCCAACTCAAGCGAAAACGCCTACTACTGGCTCTCCTTCACCGCGACTCACGACAGCACACGCATCACAATTACATGCGACGGGCCAAGCAACCTCGGCGACATGGTTGTGATCGCGAACGAAGGTCAGGCGTGCTCTGTGCCGCTTCTCATTGGAGCCGTCTACAGGATACTGTCGGACTGGCCGGTTGACAGCATATCGACAAGCGACCCTGCGGCCACGATAAGACTGGCCGAGCCCATGCATCTGCTGCGCGGCGGAAACGCCGCGCCGCGCGGGCCTGGCAGCAACTTCGATATCGAAAGACCGCTGGACTTTACCATGTCGGACGGCGAGAGCGGCGGGCACATCTCCACCGTCCCGGATGTCGGTGCCGCCATAGAATCGATAGTCGGCAGTTGCTGCCCCGTCAATCTAGACGGCAGCAACTACGTGTGGAACTGCACTGGTTGCCACTGCACCGGCTACTGGCAGTCATGGCAGATTGGGGCATCATGGGAGGGATACAGACGATTCTTCTGGACGACAGTCCAATGTCCGTGCCAGCGTAGCAACGAGCAGAATCCCGACGCCTGGTTCTCGCTGTCATGCCCCTCAGTGATCATAAAGGGCGGGAACAGCCATGTCGTCGCGGGCTCGTTCAATCCGCCGTGCGAGACGAACGCGACGATGTCGCTCGCCTGCATCGCCGGAGCAGAGAAGATAGAAGTCCTCGACTCCGGCGACGACTGGCAGGAAATACGGGGCGTTGCGAAAAGCGGCTCTATTGGCGATGTCGCATTCGCGCTTACGCTCGAGATAGGCGGGGAAACACACTGTAAGACCCAGACGCTCACCGTCGCGGAGGTCGTCAGAATGGATGTCACATCCCCCGTACAGGGCGCAAGCGCAAACCCACCGCCGTTCATGACCGGCGTCGACTATCCCTTCTCGGTCACCAACAGCCCCCTTCCCGACAAACACCTCGTCGTTCCGTTCTGCAATGTCGCGACGCTCACTGAGGGCGGCTTCGAAGTTGCGGACTTCTCAGTAAGCATGAATCTCGTCCTTGAGCCGGAGGGCGTCAACGCCTCCTCACTTCCCTGCGAATGGGAACTCATCGAAGCCCTGCCACAGATGAGCGGATCCCTCTCCCACGCAGGTGCGCTTGCGGCGCATTTCGTCAATCCAAGGCAAGGTGGCGTGTACCGCTTCAGAGGTCGCTGCGACGGCTCGCCGTGGACGCATGCGAACATCGTGCTGCCGCTTTGCGGTGCGAGCATAGATGCCGTGTTTGACGCCGACATGGCCGTTGTCGCCAGCGCCATGCAGACGCTGCGAGACACGAAATCGTGGTATCAGAAGCAAGACGGAGACTTCGGCGACAAGTGGTTCTACGACCACAACGTCATGGACTACATCGGACGAGTCGACAACACATCATGGCCGACAGTCTGGCAATACAACCAAATAACCGACGATGTTCTCAACGAATACTACAGAATGGGCGCGGTCGCAACGTTCCGAGGCGTACCGACGCCTGTTGCCAAACTCGGCAACTTCATGGCGGGGTATGGGACGGAAACCGTCGGAGTGTGGCGTATACTGCGCTGGGCATCCCAATTCACCCGGGGGTTGGCAAACGATGCCACGGGGAGCATGAGCTGGGCTGTAGGCGAGGACTTTGTGAGCTCTGCGGGAACCAACCTCGTTGAATGCACAACGACACTCGCGACAAACATGTGGTCTTTGGTCGCCGGCGGACAAGTGGAAAACGACAAGGTCTTCGCTCTTTGGCCAAATCCTGCGAATGCCGACAATCATGCCGAGACTCTGACGACAGACTTCGACCACAACCGACAGTTTCTGTCACCTGGCATCGTTCGCAAAACCCCGCAGCAGCAGAACTAACACACAAAAGGAAAGACAAATGAAAGCAAGAACAACGATCATGGCCGCATTATCAGCCACCGCGCTCGCCATCAATGCGGCACCGACCCAGAACACCTACCATGCCGTCACAAACGACTGGCGAAGTGGCATGTATTCAAATGTCCTTGAACTCGCGCAGTCGCGTCTTGCGGCAAACACGAACGACATCGTCGCGGCGTACATCATGAAGGACTACGACATCATGTTCTCCGACTTCACGGCAATGTCGAACTCGTTTCAGCGCCTCATACGCGCCGGTGCGCTCGTCACGCTCCCCGCCTACACGAACAGATTCCCGCGACTGCGACAGGGCTACGAGGATTTCCTAGAATTCGTCATTCCCGCCCACGACGACAACTTCCGGATCCAGGAGCAGCAACGCCCCATCCCGCCCGGAACGCCTATGAACAGCGAACATCTCCTTCAGCTCTTCTGGGAGAGCAACCTGTGGTAAATGATCGGCTTTTTAGACAGGGCCATATTTAGAGGGGGGTATGTTGCGGTTGAGTAGTGGTTTGGTTGAAGTTGAGTAGCGGTTGGAGTTGGAGAATCACGGATGTGGGATGGTTGGGGAAATGGTTGTGAAAAGGTTGTGGTTGAGTGGCGGTTGGTTGTGTCCGTGTCGGTGTTGGAAAGCGGTTGTGTAGCGGTTGAATTAGCATTGAGGTTGCCGAGAAGTCAGGCGGATGTCCGTCCGTGGACTTTGCCCCTGCGGGGCGAGCGTGAGGAGGAGATAGGGGCAATTTGAGTCGCTTAGGGTCGTTTAGGGGTGGGGCAATTCCCACAGCGCGGCAAATCTCCCGCAGTGGCGACGGCGAAGAGGCGGGGCGATGGCGAAGAGGCGGGGTAGGGTCGAAAAATTTTCCGCCGTGTGCGCAGGAATCCGAAAAAATCTGGGAGTCACTTCATCCAGACGCCCATTCCGACCTCGATGTGCGCAGGATCTATTTCGCTGCCCGGGATCACCTTGTTGCGG
>Ga0310695_10008886_pt1 | contig 15341 bp, 17 predicted proteins | sample RumenRJG_04DNA_FD_203882 | JGI IMG/M metagenome (GOLD analysis project Ga0310695, IMG submission 203882) | Bovine rumen microbial communities from Lethbridge, Alberta, Canada - RJG_04 (v2) (version 2) | ecosystem: Host-associated > Mammals > Digestive system > Stomach > Rumen | place: Canada...
GGTAGTAGTAGAGAAACTTCAGCATTTGAGCGCCTCTGCTATTACGTCGGCAGCTTCTTCGACAAGCGCATTCGTGTGAGTCGCCATAAAACTCGTGCGGATGAGCGAATGTCCCTCCGGCACGCCTGGCGGAACGAACGGATTGACGAAAACGCCGCCGTCGAACATCTTCTTCGCGGCGATGCATGTCTCCATCGTCCCGCCTGTCGGAATCGGCAGAATCGGCGTGATGCCGTCCTTGGCAGAATCGACCAACGGGATTCCGCGCTCCGCAAACGCTTTTCGTGCGAAATCGGAAACGTCGCGCAACCGCTCCGGCAGTTCTGGATGTGCCTTGAGATGACGTAGCGCCGCGAGCGCCGTCGCCACGCTTGCCGGCGTGACGGCGGCGGAGAACACGAACGGGAACGAGGAATGGCGCAGATAGTCGATGACTTCGCGGCGACCCGCCACAAAACCGCCGAGTGAGGCAAGCGATTTCGAGAACGTGCCCATGACGAGATCCACATCCGCGTCGAGTCCGAAGTGAGACGCCGTACCTCGTCCGCCCTTCCCGATGACGCCGAGTCCGTGCGCATCATCGACCATCACGGCAGCGCCGTATTTTTTCGCGAGCCGACAGATCGACGGCAAATCGGCGAGGTCGCCGCCGACCGAGAACACGCCATCGACGACGACAAGGCGCCCTGCGCCGTCCGGCACAGATGCGAGACGCCGTTCAAGGGATTCCATATCATTGTGGCGATAACGCAGCATCTTGCCGAAGTTCATCTGCGCGGCGCAATAGACGCTCGCATGGTCTTCCGTATCGCAGATCAGGTAATCGTGGCGTCCCACGAGCGCGCTGATCACGCCGAGGTTCGTCTGGAAACCCGTTCCAAATATGATCGCGTCCTCCTTGCCGATGAAGACGGCAAGTTCTCGCTCGAGTTCAAGATGCAGATCGAGGTTGCCGTTGAGGAAACGTGAGCCGGAGCAACCCGTTCCGTACTTCTCAATCGCCTTGGCAGCCGCCTCCATGACCTCTGGGCACGACGTCAACCCGAGGTAGTTGTTGGAGCCGAGCATGATGCGGCGCTTGCCTTCCATGACGACAACAGCGTCCTGGCGCGACTCGAGGCGGTGGAAATACGGATAGATTCCCGCCTCGCGCGCCTCATCTGCACGCCTATCAGCAAATACTTTATCAAACAGATGATTCATACGCCGACCAAAACAAGCGCCGAGAGCGCCGCGATGCCAATGCCAATCTGCGCAATCTGTGTTTTCATGGGCAACATGGTATCATACCTTACTGCGGCGAAATGTACTTTTCGCGGGGTCTGTCCCACGAAGAATCCTACGGATGTATCCAGGCGAGGTCGTCCTCGAGCGCCTGGCGGCGGTCGGCGGCAAGGCGCTCCCAGACGTCGGGCGTAAGCTCGAGTCCGGCCGCCTTGAACTGCGCGATGAGGTTGTTGCGGCGCCATTCGCCGACGTCTTTCTTGCGCATTTCGTAGTCGGGGCGCGTGCGAAGCGCCTCGTCGACGGTGTAGAGGTAGAGTTTGCCGTCCTTCATGCCCGGCACCATTTCGCCCGTGTCGCGGTATCCCTCCACCGCGTCCCACGACGCCTCGTCGAAAGCAGCCTGCGCGTTGCGCGCATCCTCAGGCCAGTCCTTGCGGTCGATCATATCCCGAGCTCCTTTCTCATCGGCTCCGCCAAGGCGGGGTCCAGCACAAGCGAATCGCCGTTGCGTCTGTATATGAGGCGCTGGATGGCGGGTACTGCGTAGAAGACGAGCGTCGAGTCGGCGAGCGCGGCATACTCCCTGACGTTCGCGCTCGAACGCGCATACCGGCGCATGACGTCCACGGTCGGCACATCGTGCCCACCAGCGAGAACGCGATGGCTGATGCGGAGCGGCAATACCGCCGGCTCGGGCATCCAAAGGTAGTAGAGCACGACCGTGTAGCCGCGCCTCTTCGCGTCGGCGAGTAGCTTCAAATGCCCGCGGCCTGAAAGCGTCGTCTCAAAGGCGAACGACGTGCGCGCCTCGATGAGCTCGGCAATGCGTTCCAGCGTGAGCTTTCCCGCCTTGATCGCGGAGAGCCGGATGTCCGTCGGCGACATGCCCTGCGCCATGAGGTCGGGGTTCACGTACTCCACCGCGCCGGCGTACTCGGGCAGGTATCTGAGCGCAAACGTCGACTTCCCGGAGCCGTTCGGCCCCGCGACTACATGGCATATTGGTCTCGTCTCTTCGTTCATTTTCTTTTATTATATCAAAAATATTGGCGGGCGGGGAGTACTTTTCACGGCGAGTACGAAGTTGGGCAATTTCCAAGAAAATATTCATTATAATGAAATTAAACACATCGGCACAGAAAACTTCACCTCAGCCATATCCCCTCGTGCGCAAGGAGCGATACTTTATTTTCCAACCCGCCGCCGTAGCCGGTTAGGCTGCCGTCCGCGCCGATGACGCGGTGGCATGGGATGATGATGCAGATCGGATTCCATCCGACCGCGCCACCGACGGCCTGTGCCGAAACCCTGCCCCCGCGCTTTTTCTCAATCGCCTTCGCGATATCGCCGTATGAGATCGTGGCACCGTACGGGATTCGCAGCATCTCGTCGATAACCGCCTGACGAAACGGAGTCAATCCTTCAATGCGATATTTGGGCGTGAAGCCGGGATCATGTCCCGCGAAGTACTCGTCAAACCAACGACGCGCATCGCGGAACACCGGTGTCTCGCGCCTTTCGCATCCACGCTCCTCGTGCACATCATCGCGCGAACCCTCAAACCAAAGCCCAGTCAGCGCTTCGCCGTCCCCGCACATCACGAGATCGTCGAATCCCTCTGGCGTCTTGTATTTGCAGATGTAGTCCATACCTGTCATTCAACCTTTCACAGTCCCCTCACTCATGAAAGGGAATGCTACAGGAAACGTGTGCCGTACCGTCTTCTGTGAAAGTGAGCGAATACTTGCCGCCCACAGGACACGACGGGACACTCTTGCCGGCATTTCTAATCTCCATGCAAACATCCCCCATTGTAGGACGTCTCCCGTCGTGAGTCTGCATAAACTTTTGCGCCTCGGCCTGCAGCTCATATCGCTCACACGCACACTGTCTATACATCGGGAATCCGCCATTACTGCAACTAACGCCGCAATGTTCCTTCAACCACTTGTCAATGTGCTGTCTCGAGCTTGTCGCCAAGCGCCAATTGTAACCTTTCCCCTCGACTCGGAGAGCTCTTCCATGATGAAGTGCCGACACTACTATCCGCTTCCCGTCTCGCCACCAGTCAACTCCTGGATATCCACAGCACATGCACGGCAGACTTGTCCCCGAAAACTGAAACATCGAGTTGAATTCGGCTATCTCCGTCTTGTTGGTAATCTCATAGAGCGATGGTTCCATGTCAAGTTTGGAATGGCAAAGCCCACCGCCATCACGAATCACAATCCGGTCGGCGTCCTTGACCATCGCTGCGAAACGCGCGTTCATCATGATGCCGAAGTAACCAAGTATGAAATGAAGCCAAAGACCAACAATCGCAAGGTGAACTAACGCAAAGAAACAGACGAGCGTTTGAAATCTCCCCGCAGGTCGCCGTGGGGACATTAGTCCAAGGACGACAGCCACAAGCGCCACGATGACAGGTACCGCTGGGAAATAAAACGATACCTGGAAACAGAGGCAGGCAACGTTTATAAAAAGCCCAGCACAGAGATACCGAGCGATGCCGTATAACCGCTGTTTAGCTGTTGTCTTGTTCTCTTTCATCGCCACTTTTTCCTTAGAATATTTCTAAAACTTTCCATTCAGCGCAGTGTGGATTTCTTCACAGAGATTAGGATACCACTTGAGCGGTGAACGTTCCAGTTCCGGCTTGCGGCCTTTGCGCATGTCGTATGGCGCGATGACGACCGAGACGTTCTTTATCCCCACCGCCGACGCGAGATAGAAGATGTCTTCGATCGCGTCATCGCCGACAGGCACGCACCCGATTGTAACCGCCTTGCCGTGGATCATGATGTCGCCACCGAGATTCGTGCGCCCGTCCACTTTCGCGCGCGCCCTGTCCGATGCGTTCGGATATGTCACCTTGAGGGAAAGATAGTAGCTCGAGTTCGGGTTCAGGTATCCAATCCCGTAGATGCCCTCCGGTATTTGCCCGTCGCCCTCGCGCAGCTTCGGACCGAGCGTCCCGCTGAAGGCCGTCATCGGATAGATGCGCGGAGCTTTCCAGCCAGGGGCGTAGACTTCGACGGATCGCTCGTTCTTGAAGACGAGTATCCGCAACTTTCCGCCCGCGCTTTTCGCCACGCCTTTCAGCTGCGGCTTCTTCACAAGGATTGCCGCCGTTCTGTCCGCGATCGTGTGCCGCGATGCCTTCGCCGCAATCACGCCGGCACCAAGCTCCATCGTTTCGCGGATAGACCAGCCCTTCTGCCACGCCACCGCCGCCACACCACCGGCGAAGATGACGCCGGCAACAACCATTCCAACTGTAATGTTTCTGATTTTCATGTTAAAACACCTTTGCAAAATATCCACAGATAACCGCTTCCTGTTTGATTGCCTGCGCATGTTCTACCCGAAACGGCATCTCCAAGCCAATCCACTTCACTCCAACCGCGATCGGCCGCGACAATGCGTCCATCCGCCGCATCACTCATGGAACACCTCTGCCTGGAACGTCTCAAACTTTGCGCCTTCACGCCATGCATCGGCGGGAAGTCCCGCCTTCCGGGAGAGATAGGAAAGCGTCGTCGGCAGGTCCCAGCCCTGCTCAGGCGCGACTTGCGGAAGGAACACGGCAAACGCGCCGTCTTTCTCCAGCGTCATGCCGTCGCGCCCCAGCACGATGTCGCGCCACGACGCGACGCGCTTCGGCGGCGTCAGCGCGGAGACCTCCACGCGCAGGTTCGCAAGCTCGCCTTCCGTGACCGGCATGAACCGCGGATCGCGACGCGCAGAATCCACCGCACGTTCGGCAACGGCCTCGACGAGCGGGCGCATCGGCATGATCTCTCCGATGCAGCCGCGCAGCGCACCCGTCGTCCTGTCGTTCAGCGTCACAAACGCCCCCATCTTCGCAAGGGTGGCCTTCGGCGGGTTCCGGGGAATGGAAAACGGGGAACGGGACGAACGCACGGCGTGTTCCATCGACGCACGGGCGAGACGTAGCAGGTACGCACGCGATTCGGCGTCGAGAACGGCATCCCCGTCGTCTTGCCACACGGCGCGTCCCGTCGCGGCGACGTAGCACACGAAGCGCGAGTAGTCGCCGTCCGGATCGCTCGAAGTCGCGTAGCGCTGGCGGACGAGCGGCGCCATGCCGCGCGGGAAGGCACGGAGCGCCATCTCGATCGGGACGTGTCCGCAGATCGTCGCGCCCGTGCGGGAGATGAACGCGGCAAAGCCGTCCGCGTCGCATTTCGCCATGAACGCGAAAGCCTCGGCATCCGACGCCGCGACGCGCGTACGGACGTTCTTTCCGCCGTCCCTGCCGAATGGCGTGTAGGCGAAATCGTCGCCGTAGTGCGTGAAATCGGACGACACGACAAGCAACGTTTCGGCATCCATCAGCCGCGACAGCGCACGAGCGCACATTCCCATCTGGTCGCGTCCGAACACCCCCATCACGAGCGGCACGACGGCAAACCCCTCCGGCAACGCAAGCTGGAGGAGCGGATACTCGATCTGCGCGGAATGTTCCGCGGCGTGGACGCGGTCGCTGCGCGCGACAGGCGCGACAAGCGCGAGACGGTCGAGCCAGTCGCGATCGATCCGGATTTCGCCAAGCGGCGTCGAGACGGCGTCCGCCTCCGGCACGACAAGTCGGTTCTCGATCCGCGCGCGGTGGCTCGGCGCAAGGACGACGACGCGGCGGAACTTCGCGCCGCGTACGGCGCGAACCGCCCGCCACGCCGTCTCGCCCGAATACGCCCATCCAGCGTGCGGCAGGACGAGAACGTTCGCCCCTTCCGGCGGCGGAACCTCGTCCGCCACGCGCGCCGACTCCCACTTCTCTGCGGCAGCGCGGATGCCCCGCGCCGTCCCGGGGTACCACGTCCCGGCAATCGTGCTCTCAAGTGCCATTTTCCATACTCCTTTACGTAAGACATTCCTCCGACGGTACTAGCGTCGTGACAAGCCAAGAAGAATCCCAAGCGAGGCGAGCGTGACGACAAGCGAACTGCCTCCGAGCGAGATGAGCGGCAGCGGAATCCCCGTCATCGGAACGGCGTTCAGCACGCCACCCACGTTCAGCAGCACCTGCACGGCAAGGCTCGCCACGATACCAGCCGCGAGGAGCGCGCCGCCCGTATTGTCTGCGCGCGCAAGACGGTCGGACGCCATCAGACCGCGCACGAAGACGGCGCCGTAGAGCGCGAGCACGGCCGCGCAGCCCACCAGCCCCCAGTCCTCCGCAAGGGCCGCATAGACGAAGTCGCTCGCCACGATCGGCACGTTGCCCACATCGCCCAGCTTCGCGCCAACGCCCCACCAGCCGCCGCTCACGACCGCCGTGAGCCCCTGGAGCGTCTGCCATCCCGCGCCCGACGCGTCCGCCAGCGGATCGCGCCACACCGCCAGGCGCGTGGCGAGATGTCCCGTCGGCCGCGCGAACATCACGGTCACGCCGCCCGCGATCGTCGCAAACGCGGCACACCCCCAGAACCACGACGCCGCCAGCAGGACGGCTGCGCCCGCCACGGCGACCTGCGCAAGCAGACCGAAGTCGCCCGCCAGCGCCACGGCGCCGTATCCCGCGCCCAACTCCAGCAGACGCCGCGCTGTCACGCGTCCGTCAGACAAAGTGCCTGCGGCAAACACCACCATGCAGAGCTTCACGAGCTCGGAGGGGTTGATGCGCCCCGGCAGGTAGAGTCCACCCCGGTAGCGCCGTCCGAACACGAGCAACGCCGCCATGAGCGCCAGTGCCGCACCAAGCGCAATCCAGCGTGCGCGCAGCAAAATCTCCACCCGTTCGCCCGTGAAGAAAAGCATCGCCGCGATCCCGCACACGGCACCGAGCGCATACGGCAGGAAGAAACCAAGTCCCGGCACCGTCCCGGCAATCCGCATCTGGACGAGAAACCCCAGCGCCGTGAGCACGCACACGGCGGCGAGCATCCACTTGTCGCGCCCCGTCATTTGAAGTACCCCAGTCGTTTTGCCTCAAGGAGAATCTCACGGGCGACAGGCACGGCCGCCTTCGCCCCAAAACCACCGCTCTCCACGAGCACGGTCACTACGAGGCGCGGCGACGCCTCGGGCGCGAAACACGTAAACCAGGCATGGTCCGCGCCCTTCCCCGTCTGCGCCGTGCCCGTCTTTCCGCACACGCCGAGGCCGGGGATGTCGCACGCCCGGCCTGTGCCGCGACGCACCGCCACGCGCATCATCCTCTTCACGCGCTGTGCCACTGCCATCGTAAACGGACGCGCCCGCAGCGCGGGCTTCGCCGCCGCGGAGAGCGTTGGCGCAAGGATGAGCCCGTCGTCTGCCACCGCCGCCGTCACGAGCGCCACCGCGAGCGGCGTGAGCTGCAGCGCACCCTGTCCGATCGCAACCGGCGCGAGCGCGGAGGCGGAAGCCCCCTCGGGCACACCGCCCGCCGCGGACGCGAGCTCGATCGTGCCCGCGGAGAGAACCGACGCGGAATCCCGCAGACGCGCGGCGGCAACTGCCGTGTCGAAGCGCTCGGACCCCAGCGCGTATCCGAGCTGCGCGAAGTACGTGTTCGCGGAATGGACCATCGCCTCCCCCATTCCAATCCGCCCGAAGCCCTTCCACGCCTTGCGGCGCCGTGCGAACTCGGCGACCTCGGCATCCCTAATCGGAGGCGTGGAGACGTTGGGGCGCCAACCCGCCGCCGGACAGTCGAACACAGGGTCTACACCCGCCGAAAGAGCCGCCGCCGCCATGAACACCTTGAAGGTAGAGCCGGGAGGGTACAGCCCGTTGAGCGCACGGTTGAGGTAGGCCGTTCGCGGCGCGTTCACGAGCACGCGGATGCGCCCGGTCGCCGGCTCAAGCGCCACGACCGCGCCGAGCTTCCCTTCCATCAGCGACTCCGCCTTCGCCTGTAGGTCGGCGTCGATGGTCAGTTTCGTCGGCGCGCCCGACGCGAGCTGGAGTTCGTCCAGGACCTTCTGGAACGTGGAGCCCTCCTCGGCGACGTCCAAAAGCCGTCCGTTTCTGTCCAGCGCCGTGCCGCGTTCGGGAATCACCTCATTCGCGTTGGCGCGGAGATTGGTGCGGCGCATGAAGCGCACGAAACGCGGATCGCGCGGTGCACGTGCCATCCACCGCGCATGGGCGAACGCCAACGCGGCGAGCGCAACGACAAACGCCGTCCCGGATATGACGAGGCGCGCCCGCACAGATCAACGTATCCCGATGACCTTGTGCATCTGGATGGAGAGGGACCACGGGGGCATCGCGTCGGGCATGCCCTTCTTGAGCTTCATGAGCAGGTTCAGCGCCCGGCGGTAGTGCATCTTGCCGTCCATTTCAAGCGGCGAGATGTAGTAGTCGGTCGCCTTGATGCGCGCGCGCATGCTCCGGCAGAAGCCCACGATCTCGTCCGTCGTCGCCACGATCCGCACCTCGTTCGCCTCGCGGATCATGAGGTTGTCCATGTAGCGCGAGAAGTAGTCGGGCTTCGGCGACACGGCGATGTAGTCGAAGAGCTCCGCGCACGCCGGCGCGCGCACGCCGTTCGTCTCGAGCGCCACCCAGTATCCGGCGTCCTTCAGCGCGCCCACGAGTTCGCCGAGGTCCTTCTGGATCGTGGGTTCGCCGCCGGTGATGATTACGCTCTTGTTGCTGTGCTCGCCGACTTTCTGCACGATTTCCCTGGCGGTCAAGGTCATGCGCTCGTCCTTGTGCGTGTCGCACCACTTGCAGGCGAGGTTGCAGCCGGAGAAGCGAACGAACGTCGCGGGGCGGCCCACGTTGCGGCCTTCGCCCTGAAGCGACGAGAAGATTGCGTGGAGGTGGAATGTAGCCATTTCTAGTCCTTTGAATATTCGGCACAGGATTCCGCAGTCTCCCAGACGCGGATGAAACGGAGCCCCGGCAGGCGCGGGGCGAGAAGTGAGAAAAAGTGGCGCGCGAGGTTCTCGGCCGTCGAGCGGAACGGGAGCGCCGCCGTGCGCATGCCGTGTTTCTCCACGACGGCGGCGATCTCGCTTTCGCCCGGAGAGGTGCTGTCGTAGATGAACGCGTGGTCGAAGCGCGAGACGACCTCCTCCTCGCCCACGCGCTTGAGGTCCTTGAAGTCGATCACCATGTCCGCCGTGTCGTCCGGCGGCTGCGCCACGCCCACCTCCACGCGATACGTGTGGCCGTGCAGATTCTTGCAGAGGCCCTGGTGGTTCGTGAGGATGTGCGCGGCGTCAAACTTGATGGACTTAGTCACCGTCAGCATGTTCTTCCCTCCATTCCTTTCCGCGGCTCTCGCGGCGCACCACGCCCTCGCGCGGCTCGTCCTCGGGCGCGATTGTAAGCGGCGCGAGCGGCGCGTCGTCCGCCTCCAGCGCCTCCCACGCCGCCGCGTGGATGGGCAGGCCCTGGGCGCGGAACATCGTCTCGAACTCGGTCCACTCCTCCGGCCCGCGTTCCATCGGCGCGACGCGGCGGAACCGCGCGTCCGCGGCAAAGCAGTCCTCCACCACGTGGTAGTACTCCTCGTGGTCCGTCGCGAACTCGAGGCGGCCGCCAGTCTCGAGACGCTTCCAGAGCGCGTTGAGGAAGAGCGGGCCGAACAGCCGGTGCGAATGGTGCTTCCGCTTCGGCCAGGGGTCGGGGAAGAACACGTACACGCGGCGCGCGTGGTGCGCGGGCAGTAGGTAGTGGAACGTGTAGAGCGCCTCGAGACGCAGCACGTGCGCGTTCGCGAGACCGAGACGGCGGCACTTCGAGGCAAAGACGTTCACGCGCTCCTTCATGCGCTCCACGCCGAGGAACTCGCAGTCCGGCATCCGCGCGGCGCGGCCCGTGAGAAAGCGGCCGCGCCCGCAGCCCACCTCCACCTCAAGCGGACGCGACAGGTCGTACAGTGCCGGACATTCCAACGGCTTCGTCGGGTCCGCCACTCTGATCACTGCGCTCTCGGGTTGTTTCGTCACGGCGGAAATTATTGCATATTCCCCCGTGCCGCGCAAGACGAAAATCGCCCTGTCGCGCCTTGCAGCACGAGACCGGCGAGGGCGAAGCCGAACATGCCCGTGACGTGGACCGCGCTGCCGAGGGCGTCGCCCGTGCGGGACGGCGCGGGGGGCTCGTCGCTCCACACGCACGCGAACTTCTTCGCAGGGGACTCCCCTGTCTTCCGGAACCGAGCACGCAGGGCGCGCGCAAGGCCGTCCCCCTGAACCTTCCAAAACTCGGACCGCCGGATGCGAAACGGGTCCGTCCTGCGCGCCGCGCCCATTGACGAGACGAGCACGGGACGCTCCAGGCGCGTCACGGTGTTGATGAGGTGCGCCTTCGCCGCCACGCTGTCGATAGCGTCCACCACGTAGTCGAAGCCGTCCAGCCCGAACGAGTCTGACGTCTCGGGAGAATAGACACGCGCCTCGGCCAGGACCTCGGCGACGGGATTGATGTCAAGGAGACGCTCCCGCAGCGCCTCGACCTTCATCTGTCCCACGGTGCGGGACGTCGCCATGACCTGACGGTTCACGTTAGAAGCGCACACGCGGTCGGAGTCGACGACCGTCAGATGCCCCACGCCGCTGCGCACAAGCGACTCGGCGCACCAGCCGCCCACGCCGCCCACGCCGAACACGGCCACGCGCAGGCGCGCGAGGGCGTCCACCGCCTCCACGCCCAGCAGTAGCTCGGTTCGGCTGAAAATCGTCTCTCTTTCCATTTCCATATCACTCACACGGGTCCAGAACGCTGCGTCCGCAGCGGCAGGAAGTGTATCATTTTCCCGCGCCGGCGGCAACACCGCATTGTGCTGAATGGGCCGTTTTGATATACTTGTTTCCGCACAGGCAAAGGAGCAATGAGATGAACAACGACGTTTCAAGAGCGGATGCGGTCAGCAGACGCGATTTCATCGGCTACGCCACGGCGTTCATGGCCGCCGCGGGCACGGGGCACGCGGCAATGGGCGGCGCGGCATCCCCGGTCCGGCTGCGCGTCGGGATCCTTTCCGACATCCACATCGTGGACACTGACGGGACGCGCGAGAACTGCGTGGCGATCGACATGTTCGAGAAGGCGCTTCGGCATTTCCGCGAGAGGCAGGTCGATGCCGTGCTGATCGCCGGCGACATGGCGGACGGCGGTCTCTCCAACGAGCTTCTGGCTGTCGGCGACGCCTGGCGCAGGGTGTTTCCGGACGGGAAGCGTCCGGATGGCGCAAAGGTCGAGAAGATATTCGTGGCCGGCAACCACGACTTCGAGGGCTGGCGCTACGCATCCGCGCGCAAGAAGCTCAAGTCGGAGGCGGAGGCGCACGCCCGCGCGATCGGCTGGAAGGAAAACCGCTTCAAGTTCTGGAAGGAGGCGTTTGACGAGGAGTACGTCCCGATGTACGTCAAGGACGTCAAGGGCTACAAGTTCGTCGGCGTGCATTTCAACGAGTTCTCGAAGAAAGGCGCGGTCGCCGCGTTTCTTGACGCTCACCGGGCGGAGCTTGCGGGGTCCAAGCCGTTCTTCTACACGCAGCACTACCATCCGAGGGCGACGTGTTCGGCCCCGTGGGTGTGGGGACAGGACTCCGGCGAATCAACCGCCGCGCTCAAGGCGTTTCCGAACGCGGTGGCCTTTACCGGACACTCCCACACGCCGCTCACCGACGACCGCACCCTCTGGCGCGGGGAGTTCACGAGCATCGGCACCGGCTCGCTCAAGTACCTGATCCCGTTCGGCGGACGCGAGAACTCGCGCATCTTCGGCGCGAAGGACATCGGCACCCAGCAGATGCCACATCTCAGCTGCAATGACGGCCACCACGGACAGGTCATGGCCGTCTATGACGACCGCATCGTGTTGGAGCGGCGCGATTTCGAAAACGACCTTCCGGCGGGACCGGACTGGGTCGTTCCGCTGCCGGCGAGCGCCGAGCCGTTCTCCGCGCGCGCAGAGAAGTCAACCGCACCCGAGTTCGCACACGGCGCAGCCGTCAAGATTGCGCGCATAAAGGGCGAGAACCGTGCAAAGAAGAAAACGGAGCAGATTGCGGTGACGTTCCCCAACGTGACCGGGCTCGACGGCGGTTCACGCGCGTTCGACTTCGAGGTGGTCGTGGAGGCCATTGACGTCGACAGGACGCAGACGTGGATGACGAAGAGGGTCTATTCGCCGCACTACTATTGGGCGCCGGGAAAAGACGACGCTACGGTCACGTGCCTCTTCGCCGTCGCGGAACTGCCGCAGCCGAACGGAAGGCTGGAAACGGCGCGCGGAAGGAAATTCCGCTTTGCCGTCTCGCCCGCAAACTGCTACGGGAAACAAGGCGCCGCCATTCGCTCAAAGTGGATCACCGGCGACTTCGCCTAGTCCGCGGCGCGCACGGATCGCGCGGCGCGATCAGCGAATTCCGGCTTCGACTTCTCAACGCCGTAGCCGCGGCCTATTTTTACGCGGACATCCCCGGGCACGATCTCGCGCGCGAGTTCGTAGCGCGTGCAGTCTACCCGGCGCACGCCAAACGTGGAGGTTTCGCGGAGGATTGCGGCGGCCAGAGCATCCGCCTGTTCAAACGGCGCGAGAACGATGAGGAGGTGTCCCGGACGCCCCTTCTTCATCAGGAGCGGCGCGAGCGACACGTCGAGCGCGCCGGCCGCGCGCAATTTGTCGCACGCGAACGCAAGATCCTCGCCCGTCATGTCGTCGATGTTGGCACGCAGTTCGGCAATGCGTCCGTTCGGCCCTCCTGCGTCCACGACAGGTGGGCCGAGCCGTCCCGGCGAGCCGCCAATAAACGCGCGCACGCCGTTCAGACGCCCCGGCACCTCGCGGTGGCCGAGACCAAGACCCGTACGCTCCACCGCAATCGGCGGCATAGGACCGAAGGCGTCCGCAAAATGGACCAGCAGCGCCGCGCCCGTGGGCGTGAGCAGTTCGCAGTCCGCCGCGCCCGAAGTGTACGGTACGCCCATGAGAATGCGCGCTGTGGCGGGCGCGGGCACGGGCAGGGTGCCATGCGCACACTTGACGAATCCGCCGCCCACTTCGGGATAGCTCGCCACCACGTGCACGGGCCCCAGATATTCCAGCAGCAACGCCACCGAGGCGATATCGCTGAGAGCATCGGCCATGCCCACTTCATGGAAATGGATTTCCGATACGGGACGCCCGTGCGCCTTCGCCTCGGCATCCGCAATGAGATCGTACACCGCCTGTACGTGCGCCTTCACGGCGTCCGACGCGTTGAGCGCCGCAATCTGGGCGGCGATGTCGGCCCGCGAGGCGTGATGGTGGTGGTGCGCGTGATCGTGGTCGTGCCCCGCCTCGTGGTCGTGATGATGGTGGTGGTCGCGCTCACCCTCGACGTGTCCATGGATGTGCACATCCACACGCGTGCCGACAAGCCCGCACACGGTCGCGGGATCCGCATGCACATGCACGCCTGGGATACCGAGCGCGTTGATGCGCGCGAGCGCGGCCACACGGTCGGGGACCAACTCAAGGAGCGCGGCGGTGAGCATGTCACCGGCCGCGCCCATTGTGCATTCGAGGTAGAGCGTCTTCATCCGTCAGGCGGCAACGGGCGTACGGCGACGCTCGAAGAACGAGAGCACGCCGAACACGGCGAGTCCCGCCGCGAGGATGATGCAACCGAGCACCGTGTCTTCACGGCTCAGGTCAAAGAAACCCTCGCCTTCCATCGCGGAATGCACACAGTCGACGGACCACATGAGCGCCGCGCCCCAGAACATGAGCATCGTGGTGAACACGGCGGACGTGCGGCGAACGCGGAAGTAGACGACCGTGAAGACAATCGCCGCAGCGATGGTCATCAACTCACACATTGGGCACAACCTTCCGGTGTTCGGCAATCTCGCTCACAACGACCATGCCGATCCACACGACGAAGAGGAGGACGGCCATTGACACGCCCACCGTCATGATCTCGTGGACCATCTCCTGCGTATCCGCAGGATTCTGCATCTTGGTGAGGAACGGCGGATAGAACGTGATCTCTCCGTGGTAGACATGCTCGATCGCGAGGAGGAACGAGCCTCCGAGCGCCATCTTCACAAGCCAGTGGAGCTTGCGGAGAAACGGATTGCGCGTTTTGTCTTCCGTTGTCTTCTGTACGACGGCCGCGACGGCTGCGCCGGCGAGAGGGGCTGTGAAACAGGCCATTATTTTTCCTTTCTTGCTGTGAAACGATTGGGAAAGCGTTAAATCTTGAAGTTCAGCTTCGCGAGATCGACGTCGACGAGCCCCAGCTTCGGCGCGGTCTTCCAGGCGCCGCGCGTGAAGTCGGGAATGTCCATCGAGCGCCCGCGGTTGTCGGCGGACTTCTCGGTAAGCTCGCACAGGCAGCACCAGCTCGCGAGGTCGTACACGTTCATGTCGAGCGGCAGGCCGTTCTGGAGGCAGTAGCTCAGGCGCAGCACCATGAGGAAGTCCATGCCGCCGTGGCCACCCACCTTCTTGGCGATCTCGCCGGCCTGCTTCCAGAGCGGATGCTTGTACTTCTCGCGGATCTCCTGCGTCTTCTTGTCGTCGAAGCCGTGCGCGCCCTTGCCGAGGCCGCCCTCGATCGCGATGCGCAGCGGATAGTCCTGCAACACGCCGCGCGTGCCCTGGATGAGGTTGAGGCGGCTGTAGGGACGCGCCGTGCCCACGTTGTGCTGCACCATGATGGTGCGGCCCATGACGGTCCTGATGATGGACGTGTTCATGTCGGCCATCTTCACCTTGAGCCCGCTGCGCCACGGGTCCTTCGCGTAGCGTCCCCTTCCGAGCTCCTCAAATCCGGCCTGCTTGGAGTCGACGCTCACGACGAAGTCGAAGCGGTCGCCGCGGTTGATGTCCATGTCCAGGCAGATGGGGCCGAGGCCGTGCGTGGGATACTGGTTGCCGCCGTGCTTGATATTGTGGCGCAGACGCCAGAAGTTCCAGTATCCGCCGCCGCCCTTCGCCTCGTTCCAGTCGGCGTAGTTGTACGTGCGCAGGTCGTGGATGTAGGCGCCCTCGCCGTGCGTGATCTCGCCGAGGAGGCCCTGGTGCACGAGGTTGAACGCCAGCATCTCGCTCTCGCCGTAGCAGCAGTTCTCGAGCTGCATGCAGTGGCGCCGGGTGCGCTCGCTCGTCTCCACGAGCTTCCAGCACTCGTCCACGGTGAACGCGCTCGGCACCTC